>Ga0208546_1000598_pt1 | contig 12743 bp, 7 predicted proteins | sample DEB19_08_DNA_4_FD_184528 | JGI IMG/M metagenome (GOLD analysis project Ga0208546, IMG submission 184528) | Aqueous microbial communities from the Delaware River and Bay under freshwater to marine salinity gradient to study organic matter... | ecosystem: Environmental > Aquatic > Marine > Coastal ...
TGAAACTCCATAGTAATTGACAGTAACAGTACTAAAAATTCTTCCACCTGTATAAGCCACACTTGATGCTCCACCGCCACCAGCCCCCATTTTAAATAATTTAAGATTTCCTTGATAGTGTTGGGCGTTAGAAGTTATAGATCCATTAGCACCAGCCGTTCTGGCTATGTAATGACATACAAATCCATTATAACAATATCCTGATTGAGTTTGATATGATTCACTTCCATATGCTCCACCAAAGCCAGCCCCAGTTCCTCCTGTTGAACTAGTTCCACCCTCAGACTTTCCGGTTACAGTATCACCCCATGCATGTAAAAGAACATTCTGGGCTTGTAGGTCCGGGTCAGATCCTCCTTGAACTGAGGTTTTGTTATAACTTGGAAATATTCCTACAGACCCCAATGATCCCCACAACCCTCTTCCGCCAGAAACTGAAACATTGCTACCTGAGGCACCTAAAATGCCACCTTTCCCACCAGCCCCCCCATTCCCAGGGGTAACGTATAATATATTTGGAACCATAAATGAAGGCATAAAAACATTTAATGGTGAGCCAGGAGAACCTCCAGCCCCCCCGCCTGCTGCAAATCCACTTGGTGATGCAGCCCCGCCTCCACCACCAGTTCCAGCACCAATTCCTAGCATGTAAATAAATTTAGATCCTTTTGGTTTTTGCCAAATGTGAGTTGGATTTATATATGAGTTAAAACTATGACCTTCATTTAGACCATCAGCAGCACCTGACGGAGATCTAATCCCACCAACATATGCTATAAATTTATTATTAATGTTTTCAGCTATGTTATAATTTTGATACACCATAAAACTATATAGCAATTATTATTATAAATCCAGGTCCACCATTTCCACCATTTCCACCCCTGTAAGGAGAAGATCTAGCCGCAGACCCTCCACCGCCACCCCCACCACAACCTAAGCCTCCATGGCCTCCATTTCCCCCATAATCGTCCCCATGGCAACCCCCGCCTCCAGTTCCACCTGTAAAAAATAATGGATGTATTAAATTTAAATTATTATAATTTAAATTTGTTAAATCTAATCCATACCCAATACCATTTAAACCATCAGATCTAACACTTCCACTCAAACCACCGGGTATAAAACCAGAGCTAAAGTTTGGATATAAAGAAGATAATATTGTATAATCTAATAAAATATTCCCACCAGAGTAAGAAGATGGGGTTACTGAAGCTGAAGATACAGCATATCCGCCTGCTGTTCCACCTTTGCATAATACATTTACATTTATATTATTAACTCCGCTTGGTAAAAAAGGTATATTATTGCTAAATCCAACCGAAGTAACATTAGCAATAATTGATCCAGCACCGTTAGCACCAGCGCCAGCACTACCTACTTGAAATATTCTATCATATCTAACTGATGATGGCTTCCATGTTGTTGTACCAAGACTATAAATTCCCCCTCCATTTGTTGCGGCAGCATAATTTACAGTATTTGTTCCGCCTGCTCCACCATTTCCACCTAAGGCCACACATATACTGGCAAAACTATCATCATAGGCTCCATTAATTGGAGCAAAAGCACTTACTTTTGATGAGCCACCACCCGTTCCAGTATTACCAGTTGAATTACCATATACTTGTCCTACACCACCACTACCCCCATAACCAGGGGAAGCATATAATACATCTGGTAGTATATTTGCTGGATAAATAGCCGCATAATGGCTGCCCGCGCCACCCCCACTACCCCCTCCATTGTATGTAAAAGTTGGTTTAGTTGGACAAATACCACCCCCACCGCCACCACCACCTCCGATAGCGTAGATATATACTAACGTACAATCTTTTGGCTTATTCCAAACATGAACTGGGACCACCGCTGTATTAGTGATAGATCCTTGAAATACAGATACGCTGTTAGTGTTTTTAAAATCAGAATATGTTTGTTGCATTAATAGTCACCACCAACAGCCGTAACATACCATCCACCAGATAAGTTAGAACTTGAACTTATCATAACATAAACTCTATAATTTGGTGGAATTTGAACCATTAGGGGTAACTCTATATGGCCCACACCTTGAGTATTACTTGCTGTGCTTGTTGGTAAAGAATATTGCATTATTAGAGAATTATTAGTTGCTGTAGTTGGGGTGCTACCATTATTAATAAATACTCTTGCAACAGCGGCAGTGCCATTAGTTCCACCAGATTCAAAAATTAATTTTTGTAAAAATGATCCATTTCCAGCACCGCTAAAAACTAAAGTAGAGTTAGCATTAGTTCCATCATAAGAACTTGATACAGTTGCAGTTACTGCTAGAGTTCCTATTGGATTAGGGTTAGGCCACGAGAATCTTGGAGTAATAGTAAAAATTGGATTTGTATTAGCTGGCATAAATTAATTCCTTTAAGGACAAATTAAACCTTTAACCATAGCATTAAGTATCCCATAAGGTGTTATTGCTACATATGAAGAAACACTTGGACCTAAGTTACTGTAAGTCGTTGCGCTTATATTTGTTATAGTTAAAGTTTGTGTTGGATTGTTATAAGTCATTCCAGGACTACCAGCAAATGTTCCCGCATTATTGTATTGAACTTGAGTATCTGAACCTCCCGGAGTTCCTCCACCGCCACCGGCAGCAACAGAGGAGGCAACCCATTTAGTTGAACTCCAGGTTAATACTTGACCATTTACTGGATTTAATGGACTTGAAACATCACTTAATCCGCTTAAAGCAGATGTTGGTAAATTCAAGTAAGTTATGGCACTTACAGTTGCTCCGCTAAGACTACTAAAATAAAATCCTGCGTTTGCTGAATCACCTGATGCGTTTATGTAGTTTGTATTAAGTGTGTTTAGGTCCCAATGAACTGCTGAAGCTAAGTGGTTACTAAATGCGGAACTTAAATTAGTATTAACAGAAGTTAATACATAATTATTTCTAGCATAAGCAGTTGTTTCATAAGATGCTAAAGATGCAGTTAAAGCATATGTATTTCTAGCATATGCTGTTGTTTCAAAAACACCAGTTCCAGCTAAACTAGTAACACTAGGTAAATTTAAATAAGTGGTTGCACTAATATTTAACGCACTAAAGTTAGTTCCTGTTAGGCTACTAAATCTACCGTTACCTGTGGTTATATAATTACTTAGTGATGCAGTTGTAGCATATGTATTTCTAGCATATGCTGTAGTTTCGTATGAAGCTAGAGAAGCGGTTAATGCATATGCCTGTAAAGCAGCAGTTGTAGCATAACCCGCTAAAGGTAAATTCAAATAAGTAGTTGCACTTATTGTAGTTCCGCTCAAACTGCTAAAGTAGAATGCAGCATTAGCTGAATCACCAGATGCATTAATATAGTTAGTATTAAGTGTGTTTAGATCCCAGTGAATTGCCGATGCTAAGTGATTGTTGAATGCTGAACTTAAATTACTATTAGTAGAAGTTAATACATAAGACTGTAATGAAGCTGTTGTAGCATAGGTGTTTCTAGCGTAACCCGTAGTCTCATATGTATTGCGTGCATAAGCCGTGGTTTCGTATGCAGCCAAAGATCCTGTAGTGGCGTAATTATCAATACCAGATATTGCACTTACATTATTTGGAATATACATGCTGCTAGCGTTATTCCAAACTAATACTTGTCCATCACTCGGTAATGATGATGCAACATCATGAAGTTCAGTTGAATCTACTGAGCCACGAATTGTTACGAATAGAATTCCATTGGTATCGTGTGCTCTTATAACACGACCCATCTGGAATGATCCATGGGAAGGTTTACCTGGTTTATAATTTCTAAGTTCACCTGGAGTATCACCTAGGTAGGCAATATCACCATCATTAAATTGAGCAGTAGGGAGTGGAATTCCATTTACCTTACCAAAAGTAGTGACAAATCCTGAACTATTATCAGGAATTTCTTGGGTGGCTACACCAATGATAAATGCAGTTTCAGAGTTTGTTGATGATGCCGCTGCAAGTCCAACACTTAGTTTACCTGATCCACCAGTAGTTCCGCTTACATATACTACTTTACCGTTAGCTATCGTAGCACCGGATTTATTTTCAACAAGCATTACTTGTTCTTGTCCGACTTGTAATGTGGTATCAACAGTAGTTTGAATATCCAACGTTTGGTCAGTTGAGTTCCAAGCTAATTGACCAACCGCTAATGTTGGGGCCGTAGCAACATTAAATTGTATTGCAGATGCAAGATAAATATTGGTAGAACTTGTATTTACAGAAACAATATTAGTTGCGCTAAATGTATTAGTTCCCGCAATAAAAGTCATTGCAGGGCTACCGGCAAAAGATCCACCACTATTGTATTGAACCTGAGTAGTTGAGCCTCCGGGAGTTCCCCCACCACCGCCGCCCCCTGCGACAGAAGATGCTACCCACTTAGAAGTATCCCAAACCAAAGACTGGCCATAAAGTGGTGAAGCAATATTAGTATCACTTAATCCACTTAAAGCTTGTGCAGGTAGATTTCTATAAGTAGTTGCACTTATCGTTGTTCCACTCAAACTACTGAAATAGAACTCAGCGTTTGCCGAATCACCAGATGCATTAATATAATTTGCATTAAGTGTAGCTAAATCCCAATGGACTGCTGAAGCTAAGTGATTATTAAAAGCAGAACTAAGGTTACTATTAGTTGAAGTTAATACGTAGGATTGTAATGATGCAGTAGTAGCATACGTATTGCGAGCATATGCAGTTGTTTCATATGAAGCTAAAGAAGCTGTAGTTGCAAATACTCCAGTGCCATTTAAAGAAGTTACACTTGGAAGATTTTGATAGGTAGTAGCACTTATAGTTTTAATGTAAGCATTACCATTTAAAACATACAAATTTATGTCAGCAACAATATCATTTAAAGATGATAGATTTGGTGTAACTAGCGTATCAAGGGGTAAATCGCTATCTGCAAAGTAAGTTGTACTTAAGTTACCAATATTACCACTTGGGCCTAAGTATAGAATTCTGTAACGTGAACTAAGAGAAGGATTAAATTTTGGTGGAGTATCATTTAGGGGCGGTATTGCAGTTGCACCAACATTTTCTATAAATTGACCTAGTATTAAACCATTAGAATCAATAGCTACCCTTTGAACAAACAAAGTTCCAGAGCCATTTGCTGGGTCATTTGCTAATAATGAAGCAGTAGCACTAAACCAAAGACCACTAGTTCCACCAGATTGGGTAATATTACCGTTTACTGGATCTCCATAATAAATCCAGTTTTTCTTACCACCATTTAAATAAAATATATTACTGCTTACAGAACTAAAATTTGCTGCAACTCCAGTTACATTAGTTGCACTAATATTTAACGCACTAAAGTTAGTTCCTGTTACGCTACTAAATCTACCGTTACCTGTGGTTATATAATTACTTAGTGATGCCGTTGTAGCGTATGTATTTCTAGCGTATGCAGTCGTTTCGTAAGTGTTTCTCGCGTAAGCTGTGGTTTCGTATGTATTCCTAGCATATGCAGTGGTTTCATATCCTTGCAATTGAGCAGTTGTAGCGTATCCGCCCAATGGGAGATTCTGATAAGTTGTAGCACTTATAGTTGTTCCACTAAGACTGCTAAAGTAGAATCCAGCATTTGTTGAATCACCTGAAGCATTAATATAATTTGTATTAAGAGTATTTAAATCCCAGTGAACAGCGGATGCTAAGTGATTATTGAAAGCAGAGCTAAGGTTACTATTAGTTGAAGTTAATACATACGATTGTAATGACGCAGTGGTTGCATACGTGTTACGAGCATATGCAGTGGTTTCATAACCTTGTAACTGTGCAGTTGTTGCATACCCGCCCAGTGGAAGATTTTGATAAGTAGTTGCACTTATGGTAGTTCCACTTAGACTGCTAAAGTAAAAGCCTGCATTAGTTGAGTCACCAGATGCATTGATGTAATTTGTATTAAGTGTATTTAAATCCCAGTGAACTGCTGAAGCTAGGTGATTGGAAAATGCAGAGCTTAGATTATTATTGGTTGAAGTTAATACGTAATTATTTCTGGAGTATGCCGTAGTCTCATATGCAGCCAATGATGCCGTAGTTGCAAATACTCCAGTGCCAGCAAGGCTTGTTACATTAGGACTAAATGCTACTGATGATGCAATCCACTTGGTTGAACTCCAAATTAATGATTGTCCAGTGGTAGCATTTAGAGGATTGGATACATCTAATAAACCACTTAAATAAGAAGCTGATTGTGGTAAATTATAATAATTAGTTGCACTTATGGATATTGCTGATACGCTACTTACGTAAATAGCACTAGCCTCGGCCAGCTTTACAGGTTTCCCAGTTACGCTATCTATGTGCGTAACTAAGGGATAGGGCTTGTCCCGAGGGCCAATACTCATATTAGTTTATCCTACTTATTCAGGCTTAGTGTCTTTTGATTTCTTTTTCTTTGGCTTAAATTTAGGTTCTTCACCCTCCTCCTCACCACCTCCCTCTGATTCAGAATCTTCAGATCCTATATCAGACTCGATAGCATCTTCAGCTTCATCCTCACTTACCTCACCTGAAGATTCTTCACCACCTTCCTCATCTGACATTTCCTCCTCACCGCCAAACTCTTCGCCACTCCCCTCTTCATCCTCTCCTTCTTCACCTTCGGCACCAAACTCACCACCACCTTTCTCACCACCCATACCCATATCACTCTTGAGAGTTGCGATTAATTCCTCTAACTCAGCGAGATCATCGACTAGTTGGCCCTTGTCAACTAACTCAATATCATCACCAAACTTATCAGGGTTCATACCTTCCTCTTCCTCACCTTCTTCACCCTGAACTTCAGCAGCAGCATCGGCAGCGTCCATTGCTGGCATTTGATCCCCGGTTTCACCTTCCATGTCTGGAAGTTCTCCCATACCAGCTAGCTCCCCGCCGTCTTCCTCATACTCACCTTCTCCAGGTTGCATTGGTTCTGCCATAGCTTTAGCAGCGCCCTCAACACCTGGAACAGCGCCCATTCCAGCACCAGCAGGAGCACCCATTCCGCCACTCATGGGCGCACCACCACCCATTCCCATACCAGCTTGAATCATTTTTAGAACTTGACCAATCTTGCCAAGATCATCAGCAACCTTGTCAAAGTTCAAATAGTTCATCAAAGTAGTTTCATTAAGAATTGAAGTGTATTCACACTCTTCAAACACTTCATTTAGGAAGTCAGTTACATCAATTGATTCGATACCATTCTTGTTCTTCAAGCACTCAGAGAACTCATAAAGAACTTTCTTTAGCACTGAGTTCTTTGGGCTTAACTTGGCCAAGGATTCAAATATCAAAATTTGAGTTTTGATAAGGGAATCAAAAGTTGGCGTATCCGTAAGACTTTGAATGTTAACACCATACTTCTCGTTTAGAAGATTTACAACGTAATTTCTTACAGGCTTCTTGTATTCAAATATCTTAGCTACGAACTCTCTAATGTCCTTAGCTGGAACTACATTCTTATCAACTAGCAAATCCAGATTGCCCTCAACGAGTGAGGTTAGCTGCTTCTTAGTCGCCATAGCAAAGTATGGTAGCTCTGAAACAATCTCAGCAACTAGTTGCATTACATTTTCATCAGACTCGTAAATGAATGATGGCAGCTTTTGAATCTTATCGTTAATTATCCAAACATGCTCCAAGTCGTTCTTAGACTCAACAAACTCCTTGGCAATAAGTTCTTGCTTGCACAAGTGATCATAAAGAGTATGATTAACTGTGTTGGGAATTTGATAAGACTGTGACTCAGCTAAAGTCTCGTAATCTAACTTAGGAACATTAAATGACTTAGAAATTACTGAGGACAACTTTATCGTATTTCTGATTTCTGGAATATTAATAAAGTTATCAGATTCCTTGAGTAGTTTAACTAAGTCATTCTTTAGTTCGACAACTCTTTGGAACTCAGGGGTGGCTATAATTTTAAGTTTCTCATCAAATCTTTCGGACTTGGAACTTAATCTAGCCTTGGCTCTATCAAAGTGCAGTCTGGTTTCCCATAGACCTAGAATAGAATCAAAACTCTCTTGAACCTTCTCAAGATCATTTTCTAGTATGTCAGCAAGGAAGCCGTTAACTTTCTTATCAACTAATTTAGAATAAACTTCCTTATTCTCAAATATATTAGCATTTTCTACTTTAATATTAGTTAAACTTAAAGCAGATCTATCAAAGTTACCTTTTATTGCTTTACCAGATTCGGTAAGATAAGTAACTGAGGTATCATCAACTGAGAACAATTCTACGTTCTCTCTTAATGATCTGCCAATATAATCTCCTAGCTTGACTAGGTTTAGGAAAGTTTTGTTACGTGATTCAAATAAATTAGTTAACATGGATAATAACCTTTTACAAAAGTATCTAGGGAATTTAAACCTTTAAATTTTATTTAATTCCTTATCTGACGATAATTCTTCTACAATTTTAATTGCTTCCTCGCTTAAACCCTCAGATAACATAAGTTTTTTAAGTTCAGAGTAATTAATTTCTTCCATTTGGGTTGGAGGAACATTCTCAGCACCCTCTTGACCACCAGCTTCCATAGGTCCAGGACCAGCCCCTGGGGGCGCTCCCATGCCAGGGGGTCCACCCATACCAGGAGCACCACCCATCATTCCGCCTGGGGGCATTCCAGCAGCTATAGCGCCCATTACAGGATCTTTAGACTGCTCTTCAAGCTTCTTCTTCATGTCATCAATCTCAGAGTCATTCATTTGGTAATATTCCTTGTAGATGTATTCTATGGGGAATATACTTAAACCTTTAACAGCTTGAACAAGTCTTGCCTTTTGTTCATCAATATCTAATTGTCTCTTAGCAGCCATATCAGATGGCTCGGGAAGTTTAATCTTAAGTTTAGATACTGCTAAGGGTGGGAAACCTTTAATTAATAAATGCCTCTTAGCAATAGTCTCTAAGCCAATTTGAACACATTGCTGAACTCTTAAAATAACTCTGGCAAACTTAACATCTAATTGGCTTAGATTAGCTTTGCGTTCAGGTGATTGCTCTTTTTCAACAATATAATCCTTAGGAATCTTAAGTGTAGCTAAAAGCTTGTCACGGAAATACTTAACGTCGTCAACCTCTCCGAGATTCTCAGCGCCCTTTAGAGTATCAATCTTAGTTCCTGAACCTTTACCGTTGACGGATACGAAGAAGTCTTCATCCTGGCTAAGAGGATTAAATCTTGCGTCAATTTCTCCGGTTTGACGATTAAAGTATTTTTCCTTCTTGAACTTGCTCTTTTGCATCTCAAGATAGTGTTCAGCCTTAGAAGCTGGGAGATTTCCAGTATCAATATAGAATATACGACGCTCGGGTGCGCGAGTTAGACGATAAATTAACATCGCGTCTTCCATCATCTTTAATGACTTGTAAATAGCTCTTGCAGCAGCAGCGATTGATTTGCCATAAGGATAGTAAGTGGGATCAGACGTAAACATTCTGAAATGCACAATCTGATTCTTATCCAAAGGCGTTACAATTCTTTGTGCGGTGGTTGCACCTATCTTGCCAAAGATTGTAGAATCTGTTTGAACAGGTATTTCTTGCAAGAAGTCAGTTAAAATACCTAGATTATTTTCAATACGGTAAATGTAATTTGGATCTAATATCTTAATTTTTTGGATACCACGAGCAATGTTATCTACATCAACTACAAGTTCTATAAAACAATCACCGTATTTTACAGTGTTTCTAACGATATCCCAAAGAAAATGACCTAATGAAATATCTTCAAAGAACGTTTTTAGTTCTTCTTTGATAAGCTCATCGTCAGTCTCAAAGTTCCACTTAGTTCCATCTAAGTTATCCTGAGTTGAATCATCTGCGTAAATATCAAATGCAGCGGCAACCTCAGGATAATCATCCATGTCCTCAAACTCCTGATAACGTCTACGACGTTCAATTTCCTCTTCATTAATCGGGATAGTTTGGGTAGCCTTAAATGGACTTATGCTACCAAGAGGAGTTCTTCTTAATAAAGTATCACCCTCTAATGGATGTGGCTGTGGTGGAACTATTTCCTGAGGAGTAGTTCCTGTGCTATCAATCTCAGGCTTAGATCTTCCAGATAGGAACTTAGCAAAGAACTTACCCGTTCTCCCAATAGGATAATACCAAGAGCCGAACCAACTAGAGATGCTACCCCTGCTAGGAGTAAATTGAGTGTAACCAGTTTCGTTTAACTTAATAGCCATTTAAGATCTTCTTCGTGGATTTGCCCACCGGGGGTTCTAATATAGTATTTAGACTGGGAAATAGGCAAATTAAATTTATTATCATCATTAGGTCTATGCTGAATCATGGGGGTGCTGCCTCTTAATTCATTAAAACCGAATACCGCGAAGGATAAGGCCATAATTAAATCGTCATGGCAATTAACATCCGCAGTATATCTACCCACTTCGTCGATAATAAAAGTTAAAAGTTCATCTATTGTGCGTTCAGAATTAATTTTAATTTTATTTAATCTTATTGCTTCATCTAATTGAACTAACATTTGACGCTTATTTGCGTCTGCAACCTGTATCCCAGGCTCATGCTTTTCGTCCAAGAATAGGTTTTCATATTGTTCAATTTCTTTAATCTGGTAAATTAAGTTGTGTCCAATTAAGTTACGTTCAGGAATAATGTAAGCAGTGTTATATTCCCTAGCTATCTGGACAAGCATGTTAGCAAACTCATTGATTGGGGTGCGGTCAGACTTAAACTCCGCAACCTGTTCACCGTTATAAAGATTAATAACTTGGGCTACAGATGAATCGAGACCGCGACCAATAGAAGTATCCACGCCAATAATATAATCAAATCGTGGATCAGGTCCTTGCCAGACCCTGAGCCGGTTGTTGAACTTCGTCGAAAAGTTATCATTGACCTGTTCTTTAAGTTGTTTGAGTATCTCACCATCTATGAATGTATCTCCTGTTCCGAGGAATTCTGCCTCGTATTCTTGAAGCCATTCCTTATGGCTAATAGCACCGCGTGTAGTAGCTTCCCACTTGTCGATATCAATCGGTGGATCTTGGGCTTTAAGTTTTTCATACATAAACTCGTAGCCAGCATGGCGATGGTATTGCGGATGATCCTTCCAGCTAATATCAATAGCATGAAAAGTATTTTCCCCACGCCTAGCTCCAACATATTGTTTATGAAACCAATTACCAACACCATTAACGGTAGATAATGCAATTACTGAACCACCTGTGGAAATTATGGGGAAAGCTGCTGCCCATATAGTATCTATGTTCTCAATGAATGCAGCTTCGTCTAAAATTAGCAAAGATCCAGCTACTGAACGTCCTGATTGTTTACTGGAAGACTTAGATTTAATCTCAGAACCGTTGTCAAACTTCATAGAGTGGGCAGAATCTTTAACTAACCCACGTTTCATCCATGTTGGAAGTTCATCATAAGCAGTTTTCATTCTGGATAATACTTCCATGGACGCATCATCATCCTTTGAAAGGATTACAACTTTAAAGTGATCGGTGAATATACACTTCCAAAGTGAGTATGCAGCAACTAAAGTTGTGCATCCCGCCTGTCGAAACTTTCTGAGTATATTAAATCTGTTGTTTTTAAACTCAGTAACAAGATTTTTTTGAAACGGATACAATTCAAATTTAACTAACCCAAATATAGGGTGAACCACTTTAATATAGTTTGAGATGAAATATACGGGGTCAGTCGAACATTTTTTAAGTTCTTTTAATTTTTTTGCATCAGATAAAATTTCCATTCTATTATAACCTTATATGATATATGCTATTATATGTAGTAGGAGAGATAAACCAACTAAATCTCTACCTAAACTAGTAAACTACTTAGCTAAAGCTAATATCTTATATCATATCTCATACGATGCAGAAAGTATGTTTAAAGGATATGAAGAAGGGTTAAAAGCATTAACTCCTGATCCTGAAGATATAGTTATTCTGTGTCATGATGATATTGAAATATTATCAGATAGAGATGATTTTACAGAGACTTTAACTAAATCTCTGTCCGACCAGAAGGTAGGGTTTGTTGGCCCAGCAGGGACTACGTATTTAGCCACAGATGCTGTCTGGTGGGACATGGGGAGAAGACAGCAGGGTTTACACAGTGGATTTGTCTTCCAGGGTGATGATCATAAAACCATGACCCCCAATTACTTTGGCCCATGTAGAAATGTAGTAGTGCTTGATGGATTGTTTCTTGCTGCCAGAAAATCAACCCTAGATCAGGTTGGTCTCCAGAAACCTAAGGAGTTCCCCACCAACTGGGACTTTTACGATCTCTACTACACCTTAACTGCCTACGAGCAAGGGTTTGTAAATAAAGCGATTCCGGTCTTGATTCTTCACAACTCTGCCGGTATGATGCGCGATACCTGGGACCAAAACCGTAAAGCGTTCCAACGAATGTTCCGTCTTCCAATATGGTGTAAATAATGTGTGACCTAGTATCCCTAGTTATCTTTATCCTCAGTTGCTATGGCGGTGCCAATGGTATCGTCTTTTCAAGACTACTCCAACCTATTCGTCTTTGGATTGAATTTAGCAAGCGAGACTATGGTGCTCAAGGTGAGTTTGTGGGTGGCACGCTAAGAACTTTCTGGTTTGCTAAGTTCCTAGCTAAACTAATTAACTGTCCACTGTGCGTAGGATTCTGGCTTGGAATTATTTATTCCCTAGGAATCTACAGCCCGACTGCGAATACCATGTGGTATCCT
>Ga0208546_1000599_pt1 | contig 12715 bp, 13 predicted proteins | sample DEB19_08_DNA_4_FD_184528 | JGI IMG/M metagenome (GOLD analysis project Ga0208546, IMG submission 184528) | Aqueous microbial communities from the Delaware River and Bay under freshwater to marine salinity gradient to study organic matter... | ecosystem: Environmental > Aquatic > Marine > Coastal...
GATCGTGATGCGTATGGGGCCGTTCCCCCACACAACCTCCGTGTGCCCCACAACCCCTTTCCCGGAAACCGGCATGGCCAACCCTCCGAAGTTGAACTGGGACTGGCGCAACTGTCCCGCCCCGAAGACGCTCTCGACCCAGTTCACTACATCGTTGAAGATTCCCAGTGCGGTCGTGTTGTCGCGGACCACGGCCTGGGCGCAGAGCCCGCACCAATCAGTCCCGTCAATCCGGCTCACATCATGTGCCGAACCACACCACATGCAGCGGTGATGCGCCAGGTGCAATGAACACAATGGGTTGCCCCAGTCATCGAAGCCCATGATTCCGCTCACCCGGGAACGACACACGATGCAGTCCACGGGACAACCCTACGAGGCGGGTGCGTCAGCGATGGATGTGCGCAGCCTGACGGGGTCGTCCCGCAGTGCGCTCAGGAACCCCGGACAAACGCCGTGACTGAATCGGCGATCATCTGCACCGCGACCGCGGCAAGGATCATTCCGGCGACACGCGCGAGAAGAATCACGCCAGCCGGACGCACGATCCTGACCACCAGACCGCTGAAACGCAACGCCAGAAGTGACACGGACAATGCAACCCCGATACCGGCGAGAACACTGAACCACTGGGCCATGTTGTCGGCTCGGTTGAAGAACACGATTGTGGCAACGATCGTGCCCGGGCCCGCCAGCAAGGGCGTGCCGAGTGGGACCATTGCGATCGAGGTGCGTTGCTCGGGCGATGCCACCTCGAACGAATCCTCGTGGCTCTTGCCGTACAGAAGCTGAAGAGCCACAAGAAGCAGGAGCAGACCGCCTGCGCCCTGCAGGGCGGGCACGGACACATTCAGGTAGTCGAGGATTGTCTGGCCGCCAATCGCGAACATCGAGATGACGAGAAATGCGGTGCCGATGGCCAGGTACGCGGCCTTGTGGCGTTCCTTCTCGGTCAGACGCTGCGTGACCGCCAGGAAAATGGGGGTGTTCCCCGGTGGGTCAAGAATGACCAGCATGGTCACCACTACTTCCCCGAACAGGTTCATGCACTCAGGCTAAACGACTAGGCCAGAGCATCGATCAGCATCAGGATGCCGAACGCGAAGAATGCGAGTGAAGCGCCAATCTTGATGGTCTTCTCCGGGAGTCTCTCCCCCAGTGCCTTGCCCACCCAGATGGCCAGTGCGTCAGCCACAACCATGCCGACCGTCGAGCCAGCCCACGTTCCGACAGCATCCGTGTCAGTGGCGAGAGTGATGGTGGCAAGCATCGTCTTGTCGCCGAGTTCGGCGAGGAAGAACACCGTGCCGACGGCGATGATGATGTGCTTCGAGGAGATGTGCGTGGACTCCTCGTCGTCCTCCGACAGCTCGTCCCCGCGGAGCGTCCATGCCCCGAAGAACAGAAACGCGAGGCCACCGATCACGGACATTGCGGTGGTGGGCAACGCCGCGCCGAGGACCGCGCCGATACCGACGGACACAAGGTGGACGACAGCCGTGGCGGCCGTTATCGCAATCAGCACGGGCACAGTCTTGAACCGTGTCGCGAACGCAAGGGCCATCAACTGGCTCTTGTCGCCGAGTTCGGCGACGAAGATGACCCCGAAACTCAACAGGAAGGCATGAAGCACGGTCTACGAACCTAGCCCTTGAAGTCCTGCATCTTCGCGGCGAGCTTCCTGTGGCTCGCCATCATCTCCGTGGTTCTGGAAGTGACCAACTGACCGTCCCTGACCACGTACCGACCGTGCACGATGGTCTCGCGCGCGCCCGTCGGTCCGCACCGCAACCAACCCTCCACAGGGTCGGCAATCGCGCCGGTGAACTGGATGCCCGAGAGGTCCCAGACGGCAACGTCGCCGACTGCACCCACCTGCAAGGAACCGATCTCGCCGACGCGCCCCAGGCAGCCGGCGCCACCGATGGTGGCAACCTCGAGAGCCATGCGTGCATCCGCGGCGCCCGCACCATTGCGCAATTTGGCCAGCAACATCGCCTGGCGAGCCTCCAGCCACAGTGACGCACTGTCGGCGGATGACGAACCGTCGACACCGAGGCCCACGTGGACTCCTGCTGCGCGTAGGTCAACGACCGGTGCGATGCCTGAGGCGAGGATCAGGTTCGACGAAGGGCAGTGCGCCGCGCCGATTCCCGCCGCGCCGAGCTGCACGATCTCCTCTGCGTTCGGCATCACGCAGTGCGCGACCCACGTGCGGTTGCTCAGCCAGCCGACCTCGCGCAGGTACTCGAACGGACGGCACCCGAACGTGGCGACCGAGAAGTCGTCATCCTCGGAGTTCTCCGCGAAGTGGGTGTGCAGGCGCACGTCCAGCTTCTCCGCGAGTTCGGCAGAACGGATCATCAGATCCTTGGTGACGCTGAACGGCGAGCACGGTGCAAGAGCAACGCGCACCATCGCGCCGAACGAGCGGTCGTGGTGCCTCTCCACCGCGGCCTGCGAGAGGGCAAGAATCTCGTCGTCCTCCTGCACCACATCATCGGGCGGCAGGCCTCCGTCCTTCTGCGACAGCGACATGGAACCGCGCGTGGGGTGGAACCGCATGCCCAGGTCGACAGCGGCAGCGATCTCGGCCGACAGCAGGTCACCGCCGTTGCGCGGGTGAAGGTACAGATGGTCCGTCGATGTCGTGCAGCCGGACAGTGCCAGTTCGGCAAGACCGATCCATGCCGACACGTGGGCGCTCTCCTCGTCGAGCGCCCGCCACAACGGGTAGAGCGTCTGCAACCAACCGAACAACGGTGCGTTCGTCATCGGCGGGAACGCGCGCGTGAGGTTCTGGTACAGGTGGTGGTGAGTGTTGATCAGTCCCGGTGTCACGAGACAGCCGGCCGCGTCGAGTGTCTCCTTTGCTGCGGGCTTCTGGTCGGTCGATGCACCCACGCCCGACACCAGCCCGTCGGTGATTGCCACCCATCCGCCATCCAGCTCGCGGCGTCCACCGTCGACGGTTGCGACATACCCGTTCACAATCAGGAGGTCGGCCGTGCCGCTCATCTCAGCGTCTCCAGCACCAAGTCGATGTCCTTCACAGTCGTCTCGGGGTTCACGATGCACAACCGTAGACAAGTCTCGCCGTTCCAACTGGTGGGCACGGTGAACGTGATCCCCTCGGCCAGCACCCGGGCACTCCACGACTCGTACTGCCCGTGCGTCCAGCCGATCCGACGGAACACGAGGATCGAAAGTTCGGGTTCCAGGATCAACTCAACGTGCGATGCCCGGCGTATCCGCTCCGCCGCCTGGTCCGTCACGGTGAGAGTGCGTTCCACCGCGGCTGAGTACGCATCAGTGCCGTGGGTGGCGAGGCTGAACCACAACGGCAGGCCGCGGGGACGACGAGACAGGTGGTGCGCGTAGTCCGCCGGGTTCCAGTCATCGTTCACGTGCAGCGCATCGAGGTACTCGGCCTTCTGCGTGTGGGCGGCCCGTGCGATCTGCGGGTTCCGGTAGACGAGAGCACAACTGTCGAACGGTGCGAACAGCCACTTGTGCGGGTCCACAATGAACGAGTCGGCAAGTTCGATGCCGGCGAACAACGCCCGCCTCGACGGGGCGCACAGGGCTGCCGCCCCGTAGGCGCCGTCCACGTGGAACCACGCACCGATGTGACGAGCCACCTCACCGACACCCACGAGATCGTCGACCACGCCCACGTTCGTGGTGCCGGACGTGGCCACCACGGCGAACACCCTCGCGACCTCGGCATCGGAGAGACGCGCGATTGCAGCTCTTGTTTCGTCACCGACCATGCGGCCGCGTTCGTCGGCATCCACCCACACGACGTCGACGTCCATCGCACGCCCTGCCGACGCGATGGACGAGTGCGCTGCCCGGGACGCCACCATCACACCGCGCACCGTGTCAAACACCCCGTTGTTGCGGTGGCGCCAGTGCCACCGCGCCGCGATGAGCGCGGACAGGTTCCCCGCGGTCCCGCCGCTGACGAACACACCTCCTGCTGTTGGCGGGAAATGAGCAAGATCCGCGATCCAGCGCAGGGCCTCGTTCTCCGCGAAGACCGCACCGGCGCCCTCCTGCCACGAACCTCCGTAGACGTTCGCCGCACTGATCGCCACATCGAACATGCCTGCTGCCTCGCTCGGCGCACCCGGCACGTAGGAGAAGAAACGAGGATGATCGACACTGATGCACGCTGGCGCCAGCACGTCCTGCCAGATGCGCAGCGCCTCGTTGCCGCCGATGCCGCCCGGTGTGATCGTGTTGCCGGCCCGTGCCCTCAGCGTGGAGACCGACTCGGAATGGTCCAGCGGCGGGTCGGTGCGCATGCGTCGCAGCGCGTACGAGAGGATCTTCCAGCTCAGCCGCTTCCCGCGGCGGTCGAACGAGTGCATGCCCGTCACGGGCGACACAACAGACCTTCGCTAGATGTTGGTGTCGAGCAGTTCACTGCCCTCGTGGCGTGCCTCGCCGTCCTTCCACAGGAGGTGGCCGAGGATGCCGGCGAGCGCAGCGGTCGACAGTCCAACGACGATCGGGAACGCAAGAAGTACGACAACGAGGATCAACGCACCGGGCATGGCAATCACTTTACGGGCTTGTAGGCCCATGCCTCGATCTCGACGTTCCCGCCGAACGGGAGTGCCGCAACACCGATGGTGCTGCGCGCGGGCCTGGCGCCATCGAACCCGGCGACGTAGGCCTCGTTGAACTCCGCGAACGTGTCCATGTCGGTGAGGAAGCACAGGGTCTTCGCGATGTCTCCGAGTGATGCGCCGACGGAGGCCAGTTGGCCCTTCAGGTTCTCGACCGCCTGGGCGGTCTGGGCCTTCACGCCACCATCGACGATCTTGCCGTCGACGATGCCGAGCTGACCCGAGACGATGATCCAGTCGCCTGCGCGGACGACGGGGGTGTAGGGACCGACTGCTGGTTGTGCCATGCACAGACCCTAGATGAAGGGGCACCCCAGCTACCATTGGGTGCGATGAACACGCCCCCCGTTCCCGTCAGTCGTCGTCGGTTCCTCGCGATGTCAGCCGCTGTCGGAGCCGGCGTCGTGGGTGCCGGTTCGCTGTTGTCGGCCTGCGGCTCTGATTCGACGGGAAGCGATTCCGGTGGGGACCTCGCCGTCGTGCAGCGTTTCTCGAACACCGGTCTCGTGCCCGGCGAGATCAGGCTGCCCGTCTCCCTCGCCGACCAGAAGGGCATCCTCGACGACGCCGCCACCAAGGAGCGCTCGGTCCTGAACGGTCACATCATCGACGTGGTGACCGGAGCAACCGTCGTCGAATCGGTCTCGGCGAAGAAGCACGGAGAGGGACTCGCTCTCCCGTACTGGCCCTTCGTGGTGACCATCGAGAAATTGGGGACCTACTCGTTGGTCATCGACGGCGCGTCGAAGGACGGAGCTGCGTTCCAGGTGATCGACCCGAAGACGGTGGAGATGCCAACGGTCGGCAACTCGCTTCCGCCGTTCGACACACCGACTGTCGACGATCCCCGGGGCGTCGAACCGATCTGCACTTTGTCTTCGGGCACCTGCCCGTTCCACGCGACGACACTGACGGACGCCCTGAAGTCCGACAAGCCCGTTGTGTACCTCGTCGGCACGCCGGCGCACTGCCAGACGGGAACCTGCGCGCCCGCACTCGAGGCACTCATCGAGGTTGCGAAGTCAGCAGCGGACAGGGCGGTGTTCGTCCACGCCGAGGTCTACGCGGACAAGAACGCGACGAAACTCGCGCCGGCGGTGGATGCGTACAAGCTGGAGTTCGAGCCGATTCTTTTCGTCACGGATGCCGACGGCGTGCTGCGAAAGCGGCTCGACGGCGTGTTCGACGTGAACGAGGTCCGCGAGACACTCGCGCAAATGAGAATCGCCTGACCCACGCGGCTCGTGGCCGCCGGATCAGGCGATGTTCGAGAATGTGCCGTGAGCGGCGGGGTTCAGCTGAACGACTTGCCGCAACCGCACGAACGCTGCGCGTTCGGGTTGGTGATGGCGAATCCGGCCTCGGTGAGGCCGTCCTTGTAGTCGAGGCTGGCGCCGATGAGCATCGGGGCCGATGCCGGGTCGACGACCACGCGCACGCCACCGAACTCGGTGACGGTGTCGTCGGCTGCGATGTCGGAGTCGAAGTACATGTCGTAGCTGAAGCCCGAGCAACCGCCGGACTTCACTGCAACGCGGAGAGCAAGCTCGGCTGCGCCCTCTTCCTGGATCAGCTGTGCGACCTTCTGTGCTGCGTTCTCTGTCAGGGTGATCATGGTGTTCTCCTTGTACATCTGCCTGGCGCGGTGCCCGGGTTCTGCAACCTCGTGCCCCCGTAGTTTATGCCCGCGGGGTGTCGGTGTGTACGAGCCGTACACTCCATTTTCGTGAGCCAGCGCACCCCCACGGCCCCGACCGTCGAAGAGGTCAGGAACATGCTCCGGGCCGTCATCGACCCGGAACTGGGCTCGAACATCGAGGACCTCGGCATGGTCGACTCCGTCACCATCGCCGACGGCATCGTGACCATCGGGGTGAAGCTCACCATCAGGGGCTGCCCGCTCCGTGCCCAGATCCAGAAGGACATCAAGAGCCGGCTCGAGGTCCACCCCTGGGTCACCAAGGCAAAGATCGACTGGGGCGAGATGACCGCCGAGGAACGCACGGCCGTCATGTCGAAGGCCAGGTGGAACGCGAAGGAGAACGCCGCACCCACGGCCGTTCCCGAGCGCGCGCGCGTGCTGGCCATCGCCAGCGGCAAGGGCGGTGTCGGGAAGAGTTCCGTCACGGTGAACCTCGCGGCGGCGCTCGCTGCGCGCGGAAACACCGTGGGTGTTCTCGACGCCGACATCTGGGGATTCTCCGTCCCGCGCATGCTGAACATGCCCGACCGCCTCGAGGCCCGCACAATCGAGGGCCGAGAGAAGCCCGCCATCGTCCCGAACGAGCGACGCATCGGTGACGGACTCCTGAAGGTGGTCAGCACCGGCATGCTGGTCGAGGACGAGGGGACCGCGCTCATGTGGCGCGGCCTGATGCTCACGAAAGCCGTCGAACAGTTCCTGAACGACGTGCACTGGGGCGACCTCGATTACCTCGTCATCGACATGCCGCCCGGAACCGGTGACGTGCAGATGGGACTCGCGCGCATGCTGCCGCGCACCGATCTCTTGATCGTCACCACCCCCGCGGTGAGTGCGCAGAAGGTGGCCATCCGTGCCGCCGACATGGCGCGGCGCAGCTTCCTGCGCGTCGCCGGCGTCATCGAGAACATGAGCAGCTTCACGTGCGAACACGGCGAGTCGTACCCGCTCTTCGGCGTCGGCGGCGGCCAGGCACTCGCGGACGAGATTGGCGTGGAACTACTCGGCCAGGTCCCGATCGAGCCGTCGGTTGCCGCCGGAGGCGACGCGGGAGAACCGGTGAGCATCTCCGGACTCGGCTTCGCAGCGGCCGTCTTCGGTGACATCGCGGACCGCATCATCGCCGAGACGCCGACTTACGACGACATGGCCGATTGTTCGGCGCGCGACGCAGACGTTCAGGTCACAGTGCGTCGTAATCAGGATCGCCCGGCATAGCGATCCCCAGGACGCGGCCGTCGCTGTCCACCTTCAGCTTCGGCAGGATGGTCATCGGTGTGCCCACCTTCGCCGCGGCGGCAATCACGGCGTCCGCCGTCTCGTGCTCTGCGATGAACTCGATGTTCGCGAGTGTCGGCGGCATCAGCATGAGGTCTCCCTCCTTGTGACGGCGGATCGCATCGTGCGGGTTGATCCACATGCTCTCAATCGTCTCGCCGTCGTCGTGCAGCGGTTCCTGTGCTTCCGGTGCACGGGCCACGAAGAACCGCGTGTCGAATCGGCGTCGCTCGCCCTTCGGCGTGATCCAGTGACTGACGTAATGGATGTTGTGGGTGGAGAGATGCAGGTTCTCTCGCTTGCACAGTTCCAGCAGGGCGAGTGACCCGTCGTGGATGTTCTCGCGCTCCCTCTCGAATCGCTCCGCCACCGCGGGGTCATCGAACCTGACAACCTCGCCGGTGTCCTCGTGGTGCGCCAGCAACACACCTGCTTCCTCGAAGCACTCGCGGATGGATGCCACCCAGTACGCCAGACCGCCGTTCGGGATCTGCAGGAGGTTGCTCGCCTCGGCATCGGTCAGTCCCTCGCAGATGTCACCGATCTCGCTTGATGCATCGACCGCATCCACCTTGCCACCGGGGAAGACGAACATCCCGCTCGCGAATGCGGCGGTGAATGTGCGCCGCAGCATGAACACCTCGAGACCGTTGTCCCCGTCGCGCACCAGCAACACGGTTGCGGCGGGCTTGACCGGCACTGTGTCCGGGTCGAATGGTTCGTCGGCCTTCGGTGCGTTGCTCATGTTTCCCCCTTGCGCGTCACCCTATGACCACTTGTACGCGCGACAAGAACCGAGGCGGGACCGGTCGTTCTGAACCGTGTGATCAGGAGAGTTTGAGGAACATCTTCTCGACTTCCTCGATGGCGTAACCCTCGCGCGCCGACTTCACGGGGTCCTGGAGACAACTTGTCAGGCCCGATGCCAGCATGCGGAACCCGACCTGCTCGAGAGCCTTGGTGGCAGCGGCAATCTGGGTGACGATGTCACGGCACTCGCGGTCCTCCTCCAGCATCGCCTGGATTCCACGTATCTGGCCCTCGACCCGGCGGAGACGTTTGTGCAGGTCTTCCTTCACGTCAGGCGCGATTTCCATGGCTACTTCCTCCCGAAACCGAGGAATCCGCGCTTGGCCGGCTTGGCGCCGGTCTCCCGGCACGAGCATCGCTGTGATGCGGGCACATCGCCGAGGACTTGCTCGATGTGGGCTCCGCAGCCCGCCCAGGATGGTTTCTTGCATGTGGGGCACGTGGTTCTTCTGCACATACCCCCTAGGGTATCATGAACACCATGACATCGGAGCACAACATGTTCTTCCAGCAGTACTACCTGGACTGCCTCTCGCACGCGAGCTACATGATCGGCGACACCTCGACGGGCAAGGCCGTCGTGGTGGACCCGCAACGTGACGTCTCCGGTTACCTCGAGGATGCCCGCACGAACGGCCTCACCATCACCCACGTCATCGAGACGCACTTCCATGCCGACTTTCTCTCGGGTCACCTCGAGCTCTCGGCACAGACAGGTGCGCCGATCGTGTACGGGAAATCCGCGCTCGGTCGGGCCGCGTTCGACATCCTCGCCCTCGGTGACGGTGACCACATCAGCGTCGGTGCGATCGACCTGGAGATCATGGAGACGCCCGGCCACACGCCCGAGTCCATCTGCATCGTCGTTCGTCCCGATGGCCCCGGGTCAGTTCCGTACGGCGTGCTCACCGGCGACACTCTCTTCGTGGGGGATGTCGGGCGCCCGGACCTCCTTGTCGCCGTCGGCATGCAGGCAGATGATCTTGCGCGCAGCCTCCACCACTCGCTGCACGCGAAGCTCCTTGCACTCCCCGATGCAACGCGTGTGTTCCCTGCCCACGGCGCCGGTTCCGCCTGTGGCAAGAACCTCTCCACGGAGACGTCGTCCACCATCGGCGAGCAGCGACGCACCAACTATGCACTTGCCCCCATGGACGTGGACGACTTCGTCGACGCTGTCACGCAGGGCCAGTCGGTGGCGCCGCTCTACTTCCTCTTCGCGGCACAGAAGAACCAACGCGCGCACGACCTTCTCGACGAACAGGCGGAGATCACGATGCTGACGGCCGACGAAGTGGTCGAGCACCAGCGGAAGGGTGCGGTCGTCATCGACGCGCGCGACGACTGGTCGTTCGCGCTCGGTCACTTCCGCGGTTCTGTCAATGTGGGCCTCACCGGCCGCTTCGCCGAGTACGTGGGCGAGGTGATGGAACCCGACACCCCGATCATTCTCGTCACCGACACGGGGCACGAGCAGGAGGCACGCACCCGCCTGGCCCGCATCGGGTTCGACAACGTCCTCGGTGCTCTCGAGGAACCCGTCCGCGTCTTCTTCACGCGGCCGGAGCTGGCGGAGCGCCAGTCCCGGCTGTCGGTGGAGGCACTCGCGGAGCGCATCGCATCAGTGAAGGACCTCGTTCTGATTGACGTGCGCAACGAGGGGGAGGTCGAGTTTGGCACGCTGCCCGGCGCGCGCAACATCCCGCTGCCCACGTTGCTGCAGACCATCCACGAACTCGACTGGGACGCACCCACCATCGTCTTCTGCGCCGGTGGCTACCGTTCCTCCATCGCGTCGAGCCTGTTGCGTTCGCACGGGTTCACCGACACCTCCGACCTGATCGGCGGCTACGGCGCGTGGGCCTCCAGCAACATCCCCGCACAGTTGCCCACGATCGACGTCAACGATGTCGACACCACCGGGTCCGTGATGCTCCTCGACTGTCGCGAGGACGACGAGTGGCAGGCGGGCAGGGTCGACGGTGCGGTGCACATCCCCATGGCCCAGCTCCCGTCACGCATCGACGAGGTCGACGACTCCAGGGCGATCGTGTGCATCTGCCGGTCGGGCAACCGCTCGGGCAAGGTCACTGCGTGGCTGCTGAACAGGGGCTACACCGCGATGAACATGACCGGGGGGATGAAGGCGTGGGCGGCAGCAGGCCGAGATGTCGCGGGCACCGGCGGTTCCGCCGGCACCGTCATCTGATCACTCCGACTTGTTGCGCATCTCGCGGTAGTCGCGGGCGCCACCCTCGAGCGGCTCAACCTCCAGTGTGATGCCGTCGATGCCGGTGACACGCATCTGCTGTGCGTCGGCGAGCGGCGTCGATCGGTTCACCCGTGCGCGCCAGCGTGCACCGTTCACCAGCACGACACCCTCGGGATCGATCGCGCCGACGGCGGTTCCGACCTCACCTACGAGATTGTCGCGACCGATCGTCGGCGTGGCGAAACGTGTGCGTGTCATGGACGGCATACCGACGACGTATGTCAATGCGATGCCGATGATGCAGGCCGACAACGTGATCCACCCCGGTCTCAGCGTCATGCCGTCGATGCTGCGGAACAACATGAACGAACTGATCACGTAGAGCACCATCCCGACACCGGTCCAGAAGCGCGGCACACCCACCTGGACGTCAACAGCGAACGCGACGAAGGCGAGCAGGAAGAGGACAACAGCGGTGCCGTTCATGGGCATCGCACCGAAACCCATGGTGCCGAAGAGAAGGCAGACCGCCCCGACAAGACCGGCGACGCCGACACCGGCCGTGAAGAACTCGAACAGGAGCAAGGCAAGACCGACAGTCGCGAGAAGGTACGCCGACGAGGGTGATGCGACCGTGTGGAAGAGACGCGGCACGAGACCCAGCTTGAAGAACCGCGTCTCGGTCGCCGCACGGTCCACCTGGCCGGAGTCGCCGAGACTGTCGTACACCGTGTCGAGTGTCCGGCCCTTCACCGTGAGACCGTCCATCGCGAGAAGCATGTTGCGCAGCACCGGCACGCCACGGTCGTCACCGGCGAACTTCAGCACCTTCTGTTCGCGAGCCTCGAGAAAACCGAGCGTTCCGACGCGCAACATGTCGTCGGCCTGCCCGAAGGAGACGGGGGAATCATCGACGTTCAACAGGGTCCCCGTGCGTCCGATGCGGGTTCCGGGCGCCATTGCGGCAACGTCGGCGACCGCGACCATCTGCGCCGGGAGACCGTAGAGCCGGGCTCCGCTCGGTCCGACCCAGATTGCCACGGGGATCCTCGAGTTCTTGATGTTGGACAACACTGACGCCATTGCGTCACGACCGATGACGGCACCGCGGGTGTTGACCTGCAGGATGACCGCCTGCGCACCGTTCGCCTCGCTGCGCTTCAGGGACGTGCTGATCGAATCGGCGGAGATGCGGTCGATGAGACCCGAGACCTCTACGACGTCCACGGGAGGGAGTGCGTTCTCCGTGGAAGGAGCAGATGATGCCGCCCTGGCCGGGGCGAGCGCCATGAGCGGAGCCGCGAGCACAAGCCCCAGTCCGCACATCATGCGGGTCTTTGCGCCTACCCTCACTGGTCTCTCCTCTTCCATCACCGAACAACACACGAGCCCGACGCAGCATCATGGACATCCGCCACTTCTTCACCGCATCCCGGGCTCTCATTGTTGCGGGGAAAGGCGGTGTCGGGAAATCCGTGGTGTCCCGGGCCCTTGCGACAGTTGCCACAGAGGCGGGATTGTCGGTTCTGCACGTGGAAATCGACGGGAAAAAGAACGAACCCCTGGGGACGGACGGCGTGGATCATCTGGCCCTCTCGGCGGGCGCCGCGCTGTCGGAATACCTGAAGGGACGCGGACTCGGCGTGCTGACGAAACAACTTGACCGTCTCGGCATCGTCGATCTGGTGGCGAGCACGGCGCCCGGCATCGACGATCTCCTCGTGCTCGGCAAGATAAAGCAACTTGTCCGCGAGGACGAACACGACGTCATCATCATCGATGGTCCCGCAGCGGGCCATGCTGTTGATCTCCTGCGGGCACCGCGCACGCTGAAGCGCACCGTTCCCGGCGGGCCCATCGCCCAGCAGGCGGACGACGTTCTGCAGATGTTCACCGAGGCTGACAAGGTGCGCGTCACCCTCGTGACGAGGCCCGCCATGACGCCCGTGACCGAGTTGCTGGACACCTCGCGCGAGATCAACGAGAACCTCGGTGTCACGCTCTCACCGGTCGTCGTGAACGGCATCCACTCCGACGTGCCTGCCGGCGTCACGGCAGGTGGCGACGGTGACATCA
>Ga0208546_1000602_pt1 | contig 12667 bp, 9 predicted proteins | sample DEB19_08_DNA_4_FD_184528 | JGI IMG/M metagenome (GOLD analysis project Ga0208546, IMG submission 184528) | Aqueous microbial communities from the Delaware River and Bay under freshwater to marine salinity gradient to study organic matter... | ecosystem: Environmental > Aquatic > Marine > Coastal ...
CACAAACGCCACACACATGCGGCATTCTTGAAGTTGACGATCAGAAAATTCTCAATCAAATGTATGAGAAGTCGCATGACAATCACGGCAACTTGGCCAACGCCGCGTTTTATATTCTTTCGAAGAAGTTGATTGCTGAGTTGCGCGATGAAACTGATTTCAGTAACGATGTGATCCCAAAATATTTTGGTAAAGCGCTTGTCGTTGAAACTTCCGAGACATTCATCGACATCGGCACGCCAGAGACATATGCACATGCCCAACAAGTTGCCAAAATTCGCTAGAAATCTTCGGGCAAAATCGCTCGTTACCAAAACTTTTTTGGTCTCTGCGGACTATCGTTACTAGCGCAAGTTAATGAATTTAGGGCAGTAGCTCAGTTGGTAGAGCGCCGGTCTCCAAAACCGATGGTCGGGGGTTCAAATCCCTCCTGCCCTGCAAAAATCAAGTCACAATGGCACTTTTGAGTACCGTTTTGGTGAGGCAAATAGAAAGGCAACTCATTGACTCAGTGGCCATTGAGAAAATTTGATGATTTCAGTAATGACGTCATCGTTGTTGACGGGCTCTGGGGTTCAGGTAAGCAACTCGTAAGCACAATCGTCGGCGGTTTTGAACGAGTCGAGCATTTCAAATACAACCCTGACTATGACTATTTGTGTGCGGCATCACATTTGCAATCTATGAATAACAATGCAACCGTTACATTGCTTCAACTCATCGCCGGACGAAACCAGTACTACAACTTGATTGGTCGTGAGGTCAACCTGCGCTGGCGTGACGAAACGGGGCCACGTTTTCATCCGACTCCAATTAAATTTGTTGCCAGGCTATTTAGTAAAGATGGTGAGGCAATAGCCAAAACTATCGACGAACAAAACATTGCAAACAACATCACAACACACTGCATTTACCCAATTGCTTCACCGATTGTTGAGGCTTTTGGTGAACGGTTAAAATTTATTGAAGTTGTTCGCCATCCATTGCACTTGGTGACGCATTGGTCAAGATTTCTTGAACCATCTCGTTGGCGTCGTGTTCGCGAAATCAACTTGACCGTCGATTGCAATGGATACAAAGTGCCATGGTTTGCAAGCTCATGGGCGGAAAAATTTTCACAAGCAAAAACTTTTGATCAAGCGCTAATGAGTGTTGATTTTTTGTGTAACTGGGTAATTGATGTTGCGCAAGCAGAAAAAAATGTCGGTTCAAAGTTTCATTTCATTCAGTTTGAGAAACTTGTACTTGACCCGACAACCGAGTTGAGTGCGCTCGGTGAATTTTTGGGACGCTCTCAAATAAAAGGAATGAAAAAAATAATGCGCCAGAACGCAATTCCGAGAAAAAATATCGCCGATGGCCCCAAAATGGGGCAAAACTATCGTTGGACGGCTCTTGAAAAAGATGAAAAGGTCTACGAAGAAGCGATGACGATGATTCATCAGCAGGGCAGCGCCGATCTTGTTGCCTCATTCACCAAGACAATTAGTCGTTATAACTCAATCTGGAAAGGTCCATTAGCCAGGTTTGAGTAATGACCGATAGGCTGAAAAGCCGATATGTCAATGGATCTCAACCGTCAACAGAAGCGCGCCATGCAAAAAATGGGCGAGGTTAACGAGCAAGGTGCACCGATTCGCCAGGCTCGACCGACGGTTGCCGCCCAAGTTGCCAAAGAGCGAGTTGGTCCTATCCAATACATCCGCGAAGTTCGCGACGAAATGCGCAAGGTCGCCTGGCCAAAATTCCCTGAAGTTCGCCGTTATTCGATAATTGTGCTGGTCACCGTCGTAATTGTCACCGCCTTCGTGGGGGGATTGGACGCTGCATTTGGCATACTTTCAGGCTGGCTTTATAAAGATTAGGCACCGATCAAATGACTGACGACACCACCACAACCCAACTTGAGCACGACCAAACGACCGAAGAGTCGGCTGTAGTCGATGCCACATTTGATCTCACCGAAAACGGCGAAGGCGAAGACGAAGAAGTTGATCGCCCGTGGTTGCGCCCCGGCAAATGGTACGTCGTGCATTCGCAGTCGGGCTACGAGAAAAAAGTTGACGCCAACCTCAGAGCGCGTATCGCTTCATACAACTTGACTGATCGCATCTACGAAATCGTCATCCCGATGGAAGACGTTGTTGAATTCAAGCAGGGTCGCAAGCAAACAGTTCAGAAAAAAGTTTTCCCAGGATATTTACTCGTGCGTTGTGAAATGGACGATGAAACTTGGTTTTGTATTCGCAATACACCGGGCGTCACTGGTTTCGTAGGTCAAAGCCAAAAAGGTAAGACACCAGCACCACTTTCACGTAAAGAAGTTGCAACGTTCTTGTCAGCCAAAGGCGACGGCAAAGAAGCGCCAAAGCGCAAGGCACCAAAACTCGACTACGAAGTTGGCGAGGGTGTGCGAGTCAAAGAAGGTCCATTTGCGGACTTCTCGGGTCAAGTTGCTGAAATCAATGCTGACCACATGAAGTTGAAAGTGCTTGTCAATATTTTCGGTCGAGAAACTCTCGTCGAAATGGACTTCAGCCAAGTCGCGAAACTTTAAATAGAAACTTAAAAGAAAGAACCAGTCATGGCAAAAAAAGAGATTAAAGCAGTCGTCAAGATTCAGATTCCTGCGGGCAAGGCAACACCGGCACCACCAGTCGGTACCGCACTTGGACCACACGGTATTCAGATCATGGATTTCGTAAAGCAATACAACGCTGCAACCGAGTCGCAAAGCGGCACTGTTGTGCCAGTTGAGATCACGATTTTTGAAGATCGTTCGTTCTCGTTCATTCTTAAGACTCCACCGACACCAGTTTTGTTGCGTCAGAAAGCAGGCCTTGAAAAGGCTGCGAAGAACCCAGGCAAAGAAGTCGCCGGTTCGGTAACTGAAAAAGATGTTGAAGAAGTAGCCAAAATCAAGATGCCTGACTTAAACGCCAACGATCTTGAGGCTGCCAAACAACAAGTCCGCGGCACAGCCCGTTCAATGGGTCTGACAGTCGTCGGGTGAAATACGAAGTAATCAATAAATAACCAACCCTGATTCGGAAGAACCTCATCCGGACGGGTCAACAACGAGGGAGGCGAAATGCCACAGAATAAAACCAAATCAGATAACAATCTCGATAAAAATCGCGGCAAGAACTATCGCAATGCGATTGCCACATACGACCGCGAGACATTGCATACTCCAGCAGATGCAGTAGCCAAAGTTAAGTCGTTGGCCAAGGCAAAGTTTGACGAAACCGTTGAACTCGCTGTGCGTTTGGGTCTTGATCCACGCAAAACAGAACAGAGCGTTCGCGGCACAGTATCGATGCCATCAGGCACCGGCAAGTCTGTTCGAATCGCCGTTTTTGCAGCAGGCGAAGCCGCTAAACAGGCTCGCGATGCTGGCGCAGACATCGTTGGCAGTGATGAACTTGCCGCAGAAATTGAAAAAGGCAAAATGGATTTCGACATTGCCATTGCAACTCCAGACATGATGCCACTCGTCGGTAAGTTGGGTCGCGCACTCGGACCACGCGGTTTGATGCCGAACCCGAAGACTGGCACAGTGACAACTGATGTTGCTCGGGCAGTCGCCGAATTTAAGGGCGGAAAAGTTGAATATCGCACCGACCGTTATGGCAACGTGCACATTCCGGTGGGCAAAGTTAGTTTCGAAGCATCGGCTTTGGCATTGAATGTTGCCGCCGTGATCGACGAGCTAAACCGAACACGTCCAGCCGCGGCCAAGGGTCGCTACATCAAGAAGATCTCTGTGTCTTCAACGATGGGCCCTGGTGTAAAAATTGACCCAGCACTTGTTGCGGGCGAGTAGAAATTCGTCAATCCGAAAAACTACTTCGTGAATAAATCGGCAAAGTGATGCGCCGATCAAAAAAACTTTCGCCACAAGATCTGTTGCTCGCCGCACCGGCTCTAGTCGTTGCTTTGCTGTTGCGGGTGATTAGGCCGGTTGTAACCATCAGATTCAGAAATCTGCCAGCTGACGAGATTGGTCCGCTTACAGTTGTTTCGCAGCATTATTTGCGGATCAAAGAGTCGCAACCTAAACCTCGACAGTTTGACTTTTGGTATCTAAAAGAGTCAGTGAAAGTAAGCAATGAATACATGCTGGCGTTTGTCGAGTCGCAGATCAAAATTTATAGATCGCGATTCATTGAATTAGTTGCAGCATGGAATGAAAAATTGCCAGGCTCTGAGCGTCATATGATCGAGTCCGAAGTTCGGCTCACTCTGCTTGAGCGTGTCGGCAGTAAGTTGCGACTGCCGCAAGCCGATCGTGATGCATCGAGTGAATATGTACGACAGATTGGTATTGATCCGCAAAAAGAATTTATTGCCCTAATGGTGCGAGATGGCGCTTATAAGAGCGAAGTTCTTCAGTTGAACACTCATCAGCGAAGCGACAAAGAGTTGTATCGCAATCAAGACATCAACGACTATCTGCCTGTGGCTGAGAAGTTTGCCTCGATGGGTGTGCAAGTAATTCGTATGGGGGCAAAAGTTGAGCGCGCTTTTGAGTCGCAGTCGGCACTAGTTATTGACTATGCAACTTCTGGCAAGCGCACGGAAGCGGCCGACATTTATCTGGCGAGTGAATGTGCGATGTGCATTTCTACGAATCTCGGTTTTGACCATATTTCGGCCTTGAGCGGCAAACTCCGCGTAATTACGAATCAGGCTTTAATCTGGCAGACGTCGACACTGTTTTACTCAACTGATGTGTTCACGATGCAGCGCTTTGTCGAGACGTCTACCGGTAAGAACTTGACGCTTGCAGAGTCGTTGCGGTTTGCTGAGATTCGCAATCTTGACTGGTACCACAAGGTAATTGACCGGGGTTTGCAGTTTGTGCGTAATACTCCAACCGAAATTCTCGAGGCATCGCTTGAAGGTTGGCAACGTAGCAAATCGCAATGGGTTGAAACCGCTGAAGACCTTGATCTGCAGGCGCAATTCTGGAATATATATGACAGTTTCTTTCCGGATCACAAAAGCCGTTTCTTAAATGGTCGTCCGCACATTGGGGCGCACTTTCTACGGACCAATAAATGGTGGTTGGCGTAGCCAACTAGAAACCAGCTCTGGTTGGCGCAGACGGGTGTGAAGCCGGTTTTTTGCCCGATATCGTAAGAGTTCGTTAGAAGTTAATAAGCAGCAATCACAGCAATGTGAAAGTTGCCCACCGCAGAAATTTGGTCTGAAAATTCATTTCAGATAATGAACTAGCAATAGTTCGCCAAACGAGGTGAAAGAATCTGGTCGCGATTAGTCGCGCTGGGTTGTTCCGCACTGCGTTGAGCACCCGAGCATTGTCATACCAGAAAGTTTTGAATTCATGGCAAATGCAAGCGCAGAAAAAATCGCGGTAGTTAAAGAGGTGAGCGAGAAACTCGCCAAGTCAAACGCTGCGATCATTACTGAATATCGCGGATTGTCTGTTGGTTCGTTGGCAACTTTGCGCCGCGCCCTTCGCCCACACGGCGCTGAATACAAGGTCTACAAAAATACGCTTGCCCGTTTTGCAGCTCGCGAGTCTGGTTACGCCGAACTCGAACAATTCTTAAAGGGACCAGCAGCCATCACTTTTGTCGACGGAGACGCCTCGGCTGTTGCGAAAGTCCTCAAGACACACGCAAAGGAAAATCCACTTCTTGTGTTGATGGGTGGCGTAGTTGCCGGAAAAGCGATCAGCGCAAAAGAACTCAAGGCTCTTGCCGATCTTCCACCGCGCGAAGTCATGCTCGCTCAACTTGCTGGCATGTTGCAAGCACCACTCACCAAGACGGCAAACATGTTCGCAGCGTTGCCGCGTAAGACCGCATATGCCCTCAAGGCACTCGTTGAACAACGTGAAGCGGCATAAAGAATTAATCAAAACTAATTAATTAACAAATAAAAGGAGAAACAAAAATGGCACTTACAAAAGATCAGATTCTTGACGGAATCTCAGAACTCACAGTTCTCGAACTCAAAGATCTTCTCTCGGCATTCGAAGAGAAGTTTGGCGTGACAGCAGCAGCCCCAGTGGCAGTTGCAGCAGCCGGCGGTGCAGCACCAGCGGCAGAAGCAGGCGCAGAAAAAGACGAGTTCACTGTCATCTTGAAAGATGGTGGCGCTCAGAAGATCGCCGTTATCAAGGCAGTACGTGAATTGACACAACTTGGTCTCAAAGAAGCCAAAGACCTTGTCGATGGCGCACCGAAGCCAGTATTAGAAAAGGCCAGCAAGGACGACGCCGCCAAGGCGAAGGCCAAGCTTGAAGAGGCCGGCGCAACCGTCGAACTCGCGTAATAACTCGCTCTCGGCGCCTGGGTCTTCCGGGCGCCTTGAACGTGCATTTTGGTCTTCGGGTTGGTGAGTTTCTTATATTCACCGATAGGCTCGTAGACCGCCGTGCAATGCCCTTTGAGTGATTCAAAAAAATTTCTCAGCGGGCATTTCACTCTAATTTTTCTGCTTGCCAATTTCTAACCCTAGGAGTACACTCGTGGCCCTTCGTGCTGATGCACGCGAACGTTATTCGTTCGCAACACTTTCCGATGCAATGGAAATCCCGAACTTAATTGGTGTTCAACGTGAAAGTTTCGAGTGGTTTCTCACAGAAGGTTTGCGAGAGGTCTTTGAAGATATTTCTCCGGTCAAGGGTGTAAGCGATGACTTGCAGCTCGAACTGACATTTGATCCAGACGATGCTGATCTAAACCCAAAACCAAAATTCACTGAAGCCGAATGTCGCGATCGTGACATGACCTATTCGGTTCCAAAATTCGTCAAAGCGAAGTTCTTGAACCGTCCTACCGGCGAAATCAAAGAGCAGACAGTCTTCATTGGCGACTTCCCAAAGATGACCGACAAAGGCACTTTCATTATCAACGGCACCGAGCGTGTTGTGGTTAGTCAGTTGGTTCGTTCACCAGGCGTGATCTTCGAACCAGGTGAGCGCTTTCGTTTGCGCAACTTGTCGAAGTATCAGCTTGTAAAAGGCACGATTCACCCAAGTCGCGGCGAGTGGCTCGAGTTTGACGTTGAGCACAAGCCAGGCAAAGAAGTAACCGCTGGCACCCGCGTTGCGCGCAAGCGTCGCATGGGCATCTTCACGATCATTCGTGCACTCGGCTACGACGAAATCAACGCCCCGGGTTTCATTGATCGTTTCGTCAACTACTTTGACTTCCTTGAAGATCAGTGGCGCCGTGAAAAAGTTATAGCCCCGACCCGCGAAGAAGCGTTGCTTGAAATTTACAAGCGTGCTCGACCAAGCGAACCGCAAAACGTCGAAGCAGCCCGTGTTTATTTCGAACAGGCTTTCTTTGGTGTTCGATATAACTTGTCACGAGTTGGTCGCTACAAACTGAACCGCAAACTTGGCGGCGAGTTGAAGAAGATTCAAGAAATGTTCGGTCTCAAAGTTGGACCAGAACTTGGCAAACTCGATTTGCCAACTGAAGACCAAGATGTTTTGAGTCGCTGCGAAGTTTTGGCGACCATCAGCTACATGTTGCACCTTGTGAAGCAAGAGCCTGGTTACCGCCTTGACGACCAAGACCACTTCGCAAACCGCCGAATTCGTTCTGTAGGTGAACTGATTCAGAATCAGGTTCGCATTGGTCTTTCGCGTATGGAGCGCGTAGTTCGTGAGCGCATGACGACTCAAGATTCTGAGGCGATCTCGCCACAGACTTTGATCAACGTTCGCCCAGTTGTGGCTGCAATTAAAGAGTTTTTTGGCACTTCACAGTTGTCGCAATTTATGGACCAAGTCAACCCGTTGTCGGGTTTGACGCACCGCCGCCGACTTTCGGCTCTTGGACCTGGTGGTCTTAGCCGCGAGCGCGCAGGTTTCGAAGTTCGAGACGTTCACTTCTCGCACTACGGCCGTATGTGCCCAATTGAAACACCAGAAGGTCCGAACATCGGACTGATCGGCGCGCTTTCAACGTATGCACGTGTTAATCCGTTCGGATTCATCGAAACGCCATATCGCCGAGTGCGCGGTGGCATTGTTACTGACGAAATCAAATACATGGCAGCCGACGAAGAAGAAAATTATGTCGTTGCTCAGGCCAACACGCCAATTTTGCCAGACGGTCGTTTGCGCGACGAGCGCGTGCTCGTGCGTCGTTCGCCGCAGGCAGCAAGTTTGGAAGACTTGAAGAAAATGCTCGAAGCAGAAAGCTTCTTCGGCGCAACAACAGACATCGGTTATGTAACACCGGCAGAAGTTGACTTCATTGACGTTTCACCAAAACAAATTGTTTCAATTGCAACTGCGTTGATTCCGTTCCTTGAGCACGACGATGCAAACCGTGCGTTGATGGGTGCAAACATGCAACGTCAGGCTGTGCCATTGATTCGTGCTGAAGCGCCATACATCGGCACGGGTGTTGAAGCTCGCGCTGCACGCGACGGCGCCGACTTGGTTTTGGCAAAAGATGACGGTGTGGTCGAGTCAATTACTGGTTCGTCAATCGTCATTAAATACGAGAACCTTCCGAAGCGCGAGCACGAACACAAGCTGTTCAAGTTCTTGCGTTCAAACCAAGACACATGCATCAACCAAATTGTGCGTGTTAAAGAGGGACAAAAAGTTAAGAAGGGTGATCTCATCGCCGACGGTCCAAGCACCGACGAAGGCGAGCTCGCACTTGGCAAAAACTTGCTCGTGGCTTTGATGCCATGGGAGGGCTACAACTTCGAAGACGCAATCATTTTGTCAGAGCGTCTTGTAAAAGAAGACGTATTGACTTCGATTCACATTCACGAATACGAAGTTGATGCTCGCGACACAAAGCTTGGCGCAGAAGAAATCAGCCGTGACATTCCGAACTTGTCAGAAGAAATTTTGGCTGACCTCGACGATCGCGGCATTATTCGCGTCGGTGCAGAAGTAGGCCCTGGCGACGTTCTTGTCGGCAAAGTGACACCAAAAGGTGAAACTGAGTTAACGCCAGAAGAGCGATTGCTTCGCGCAATTTTCGGTGAAAAGTCGAAAGAAGTTCGCGACACTTCGCTTAAGGTTCCGCACGGTGAAGGCGGCAAGGTCATCGACGTCAAGGTGCTCAAGCGCGCCGCCGAGGGTGATGATGAGCCAGGTGACGAATTGCCACCAGGTGTCAACCAAATCGTGAAGATTCACGTGGCGCAAAAGCGCAAAATTAGCGTTGGCGACAAACTCGCTGGTCGTCACGGCAACAAGGGCGTTATCTCAAAGATTTTGCCAGTCGAAGACATGCCATATCTCGAAGACGGCACTCCGGTTGACATCATCTTGAACCCACTTGGTGTACCAAGCCGAATGAACATCGGTCAGGTGCTCGAGGCTCACTTGGGCTATTGCGCCCGATGGGGTTGGTACGACGAGAAGAATGACAAAACTGTTGGCGCGAACCCAGTTCGTGGCACAGAGTCAAAGACCCGTCCATCAACACCGCCAGCGACATTCATCTCAACACCAGTTTTCGACGGTGCACATTGGGATGAAGACGATCAAGCAGGTTCACACCCGACGATTCAATCGATTCTCAAGAACTTGAACCCAGAGTCGGTCGACGGCAAGCGAATGATCGGCACCGATGGCAAAACTGTTTTGCGCAACGGTCGTACAGGTTTGCCATATGACAACCCAATCACAGTTGGCTATATGTACATCTTGAAACTCAACCACTTGGTTGACGACAAGATTCACGCACGTTCGACTGGTCCATACTCGATGATTACGCAGCAACCATTGGGCGGCAAGGCTCAATTCGGTGGTCAGCGATTCGGCGAAATGGAAGTGTGGGCACTCGAGGCCTACGGCGCTGCATATTGCTTGCAAGAACTATTGACGATTAAGAGCGACGACGTTCTCGGACGAGTGCGTGTTTACGAAGCAATCGTTAAGGGCGACAACATTCCAGAGCCGGGCATTCCTGAGAGCTTCAAGGTGTTGATGAAAGAAATGCAAGCACTCTGCCTTGACGTTGAAGTTATTTCGCATGAAGGCAAGCAAGTCGAGCTCACAGATCTCGACGAAGAAGTCTTTACTGCAGTTCGTGAACTTGGTATCGACATCAGCCGCAACGAGCGTGGTTCAGATGCCGACGATCGCGAACGCGAGCGTCGACGAGAGAAGGCTTTCTAATGATTAACCGCAGCAATTCAGAAGGGTTGGCACGACCATGAGCGATGTAGTAACCGAAGACAACAAGCGCAAGTTGGATATCAACAGCTTTCAACAATTGCGCATTGGTTTGGCAACTGCCGACGACATTCGCAATTGGTCACGTGGCGAAGTTAAGAAGCCAGAGACCATTAACTACCGAACATTGCGCCCAGAGCGTGACGGTTTGTTCTGCGAAAAAATCTTCGGACCAACCCGCGATTGGGAATGCTATTGCGGTAAATACAAGCGAGTTCGCTTCAAGGGCATCATCTGTGAAAAGTGCGGCGTTGAAGTAACACGTTCGAAAGTGCGTCGTGAGCGCATGGGCCATATCGAACTTGCTGCACCTGTCGTGCACATTTGGTATCTCCGCGGTACACGTAGTTGGTTGGCATATCTTCTGGGCGGTTTAGAGTCGCGCGAAGAAATCAAAGCCAAGCAACTTGAGAAAGTTATTTACTTTGCTGCGTGGTTGGTGAGCGCTGTCGATGAAGATCGTCGCCATGTTGAGTTGCCAGATCTCGAGAAAGAATATCTCGAAGACCGTGACTTGATGATCAAGCAACGCGAAAAAGAAATAAAGTTGCGTCAAAAAGATGCTGAGGCTGAGCTAAAGCAACTTGAAAAAGACGGCGCAAAAGAGAGTGACATTCGCGCTCGTCAAAAGCTAATCGACAAAGACATTCAAATGATCGGCGATCGCCACACCAAAGACCTTGATCGTCTCGAGCGTGCGTTTGAAACTTTCCAGAAGCTTCACCCACGAATGATCATTGACGACGAAGAACTCTGGCGTGAAATCAAAGACCGCTACGAAGATTATTTCACCGGCGGCACGGGTGCAGAAGCAATCAAAGTTTTGATCGACACGATCGACTTCGACGCTGAAGAAGTAATTTTGCGCGATGCAATCATGAACGGTCTCAACGGAAAGCCGTTGTCGACTCAGCGTAAGCAAAAAGCAATTAAGCGTTTGAAGATTGTCGCTTCGTTCAACCGAAAAGATAAAGACGAGCGCTTGGTCAACAACCCGAAGGCGATGATCCTCGATGTGATTCCGGTGATTCCACCAGAGTTGCGTCCGATGGTTCAGCTTGACGGTGGCCGTTTTGCAACTTCAGACCTCAACGACCTTTATCGTCGTGTAATTAACCGCAACAACCGTTTGAGCCGCCTGCTCGAACTTGGTGCGCCAGAAATTATCGTCAACAACGAAAAGCGAATGTTGCAAGAAGCAGCAGACGCTCTGTTCGACAACGGTCGTCGTGGTCGCCCTGTAAGCGGCCCGGGCAATCGTCCACTGAAGTCGTTGTCAGATGGCCTTAAAGGTAAGCAAGGTCGCTTCCGTCAGAACTTGCTCGGTAAGCGCGTTGACTACTCGGGTCGTTCAGTAATCGTGGCCGGTCCGACTTTGCGTCTGCAGCAGTGCGGTTTGCCGAAGTTGATGGCACTCGAGTTGTTCAAGCCATTCGTGATGAAGCGATTGGCTGACCAGCAACTTGCGCAGAACATCAAATCTGCCAAGCGCATGGTTGAGCGTCGTCGTCCGCAAGTTTGGGACGTACTCGAGGAAGTAATTAAAGAGCACCCAGTTCTTTTGAACCGCGCGCCGACTTTGCACCGCTTGGGTATTCAAGCTTTCGAACCGGTGTTGGTAGAGGGTAAGGCAATTCACCTGCACCCACTTGTTTGCACAGCGTTCAATGCTGACTTCGACGGTGACCAAATGGCAGTTCACTTGCCGCTGTCAGTTGAAGCACAAGCAGAGGCTCGCGTGTTGATGCTTTCGGCGAACAACATTTTGTCACCAGCATCTGGTCGACCAATTGTTACACCGCAGCAAGACCTTGTAATCGGTGGCTTCTATTTGACTCGTGATGACGCTGGTTTGGCCGGCGAAGGTCGCGTTTTCAAGTCAATGTGGGAGATCACTCGCGCACTTGACGAGGGCAGTCTCAAACTGCACGCCAAGATCAAGGTTCTTGAAAAAGATGATCAAGGCAATTCGACATACTTCGAATCAACGGCGGGTCGCATGTTGTTTGAAGAAGTGTTGCCGGCAGACTTCTCGAAGCGATTTGGTCACATCACAGCGCCGGTAAAGAAAAAAGAATTCGGCGTGATTGTAGAGCGACTGAGCGACAACTATCCAAAAGCAGTAATTGCATCGTCACTCGATGCGATCAAGAACCTTTGCTATCGCTACGCGTCGCAATCAGGTTTGACTGTTTCGGTCGATGACGTAAAGACTCCGGCAGCCAAGCGCGGCATTCTCGACGGCTACGAAAAGCAGGCCGAGAAGGTTGAGACACAGTTCCGTCGTGGCATTATCACTGACGGCGAGCGTCGAAGCCAAGAAGTACGCATTTGGACCGCTGCAACATCTGATGTTCAGCAAGCAATGGAGAAAGAGTTCAAAGAACTTCGCTTCAACCCAGTTGACATGATGATCAACTCTGGTGCTCGTGGAAACATGACCCAGATGCGTCAGATTGCAGGTATGCGTGG
>Ga0208546_1000607_pt1 | contig 12534 bp, 12 predicted proteins | sample DEB19_08_DNA_4_FD_184528 | JGI IMG/M metagenome (GOLD analysis project Ga0208546, IMG submission 184528) | Aqueous microbial communities from the Delaware River and Bay under freshwater to marine salinity gradient to study organic matter... | ecosystem: Environmental > Aquatic > Marine > Coastal...
GCGGGACTGGTGCTTTCTGGCATTGCCGTTCAGATGTTAGCTAACGCTATTCACGCTCTTTTTTAACTCCACCGCGAGTACGGTTTCGCTCACGTTTCGCTCTCTCAGGTCGTGCTGACTTTTCAACTTGAGCAGGTTTCTCTGATTTAGGTTTTGCTACTCGAGTTTTAATCTCTTTAGCTATTCCTAAATCACCATACAAGTGATCAGATGATGAATATGTTTCTTGAGGTTCAGGAAAACCTAAATCAAGAGCTTGATTGATATGCGACCAACGAGTTAATTCATCCCAATCGACAAAGGTAACCGCGGTGCCTGAAGCACCTGCACGGGCGGTACGACCAATACGATGCACGTAAGTTTTTTCATCTTCTGGGCATTGGTAATTAATAACGTGGGTAATCCCGTCAATATCAATTCCGCGAGCTGCCACATCGGTTGCTACCAAGATATCGCGCTTTAAAGATTTGAAATCTTTCAGTGCGCTCTCACGCGCACCTTGGCCTAAATCACCGTGAATAGCCGCAGTTTTAAATCCACGTTCTTTCATATCATCAGCAATCTGTTGGCAAGCACGTTTGGTGCGACAGAAAACCATAGTTGGGCCGCGACCTTCAGCTTGCAGAATTTTCGCCAACATTTCTGGTTTATCTAAAGCATGCGCTCTATATACAAATTGTTTAATACGACTAACTACAGCGCCGCTATCTTCAATTTCTGCTCGTATATGCGTAGGTTGATTTAAAAATTTACGAGCTAAAGTAACGACATCACCAGGCATCGTGGCTGAAAAGAGCATGGTCTGCGAACGAGAAGCAGTCAAAGTAAAAATTTTTTCAACATCAGGCATAAAACCTAGGTCTAGCATTTCATCAGCTTCATCGAGAACTAAATGTTTTACTTCACTTAAATCTAAAGCTTTTTGACGATGTAGATCCAGAAGACGCCCAGGTGTTCCAACGACAATATCCACGCCTTTTTTTAATTCAGCAATTTGCGGTTCCATTGGTCGGCCGCCATAAATTGCGGTTACGCGCAGATCTGGACCTGTAGATAATTTATTGAGCTCATCAGCAACTTGAATTCCAAGTTCACGAGTTGGAACTACTACTAAGGCCACTGGCTTACCACTGCCACGTTTAACATTATTAAGAATCGGAAGACCAAAACCTAAAGTCTTTCCGGTACCAGTCTTTGCTTGGCCAATAATGTCAGCACCCGTTAGTGCAAGTGGAATTACCGCCTCTTGAATTGGAAACGGATTTATGAAACCTGCGTCTGTAATTGATTTTAAAAGGGCAGGCTCAAGACCAAGTTCTGCGAAAGTTTTACTCAAATTATTTGCCGAATCCAACGCGACGTTCAGATTGTTCGCCAATTTCGACGTAACCAATCTTTGTCGCAGGCACAATATATTCACGACCCTTTGAATCGATTAATGAAAGGGTGGAGCCAGCCGCTATTGCTTTATCAATTGCAGCTTTAATTTCCTTTGGGCTAGCTGCAGATTCAAATGCAAGCTCTGAATTTACATCTGTAACTGCAATGCGCACGTGTGCCATTTAATTAACCTTCGTTTCTATTTCTGTTTATTTCAGTTTTCGTTACGAGGAAATCCTGAAATTCCTCGCCAAATAATATTAGTTGCAAGTGTTTGGGCCTGTTCGCGACTCAATTTAGAGTCACGTTCTAACCAATGGCGCGCAGTTACTTGCGCACTTCCGATGAGACCGACTCCCAATAACATCGCAGCTTCTTGAGGTAATCCGGTATCTAAAGAAATCACAGCACTGACCGCAGCAGCACAGTCATATGTCATTCGATTTAGGCGTTCGCGAACCGCAGGTTCGACATTCATATCGCTTTCAAATAACAATCTAAAGGCTTCACCTTCGGCTTCAATAAAATCAAAGTAAGCAGCGATAGTTGCCTGAACACGTTTTGCATTATCTGGTGTCGATTGAATTGCTCTTTGAATGGCAAAAACTAGCGAATCAATATGTGTATCTAGGACCGCAAGATAGAGATCCAATTTAGAAGGGAAATGTTGATATAGCACCGGCTTGCTGACGCCTGCGCGATCAGCAATTTCATCCATCGCTGCCGAGTGATAGCCGGCCGCAGTGAAGACTTCTAGAGCGGCAGCCAATAATTGAGCGCGACGTTCGTCGCGAGGTAGGCGGGCCTTATCGTTACTCATTGGTTGCATCTTACTGGCAGAATTGCGCGATATGAAAGCGCTAGTCGAACCCGGACGCGCATTAAATGACGCTGAAAAGCAAAGATATTCTCGTCATATTTTGATTCCAGACATTGATTTAGAAGGCCAACAGCGAATTATTAATGCGAAAGTGCTCTGCATTGGTGCTGGAGGTTTGGGATCTCCAACCATTATGTATTTGGCAGCTGCTGGTGTTGGTGAAATCGGTATCGTAGATTTTGATAAAGTCGACATCACTAATTTACAGCGTCAGATAATCCATAATCAAAGCGATATTGGTAAATCCAAAGCTCAAAGTGCTAAAGAAAAAGTCAGACTTTTAAATCCAAATGTCAATGTAAATATTTATGAAACTCGACTTGATTCGAGTAATGCCCTATCGCTTTTTGAAAAGTACGATTTAATAATTGATTGCACAGATAATTTTGCTACAAGGTATTTGGTAAACGATGCCGCTGCGCTTTTAGGTAAACCATATATTTGGGGAAGCATTTATCGTTTCGATGGACAAACTTCAGTTTTCTGGTCGAAGGAAGGACCGTGCTATCGCTGTTTGCATCCAACGCCGCCACCGGCGGGTTCGGTTCCAAGCTGCGCTGAAGGTGGTGTTTTGGGAACTTTATGCGGGTCGATTGGATCTATTCAAAGCAATGAAGCCCTTAAATTAATAACTGGCATTGGAAAATCGCTACTAGGTTCACTTTTAGTTTTTGATGCGTTAGATAGCTCATTTACAAAACTAGAAATAAAGAAGAGCCTCAATTGTCCTATCTGTACTGGAGAACAATTAGAGTTATTGCCAGATTACGAAGCTTTTTGCGGCATCGAAGACGCGATTTCAGTAGCCGACCTAAAGGCGCGCCAGAACGATTATTTATTAATAGATGTGCGAGAACCTGATGAGAATGCGGACTTATCGATTCCCGGAGCAGTGTTAATCCCTAAAATTTATTTTGAGAATGGCCGTGCATTTACGGACTTGCCAAAGGATCGTGAAATTATTCTTCATTGCCGAAGCGGGGTACGTTCTGCTCAATGCTTGACGCTTTTACGTGCTGCAGGTTTTACCAATTCAACACATTTAAAGGGTGGAATTATCGCCTGGGAAGAGAGTAAGAGATGAACCAGAAACGTGCTTTATTTGTACACGCTCACCCAGATGATGAAACGATCAATAATGGCGCAACCATGGCAAAGATGGTTGCAGATGGGGTTGCAGTAACGCTGGTAACTTGCACTCGCGGCGAAGAAGGAGAAGTTTTAGTTCCGGAGTTAGCCCACCTTGCAAGCAGCGCAGAAGATAGATTGGGCGAACACCGCGTAACTGAATTAGCGAACGCGATGAAAGCTTTGGGCGTAAAAGATCATAGATTCTTAGGCAACTTCCGCGATAGCGGCATGATGGGAACTCCTCAAAATGATCATCAAAATTGCTTCTGGAAAGCTGATGTAGATGCAGCTGCAAAATTATTGGCAGAGATAATCGATGAAATTAAGCCACAGGTATTAGTCACTTACGATGAAATCGGTGGATATGGACATCCAGATCACATACAAGCTCACCGCGTAGCCATGAGAGCTGCGGAACTAGCGTCTTGGCAAATTTCGAAGATTTATTGGAACATCATGCCTAAATCTGTAGTTGCAAAAGGCATTGAGGCGATGAAAGCCGAAGGTAGTGATTTCTTTGGAGCTGAAAATGTAGACGATCTCCCATTTGTTAAAGACGACTCGTTTGTTAGCGCATTAGTTCAAGCGCCAGAGCAAGTGGATAAAAAAATGGCCGCGATGAAAGCTCACGCTACTCAAATCACCGTAGATGGCCCATTTTTCGCGCTATCAAATAATTTAGGTGTACAAGTTTTTGGCGATGAGTATTACACATTAGTTAAAGGAACCAAGAGCGCACCATTTAACTCTGAGGGTTATGAAACCGATCTATTTAGTGGGGTAGAGCTCTAAATCTTCCACTATGGTGGTTTAGATATCCTGCTGACTTATAAAGCTCATAAGCAGCAATATTCTCTTTCTGCACTTGTAAAGCCAGCTTCGCATTTCCTGATTCATTTTCTAATGCTTGAAGCATCTTGCGACCATATCCTCTGCCACGCAATTCAGGTGAAACCCAAATTCTAGAAATTAAGGCCCAATCAGCTGCAAACGCAATTCTCCCGATAGCTACCAATTTAGATTGATCACGGAGGTAAATATATTTCGCTGGAGTTCTTGTAAGTAAGGGATATATTGATTCATCTCCGTGGACCTGAAGCCACTCATCGTTTGGATCGTCTGTAACTTCATATTCGAATTCGGCTTTAGATTCTGCTGAATTTTTTACCATTACCTCTAGATCTAGTAATTTCTTAAATCCTCTAATTTCTAACTCTGAATCTAACTCTGAATTAATTTCAGGAACAATTGAGATTGTTGGTCGTAAGTTTCTTTGGGTGTACCAATTAATCATCACTTCGATGTGGTTATCGCTACCTAAAATTAGCGCTGAATTTGCGCGGCGAGTCACCCCAACATCTGCGCGTAATATCCAATTACCCAGATGCTGCTCTTCTTTAGCCTTCCAAGTTTGATTGGCAATTTTCTCTAAATCATTTATGCGCACAGATAGCGGTGCGCCTGAAGTAGCAGTTCTAGCTACCTCAACTATTTCGCGCCAGATATAGATTTGAGCTGGATCAAATTGAACTATTTCGCCATGACGATTTTTAAGTGAAGTCGGGGAGAGTAGGTGACCGACTATGTCGCGGTAGCCAGGGTTATCGTGCAGGCGGATTGTGACCCGCTTACCAATATCATTCTCTGAAATCTGACCCACCCATGAATAGTAAAGCCACCTTGATTATGTAGAATTCGCGGCATGACATACGTAATCGCAGAACCATGTGTAGACGTCAAAGATAAATCTTGCATCGACGAGTGCCCAGTAGATTGCATCTACGAAGGCAACCGCATGCTCTACATCCATCCAGATGAGTGCGTTGATTGCGGCGCATGCGAACCAGTCTGTCCAGTAGAAGCGATTTACTACGAAGATGATGTCCCAGAGAATTTAGGCGAGTTCCGCGAGAAGGCGCCATTATTCTTTATCGAACTTGGCTCTCCTGGCGGAGCGGCTAAGGTTGGCAAGAAGGATTTTGATCCAGAGTTTGTTAAGAATCTTCCTTCAAAGTAAATTCAAAAAACTAAATTGAAGCTTCCAGATTTTCCTTGGGATGCGTTAGCGCCATACGGTGAGAAGGCGAAAACGCATCCTTCTGGTTTTATAGACCTTTCTCAAGGAACTCCGGTTGATGCGACTCCTCAATTTATTCAAGAAGCATTTAAAGCCGCTTCAAATTCACCTAGCTACCCGGTAACAGCAGGAACTCCAGAATTACGAGAAGCAATATCTAATTGGGCAAGCAAAGAATTGGGAGCTTCCGGAGATTTCGGAGTACTGCCATTAATTGGATCAAAAGAGTTAGTAGCTTGGTTACCTACAATTCTTGAAAGTAACCATGTGCTTTATCCGGAGATTGCTTATCCGACGTATTTAGTTGGATCCATGATTGCAAAGACCAAAGCAACCACAGTTGATTTCGATGCCAACAACTGGCCAAATGCAGATTTAGCTTGGGTAAATACGCCATCAAACCCAACAGGACGAGTTCATACAGATGAAGAATTACTTACTGTAATTGAGTGGGCTCGCAAGGGTGGCGTTGTAGTAGCTGACGAGTGTTATTTGGAATTCGGTAACGGAATTACTCCTAGGTCGATACTTTCGCTAACTGGCGGCAATAATAAAAATATTCTCGCTATACATTCGCTTTCAAAACGTTCTTCTATTGCTGGTTATCGCGCTGCAATGATGATTGGCGATAAAGAACTTATTGCCCGAATTCTTGAAGTCAGAAAGCATGCGGGAATGATGGTTCCGCTACCGGTGCAAAAAGCGATGATTGCCGCTTTGGGCGATAACAGTCATGTAGCGGAACAACGTAACCGTTACAACGCACGCAAAACAAAAGTCCGCAGCGCAATTGAAAAACATGGATTCCGAATTGATCACTCTGAAGCCGGTCTTTATTTGTGGGCCACGCGCGATGAACGCGACTGGGATTCAGTGGCATGGTTTGCAGAGCGTGGAATTCTGGTCACCCCGGGCCATTTTTATGGCGAAAAGGGCAGCCAACATATTCGCATCGCAATGACCGCAACTGACGCTCAAATTGATGAACTAGTCAAACGGTTGAGCTAGAAAATGGCTGAAGCAATTCTTTTAGTAGGCGGATTTGGTACTCGATTACGCCCATTAACAAATCATCGTCCTAAGCCGATGCTCCCAATTGCGTCGCTTCCGGTCACAGAACATCAATTAGCAATGGCCAAGCGCGCAGGAATCAAGCGAATCGTGCTTGCAACTTCTTACATGTCTGAAGTTTTTATTCCTTATTTTGGAGACGGTTCTAAATGGGGAATGGAAATTAAATATGCAGTTGAAAAAGAACCATTAGGCACTGGCGGTGCAATAAGAAATGCGGCTAAAGAATTATCCGGAGATTCTCAAGTAGTAATATTTAACGGCGACGTACTGAGCTCTCACAATTTAAAGGGCCAATTAGATTTACATATAAATTCTGGCGCCGATGTAACTCTTCATTTAACACCTGTAGAAGATGCCCGAGCTTATGGATGCGTGCCGACAGATTCCGAAGGACGTGTTACTGCATTTTTAGAGAAGATGGATAATCCGATTACAAATACCATTAACGCCGGATGCTACGTATTTGATAAATCTGTTATCGATTCAATTCCAGAAAATGAAGTAATCAGCGTTGAGAGAGAAACTTTTCCGCAGCTAATTGAAGCTGGAAAGAAGGTAATGGGTTTTGTAGAGAAGGCATATTGGCTGGACATTGGCACGCCAAATGCGTTACTTAAAGGATCTCGAGATTTAGTTACTGGGTTGGCCGATGCAGATGCGCTTGATAAATATAAATTTGCTTATCGAGATTTAAATTATGTCTCGCTAAGTGAAAATATCTCTGGAAATTTCTCAGCTGGGACTGCAATTGGTGGCCATTGCAGATTAATCAATTGCAATGTTGAAGGTTCAATAATTTCCGATGGAGTAGATGCTGAAAACTGCACCATCCGTAATTCATTTATAGAAATTGGCGCGAAATTAGAGCCAAATTCAATAATCGAGAATGCATTTGTCGATCCAGATGGGGAAATCACCCCGATTTTCTCTTAAAGAGCTCAAATTTCCTCTTTTTGACCAGTTTTCCCGAAATTTTCTTAAATTTCCTTAAATATTTGACTTGACTTATACGAGTTACACGCGTGTAATTCACCCAATGACTTACAGGGGACAGCCTGTAGGCCCCGACCGACACAGGAGTCGATTTATGCGTCAAGAAGGTCCAAGCATTCAGCTGGAAACTGGCGAAGTCGTCGAGCTTTCATGGCAGGAGCGTGCACTTTGCGCTCAGACCGATCCAGAGGCCTTCTTCCCCGAAAAAGGCGGTTCAACCCGCGAAGCAAAGCGCGTCTGCACCTCATGCGATGTCCGCTCTGAGTGCCTCGAATATGCGTTGGCACATGATGAGCGCTTCGGCATCTGGGGTGGCCTCTCAGAGCGCGAACGTCGTCGCTTAAAGCGCCGTTCAGCTTAAGTTCAACATAATTTCCCTAAACAACCGGTTTCCTTAAGACTTACACCTGATGTCATCACAGGTAACAGCGATTCTGGTCGTACACGATGGTGCGACGTGGCTGCCACAAGTTGTGGCAGCTCTAGCATCGCAAACTCGAACCCCAGATCGCACAATCGCGGTCAACACCGGTTCTGTTGATGGCTCAGAAAAATTATTAAGTGGCGCTCGCATCAAGAGCATCACAATTGATCGCGGTGAAGGTTTTGGCACTGCAGTTTCAGAAGCGGTCGCAACACTGCCACCTGTTGAATCAGAAGATGAGTGGATCTGGTTATTACATGATGACAGCGCACCAGATCATGCAGCGCTAGAAAATTTATTAGCAGCCGTCGTAGATCGCCCAAATATTGCAATGGTCGGTCCAAAAATTCTTGGATGGCATGATCGATCTCATCTTCTCGAAGTTGGAATTTCAATTGCTCGTAACGGCGCTCGCTGGACTGGTCTTGAAGAACATGAATATGACCAAGGCCAGCATGATGGAATTTTTGAAGTGCTCTCAGTTAGCACTGCCGGAGCGCTAATACGCCGTTCAGTCTTCGAAGAATTAGGCGGATTTGATGAAAAATTAGATCTCTTCCGTGATGATGTTGATTTCGGTTGGAGAGTCCATACCGCAGGTCAATCTGTTCTAGTAAATACCGATGCAATTATTTATCACGCTCAAGCAGCGGCTACCGAACGCCGTGATGTAGACGTCGACGAAGCATTTCTTCATCGCCCACATTTACTAGATCGTCGCAATGCTGCTTATGTGTTGTTAACTAATTCAACTTGGTGGATGTTGCCGCTAATCACACTCCAGATTGTTGGAGCTGCGCTAGTGCGTGCAATTGGTTATCTATTTGCAAAATTACCGGGTTATGCATCCGATGAGTTGCTGGCCCTATTTAGATTATTTACGAGACCAGATTTGGTTCGTGCAGGCCGTAAATGGCGCAAAGAAGATCGATTGGTATCACCGCGAATCGTCACTCGATTCATGCCATCGAGATTGCTCCAATTTAGAAGCGCTATTGATGCCGCAACAGACCGAATACAAGAGAAACTTTTCCCAACATCCACATCTTCCGCAGCAGAAATATCGGAAGATGAGGATTTACTAACACCAACAAAAGTACGAAATTGGAAATCATTATTTAAGCGTCCTGATTTAGCCGCGTTTTTCACCGTCTTTATCTATTCAATTATCTTCTCTCACAGCAGATTTGGCGCGATTGCTGGAGGAGCGCTACCGGAATCACCTAAAGGCGTTTCAGAACTCTGGAAACTTTATGCAGAATCATGGCACCAAGTGGGTATGGGTAGTTCTAGCGCAACCCCTACCTGGGTAGCATTAATCGCACTTATTGGAACTATTACATTTGGGAATGCCCAATTATTTATCTCTGGTCTATTTCTATTTGCTCCGCTTATTTTATTTGGTGCGATTTTTATTTGGCTTCGCAAAATAACTTCACATATTTGGTTGGCAATTGTTGGCGGCGCTCTATATGCGATGTCACCCGTAGCGCTTGCGGCTGTGAATTCTGGTCGACTCGGAACCCTAATGGTCATGGTTACATTGCCGCTTACTTTGCACTTATTGAGCGGAACACTTGAGATTGAAAAACTCTCAATTCGTAAGATTTTTCAATTGGGATTGTTTTTGTCGATCACAATCGCTTTTTCTCTGCCTTATTTTCTGGCGCTTAGTTTCTTTTATGTGGGACTCTCTGTTTTTGATTACTTGCACACAACAAAAGATGTTTTGCAAAAGCGAATTAAAAACCGAGCGCTATTGTTAACAGTTCCTTTTTTGGTAAATGCTCCATTTACAACTGAAGCGCTACTTCATCCGACTAGGTATTTACTAGAGCCAGGCTTAGCGCTCTCGGGCGGCGGGCCAAATCTGACGCTCTTTTCAAATCCTGGTGGCATCGGCGCCACACCCTGGTGGATGGTTGCACCAATCTCCGCACTTTTGTTAGTTTCAATTTTTTCCAGAACGAATGCGCGTTACTTTGCATTTGTAGGTACTGGTTTCTTGGCATTGGCCACACTGCTATCAGGACTTTCTTTTCCAGCTCATGGCACTTCAATCGGTTATCCATTATGGACTGGAACTTTCATTGCAATCTCTACCGTTGCTGCAGTTACCGCTGGTGCGATTGTTTTAGATCAACTTCGAATTCATTTAGAGAAATCGGCTGTGAATTATCGTCACATTATGGCGGCGTTGCTTCTAGCAGGATCTTTGGTTTATTCAGCAGGCGCTGCATTCTGGAGCGTGGTTACAACATCACCACTTCACACTATTTCAAATCGAATATTGCCGGAATTCTTAGGCGTTACACCTGGAACTAAAACAGTGGTCTTAAGGAGAATGGATGACGGTTCTCTAAACTATTTCATTGCTCGCGGTCATGATATTTATTTAGGAGATCCTGACGTCGCACCTGCTACCAATCCGGATGTATCTGCCGCCATTCGTGCCACTGTTGATGGAAGCGGAGTTACCGCAGGTGCCACGCTCTCTGAATACGGAATTAAATATTTATTTGTGAAATCACCAGCACCGGAATCACTAGTAAGAACTATCGATGGACTTGGTGGATTTGTTAGAAATTCGGCAACCACAGATGGAATCACCTGGAGAGTTGTCGGTAATTCGGACCGAATAATTTTTAAATCCGTTGATGGCAAAACCAAGGCATTAGAATCGAACGATATTAGTGCATCAATAAATGTCACAAGCCCCGGAACTCTTCGATTGGCAGAGAATTATGATTCAAATTGGAAAGTAATTGGTAACGGCAAATATTTAGATAAGAAACCGAACAGCAATAATCTGCCAGAGTTCTCCATCAAGAATCCAGGCGAATACTTATTGATTCATGATGGAACTACTCGACGCGCTTTCTTATCTTTGCAAATTATTTTTCTATTGATTGCCTTGGTAATGGCGGCTCCAGCTGGCCGGCGTAAACGCGATCAGGAGCTGCTATGAAATTACGTCGTTTAATTTATTTAATTGCCACATTTGCGGCAGTGTTGCTAGTTGGTAATTTTCTTCAGTCGGGCGGTGAATCTAGACAATATTCAGAGAATTACCCTGAATTAGTCTGTCCAAACATTGGTGGTGCACAAACTCAAGTTTCATTGACCAGCAGCAAAACTCCAGTCAGATTTTTGCCGGCAAAGAAATACAATTTCGTTGCTGCTAAGAGCAACAGGCTTCTGACTAAGGAAAGCTCAGTAATTGTCGATGCTCAAGGAACCAGCGCAATGGCCTGGATATCTAAATCGGGTTTATGGGCTGGCGGTGTCAATTGTTTAGCTCCTCAAGCGAAACAATTCTTTGTAGGAGCTACAGGAGATGTGTCTAGCAAAGCCAAGTTGGTTATAGTCAATGCAGGTTTAAGTTCTTCGATTGTTGATGTCTTTACATACAGCGAAGGAAGTTCGCTAAAAAAGACTATTACTGTCAGCAAGAATCAAGTAGCAACTCTGAGCGTTGTTGCGCTTGCGCCTGGAGCTAAATCAGTTGCGATGCAAGTTGTACCTAGAACCGGGCGCGTCACTTCTTATTTAGTTGACGAGCGTGTGAAAGGCTTAAAGAATCTCGGTGGCGATGTAGTTAACTCACAGAGCGAACTCGGTAAGACATTACTAATTCCTGGGATCGCACATAACGTTTCTAGCAAAACACATGTTTTACGGGTCTTAAATCCTGGCCCAGCAAGCACTTTGATTACAGTTGAAGTTCTATCTAAAGATGGCCGATATATACCTGTCGGTTTGGACGGTCGCAAAGTAGCAAATGGAAAAGTTTCAGATATTTCATTTGATTTTGATTCAAAACTTCCAAGTTTCGGATTAAGAATTACATCGGATCAACCAATTGCGGCCTCGGTTTATAGCCGCAATGGTTCAGATTTCGTTTGGAGTACTGCAGTTAAACCTGGCGCTATAGGCACATGGGCAATTACTGGACTAGATCCAAATTTGCAGTTCATCGGTGATCAAATCAAAGTTGAAGTTACAGCTTTGATGCCTGGCAAAAAGAAGATTTCTAAAACTCTAATCGGGACTGATTACTTAACTTATAATTTGCCAAAAGGTGCAATCGGGTTAAAAATAAATAAAATCTCAGACAATACTTCCGGAAGTTTAATAGTCTCATCGCAGAGTGGCTTGGGGTATCTACCTTTAGTTAATGGCTCAGTTTTGACTAGAAGCACTGTGCCGACCGCAAATATCGGCGTGTTAAATCCATAAATTATTAACTTTCACGACTAACTTTCTCGTATGAGTACTCGAATTGGACGCCATTGCTCTCGCTCCGGCTGCCACCGCAAAGCATCGATGACTCTTACTTATGTATATGCAGAATCAATTGCAGTAGTCGGTCCATTGGCAACTTACTCAGAACCACATGCTTACGACCTATGCGATATTCATGGGGCTAAATTGACTGTGCCTAATGGTTGGCAAGTTATACGTCGCGAAATAAATTCTGGAGATAGTGGCCCATCGGATGAAGATCTAATGGCAATCGCAGATGCGGTGCGAGAAGTTGCGTCACGCGAAATGCGGGATAGCAATTCAAATAGC
>Ga0208546_1000608_pt1 | contig 12516 bp, 15 predicted proteins | sample DEB19_08_DNA_4_FD_184528 | JGI IMG/M metagenome (GOLD analysis project Ga0208546, IMG submission 184528) | Aqueous microbial communities from the Delaware River and Bay under freshwater to marine salinity gradient to study organic matter... | ecosystem: Environmental > Aquatic > Marine > Coastal...
TCAGTCCATCCGTCCCCGATGCAGTCCGAGACGATGCTGGACAGTCCATTTAAGACCCGACCCAATCCGAGTCAATGACAAATCCACCCAAGAAGTCCAAAGCCATACGAGGGGCAACTAAGCCGAGGCTTCACAGCCCTCTACTAAAGGGCGCAAACAAGCTGCAAGATGTAAAAGACCTCTGTGAGATAGTCAAGATCCCTTTATTGCCGTGGCAAGAGTTCGTCCTTAAAGACATGCTCACTGTGGACAAGAAAGGCTCATGGATACGCAAGACAAACCTCATTCTCGTAGCTCGTCAGAATGGAAAGACGCACTTAGCGCGTATGCTGATACTGGCGCACTTGATTAAGTGGGAAACTAATGTCCTGATCATGTCCTCTAACAGAAGCATGGCACTAGACACCTTCAGACAAATCACTCACCTATTGGAGAACAATGACCACCTCAAAGGATTTGTTAAGCAAATCAGACACGCTAACGGCACAGAGTCAATTGAGATGTTATCTGGAGCAAGGCTCGATGTTGTTGCGGCAACTAGAGACGGCTCTCGCGGTCGATCAGTCAATGGATTGCTCTACATCGATGAAGTCCGAGAGATCACAGAAGATGGATTTAGAGCTGCTACTCCTACAACTAGAGCTCACCCAAACTCTCAGACGCTTCTTACCTCTAATGCAGGAGACGCTTTCAGCACTGTACTCAACGACCTACGAGAAAGAGCTATCGACTACCCGCCCAAGTCTTTTGGATTCTATGAATACTCAGCTCCTCAATACTGCAAGATAACCGATCGCGATGCATGGGCTTTGGCTAACCCCTCTTTGGGATACACCATCACAGAAGAAGCGATTGAAGAAGCGATTGCGACTTCACCAATTGAAAACACGCGTACTGAAACTCTTTGCCAGTGGATCGATTCGCTAAGCAGTCCTTGGCCACATGGAATCTTAGAAGATACATCGGATAACACGCTAGAAATGAGCCCAGGGGCTTATACTGTATTCGGTTTCGATGTCAGTCCTTCACGCAGGAACGGATCATTGGTCGCAGGACAACTTCTTCCAGATGGAAGGATTGGCATCGGGATTCTAGAGACTTACAGCTCACAAGTAGCCATCGATGAGTTAAAGATGGCAGCTTCTATCAAGGCTTGGTGCGACATTTATAAGCCAAGGCTTGTGTGCTTTGACAAGTACGCAACCCAGACAATCGCAGATCGCCTAGCCAATGCTGGAGTCATGGTCGAGGATGTCTCAGGGCAGCAGTTCTACAAAGCCTGTGGAGACTTGCTAGAAGGCTTGGTCAATCATCGAGTCGTTCATAATGGGCAAGAAGAATTGATCCAGCAGATGAATAACTGTGCAGCCAAGGTCAATGATTCGGCTTGGCGCATTATCAAGAGAAAGAGTGCTGGAGATATCTCAGCTCCTATTGGTCTGGCAATGGTCGTAAGCAAGTTAATGCTTCCAGTGGCTAAGCCACAAATATTTACTTAGACACACCTAGATTGGTATGTCAAATACTTGACATGTGCTACCATTTATGTCTATGGGTCGCATATTGCAAACATTCGGGCTAGAACCTAAGCCACAATTACAAGCTCAGTCAGCACCTCAAGTGCTTGGCGAGTACTCACCTTATGCGATGCCTTTCCAGTATGCATTTATTGGAAGAAGCGAAGCAATCTCTGTTCCAGCATTGATGCGCTGTCGCAATTTACTCTGTGGCACAATCGGTGCGATTCCATTAGAGCTTTATAAGAAATCTACAAATGAAGAACTTGGCTCACCTGCATGGTTAGAGCAGCCTTCATATTCACAGCCACGATCAGTAACGATTGCATGGACTGTTGATTCATTATTGTTTTATGGGCAAGCCTTCTGGAAGGTTGTCGAGGTTTACCAGGAAGATGGTCGTCCATCTCGCTTTGAGTGGATTGCTAATCATCGAGTTACTGCAACACTTGATAGCACAAATACTTTTGTTAGATCTTATGCAGTCGATGGCATGACATTACCAATGGACGGATTGGGATCTCTCGTTACATTCCAGTCACTTGGCGATGGAATCCTAAACACTGGAGTGCAGACAATTCGCGCTGCTATCGATGTACAGAAATCAGCAGCAATTGCAGCAGCAACTCCAATGAGCACTGGTTTCATTCAGAACTCAGGGGCTGACCTTCCACCGGCAGAAGTTCAAGGGTTATTAGCGGCATGGAAGAAAGCCCGCATGAATAACTCTACTGCTTATCTTACAAGCACTTTAGATTATAAGACTGTTGGATTCTCACCTAAAGACATGATGTACAACGAGGCAATCCAAAATCTTGCAACAGAGATTGCTCGCTTGTGCAATGTTCCAGCAATCTATGTCTCAGCAGATCAGAACTCAAGTTACACATACCAGAATGTAAATGATGAGCGAAAGCAATTCTTAACGCTATCTTTACAGCCTTTTATTACAGCAATTGAAGATCGCTTATCGATGGATGACATCACTGCTCGCGGTAATGTTGTTAAGTTCGATATTGACAAGAACTTCTTGCGTACTGACCCACTGCAAGAGCTTGCAGTAATTGAGAAACTCCTAGCCCTTAATCTGGTTACCCAGGAACAAGCTATGGAAATGACAGATCTAACACCTAACGGAAGCAATGGTCTAGAATGAACCAAGTAATCACCTTCTCAGCTGATCTCACAGCAGACTCAGCAAGTCGCACAGTTTCAGGCAAAATTGTGCCTCTTAATGTCGAAGCAGGATCGACCAACATGGGCAAGGTAATCTTTGCCTCTGGATCTATTAACATCGAAGATCCTAAAACAATTAAATTGCTAAGCCAACACGACACAAAGAAGCCTTTGGGTCGCATGGTCTCTTTTAGCGAATCAGAGAACTCAATCGATGCAGTATTTTCTATCAGTCGGTCACAGCGCGGTACAGAAGCTCTAATCCTTGCAGAAGAAGGATTGCAGAGCGGTCTGTCAATCGGTGCAGAAGTCCTCAAGTCAAAGATCAAGGATGGCGTGACATATGTATCCGCTGCTCGCTTGGTCGAAGTAAGTTTAGTAACCGAGCCAGCATTTAAGTCTGCTCAGGTTACTGATATTGCAGCAGAAGAATCTGCTGTGGAAGAACCAACCCAACCAACAGAAAGCGAGACAGCCATCGTGGAAGAAACCACTTCAGCAGTCGAAGCAACACCAGTTGAAGCACCAGCGGTCGAAGCTGCTCGCCCAACTGTATCAGCAGCATACTTCACAAAGCCACGCATTGAAATCACTGCAGCTAAGTATGCAGAGAACACAATCCGCGCAGCACTAGGCGATGAGTCAGCTCGTCAATACCTACGCGCAGCAGATGACACAACAGACAACGCAGGTCTAGTACCAACACGCCAGTTGTCAGAAATCATCAACCCATTAGGAACAACAATCCGTCCAAGCATTGATGCAATCTCACGCGGAGTGCTTCCTGATGCAGGTATGACATTTGAGATCCCAAAGATCACAGCAATGCCAACAGTTGCAGTAGCAGCAGAGAACGCAGCATTTTCAGACACAGATCAGAACGCAGCGTTCCTTTCTGTTGATGTTAAGAAATATGCAGGACAGCAGACATTCTCTGTTGAATTGCTAGATCGTACATCTCCAGCATTCTTTGATGAGCTAGTGCGCAACATGGCAGCAGCTTATGCAAAGTCAACAAACGCAGCAGTCAACGCTGCTCTTATCTCAGGTGCAGCACTAGACGCAACAACCACAACAACATACCCAACAGCTTCAGAGTTGCTTGGTATCGTTGCTCGCGGTTCATCTGCGGTTTATGCAGCAACAGCAGGATTACCTAACCCATTCGCTCGCAACATGGTTGTATCAACAGGACAATGGTCAAACATCATGTCTCTAAACGATGCAGGACGCCCAATCTACACAGCGTCACAGCCAATGAACGCTGGCGGTCAAGTAGCACCAACATCATTGACAGGCAATGTTGCAGGACTCAACCTATATGTTGATCCAACAAACGCTGGCGATGGCGATGGAACTATCCTTATCGTGAACCCAGATGCATACACATGGTACGAGTCACCAACATACCGCTTGCGTGCAGAATCAACAGCTAACGGATCAGTAACAATCGGTTACTACGGATTCGGTGCAATCGCTACTAAGGTTGCAGCTGGCGCATTCAAGAACAACAAGCAGTAATAACTCACTAAGTCGCTCTGAGGGGTAGTAGCCCTCTACCCCTCAGAGTCTTTAGAAAGGATTGCACATGGCACTTACAACAGTCGCAGAACTCCGCGCAACACTCGGAGTCGGTACTTTGTATCCCGATGCAACCCTTCAAGAAGTCTGTGACAGTACAGATGTAGTCCTTCTGCCTATGCTTTGGCAGAACGAGATCTACAATACCCATCAAAGCCTCACAGACAATGTGGCAACTCTTTACTTTGATTCAAGCATCTCAAAGATGTTCTATGTTGGTCAGAGCATTACAATCACAAAGAACGGAAGCCCTTATAACGGCACTAAGACAATTACTGCCATTGGTGCTAATTCACTTTCATATGCTGCTACTGGAGCAGATCAAGGCATCCATGCCATCCAGCCATTCGGTACTGTTGCAGCATTACCAACAGATTATTCAACCGACACAGCGGTTCAGCAAGCAGCTTTAATGATATCTGTTGAAATCTGGCAAGCGCGTACAGCCACCCTTTCAGGCAGTAACGCTGTCGATTTCCAGCCAAGCCCTTACCGAATGAGCGCACAGCTTCTCGCTAAGGTGCGAGGATTGATCGCACATGCGCTAAGCCCTAATTCGATGGTGGGATAATGCCTGTTGCCATCACTACTCTTAGAACTACATTAGCAACCGCCCTAGTCGATAACGCTAAGTGGCAGACTTTTGCCTTTCCACCAAGCACAGTCCTTGCTAACTCTGTAATCGTGTCTCCAGATGATCCTTATCTGACACCAAGCAATAACCAACACATCACTATTAGCCCAATGGCTAACTTCAAGATCATCATGACAGTGCCACTCTTTGACAATGAGGGAAACCTTAACGGCATCGAGGACACAGTCTGTGGCGTGTTCGCAAAGCTTGCTGCATCATCTTTGACCTATAATGTAAGCGCAATAAGCGCACCAAGTATTCTCAACGCTGCATCGGGAGACCTTCTCAGCTGCGAGATGTCCGTATCAATCCTAACGAGTTGGAGCTAAACATGTCCGAGTGGGAACAAGAAAACGCTGACTTCCTGAAGAAAATCGGGCAAGTAAGCACACCAGCACCAAAGCCAGTAACTACTAAGAAAGACGAGGAATAATCTCATGGCTGTATTTCTAAATAACAAAGTCGGTGTGAAGATTAACTCCGTTGATCTTTCAGACCATGTCACAGCAGTAACAATCAACCGCGTATTCGATGAGCTAGAAGTAACCGCAATGGGTGACTCAGCACATAAGTTCGTTAAGGGTCTAGAGTCATCAACAGTGACAATCGACTTCCTCAATGACACAGCATCTGCAAATGTATTGGCAACACTACAAGCAGCCTGGGGCACAACTGTCACAGCAGTATTCCTACAGGAAAAGGGAACAGCAGTATCTGCTACTAATCCTCTTTACACTGTCTCACTTCTAGTGAACAACACAACAGACATCAATGGTGCTGTTGGTGACATTGGCACACAGTCAATCACATTTACTGCTAACTCAACTGTTGCAGTAACAACAACAGGCACATTCTAAAAAACTAAACAAAGGGGCAAACCATGGCAAGACTAAAGATAGTTCGACAAGATGGAAGTGTACTAGAAGGCGAGATCACTCCAGCAGTGGAGTATGCGTTCGAGCAGTACGCTAAAAAGGGCTTCCATAAGGCGTTCCGCGATGAAGAAAAGCAGAGCGATGTCTATTGGTTAGCATGGGAAGTAACACGCAGGTCAGGTGAGTCTGTTAAGCCTTTTGGTATGGATTTCATTGAGACACTTAAAAGTGTCGAGGTGCTTGATTCAGACCCTTTAGCTTAAAGCGCGATCTTCCATTCACCTATCTAATCGCTCGCTTGAGCATTAGATTGGGGATTGCGCCACAGCAGTTATTAGATCTAGATAAGACTATGCTCGATGCATTAGTGCAAGGGCTCAAGGATGAAGCGAAAGAGGTGAGCGATGCGAGTAAAAGTAGAAGGCGTTAAGCAAACTCGCAAGGCTATTCGCCAGTTCGCTCCAGATCTAAACAAAGAATTGAACAAAGAACTCAGAATTGCACTAGCTCCTATTGCTAAAAAGGCTAGGGGTTTTGTGCCTTCTGATTCTCCTATGTCTGGTTGGGCTGGTCGCTCATTCTCCGAGGCTAAGTTTCCTATCTATAACGCTGGCACTATTCGTGCTGGCATTGGCTTTACTACCAAGCAAGGCAGAACTACTAAGTCTGGCTTTACTTCTAATGCCACAATCTTTAATAAGTCTGTTGCCGGTGCAATTTATGAAACAGCAGGTAGAGCCAATAACGGACAAGGGCAACCTTGGGTCGGCCCTAAAGCAGGTGGCACTTCTAAGAAAGTAAGCCGATCTAATAACCCTAATGCTGGAACTAAGTTCATTGAGAATCTTCCACCATTGACCAGCAGCTTAAAAGGTCGAGGTCGCTTGATTCTTAAAGCATGGGCGCAAGATCAGGGCAAGGCTTATGGCGCAGCGATCAAAGCAATTGACAAAGCAGAGCGCAAGTTTTATGACAGATCTAAAACTACTACCTTTAGTAAGGCTGCCTAATGGCTATAGATATTAACATTGGCTCAAAACTCGATGGCAAAGGTTTTAAGCAAGCCGATACAGCGATCACCAAACTAAATAAAAGCACTAAGAGCCTTACTCGTAATTTAGGTTTAGCACTTGGCACAGCTGCAATTATCTCTTTTGGCAAGGCATCTGTTAAGGCTTTTGCAGAAGATGACAAAGCAGCCAGAGCATTAGGTCAAACTCTTAAGAATCTAGGGCTTGCTTATGGCTCAAATGCAGCCACAGTTAATGGCTTTATCTCTCGCCTAGAATTACAGACTGGCGTGCTTGATGACGAACTTCGTCCAGCCATGGATCGCTTATTGCGTGCCACAGGCGATGTCACTAAGTCTCAGGAATTGCTTGGACTCGCACTTGACATCGCAGCTGGAACTGGCAAGTCACTCACCCAAGTTTCTCAAAGCTTGCAAAAGGCATACCTAGGGCAAACTCAAGCATTAGGTCGCTTGGGTGTAGGACTTACAAAGGCAGAGCTCACATCCTCATCATTCGAGGAGATCCAAGCGCGCCTATCGACACTCTTTGCAGGTCAAGCTACAGAAGCAGCTGATACCTATGCAGGTTCATTGGCTAGACTAAGTGTTGCAGGTAATAACGCCAAGGAAACTATTGGCAAGGGTCTAGTCGATGCTTTTGTGACTGCATCTAACTCATCTTCGATTGATGACTTAATCAGTAAGATCGATCGAGCAGCTGAATCAATTGCTGGCTTCTTGCGCGAGACTGGAAAGTTTATCCAGATCACTAAGGACATTTTCAAGAATCCTAGTTTCTTTGCACCATCTGGCGGTTTATTCGGTGATGGCAAGGGCTTTGGCAACATCTCAATGACTGTATCCTCACAGGATACCCAGCGTGCAGATGCGATTGCTAAAAAGAATGCAGCTGCATTGGCTAGACTTACAGGCGTTCAAGCCGCTAATCAGGCAAAGATCCTCAAGGATAAGCGACTACAAGCAGCAATCGATAAGGCTAGTCTTGCTCTTAACAAGGGTAATGAAATCTTTGATATGGACAAGATCCAGATTGCAGCAGCTCTTACATCTCAGGCTGAGCAATTAGGCAAGGCAACCAGCCAATCCCAGATTCTCCAGATTGCCAATGATACTGCTCGTCTAAATGTCAAGCGTTCAATCCTTGCCCTAGAAGATGCTATTGCTGCTAAGGATGAAGCAGCCATTATTGCTGCAACCAATAAACTCAATGCAGATCTTAAAGTCCTTGGGGCATTAAGTATGCAGAATGTAAAGCTTGCAGATATCAAGTCAATCCTTGACAGCCTAAAGCCTAAAGATCTTATTGATTTAACAAACCTTGATTCTGCTCTAGCCAAGATTGCAGAGATGTTAAAACTGCTTTCTCAGGCTAATGCCCAGGCTAAAGCAGCAATTCCAACAAGCGCATCTCTAGGCTCTGGAATCCCAGCAGGAGATTACATTTCGCCAATATCAACAGCGGGTGGATCTATTGACGCCATTCTTGAATATGCAGAAGCTGCATCGGCTCGCGCTAATGCTTTTGCTGATCTGTTGGACATGGAGAATGCATCGGCTGCAAGTCAGATGGCTTCTACCATTGATCTGGAATCAATTGCTCGCTCATCCCTTTTCCAGGGTCTTTCAGGCGGTGCAGGTGTTGCAGGTGCGGTTAGTGGTTCACGCTATGCAGCACAAGCTGCTAATGCTTACAACATCACAATTCAGGCTGGAATCGGTGATCCAGAGGCTATTGCTAGAGCTGTAGAAGATGTTGTCCGTCAGTCTTACCAGCGTGGCACAAGCGCAACAGGACTTCTTGCAGTATGACATGGCTTCCAGAATGGCGTATTACTGTAGGCACTACTGTCTATACCAATGTAACCGCTGTTAATGTCACGACTGGTCGCATCGACATCGATCGGCAATGCCAAGCAGGTTATGCTCGGATGGATATTGTCAATTCGACCAATGCCCTCTTTGACATCGATGTTACAGATTCTTTGACTCTAGAACTTAAAGACAGTGGTGGCACATATGTGCCTGTATTCGGTGGCACAGTCTCAGACTTTACGACATCTGTCAGAAGCCCAGAGGAAACAGGCTTTGTAACTATTGGCACAATTCTTGCAGTCGGTGCTTTGGCTAAATTGCCTAAAGCCATTTACACAGCTGCTATAGCTCATGACTTAGATGGCGTTCAGATCTCAACTATCCTTTCAGATCTTCTCGTCAATCAATGGCAAGAAGTAGCACCTACTCTTGAATGGGTTGATTACGATTCGACTACTACATGGGCTAATGCGGAGAATGTCGGACTTGGTGAGATTGATACTGGTCTTTATCAGATGGATAACCTCAGCGCAGCAGATCGCAACACACAGACCTTAGTTCAGCAGATTGCAGATTCAGCACTTGGAACGCTCTACGAAGACAAGCAGGGACGGGTCTCATATGCAGACGCGGATCATAGAAGCACTTATCTAGCAGCTAATGGGTCAACTGAGTTAGACGGCAATTATGCAGCCCCAGCCAGTGTTAAGTCAATCCTACAAATCGGCAAGATCCGCAACAGCGAGATTGTGCGTTATGGCAACGACTACGGCAGCACATATTCAGCAACAGATGATCCATCAATTGCCACCTATGGACGCTATCAGCGATCCTTTGACTCTAATATCCGCTACTTGGCAGACATCACAGACATCGTTACTCGCGATCTAGCCTTACGCGCCACGCCTAGAACTCAACTAGACCAGATTACTTTTAGACTTGACAATCCTCTTATGCCAGATGCCCTCAGAGATGACCTTATAAACCTTTTCTTTGGTGAGCCAGTAGTTATTACTAACCTACCCTTCAACATGTTCGAAGGGTACTTCTCAGGCTTTGTAGAGGGTATCTCTATGAGAGCCACTCCAACCTTTGTGGACATTACCATCTATGTCTCACCTACAGACTTCTCACTAATTGCTCCAACATGGGCAACAGTACTTCCAACTAACACCATCTGGAGTGGCGTAAATGGTACACTACAGTGGTCTAAAGCGATCGGAGCTCTAACCTAATGGCAACAACAACCCCTAACTTCGGCTGGCCTGTACCGACCAGTACCGACCTAGTCAAGAATGGCGCAACTGCCATCGAGGGTCTAGGCGATGCAATCGATGCTTCACTGCTCGATCTCAAAGGTGGCACTACTGGTCAAGTGCTATCCAAGGCAACTAACTCAGACATGGACTTCACATGGGTTGCACAGGATGACTCCAATGCTATCCAGAACGCGATTGTCGATGCTAAAGGTGACATCATTACAGCTACTGCTAATGACACCCCTGCTCGCTTAGCGGTCGGAACGAATAACCAAGTTCTCACGGCTGATTCAACAACAGCCACAGGATTGAAATGGGCAACTCCAGCAACAGCAGCAAGCGGATTGACATTGATCGCCCGTACTGCATTTTCTAATGTTGCAGGTCAAGCATTTGACAATGTATTTACAAGCACCTACAAGCAATACATGGTGGTAATTGAAAGCATTTCGGCGGCTACTTCATCCGATGATTTACTTTTACAGTTACGCTATGCAGGGCCAACTACACAAGCCAGCGGTTATTATGGCTCTCTCAATTCTTCAACTTGGAACTCCGCACTGACAACAACCTTTAGTGCAAATACAACTGCAATGACTCTTGCTGCTTCTACTGGTGCATCAACAGAACCATCAACGGCAACAATGTATTTTTCATTGGTTGGTAATTCAAACCAACTTGGTTGTTTTTATGGTCAAATAATGACAGGCGTGAACGAGTCACAGGGTACTTTTGGCGGTAGAGCTAGCGCATCTCGAACCTATACAGGATTCATTCTATCTTCATCATCAACAAACATCACTGGAACAGTATCCATCTACGGATTGGCAACAGCATAATGACAAATCAAATCGGTATTTACGATCATGAAACAGGCGAGCAAATTGTTCGTGAAATGACTGCTGAGGAATCAGCAGAACGCGAGGCAAATGCACTTACTTACGCTGAGGCTAAGGTTAAGGAAGAAGCAGACAAGGCAGCAGCCGAGGTTGCTAAATCTGACTTATTAGCAAAACTAGGCATTACAGAAGATGAAGCGAAGCTGTTACTTGGATGAAAGTAAAGCTTTCTAAGGCTGCAATCCAATTACGAGAGCAGATAGATGACTCGTTCCCAGATCGTGACCGCACATCGGATGGTTGGATCGGTGATACCCGACACGCTCATCGTGTATCAGATCATAACCCTGATGTTAATGGCTGGGTTCGTGCCATCGATGTCGATCGTGATCTCTTTAAAGGATCGAAGCCAGACATCATGCCAGATCTTGCAGATCAGCTTCGTGTCGCTTGCAAGTCTAAAACAGAGAAGCGTATTAGTTACATCATTTTTGATGGACGGATCTGTTCCAAAGTCCTTAACTGGCGTTGGAGAAAGTACACAGGGGCTAACAAACACACTAAGCACTGCCATATCAGTTTTAAGAAAGAAGCTGACAATGATGGGGCTTTTTATCAAGTATCTATGTTAGGCGGAGAATGATGAAGAATATGAAGAACCCTGCAATCCTTGCTGCTGGAGCATTCCTAGCTGCTTGGGCTTCTAGCAACTTTGACCTTGACTACCGCGCAATCCTCTGGGCTGTGCTATCTGGTGTATTCGGATACGCGAGCCCTAAAAAGTGACACAGTCGGATTTCTTTCAGCTCTACATCGCAACCATCGTGGCTCTTGGTGGTCTTTCGGGTTTCGTCATTACTCACTTGCTAGCAGAAATCAAGCGACTCCATGCGCGTGTCGATGAGATCTATAACATCTTACTAGAGCGATAATTTTGCCATGGCAAGAAAACCTACTAAGCAGTTAGAGGAACAAGGTTACTCAAAGCTTGATGCTTATTGCATTGGATTGCATGAGTATTACAAGTCTTTACGCAAAGCGGGATTCTCAGAGGGCATCACTTTATTCATGATTACAGATGTGCCATCTTATCCGCGTTGGATCTTGCCTGATCCAGTCGAACCAGAGAAGTTCGGCGATTACGAAGATGAGGACGATGACTAAACGCAGATACCTGGTGATCTCGGATTTACAAATCCCCTATCATCATGAGCAAGCAGTTAAGAATCTTATTAAGTTAGTAAAGCGCGAGAAGTTCGACTTAGTTCTCAACACCGGTGATGAGCTCGATATGCAGAGCCAGTCAAAGTGGGCTAAAGGCACACACCTAGAGTATGAGGGGCAGTTAGATGCAGACAGAAGTCTGGCTCAAAACATCCTCTGGGATCTCGGAACGACTGACATCACTAGATCCAACCACACAGATCGTCTATACCACACTCTCGTTAGAGGAGCTCCTAGCCTCATCGGACTTCCAGAACTCGACTACTCCAACTTTATGGGCTTCAATGAGTTGGGGATACGCTTTCACAAAAAGCCCTACGAGTTCCACAGAGGCTGGGTCTTAGTCCATGGCGATGAAGGATCGATGAACTCCAATGCTGGACTCACAGCTCTTGGTCTGGCTAAGAAGTTCGGCAAGTCTGTAGTCTGTGGACACACTCACAGGGCTGGCATCAGTGCCTTCACAGAGGGCATAGGAAGCCAATACAGGACTTTGTGGGGCGTAGAGGCAGGAAATGTTATGGATAAGAAGAAAGCCTCTTATCTCAAGGCTGGCAGTGCTAATT
>Ga0208546_1000613_pt1 | contig 12439 bp, 17 predicted proteins | sample DEB19_08_DNA_4_FD_184528 | JGI IMG/M metagenome (GOLD analysis project Ga0208546, IMG submission 184528) | Aqueous microbial communities from the Delaware River and Bay under freshwater to marine salinity gradient to study organic matter... | ecosystem: Environmental > Aquatic > Marine > Coastal...
CTTCACGGCGTCGTAGTCCGTCACGCCCTCCGCATCGCCGCGCTCCGCAATGGCCCGAGCCTCTGGGCCGTACTTTGCCTCAATGGCGTCCAGCCGCGATGCTGTCTGGTCGGCGCGTGCAGACTCCAAAGCGGTTGGGCCCATCTGCGGTCGGCCGGGCAATGCATCACCAGGCTGCCATCCAGACCAGTCTCTGTATCCATCATTGGCAGCAAGTCCGCTCGGCTGCGGCATGCCGGTGGCGCGGTCGTAGTCTGCCTTCATGCGGTCCCACCGAGCGTCCGTGGCGTCGGCATCGGCCAGCCGCTCCGCGCGAGTCTTGCCCGTTTCGGCTTCGGCCATGCCAGCGGCGAAATCCGAGTAGCCCGGCGGAAGCGGTTGCTGCGGTGCCGGGGCGCCAGACGGCCGCGCCCACGCCGGGGCGTTCGGGCCTTGGCGGTACGCGCGCCCTGGAGCGTCTGCGTCATACGCCCCCTCGCCATACCGGGCGTCATACCGTGCGCGGACTTCAGCGTCCGTCTCCACAGAATCCATCGGCTCCGGCCCAAGGCCGCGCCTAGCGCGCTGACGGGCGGTGCGATACTGCTCGTAATTGAACGGAGGATAAGGCATGGCGAGGTCTTGGCCAGCCATTGGATCGGGTTCAATCGGAGTCGATGCAGCGTCCAAGTCGGCTTCTACGTTGCCTTGCGAGAAGCGGCGGGAATGTTCCGCCACGAGCCCGTGCATGTACGCCGGGTTGTTGGCGAACGACTGCGGATCCGCCAAGAACATGGCGTGCGCACGACGCAGCTCACCATCCGACATGGAACGAAAATCCATTACCGTCTCCTCAACTGCGGGTACATCAACTTCATCCGCTGCTCACGCTTGTACTCTTCGCTCTCGGGTGGATAGAAGGAGTCCATCGGAGCGCCAGTGGCAGCATCGCGGATATCCACTACCTGACCACGCAGGGCGGCGATCTCTTCCGGCGTGAGGCGTGCGGGCTTGGCAGCGACACGCGGCTCGGAGGCCACTGCCTCCTGGATCGCGATCATCGGAGTGTCTTCCGGAATCGGACGGCTCTCGGCAACGAGGTCGGCCGTGGCCATCGGATCGTCACGGAGGAGATCGACCTGCGTCGGATCCAAGTCCATGGCCGCAGCGCGGATGGGGTCTTCAATCGATGCGGTCATCTCTGGCATGCCCATGTCGGCCATCGGTTCCATGTCCACAGCCTCGCTCTGCACGCCACGGATACCGGGTGCGGACGGCGTCATGCGGTCCATGGAATCGGCAATCATCGCAGCCAGCCCACCGGCCCCAGCCGTCGCCGCAGCCCGGCCCATCTGCTCGGCGGCACGGGCTTCACGGGCGCTCTGGATCGCCTCTTCGGCGGCAGCACGGAGTTCCATGCCAGCCGATGCGGCGTGGGGCTGATTGCGGAGATTGGCAGTACGGCCGGAACGCAGACCTTCGTATGAACGTACGCTTCTGCCAATGTCCTGGCCCATGTCCTCAAACGTGCGCTGCGGCAGAACCTCCATCGGTTCACGCTCCAAGGCACGCAGGGCACGGCGGATACCGACCACCTGCGGATCGACGCTGCTGGCACGGATGGCATCGGCAATCTCGCGAGCAAGCGCGTCATTGCCAGTACCGACAGCCATGTCCAACGCATCCTGCATGCGCATGGCCTCGTCCATTTTACGAGCGGGACGGAACGGCATGGACGACGGAATGAACCGGCGGCGGGCACCAAACATCAGGACTTCCTTTTCTTCTGGTTAGGAACGTCCGGCAGCTCCTCGCCGTCCGGAATCTCATCGTCTTCAACCTTCGGGGTGTCCGGCTTGCCGTGCATCTCCTCGTCCAAATCGGCAAGGTCATTCTTCTCGGGCTTGCCCTTGGCACGCTGATTGAGCTGCTCCAAGATCGACTTTTCGTCTGCGTCGGAAGCGGTGAGCAACTGCTTCACCATCCGCTTCAGGGCGGCATTGGTGAGATCGTCCAGATCAAAGTTGAGTTTTGCGGCCATCAGCTAAGTAGACCTCCCAAGAGTCCCATGATTTGGTTTTGCCGCTGGAGCGCGGCCATTTGATTGGCGTAGGCGTTCTGCTGCTGGAGCGCACCGAGCGCTTGGGCGTTCTGCTCCTGCGCCTGATTTGCCTGCAGCCCAGTCAGTGCGTTGTATTGCTGGTTGGCGAGGTTGCCCGAGTACGCCTGCGCCACGCCTTCGGCAATGTTCTTTGCAGCATCGACGCCAGCCTGATTCATCTGGGCGGCACCACGGGAAAAGCCTGCACGGTCGTACTTTTTCAGATTGAATCGCGGATCGCCCATGGCATAAGCCTGGGCCATCTGGTTGTTCATCTGCGCCTGCATGGCCTGCGCAGAGAGTGCTGCTGGGAGTGGCGCCGTGGTTCGCACTTGGTTCATCGGAAGAGCCCCGAAAGAAGTCCGCTCACGTTCCCGATGCGCTGATTGGTCAACGCATTCTGGTTTTGCTGCGCCTCGCCCATCTGCTGAAGGCCCTGGAGAACCAACTGCCGCTCCGCCGCCTGCTGCTTCAGGGCGTAGTCAGTGTTGGCCTTCTGGCGTTCGATCTCGTAATTGGCATTGGCTGCGCCCATCTGGGCATTCAGCATGTCTTGGTGCGTCGAACCGTAACGGCCATACGGGCTCTCCAGATTGGGAGCCGGAAGGCTTTGCGGCGGCAGGTTTGGAAGCGTGGTGTTATACGTAAACATTAGTTCCAAACCCCAGCGGCATGGTGGCGGCCTTCTGCCGGCGATCTGCGGCTATCTTGCGCGACCACTCGTTGTTGATTGGAGAATTTTCCCAAGCCCAAGCCTGATCTTCCAGCGCGCTGCGCTTATTGAACAAATCGGTTGCGCGATTGATCTTGGCCTGCTCCAGAGCGTTTGGTCCGAAGAGCTTGTCCACGCCACTGTTGAACATGTCCTGCATGGAACCGGCGACGTTCTGGAAACCGGAGCTGAGAGCGCCAAGAACACCGCCGATGTTCTGATTCGCAGCGCCGTAGCCCGCCTTCATCTGATCGCTGTACCGATCCAGGCGATCACTTGTGTCACGGTAGCCTGCCATCAGGTCGCCGCGAGACTGGTTGAGGTCGGATCGCACGGTGCCATAGCCAGCACCCAACGCCTGCAGGATTCCGCTGTAGTCACCGCGATTGCGTGGGTCGTTCTGCGTGGCGTAGAACTGATCCATGCCGCCACGCACCTGACCGTACGCATCACGCCCGAGCGACAAGAGGCCACTGAGCGTCTGGCCAAGCATCTGCGACGGCATGCCACGGGACGAGTAGTGCTGCGCGTCTAAGCGGTTCATGCCGTCCGTGTAGTTCCGGTTCATGGAGTCGGAGATGTCGGATGCCATCAGATTCGACTGAAGGCCGCCAAGACCTGCATACGCCGGGGCGCTGATGTCCTGCAGTTGCGATGCGTCGGACACGCGCGACCCGGATGCGCTGAATCCACCGCCGCCGCCCCCGTAGGATCCAGAAGCGATCTCGCCGTTCGGGCCGGTGGCGTTGAATCCACCGCTCCCGCCCATGCCTCCGTCCGACATGTTGAAGTTCAGATTTCCAAGCACGCTGGCTGCGCCGAGTTTTCCTCCAAGATCGGCGTAGGCGCCGCCAAGATTCCCCAAGGCAGCGTTGCGACTCTGGCCGAGCTGAGACAGACCGGCCTGATTCGCGGTTCCAAGTCCAGCCAGCGCTTGGTTGTACGCCAGTTGGTTCTGCGCCCATGCCGACATGGCGTTGTTGGCCGCTCCACCGTAGGCACTGAGAGACGCAGTCCCGATGTTGCCAAGCGCCGCCTGACGGGCGGCCTCTGCGACGGAGTTGCTGTTGTAGAAGTTCGACCGCTCTTGGCCGATGGAGTTGGCGACACTGCCCAGGCCCTGGGAATACGCCCCGTAGGCACCGGCTTGCGCATTCCCCAGCCCAGTCAGCCCTTGGCCGAGATATCCAAGGCCCTGCGAGGCGCTCTGGCCAAGGCCACTCAGGCCACCTGCGTACCCCTTGTAGGCGTCCGCATAGGCATTCCCCTGCTGGCCAAGGCCCTGCATGTAGCCCTGACCAGCCGCGCCGAGCCCCGCCCCGAAATTCCCTAGTGCGGTGAATGCCCCTTGGAGCCCTTGGCCGATGGCCTGCATGGCACCTGGGCGAAAGGTGTCCAGCCCAAACGGACCCCTGTCCGTCAGCACTTTGACTCCGCCGCCGCCTTCCCAAGTCATTGCCATGATTGTCTCCTACCTATCAATGTCCCTGCGGGGCGTACGCATTTGCCGTCTTGGGCTTAATGAACGAGATGTAGTTAACGGCTTCGACCTCGTAAATGATCGCCGGGTCCAGCGTTACATCGATGGTTAGGGCACACGTTTCGGGGTCAATGGTGCCGGTTGCCGTGGCGGTAATGGGGCGCGGGGTCACCTTCAGTTGCTTCGTGTCCCACTGCACATCTGTCACAAACTTGCTCGTCCGCAAATTGGCCACCCCGTCGCGGCCGTCACGCCCGTTCTGGCCCGCCACGCCAGGGGCGCCGGGGGCACCCGCAGCACCTTCGGCACCGTCTGCTCCGCGAACACCGACGCCGTCCCGGCCATCTCGCCCGTTAGCGCCCGCTGCACCGGGATCGCCCGGCGCGCCAGAGGGGCCAGCTTGCCCGTCGCGGCCATCCGATCCCTCGCGGCCGTCGCGGCCGTTGATGCCGTCGATCCCCGTTAATCCATCCAGGCCATCGCGGCCATCACGGCCAGCTGGGCCGCCAGTCGTGAAGATGATGTCTCCGAGATTTGTGACGTTGTTGTAGAACGGGTTGGAAATGGAGAGGGTGTTGGAGTAATCCCCTTGGTTCACGACGTTGTTGTAGAAGTTGTTGTATTCATCAATCGACGGCGGGAAGTCGCCGTAAGTTCCGTTCCGGTTGTTGATGTTCTGCCACGCATCAGGCGCGACGGCGATGGGGCCGCGATGCACCATCTCTTGGTTGCAGTTGCCGAGCGACTGCGTGAGCTGCTTCAGGGCTGCTGGCGGCAGTACTCCGGAAAGCGCCCGCGTCAGCGCTGGCATTTGGGCGGTGAGCATTACTCGGCACCTGCAATGCGAGCTGCGAAGAACGTCACATCATCGGCAGACTGCTGGCCGGACAGATCGACTGCGACATGCCGGTCGCCGCCGGAAGATCGGTCATCGACGCGGCCTGAGTAGTGCGCCTGCGCGTACCCATTGGAGTCGCCCAATGGCGACCGAGCCTTGTCCATGTCCAACGTCGCAACAGTCGATCCGGTGAGCGTGATGAATCCCGTGCCTGTATTGGTCGCGATGGCGTTCGGGCGCGGCGACTGCGAGTTGTTGAAATGCAGGCCGACGTTGACCGGAGACGAGGCGTCTGTCGGCTGGTAGACAAGCGCCACCGATCTGTCGCCGCGCTCGTTCGTCAACGCCATGTTGCCGGTGCGAAACTTGTACGGCACGGCCGTTCCGGAATCCGTGAGCCCGCCATTCTTCAGGAACCCACCAGACGATCCGCCGTACAGCACAGTCGTTTTCTGGGCGATGATGGTGCGGCATGTCGCCGTGATCGGGCTGGCGTACGTTTCCTCCCACCACGCCTTGGTGGCCACGCAATAGCAGAGCGCTCGCACCGGCGCTGTGTCACCAGACTGGCAGTAAAAGAACCTCGCCGTCATGGTGGCCGCATCGGCCCGTACATGGAACTGCGAAGACTTGGAGAAGTCGATGATGTTGTCGCGCCAGTAGTTGTCTACCGGCACCGAGATGGCTTCCGCGTTGTTGCCGTCAAAGGCATACATGCCGAAGCTGTCGGCAAGAATCGCAACCCCGGAGAACACATCGCCGCACTGGTGGTTGAGGACGCCGCGATGCGCCATGAGCAGCATCGACGCATCCAAGACAGGCTGCGACACATACGACAGGGCGTACAGGTGCGAGGACTGGGCAACCAGCAACTGACCGCCGAGCGGGAACAAGCCCACGATCTTATCCGGCTCCAGCGTGTTTTCTTGGAGGATGAGTTCGTTCTCCTCGGGCACGCTCTCTGGCTCATCGACCTCGGAATACATAAGGGAATTGGGCCGTGTCCCAGAAGTGTCCACGGCATACCATGCCCGGTCTTGGAACATCGCCGCCACGCCGAACTCGCCGGGCGGCACGCCAAACCGGCGGGCGTTGAGCTGACCAGACGGCAGGACGATGGGCATCGCCGCAAACCCATCGCGCTTGGTGTCGATGAGATCCAAGTCGGACAGGGTGTCCGTGTAGGTTCCAGAGAAAGCGCCGTCCGTGCGGTAGATGGTGGCAATCCGAAATAGCGACACGGATTGGTCGGTCGTAGATCGCCACAGTTCGACGGCGTGGACCCTATCTTCCAATCCGTAGTGTGACAGCGTCCAGGTCAGCGAATCGGATGGCGAGGTGACATCGACTTCGATCAGTTCGGAGATCGAAGAGGGGATCTGCCCGCGCTGCGTTTCCGGCGTGTCGTCCAAATACCGGATCGCGCACTGGTACTTGCCTTGGAACGGCTGGGAGACTGTCGCCTGGGCCTTGGCCTCCGTGTTCAGGATGATCGCGGTGGGTGGCTGCGCATACACGCCGCCCGCCACCATGCTGACACCGGACAAGTTGCCCGTCGCATTCACGTACACGGTTGCTGCAGCGCCAGACCCGGTTGGATCTGTAGTACTTGCGCGAAACGTGAGTACTGGCGCCGTGTAGTAGCCGCTGCCGCTGTTGGCCACCGTAACGGAAGACACGGAGTACGACATGTCCACACTGACTTGTGCGCCTGTCCCGGCCCCGCCGACCACCGTGGCCGTCACGCCGGAAGTCGTTGCGCCAGTACCGGCAAACGACAACTGCGCACCGCCAATGCGTCCGTTGGCGTCGATGCTGACGGTGGCGAATGCGTTCGTCAGACCCTGCGCGGTGGAGAACTCCACTCGCGGCGGCGGAATCGTAATGACACCAGTCAGGTTGCTGGAGAAAATGTTGGTGGAACCACCAATGGTTGTGGCGGCCGTGAACGTGTTACCGCCGACCGTCACGGCGTAGTAGTCAACGCCAGTTGCCAGCCCGGTTCCGCCCGTCAGCGAGGAGAACGAGAACGAGCTTCCTGCCAGCAGCCCATGCCGGGCACAGGTGAATACGCTTGTGGAGGTGTCCGCAGTCACCGAAGCCGAAGTGGTGTATCCGGCACCAGAGGCAGTGACGAGGACGTTCGCCGCAGCCCCAGAAACGCCGACCGTGAACGATGCGCCGGATCCGATGCCGCCCGAGAACGAAACCGTGGGCGTGCCTTTGTAGCCAGCGCCGCGATTCGTGACGATGACGCGGGTTACGCGCCCGCCGGAAATGATGGCGCGGCCAGTGGCGTTCTCGTCAGGAGATCCTCCGGTGATGGTGACTGTCGGCGGCGAGTGATATCCGCCACCGCCGTTGACCATCTGGATGGACGAAATAAATGCGCTCCCGGCGGAAGACGAGGCCACGACCGCAGGCCCAACTGCGGGCGGCGCAATGCCAAGCCGTTCGACGGAAGCATCGGTGCCGTTCCAGCGGAACCCGCGACCCATGCCATCGACGCCGTACACATCGGAGAAACGTCCTTTGAAGAACGAGATCGGCCGCAAAGCGCCCGTGTAGGCGAATGCCGTTGCGGCTGCGCCGGTTCCGGACGAGTACAGCGTTGCCGCGCCAGCAGTTGCGAACGAGGTCGTTCCGATGACGGCCTGTGTGGCGTTGGCGAACGACGAGATCGTTTCCGATTGCGTGCCAGCTTGGATGCGCGACCAAGTGGTCGCAACCGTGGACGCGAACGTCAGTGTTCCGGAAGTGGTTCCGGCCGTGAACGAAGAGATGGTCACCCCAGAGGACTTGGGCGCAATCGACACGGTCGGAGACGCGGTATAAGCCGACCCGGGATTGCCGATGACGATCTGGCTCACGCGACCGTTGCGGAGGTGGGCAGTGGCCGTTGCGTTGCCAGCGATCACAACATCCGGCGGCTCTGAGTAGCTGGACCCGCCCGTCGTTACACGGACAACCGCAAGACCGCCGGATGTGCGTGATCCGATTTGCATCAGGAGGGGCCCCTTGCCACGCGGATCGAACCGGATGCGTTTTGATACAGCACCGACTCCACGGAGCCGGGGTATCGAAAGGCGGAGACAATCGCCTGCGTAGACCCGGTGTGGGACGAAAACGACACGCTGGTCGTTCCCGGCCGAACGGACAGCCTGCCGGGCGAAATGACCTGCAAATTGACCTGCGTTACCCCAGCGCCGGGAGGCAGGGAATACGGACTGGCGTTCGTGACCAGCCCGGCCCACTTCTCAATGACGATCATGTGGTCCCTTGGTCAGGTTTAAGCTGGCTCCTCCAGCCGCCGTCATGCCAGATGGTGTCCGAGCGACCAGAGATGGGGGCAAGCTGGTCCATCTCCATCGCAAGCCTGAGATCACGCTGGTACATGGCGAAGACCTTCTCAACATCCCGGCCGCGAATCCGCGAAAGCCAGTAGTCGCAGCAGGAGTCCATGGCCTGCTGCATGTGCGGGGCGACATCAATCGGATCAGTGATTAGGTACTTCGTAGACCCGGCAACTGTTCCGCTGTCGGCGGTTGTGACCTGGGTAGTGCTGTCCACAGAGGTGATGACAGACTCCGACACCCACGGGGTCAGCGACTCAATCGGGCCGGGGTGATTGGCGGTGGTGCCGATACGCAGAATTGAACCGGCCATGCCAGTGTCGAACGTCGTGGCCCCCGTAAGCGTCACAGTTGCGCCGGTACGGGCGATGGTCCCGGCCCGAGAGTTCGGCTCATGGCCGGAATACCGCAGCGGTCGGGCCGTGCGGCGGTAGGTGAAGTCAATCGTTTCCTGCCTGTCTGGATAGCCGACCAGTTGGATGGCCCAGCCAGACGAAGCGGGATCTTTAATGACCGTCCAGTGCAGCGGAGAACCGGAGGTGTTGTTCACCCGCTGGAGTTTCATCGCCTGATCGGGCGTCACGTACAGACCGCTCCACCAGTGATACTCGCTGCTCGGCTCGTCCAGATTTCGGAAGTCGGATGGGAGCGGATAGATGCTGCGGTACAGCGTGTAGCCGACGCCAGTGACATCCGCCCTCAACCCAAGCGTGGAGTCCAACACGATGACGGATCCGGAGGTCCGGCTAGCCACCTTGGCGATCTCTTCCCCAACCTTCAGGTAGGCCCCCGTACCAGCCCAAGAGGGCCATGTGCCGCCGGTCAGCGTGACCGTCGAACCGGAGCTGGAGACTGTTCCAGTGCCGTATGGCGCGTCTGTAATGACCCGTCCGTGAACGTGGTAGTACGCCCAGTCCCGGATCTGTGTCAGTTCGGCGTATGCCTTGTGGATGGCCGTGCGGATATCCCGCTGCTCGGCATCCTGCGGGCCACCGAAAGACCCTGTGATCAGGGATTCTACGAGATCGAAATAGGTGAGGTACGACACCGGCAGGCTCCAGGGCTACTGGTAAATGCCCCGCAAAGCCCTAGCCAGCCGCCGCAGCCAAGAAATAGGCCAAAACGCAGGCGAGCGTCATTCGGCGCGTCTCTCCCTTCGCTCAATACGGTCGCGCGTTCTGTGTCACTTCCACCGCATCAACAGCACCCGGAGCAGCGAACCCCAAGCCTGCAACGTAATGTTCCCGCGTGTGTCGAAGTAGGCCGCCATGCCTTCAATCGCCGCTCGCTCCTCGTCGGTGAGCCGCAGGCGCTTGACCTCTGCCCATGCTTCCTCTAGTTCATCCAGCGGATCGCCGTTCATCGCGTCCCTCTCTTTTCGCTGTAGCGTCACGCGACTTCAATGTCCTCAACGAGGTGCGGCAGATCGTCCCGCTCAAAACGCTCGCCGTGCGCGATTGTGATGAACATTGGGTATTCATCCTCTGAACTGCCTGTAAAACCTCCGTAGCCGCCAGACAGGTAGCACTCCGCGCCATCGGTGAACCGAAGACGCAGAAACGGCCGGTCATCCCACTGGGGCTTTTTCATGTACGTCGCACTAGCAATCGTCCTGCCGACGAGATCGGCAGGCTTTGTGATTGGTGTCATTTGTTTTCATCTCCGCTGCCGACCGAAAACCTAACCAAAAGATTCTTCAACACAGGAACGTGACGCTGTTCGGCTTCTGCCATGCTAAGAAAGTAGGCAGCGTAGTCTATTGCGTGACGCTCGGCATTTGTCAGCGTGTGGCTGGCGAGCCGTTCCTGCAACTCTTCCATTTCGAAATACTGACGCCGCTCTGTTTCGGTACAGTCGCAGTTCATTGGCTTCTGGTCGCAGATTGGGCAGGCCATATGTCTCTCCTTTTTCGCTATAGAGCCGTGACCCGCTGCGATAATGCGGATATACGGGTCCGTATAATCACTAGTTCGCCGACTACTTGCGCCTCTTGCGTTTCTTCCACCGTGCCTTCGCTCCGGCCTCTGCCTGCTCGCCGATGTCCGGGTTGCCCGGTGGCATCTCCGGGGCGTCCACCCGCAAAAGCCGCGACACGGCCAGCCGGATTGCATCGCTCGGCGTGGTGCCGTGCTTCTCGCAGTACGCCGCCAGCGGCCCCGCGAGCGGGCCGAGGCGGAAGGTCATGCGGTCGTTCATGGCGTTGTCGGTTTTTCAGGAATCGGTGGGAGTCGCATCCATACGTCAACGTGCGGCGACGGGCTTGCTGACCACACGCTCCAGAACACGCCCCTTTTAAACTCCATCCTGTCCAATACGTCCGGCTTTTTATATGAGCCAACTACCACCCATTCGCCTTCGTTTGGCAGAGCCTCGTCCACTCGGACCCATACGCCAGCCTGCGCATCGGATTCGTATGCCGGCTCGTTTACGCTTGGGTCAAGTATTGCGCGCAGCTCTGGTGCAATTGCAAGAATTGCATCGTCGTTTGGGAATGGCCCGTCGTGAAGAATGTGGTTGTCCAATGCCTTCCACGCGGCTCGCAGAAATGTTGCCTGAATGTCCACTTTAGATTCCTTGTTTCCAAGATGCCCGCCGGCAATTCGCCGGCGGGCTGCTGTCTCCTTATGCAGCACACTGCTTGGCCCAGGCGAGAGCCTTGCGGGCCATCTCGGCATCGTCCGTTCCGTCGTGGCCGATGATGTAGGACCGGCCGTCGATCCGAACAAACCAGAAGCCGGGGCAGCTTGCAAAGTCGATTTCGTAGCAGAGTCCCTTGGCAAGGCGGCTGATGCGAGAGGCCCGGTTGGTGTTGGCGACGTGCTGGCGAGCGGTGGTCATTTGATTCCCTTTCGTGTTGTTGTCGTTCCGCGTCATGCCCTAAGTATACCTAACGTCGGACGGAAGGCAAGCCCCGCTAAAAGATTTTTTTCGACCCCCGTATTTCCCGATGAAAAGCAGGGTTCCGGCCCCGGCCGGGCGTCGGCGAACCAGGCGCTGGAGCGGACGGCCAGGGGCCGCCGCTCAGCTACCGTGTTCTCACTCTCCGTGTATTGTGCCCCTCAGCCTGATTCCGCAGGCGTGTTTGACGGGCGGGCCGCCCGGGCCATTTGTCTCACCAGAGTTACCGTCGGGTTATTGCCCGCCGGACATATCACGCGGTTTGGAGCCGCGCTCCCTTCGCACTCGCCGTCGGCCAACCAGCCGCACTCGCAGCGGCCCTATCCAGAATCCCAGAAGGGATGCCGGATGGAGTCGCTCCGTGAGAACCAGCGGATGCAGGAGACATCGCTGCGGCATCCTGCGGTGTTGTTGAATCACTCATGCGATGCTCCTGATCCTGCGTGTTCGCTGGCTACTTGGCGTCCGTTGGCGGGGCCGGGAGTGGCATCCAGTGGCTCGGCTGCTTCAGTTCAACACCGTTGCCGTCTGTCCATTTTGGCTGGTCGTTTTCTTCCAGGTGATGAAACACAGCAAAAGCCACTCCGAGCGAGCGATCCTCAAATGCGACCAGCAACTCAGTTTCATCATCAGGCCATCGCTCGCTCACAGGAATCCACTCTCCACTCATATTGGCAATCCTCCGTTTTGCGTCGTCTTTCCCATACGATACGCCAGCGAACCAGCGGATGCAGCGGACGGCTCGGCTGCGTTCTTCTCGTCAGTCATCGTCATCTCCTCGCCGCTGGTGATCGCGGGCGTTCTGCGGAGCGTCATTCTACTGGCTCAAGCCGGCCGCGCAACACCGTTTTCGGCGCGACGCTACTCGGCATCAAGAGCGCACCCCGCCCGTTACGGCAGGGTGCGGCCTCTTGCGAGGTCTTGACAGCGCCCGAAGGCGTACTGTGTCTGTCTTCTGGTGGGAGAGCGCAACTAGACCGGCCACTCGGCCGTAGCGTACTGCTCGGCCGCAACTTCCTGCACCGTTCCTGCCACAAGCAGATCGGGAAGCATTTGGCCTGGCAGAATGAAATCGCAA
>Ga0208546_1000617_pt1 | contig 12390 bp, 6 predicted proteins | sample DEB19_08_DNA_4_FD_184528 | JGI IMG/M metagenome (GOLD analysis project Ga0208546, IMG submission 184528) | Aqueous microbial communities from the Delaware River and Bay under freshwater to marine salinity gradient to study organic matter... | ecosystem: Environmental > Aquatic > Marine > Coastal ...
ACGCCCGTGTCGAACAGCTTTTTCAAGAACTTGCCCTGCTCAGACTTAGGTATTGTGTCGTGAGCCCACTTGATGTTCTTAGCCCGCTCTCCATCGCTTATGCTAAGGCCTGAGAATAGCTTGGTTAGGCCATCTCCACCCTTGGCCAAGTTCCTATTGTATTCCTCAAGAGCCTTCCACAGACGGTCACGCTTCATCAAGTCCTGACCCGCCAAGGCAGCTAGGCGCGACTGCGCGCTTTGCTTCGATTCCTTGTCCGATAGCACCGACTCCACCAGCTCCGTGTCGCTTTGGGCTATGCCACGGGTCATGGGCACGCGATAGTCAAACACCGCCGCTGTAATCAGGCGGCTTGGCACGCCAGCGCTCCTGAAGGCGTCGTAAATCTGCTCATCGTTGTAAACCTTGCCGTCTTTCGACTGACGCTTTAGCACCCTGTAAATCTTGGCCAGCTCTTCCTGACCCTGAATGTAGCGGGCGTTGCGCTCACGGTAGATGGCATCCTCATTGATGCCCACAAACTGCCCCGTGGCGGCGTCAATCTTGTCCTTGATGAGGCGGCGGTAGCCGGTCATCTCCTCGTTCAACGGCTGGGCTATGTCCCGTAGACGCACAGCCGCCGAATCCAAAATCCTGTAGCTCTGGCTGCGGTAGCCACCAAAGCGTAGCATCTGGTCCTCAAACGAGTAGGTTTGTCCGAGTTTGCTCACCTCTCCACGATAGGCCTTCTCTAGGCGGGACAGGGTGCCGGTGACAAACTGGGGTAGGAACGAACGCGAGAGGACTCTTTCGACTAGCAACTGGTTGTCACGCGGGTCCGTGATGGACACCTTGGTGTCGTAATAATTGTTGGTGATGGCCTCCATCGTGGACGTGGCCAGAGGCCCCAAGTCATCACCCATGAACATGGTTTTGAGGTAGGGGACGGGGTTCTTGCCGGACAGGGCCTCGTTCAGAGCCGAGGCCATATTGGCATACGGCATCATGTAATTCAGAGGGGCATATGAAAGCGTGCCGTCCCCGTTAAACTTTCCAATCTTAGCCTTGGCAACGTCTCTAGTCGGGACCAATGCGTCGATGTCTTCGATGTCCTTCTGGTCAGCACCTAGGATGCTGGAGCCGTATTTGCCCAGAGCCGTGGTCATTCCAGCCACGCTGGCCAAGGCCACGGCTCGCTTTACGCCAGCATAGGCCATAGCGTTGTTGCCGGTTCTGGCTCCTTCAACCATCAGCTTACCTGCATACTTGGCCTGATTGATGGTGGTGCGTACCACCTCATATTCAAACGCGCCGAAGGCATTGGCAATGCCCACCGCCGAGGCCTGACGGAAGCGTCTGGCAATACGCTCGTAAGTGGGGAACGTATCATTGGTGAGGTCAGCCGCCATCTTCTCAATCTTGTTCATGCCCAGCCCGGGGCTAAAGCTGGCAATCTCCTTCACGTTCTGCTTGAAGATGGCATACCTGACAAAGGTGTCAGGGAATCCGTAAACACGGCTGAACTTGGCCATGACATCCTTGAGGCCGGTTCCAGCAGCCGATTGACTGATGAAAGCATTGAGCTCCTCTGCCTCGGCCCCAGAGCGCATGACGCCAAGCTCGGTGAGACGCTTGAACTCCTTGAACATTTTTGCCTTCTGGGAAGCGGCTAGGTTGCCGCCTGTCCAGCCGTAGGCCATAGCCGTCTCCTTGGCTGCTCTCACCAACTCAACGGGGTTCACCTTGAAGGCACTTGCGGCCAAGGCCATATTGCCCAGCACTTGAGGCGCGACGGCTTCCGGCAAATTACCCACCGTCTTCAGGGCCTTGGAGAACGTCTGCAAGCCCATCCAAGCCTTTGGTATTGCGCCATCTCCAAGCAGGTTGGGAGAGAGCACCTCCTTGTAGGCCTTGGCCCAGAGCTCTGGAACGTAGATTCCCTCAAGCCTTTTGTGCAATACGGGATTGTCCTCCCCGACCATCAACACATATCCGGGCTTGCTGGTTTTGCTTCCAACACCACCGGGACCAAGGAGGAACTTGCTAAGGAAATCGTCGTGCTGGTCATGCAACACCAAGCGGGCCTGAGCGTTCAGGGAGTTGGCAATCATCGCGCCCGGGTCCCTCACCTCCCCAAGCCATTCCCTAGCCGCATCGCTCAGATTGAGCTTCTTCTTGAGCGCGGATGTTGGCGATCCTTTGGCGGAGCCGGGAACAACGCTGCCCCAGATGTAGCTCTCGTCATTGAGCATCTTCGCCATTATCATGTCAGCCTCAGCTCCAGCACTAGCTGCCGTGATTGGCTTTTTGGCCCTTGCGGCCTTGGCCATCAGGTTGGTTACAAGCTCGCTGCGATAGGCTGCACGCTTGGTTGGCTCGTCAAAGTCAACGAAACGCTCGGCCCTAGGATCGTGTGCGGCATAAACCGTCCGAATGTACTCCCCTCGGTTGGCCTTGATGATGTCTCGCTGGGCGTCTGTAAGCCCGGGCATATTCTCAATGGCATCGGAATACTGGGCATTGAGCTGCTTTGCCCGGGCCATCCATGTCCTCAAGTCCTTTTGGGTTGCGTCCTTGGGCAGCTTTGCCAAGGAGGCCTTGCCGTCCAGCACGGACAGGACATCCGCCGTCAGCTGATTAGGGTTGGCCGACTTCTCAATCAACTTCTTCACCTCAAACCCAATTTTATTGGCCTCATCCTCGTAGGCGCGAAGCGTGTTCTGGTACTTCTCGGCAATCTTCACCGCCCCTTCTCCAGCCGTGCCCTCGGGTCCGGCAACCATCAGGGAGGTTTTGCCCCTTACGTCAGGCGTGGCCTTCAAAAGGCTGGGAATGTGGGTTGCGCCTATGGCCCCGATGCCATAAATAAAGGCCTTTGGCAGGGCATTAGGGTCGCCCTTCTCGCGGGCGTCATTGTAAACGTAGGCCCCTACGCCAATTCCTGTTGCCCCCTGCGCTGCCTGAGCGGCAATAGGGTTGGTGATTAGGCTTCCGGCCACTTGGTAGCGTTTTTCAGCCATACCCAATGCGCCGCCCGCCAACGTGCCAACGGCAGCTGGAAGCGCAACGTCTTCCCATTCGGGCAGCTCCCCCTTGTCCACTAGGCTTTTTATGGCTTCGGCGCTAACAGCCGTAACTCCGCCCTGCGTGGCTCTCACCACGGCGGGAACAAACAGGCCCTTGGCCCCCATCACCGCCTTGGCCCCAAAGGATGCAGGAATAGCTGCCACCGCAGCCGAAGCCGCCACTTCTCCCTTGCTGATTTCGCCCCGTATGCCCTCCTCCTGCTCAAGCCTCTGCTTGTAAACATTGCCAAGGGCTGACATACCAGCCGCTCCTGCGGCAGCGCCCACGGGTCCGCCAACCAGAAAACCAGCAGCTCCACCCGCCAGAGCGGGCGCAACATCAAGCACAGCCCCTCTCACCGTTTGGTAGGTGGTGGGCTCCTTCAGCTTGGGCTTTACCTCCTCCTGAGGCTTGGACGGGGCCTGTTGAGCGGGAGCCTCAGGCCGGAACATACTCTCCCGTTGTGAAAGCTGCTCGCCTATCTCCTCGGCCTCCTGCTGATTGGGCTCCCTGCTGGCGTCAATCTGAAAAGCACCCTTGCTGGTGTTGATGATGTACTTGGGCATTGGAGGCAATCATAGCGCATGGTTCCCCAGCGCGGGGGTGTTAGCGGCCTCTGGTGGTGCGACGGCCCATCGCCTCAAGCTGGCGAAGCATTTCAGCTTCACGCGCCATCCTGCTCATGCGCTCGTTTATGAGGGTGCGTGTGGCAAGGGGGTTGGTGCTCGCCTCCGAGAATGCCGCTCCCTCGCGGATGAGCCTTTCAAACATGGTGGGGTTGGACAGTACAGCCAAGATGGCTGGATTGCTCACCTTTATCGTCTTTTCGTTGTCCGCCCCTTTGTTTGCCGTGATAGTGAACGAGGGCTGTCCCTTCTTGTTGCTCTCGTATTCCTTGAGCAGGAGGTCGGCAATGCGTTTGGTGTCCTTGGACAGATTGATTTGAGGCAGAACCTCCAAGCCAAGGCCAACGCCGCCTTGCGGCTGACGCACAGCCTCCTCGGCTTTGGCCTCCTCCTTGGTCAGCTTTTCGGTTTTAACCTTCTGGCTCGGCCTAGGGGAGATAATTTCCATCAGCCCGCGAGACACGTTGGGACGAATTTGAGACTCCGCCTCAGCCCTTCCAACAGGAGCTTGGCCAGCGCGCATCCCGTCCATCTCCTCAGCCGTAAAACTGCGCGTGTAGCCAGCACCTTCCCTAGCGGGTCCGGGCAATCCACGGCTGCGTCTGATGTCGTAAGCCTCAATGGAATTGGGCCGCGCACGCAGCACCTCGTCCTCGCGCTGGAGCCTTTGAATTTCAGACGCCATGCTGCCCGACATGGCCTCCCCAGCAGCCTCTCCCAGACGCCTCATGCCGCTCTTTTCTGGCATGGAATAGTCGCCGGTCATAACACCAGCAATGCCAGCCTCACCGGCTCGCAGCAGGGTTTCTGGAATCTGGCTCAAGCCCCGTCCAGCACCAGACGACAGCATTTGGTCCTGCGCCTGAATTTCAGCCCTCTTTCTGGCGCTCTCGGCACTCAAGCGCTCGGCAATGCCAAGCACAGAGTAGGCGGGATAGTTGTAGCCTGAAGTTGGTTGCCCTCTCGCAGGGGCGGGGGCTGGCACTATGTTGGTGTCAACCAACGGAGGCGGGGGAGCGGAAATGGCAAGGGACTGAGCAAGCTCGTCCTGCGTCGGATAGCCAGCCGCAACCCTCTGCTGTTCGACTGTCGGAAAGTAGGTGGCCTGCGCGAACGGATCGGGAAGATTCCTGTTAGCCCCAAAGCCAGTAGGTTCAACGGCTGGAGCGGGAGGAGTGGAGGGAGCGGCGGGCTGCGGAGGCATCGTCTCCGTTGCAGCTGCCTTGCCGGACGGCGTCACTACGGCACCCGGGCTTTGGCTGGTCGATCCTGTCGGAGGAGGTGGAGCCCCGGGGCTGCGCTCTTCGGATGACTGACCAACTCGCTGCCCAGTTACGGTGAGTCCGGTGCTAGTGCTTGCCCTTCCAACCGAACCTAGGGCTGGTTGGAGAGCCAAACTTTCTGACATCTGTTTTACCAGAGCGTCAGGACTGTAGTTGGAAAAATTAGCCTCCTTGCCATAGTTGATGGCAATTTCAAGCATTGCAGCGGTGTCGCCTCGTCTCTGTGCGTCTGCAAACTGGCCGAATAGCGACATTATCTTTTCGCCTTCGGCCTTCCTTGGTGTGGGCAGCTTTACGGTTTCTACATTCTCACGTCTTGCTACGGGATCGTAGGAAGAAATCTGAACAGCAATAACTTCTCCGTTTACCGTAACCGGGGTTGTCCTAAGGTAATTTTGACCAGCCCTTGCTTCGGCGGCTTTAGCCTCAGCTTGCATCTTCTCGTTAGCCAGATTCCTTCCCCTTAAATCAGCCTGAGCCGCCTCTTTCTGTATGCCATACATACCGGCGTCTGCCTTGCCGCGCATGTAGGCGTTCAAATCTTGATAATCAACACCATCACGCGCCGCCGCTCTGTAGATTTCTTGGTCGTTTGCGTTTGGATTATTGGTAATCCAATTACGGAAATTTGAAGAAGCCGTTAATTTTCTTTTTAGTTCTTCATTTTGAGCAACCAGCCCAGAGGTTTGGGCGACTACATTCTCCATGTAGGCCTGCTGGCGTTTTTGCTCACGGTCGCGGTCGTGTAGCTTGATGGCTACATTCAACTCGGCATTCAGCTTACGATTGTCAGTAAGACTGAGGCCGCCCTTTAACATTTTATCCCTGTATTTGTCTATGACCTTGGGATCGGGAGCATACGCCTTCATCTGAGGGTTGCTCTCTATGTAGGCCAATGTCCTAGTGTTTTCGGCTTCTAACACCTCATTAGCCGCCTTGTTCTTCTGGTATTCCTGAATGGCGTCAGCCGTGGATTTCCCGAGGCCAGCAATGCCTTGAGCAATGCCTTGGGCTCCAGCCATAGCCCCCTGAAGATAGGGGGTGTAGTCCACCCGTCCCAAACCAGCTTGAACGCCTTGTCCGATGATGGCCATGTTATGCGAATTGGGTATTGATGCGGGAGTCCATCCAAGAACGGATGAGGCCCTTCAGCTTGGGCTTGTTGCTGATGAAGCTGGCAAACCGCTCGCCATGCTTGATGTAAAGGTTGCGGAACCACTTGGGAGCCGACTTGAACAGCCACTCGCGGAACATCAGCCACTTGGGATTGTTCACGCCGTACACCTCACGAGCGACCCAGCATGTCTTAAACAACGAAGGATTGCCGAGAAGCGATCCAGCGACATTACCAATCGCACCAATCGTGGCACCAGCAATCTGGCCTTGCGCTCCCGCACGGGCTCCATAGGTGGAGGCCTGATAGTTGGCAAGATTGGCCGCGTTCTGGAGGCCGAGATTGATGCCAGCGGACGGATCGAAGAGCTGCGGACCCATCTGCATCTGGCCCGCGCTAATGCCCTGTTGCTGGGCGCCAAGGCCAAGCGCCGTGGGAGTCTGGCCAAAGCCGATGAGGCCAAGGCTTGCAGCCGTAACGCCAGCCTGCTGCTGGGCCTGCTGAAGGGCGTAGGCCCGATCAGCACCAAGCATACTCTGCTCGGCACCAAGCGTGGCACCAAGATTGGCAAACTGCTGGGCCTGCTGTTGGGCAAGAAACGCCCGATTGCCCTCGGCGGCGGATAGCCCAAGGCGTGCGTTAAGCTCCTGAGCAGCCAAGTTCTGGCCAGCTCCAAACTGATAGGCCTGCATCCCAGCCTGCTGATTGGCCAGAGCCGCCTGAAGATTGGCAGCTTGATTCATCCGCTGCACTTCCTGTGCATTGGTGATGTTGAACTGGCCAGCTTGCATACCCGTGGCCTGATTGGCCAGAGCAGCCTGTAGAGCAGCCTGCTGATTGGCCCGCTGCGCCTCCATGCCAGTTCCGACATTAAACTGACCAGCCTGAAGGGCCGTAGCCACATTGGCCTGCTGACGGGCAATGTCCGCACGAAGCACATCCGTGGCAAGCTGCTGACCCATCTGCTGGGCTCCAAGAAGCTGCTGATTGATCTGCTGGGCCATTGCAATGTCTTCAGCCGTGCGCTGACGAGCAGCACCCGCACGGGCCAGAGCCTCACCCGTAATGCCAGCCGCGCTCTCCAGACGGCCTGTACCAGCCGTCATTTCACGCGACCCTTGCGTAGCAGCCCTGATTTCCTCAGCCGTAAGCTGACCCGGGCGTTGAGCCCTCGCCAAAGCCTGAGCCTGAAGGGCCTGACTGACAGGCGACATCTGACCCGCCTGAAGGGCTTGCTGGTAGAGGCTCTGACCAAGGGCTCCAGCCCCAACTTGTTGGGCTTGAACCTGACCAGCAGCTACACGCTCAGCCGCAATACGCTCAGGCGTAAGGGTGCCACCAAGCTGCACCTGTTGAGCAGCCACCTGCTGGGGAGTGAAACCTCCCATTGCCGTCACTCGCTCGGGGCTGATGACCTGAGCCTGAGGAGCTTGCATGGCAAGCCTCCCCATCTCATTCAAATAGCCGCTCATCTGACGCCCGCCAAGCTGAGAAGCCTGACCAAGCGCAGCAGCCATCTCAGGATTGGCAGCTAGATAGGCTTCACGGGCCTGAGGAGCATAGGCCCCAAGCTGAGCCAAGCCAAACTCCGTGGCCTGCGTCTGCAAGCCCTGTTGGAGAGCGGCTTGACGACGAGCCGCCATATCCGCCAAATCAAGCGTTCCGTAAAAGCCCTCAGCCGTCCCGGGGGCAACGCCCAGCAGCGTGTTCTGCAAGTCACGCTGGGAAAGGGCCGTGTATTGTGGGCGATAGGTGGACTCAGCACTCAGCAGCAAGTTCTGAAACTCAGGACTCGCCATCTGGCGAATGAACTGGCTCGCAGACTCTCCCGCATTAACCGGAGCTGGGGCAGGGGGAGGCGCGGCAACGCTTGTTGAGAAGCTCATGTAGTGCTTTGGCTTTTGAAAATGGGAAGAATCGTGGGCTTAGGTCATTTCTCAACCCGCGTTGCCAGCCAACGTAAGGTAGTGACCACGGGACGATTCTAGCAAAGATGGACGGTGCTTCCGGCCCAATGGCCAGCTCCACCCACCAGCAATCCGCATCTTTAGGGTTCCACTCATCAAGCCTAGCCCTATTGGCTGGCCTGAATAGCACCATTACATTTGGTTGCGAGTAGCAGAAGCCATTCAGCGTGTAATGGCCATGAATCCTAGCAAACTCTGGCCCGTAAAGAGCCAGAGCAACATCAACAGCCTTAGGCAAACTTGGTTTGTGAAGCGAAGACGGTGAAGGTGGCATTAGCCGTCTTTACAATCGTGAAGGTGTAAACGTCAATGCTGTTGGCATTGCCTGCCGAAGGGGCAGGAGGGCCACCAGCCCACTTGGGCGTGACAGCATTGCCATCAATCTGCATGGCCGACTGGTAATAGGCCGTGCTTCCTTGCGTGCATAGAATGGTGAAGCTAATTGACTCACCATCCGCCATCGTATCGTTAAGCGTCAACGTGGACGACGCCCGCACATTTAAAGTCCAATTAGCGGATGCGTTGTTGGTGAAGTAACGAACGGCAGACGTTGCCCAGTTGAAGTTGAAGGTGCCAGTTAGGGCCGTAGCGTCAATGGAGGCCCTTTCAATGGCCCCACGCATCGACATATAGGCGCTTGAAGACAGGTAGGTGAAGTACCCAGCAGCAGGAGAGGTGCTACCAATCGGCGTGTTTTGAATGGAAGTGGCGGTGAGCGCACCACCCGTTGTCCAAGTGGGACCTCCCGTGAACAGCTTTGAAGCAGTAATACCACCATCTTTGACGATGATAGCCCCGCCAGAAAGCTGGGTGGTGACGCCATCCACCGCACCGCTGGCGAACGTCGCATTGTTGACGGCATTGTTCAGCGTCGTGGCTGTAACGCTGTCGCCCGTGGAGAAGGTGTTGCCTGTGGCTAGAATGGCCATGTTAGGTGGCTTGGGTTATTCCGAGATTGGTGATGGCCGCATTTAGCGTTACGGCCCTTAGTTTGGGTCTTCCAGAGGTTGGCGTGAAGGTAAGCTGAGCCCCATAGCCCCGCTTATTGCCAATCCTACCACGCAAGGAGGCATCTTCAGCCACATCCAGATTGGCATTGCCAAGCAGACTGTAAATGGTGGTAAGGGCCTCCGTTGAGTCCAGATTCTCCGTTTCCACGCTGATGGAGGCATTGGAGGACTGGCTGGCGGAGGACTCGACATGAAGCTCGTAGGACGAGAACTTCTTGCGGTCTAGGGTACCCATCGTGTACTGACGGGTAGTGGCGTAAGAGCTTATGGGGTAGGCCTGAGCGGAGATACCCGCATACAGCGTGAGGTTATCCTTGTTGTCCTCTCGTCCGTCCACAATGTGGATGGAACCCAAGCTACCTACGACATAGAGTTTGGAGATGCCTCCCGTATCCCCGACAATTAGCTGGCTAATCTCCCAAGGAGTCAATCCCGTGGTGTCAATCGACTCCCATCCCTGATTGAGGAAGTTGTACACCAATAGGGCATTATTGACGATGGATTCGTCCAGAGGTACGGCCAGATAGTAGCGATTGTTGTAATAGGCCGCTACGGCATTCTTGGCATAGTCCCGATTGATTCGTCCAATGATGGGGTTGATTGGCTCGGACAAGGGAACGCCTGCTCCGCGTAGGTTGTAGAGGTCGCCGAAGGCTGCGGCGTAAACACCATTGTCCGAGAGGAACAACACCTGATTGCCAATCTGGACGATGGACTTGCGGGCCACACATCCCACTTCCTTGGTGATTAGATTTACTGCCGTGTCCAGTAGGCTTCCTGATATGCCCTTGATGAGGTGGATGGAGTGCCGCATGAAGACAAGCAGGTTGTCCTCGGCAAATGGCTCCACCCCCACCAAGCTGTCAGCCGTACCAGCCGTAATGCGGTATTGGGCCTGAATCTTGTCGTAGGTGTCGCTGTCTAGGATGTCAGAAGCGACAATCTCATCCAAGATTTTCCTGTCCGTGTACGTCGGGCTACCGGAAGTGCCACCCGGCTCATACCAATAAGGTACCCACAGGCGGCGCTGATGCTGAACAGCCCAAGGCGGGGCTGGCATATGCATCAATCCCATGCCTTGGCTCTGGCGGACGGAATACACCACCTTATGGGTAGGATCGTCGGGAGTTTGGCTGTAGAAGGTGAATGTACCAGATGTAGGCACAGTTGCCACCGTGTAGCCACTCCCGCCTTCCGTGAGATAGCCAGCCCCCTTGTCCACCACATAGATGGTGTCGCCAACGGACAGGCCGTGATCTGTCTTAGTGACGGTGACTATTCCGCTCGATACAACCGTATTGTTGTTGTCGTCAAAATACGACGAGGCCGCATAGGCTCCCCCAGCTACCGTGGTGAATGCCAATGACCCGCTGATGTCCCCGTCCCATTGCAAGGCCTGCTGTCCGTCCCTGAAGATGAACACCTTGTCAAAAGACTGCAAAAGCTCCACCGTGGAGGCAATGGTGGTTCCAGACGGATAGGAGATGGTGGTGGCTACGCCCGTTGACAATCTGATAGCCTGAGCGTTCAGATTGGTGGCCAGAATGATGTAGTTGTCGTTGGCCGTATTCGGATTGCTGAACAGGCAGGAGCCAAACACGCCCGTTACAGCCGTGGCCGAAAGCTGGGCAGGATTGGACGTTCCTGTTCCGCCGTATGTCTCGGTCCCCGTTGCCCCCGTAATGGTGAACGTAAACTGGGTGCTGCTCACCACGGTGATGAGCCGATTGCCATTGGGATCAACGGCTCCCGTTAGTCCGCTGATGTAAACCAGCGTGTTGTTGGAGTATCCGTGAGCGGAAGAAGTGTCAACCGTCACCGTGGCGCTGCTCCTGCTGGCGCTACTGATGCTGACAGCCCCCGAGTAGAGCTTCCAAGTGGGGGTGGATAAGAGACGGATGGACTCCGTGTTAGCCGCCAGCGTAGGCCCAAAGCTATCAATGCCCTTTCTTGTCTGCCAAGACCCATCAACGTCCATGCGTCCGTTGGAGGAATAGGCTATCTCCGCCGCCTGAAGCTGGTCGGGCCGCAGGCGATTGTTCATCTTCAGGAAGGCTGTGTCGCCATCCGTGGCTATCGGCGTGTCAATCGCCCCGTATTTGGAATAGCGAGCCATTATTGGAATTTGTAACGAATACGAACCACGCCGCTTCCTCCGTTTCCGCCTTCCCCGCTGTCATGCCCCGGGCCTCCATTGCCCGTGTTGCTTGCGGCATTTGTCTGACTTCCCTCTTCAGACAGGGATAGGTCAAATCCGCTTCCTCCAGCGGCAAATGTTCCAGAGCCAATCTGGGCAGAAACTCCGCTTCCAGCCGTAGTCCCATTTCCTGCACTACCGGCACCACCGCCGCCTCTTCCGCCGTAGTAAGATACTGACGACGCTCCAGCATAGCCAAGACCTCCGCTTGAGGATGTGGGCTGAAGCGCAAGTCCACCGGAGCGAGGATTTGGGTCGAAACCACCGGCACCGCCTCCGCTGCCACCGGAATTTCCTGCTGAGGCGGGTCCAACACCAGCTTGTCCACCAGCCCCACCATAAATGGCGGTTAGCGTGCTAAACGAAGAGCTTCCTCCGTCGCCCTGAACTCCACCAGCCCCAACAACAACGGAATAACTTCCTGTGCTAACGCTAAAAGCAGAAGAATAGACATATCCGCCAGCACCACCACCGCCACTTCTTCCTCCTCCACCGCCACCAACCAGCATGGCCTCAATCGTAGCTGAAGACGGGGCGCTGTTGATTTTGAAAGTGCCGGAAGAATTGAACTGATGGATTTTGTAGTCACCATCAGTTGTAACCGTCCCTCCCGTAGCGGAGATGAACGTCACCACCGCGCCAGAAGGTCTGAAGGCTCCAAATGCGCGGAGGCTCGCCGCGCCAACTGTGGAAAGGACAGGCATACGCCTATCCTACCATTAGCGCCGCTTGCGCTTGAGCTCTACGTTCTTCAGCTTGCCCGCATTGGCAGAGGCGTAGAACACCCGCTGCCCACGTTCCTTGCCATACTCCTTCTGCATGGCGGACATAATCTTCTTCCCCTTTTTGGTCAGAGGCATTGTTAGCACATCTTACGGTTGGTGCCGTGATTCTTGGTCTTCATGGAGCCGTACTCCAGCATACGGTCCTTCTTGCTCTCGCCCTTCTCATGGCGGGCCATTGCTTTCTTCGACTTGTAACGCTCTCCTGATTTGCTCATAAGTTTGGTGTTGACAGAAAATTGATTTCCCCTCCACCTCCCCGCTAGGGGAGGCGTCCTAACAGGACCATAATACCTTACGAGCCCAGTAGTTGGCGGAGAGCTTTCCTTCCCCGCCCTTGATGCCACCAGACCTAGCGCAATAGGA
>Ga0208546_1000619_pt1 | contig 12376 bp, 5 predicted proteins | sample DEB19_08_DNA_4_FD_184528 | JGI IMG/M metagenome (GOLD analysis project Ga0208546, IMG submission 184528) | Aqueous microbial communities from the Delaware River and Bay under freshwater to marine salinity gradient to study organic matter... | ecosystem: Environmental > Aquatic > Marine > Coastal ...
CGACAGCGCTTGCGACCATCAACACGACATTTAAACCACTTGTGTCCATTCGTTTGGCGTCTGGCAGAGGCGGTGCGGTGGTTATTCCTGGGCGAATTCAGGTTCTTCCGACGACCAGCCAGAACTACGAAGTGGCGATGGTTAAAAACCCCACGCTGACAGGCGCGTCATGGACGGCAGTGCCAACAGATTCCAATGTGGAATACGACGTAACTGCCACGGCAGTGACTGGTGGCTCAATCATCCAGACTGATTACGTCAGTTCTTCAGGTAGCGGTGGAATCACACCTTTGCTCGACCCCGCAGGATACAACTGGGCCTTTCAGCCTGGGATGTCTTTGGCTGGTGTGTCAGACATCATCACCATCCAAATCAGAACCGTGTCCGGTGCAACCACTGGAGATGCGGTGGGTTCACTGTCCTTCTGGGATTTGACGGCGTAAATCATGGCAGGTCGTGACCCGCTTTCCCTGGATCAGGAGTTAACAGACGACGCATCGTTGCTGGACATTATCAATTCTCCTAGCCCCACATACACCCCTGCGCCTACATACGCACCGACCGTTGCGCCCACCCCCGCGCCGACCTTCACCCCCATGCCTACGTTTGCGCCGACTCCGGCTCCGACGTATACCCCTGCGCCCACATTTGCCTCCACTCCGGCTCCGACGTATACCCCTGCGCCCACGCCAAGGCCAACTTTTGACCCCACGTTATCTCTTACTGGAGAGGACGTGGTATCACCGACTCCAGAACCAATTACGTCCCCGGCACCCACGTTTGCGCCTACGCCAACTCCAACGGAAGCGCCCACTCCTGCACCCACGTTTACCCCAGCGCCTACGTTTACCCCAGCGCCTACGCCTACGCCCACGTCCGCGCCCGCGCCGACAATGCCCCCGGTGCCTGATTTATATAGGTACGGGTATACGTTTGGCATTGCGGATACGTCAAAGACAGACGACAAAGGGAATACGTACTCTGATCTGAACAACATGTATCAGCGTTCTATCGTTGAGTACATGAAGAGCAGTGATAACCCGTTTTCGGCTCCGTACTACCCCGAGTTTTTGCGGTATCAGTGGGCTACCAATAAAGCCAAGGACATGTACAAGAGCCTTGGAATTGAAGATGCAAACACTGCCGATTTGACCGGATGGAAAAAAGTTCAGACCCCCACAGGGTATTTACTTACGCTTAATCCAAAAGGGGAGTTGGTCAATTACACATTTAATCCCCTGCTCGATGTCACAAAGGCATCTTTTGGGGACTTCCTGGGTAACGTAGCCTCCATAATGTCGTTCGCGTTCCCAGGAATCGCACCGTTTGTTCAAGCCATTCAGGGTGGACGTGCACTTGCACAGGGTGACATCTTTGGCGGCATCAGCTCTCTTGTCGGTGCAGGTTCGGGGTTTGGCGTTCCCGGCATGTCTAACATCAGCACCGCGCTGAACTTTGCCAATGCAATCAAAACGGGTAACTACCTTGGTGTCGTATCGGCGCTGGCCAACACGGATATAGGTAAGCAGTTTGCAGGGATTACCCTAGGCGACACCGGGTATACCTTGAACGATGCTGTCACGGCTGGCTCCATCGTCGATGCGTATAAGAAAGGTAACTACGGCCTAGCGCTCTCCCTTGCAGGGCAGCTTAGCAACAGCGCCGAAACCAAATTAGCGGGTAGCGCGGTCAGTCTTGCTGAGGCTATCCAGTCAGGTAATGCCAGTGCTATTGCCAATGCGTTTGGGCAGTTTTCTGGTCAGGCCTCAAGTGCCATAGACGCTGCGCAGAAAGCGTCGGACAAGGTGCAAGCAGATGCGGCTCCGGGTTTAAATGAAATAAACCAAGCGTTTGCCCGAGTAAACCAAGTCGCTGCGGGGGCACCGGACTTTAGCAATCCTAACATCGACTTAGCCCTTGCACCGGAGTCAGATGAGGCTCTTGAGCGTTTCTTGGCGCAAGGTTTGTCTTCGCAGTCTATAGATGTAGCGGGTCTTCCTGCTGCGGCGGTGGCTTTTGCGCGTGTAATTCCCGGTGCGGTGGAGTATCTTGCTCCGGCAGCAGCGCGGTTTGCAGCTAACAATCCACAGTTTGTGCAAACATTGGTGCAGTCCAGCAACCCCCTGGCGCAGCGCTTACTTGCATCGCTTGTGTCTGCCGGGATTGTCGCTGCCCCTGTTGCGGGATTCCTAGGTGGTGAAACCCCAGATACCGGTGATGAGCTTGCACGGTTACTTGCACGGTATCCCGCACCCTCTGGTGGTGCTGCACTTCCAAAACCCGCACCAGCACCCGAGCCAGCACCTGCGCCAGTAGTTGTACCCACGGTGCCTGTAGTTTCCCCTGATCAATATCCGGCTAACGACCCATATCGGCCGGAAGATCCGGCGAATGAACCGGTTTACGAGCCTCCACCAGCACCCGAGCCAGCACCCGAGCCAGCACCCAAGCCTCCACCAGCGCCTAAACCCGCACCTGCGCCCGAGCCTGAACCCGCACCTGCGCCTGAACCTGCGCCTGAACCTGCGCCTGAACCTGCCCCTGCGCCTGAACCCGCACCTGCGCCCGAGCCAGCACCTGCGCCCGAGCCAGCACCTGCACCTGCGCCGGAGCCACCACCGCCCCCTCCACCTCCTCCGCCACCTCCTGCGCCGGAGCCACCCCCTCCTTCGCCGGAGCCACCGCCACCGCCACCACCGCCGCCACCTGCGCCTTCGGCGTCGCCTACCCCTGCCCCAACGGTAAGGCCTACATTTGCACCGTCACCACGCCCTACAGCGGCTCCGCAGATGTCTTGGCCACAAGCACAGCAAGCAGCGATGGATCTGGGTGTCCCTGCGTTGGCTAAAGTTTTCTACTACGGCAAAGAATTTGGCTCTAAAAAGCAAAAACTCACCAAAGAAGGCACGGTAGCGGCGGATACGTATAAGCCGTTGAGTGTTACGCGCCCCGGTGCAGAGCCTGAACAATTGCTAGAAGAGGTTGCCGCAAACGAAGAAACAAAGGAAAATCCAGCGGAAGCGTATTTGCAACAACTTTTGGCACAAGCTGAATCCCCGACGAGTGGGGATGATTTGCTAGACATACTTAAACGAGGTTAGCCATGTTGATATGGAATGAGGCAACACAGCAGTGGGAAGATGATTCAGACACCTCAACTGGCTCAGGAGAAAGCTCCACAGATTTTTGGAGCCGAATCACTTCTGGCATTGGAAACCTTGGTTGGTCAGATATTTCTAAGCTGTTTGCAGGAACTTCGCCGTTTGGAAAAGCTGGCTCTATCGTGGCCGCAGGGGGCGTAAGTTCCCTGCTAAACAAGCTTTTTGACAATAGCGGGAGTTCTGGATACGCGGGCTATTCTGGTGGCATCCCAACGTATACAGCGTCCAGGGAACAAACACCAATTGCCCAACAACGACCTACCGGTTATCGCCCAGGACAAGGTGGTATCACATACTTCACGCCCATGCGGTATTTAGAGGCAACTCCTGCACCTACCGCACCTGCTACTACTTCTGCACCTACTGCCACCCCTGCACCTACTTCTAGCGCTGGTGCTGGCGCCGCTGGTAACTCTGACGACTCTGTTCACGGCACGGGCCGTGCGGCTCGTGGAGGCATCATGACGGGAATGGCCGGTGGTGGTAGATTCCTGCGTGGACCTGGGGATGGTGTATCTGATTCCATTGACGCTCGATTTGATGGCTCTGGCCAACCCGCACGTCTAGCAGACGGTGAATTTGTTATCGACGCTCGCACCGTATCTGAAATCGGTAACGGTTCTTCTGAAGCTGGCGCACGTAAGTTGTACGCCATGCTGGACCGCGTGCACCGTGCACGCAAAGCTGCTGGTAGGGGAACCGATTCCAAAGCAGATAAATATCTTCCTAAGTAAGGACACATCATGGCAACCGTTCCTCCCGCCACTCTTGCTCCCGACCCCAACGTTGGGAAGTTAACCGGTAAGTCTGAGTCGCTGGCCAATTGGGCAGGGCCTTATGTTACGAAGATGCTTGGGGAAGCAGAAGCGCTTTCGCAGCAGCCGTACCAAACTTACCAAGGTCCGCTTACAGCGGGGCAGTCTGGGCTGCAACAGAAGTATTTCCAAGGTTTAGGTAATTTGGACTTTCCTAGTAACTTAGGAAAATCGTTTTCTGCATCAGGTGCACCTACTCTTCCTTCCGCAGACGGCACCACGGGTACTACCACGACCGGCCCCACAGGCATCGCTACTCAATATATGAATCCGTATTTGAGCGCGGTGTTGGCACCTCAGTTGGAAGAACAGCGTCGGCAAGCGCAGATGAACCTGCAGCCACTCATGGCCAAATTTGCTGGGGCTGGAGCTTTTGGCGGTAGCCGCCAAGGTCTTGTGGAGAGTGAAAATTTGCGTAATTTGCTGGCGCAGCAAAACAGAACAATCGGTGAAGGCTATTCTGCCGCGTATGACAAAGCCATGCAGCAGTTCAACACTGAGCAAGGGCAAGCCAAAGCGCTAGCAGACACCATGGCCCAGGCCGGTGCGCAGCAGCGTGCTATTGAGCAAGAAGGTATTACTGCGGACTACAATGAGTTCTTGCAGCAGCGTGATTACCCCATGAAGCAATTGCAGTTCCGGCAATCTATGCTCCAGGGTCTGCCTATTTCCGCTGTGTCGCAGCAATACCAACAGCCTTCAGGGTTGTCACAGTTCATGGGCGGTGCAGGTGGCATTCTTAGCTTCCTGAAAGAAATGTTCCCAGACATGTTTGCAACGCCTGCGCCTTCAGCGACACCTGCTCCGACCGGCACCACCGCCCCCTAAACTCAGAGGGTCTACTATGCTTTCTACCAACCCCTCCCCCGTCAACCCCGCGTTAGAGGGGGTTTTGCAATTAGCAAATAAGATCAATCCGGTTACGCCGGAGGGGCGACCCACTGTTGCTCAGAGCTTGATAGACCGCGCCACTTCCATGATGGCTCCACCGATGCAACCCTCGGTGCAAGATATTGCGCAAGATGCGGGCATGGGGTCTCAGATTCAAATGATGCAGCAGCAACAGCAAGAGCAGCAAATGCAGCAAGCGATGCAGCAGCTCATGCAACAGCAGGGTAGCCAAGACAACGCCATGAGATTTGGCGTGGCTGCTGCGCCCGGTGCTCAATCTATTGGCATGGCTGAGGGTGGGATTGTTGGGTATTCAACCGCTGGACTTACCTCAGACGAACTTGCACGGCTATTGAACACGCCACCTTCACAGCTTTCTCCTGATGATCTGGCAAAGCGCCTTGAGATCTTAAAGAGTGGGCAATACACCGCGCCGGGGGAAGTCCCTAGGTCTGTGGGCGCTCCTGCAAGCAAAGGCATAGGGGCCATGATGCGTGGGGCTGCATCTAAATTTGCCCCCCTTGCGCTCCTATCAGAGTTGTTTTACACGTCGCCTGAAGATATCGCTATCTTGGAAGCGGCAGAGCGTAAACGCCAAGCCCCTGCTGGAGCCCCCGTACAGCCACCGATACCTCAACCACAAACCCCTGTGGGGCAAACTACTCAAGTTGTGCCCCCTGTACAACCCGATGCTGCCCGTGCGGCGCAAGCACGTCAACAGCCACCACAGCAACCCCCGCAACAACGACCACCCATGATGCCCCCAGGTGCTAGGGTAGGTATTGATACGTTGATGGGACCGGCAGCGCCTAGCGCCGGACAGCGCTACATGCAAGAAGCTAAGAAAGTTCTTGGCGAATACGAAGTTGGAACCCCGAGTCCCGTTGGTGTTGCCGGTGCGGCGCAAGCACGTGAAGAAGCGTTTGCACCTTTCATGCGTGCCATGGGTATAGACCCAGAGCAGTTTAAGAAAGACATTAAGCAAAGCGAAGAGCGTAAAGAACGTAAGCTTGCAGGGCTTGGCGCGTTAGAGCAACAGTACAAAGAATCCCGTACTGGGATTAACGGGCTGATTAACTTGCTTAGCGCTGCCGGAGGTCGCACTGATCCTTTGACTGCGGTGGGTCAGCAATACGGCCTGAATCAAGCTCGTGATCTGGCACAAAACGAGCAGTTTATGTTGGCACGCAACGCGTATATGGATGCGGCAGACATCGAGCAAGCAGCCATTCGTGATAAGCGCCGTGCAGAAGTCACGGGCAAACTCGACAAAGCCGAAGCTGCTGAGACTGCAGCCCAAGCCGCACGCAACAAGAAGCGTGATGCACTTGTCACCATCACGACCGAAACGGCCAAGATGGAGCAGCAAACCCAAGAGAAGGCCCTCGACCGCGCATCTCACGAAGCCATCGCACAATTGCAAACCAGCGTCCAACGTGAAATTGCACAGGCTCAACGTGAAGGTAACTTGGAAGCGCGTCGCGGTAACATCTTGGCCAGTATTGCCAAAACTGAAGAGACCGCACTGGCTAAGGCAAGTGAGAACTTCCAGAAGCGCGTCAATGCCCTCGGTATGTTGCCCGGTGCTAAACCCACGCCGGAACAAGCCAAAGAAGTTGAAGCCGCGTATGCTGAATTTGAAGCTGCCAAGGCTGCTGTACGTAGCCGGATTGCGGAGACTCGCGCTGAAGTCATGAGCGCAAAGAGTGGGGATGACTTTAAAGTTGAACGTATTAAGTAAGGGCAGTCATGGCGCTCTACCGAGTTACTTTGGCCGATGGCTCTCAATACCAAATTGAAGGCCCGGAAAACGCAAGCAAACAAGCACTGCGATACGCAGCAGAGAAGTTTGCACGTGATGAAGAACTTCGTGAGGCCGAAGCAAAGGTTAAGGCACTATCTGAGCGCCCTGCTGCCCCCGCAGACACCACGTTGGGTGGAAGCGCTAAAGAACTTTTCAAGGGTCTGATCCCCGGTGCAGTTGGCCTCGGGGAATCTGCGGCTGTTGGCTTGTCAGCGCTGCTGCCTAAAGCGCAAGAAGAATCGGCCCGAGAGACAATTAAACAACTTGCCACTTCGGCAAAAGAACCGTTTGCTGCTGCACCTGGGTACGAAGAATCAATAGCCCGCAAGCTGAGTGAGGGCCTGGGGTCTACGTTGCCATTCTTTGCGCTTGGGCCTTTGGGTTGGGCGGGGCGTTTAATTGGTGGCGGTCTTGGTGTATCCGCAGGTGCCGGTGAAGCCCGCACCAAAGCAGAAGCTGCTGGAGCTACCGAAGGTGAACGTGCCACGGCAACCGCGTTAGGTATCGGCCCTGGGTTGTTGGATGTTGTAGCGCCCGGTATGGGGCATGGCATCAATAACATTGTTCTGCGGGCTTTGGCTCGTGGTGGTGTAGAGGGTGCAACAGAAGCGGCGCAAAACGTTGCCCAAAACTTAATTGCCCGTGGGGTTTACAACCCGAACCAAGACGTGCTGGCCGGAACCGCTGAAGAAGGTGCGTATGGTGCCGGGGTTGGCGCACTGTCTAGCTTGATTATTGACGCTACCCTTGGTCGCCGCGCACGCCGTGCTGGCGCTCCTACACCGGCACCTGCTGCCGCACCCGCTGCTCCCGGTGCCCCCGTTTCTCCTGAAGTTAGCGGGATTGTTTCTCCATCCGTGGAGTTTCCCCAGGGTGAGTTGTTTGCACGCGATCTTTCACTGGCGCGTCGGCAACAAGCTGCACAGGCTGCGGCACGCCCTGAGTTTGAACTTACTTCTCCTGAAGCGCCGCAAGGAGAACAGCTTGAGCTTCCTCTTGAGGCCACTGCTCCTGCTGCACCGCAACAGCGTGATTTGATTGATGAGCTTGAGGCCCAGCAAACCAAAGAGCTAATAGATCAAGATGAGACCAATCAAATACTGTCGTTGTTTGAGCAAGATGCTCAACGCGAACAACAGGCACAGGCGCAACGAGACCGCTTGAAGTTTGAATCTGACTTGGCCGAAACCGATGCGCGGCGCATGGAAGCCGACCGCAAACAGACGGAAAACCACCGGCTTGAGATTTTGCGTACCATTATTGAAGAGCCGTCGGTCAAGAACATTCAGGCTACATTCGGCGATGCGCTAAAGATTGCTGGGTACACGGATACCAACTTCACACCGCGTGAGCGGGAGATGATCCAGCGAGCAAGTGATGTTCGGGCGGCTCAGCCTGTTGGGGCTGAAGTGGAGCCTTCTGCTCCGGCGCAACTCGGCACCATGGAGGCTGCAATTCCTGAGCGCCGTGAAGCGCGGCCCCCCGAACAACTGGGTATTCCTGGCGTCGGTAAGCGTGAAGCCCCTGCTGCCCCCGAGATGGCTGAGCCTGCGGCTCCTAAGTTTTCCACGGTGCTCACGGCGGACGTGCTAAACAGCACCGGCTTGCCCCCACAGTCCGAGACTTACAAACAGCTTCTTAATAAAGATATGGCGAATCCTGCTCAACAAGAGCAAATACGGGATGCGCTAGTCAATGTCCGTACTAACCCCCAAATTGATGCTAATACAAAGGGTGCCGTAGAACGTGTTGCCATGCAAGCGTTCGGTGCACTTAGCACCCAGAGTGAAATGTTTGGCCCCAGGGGTGGGGTTATCTCTCCAGCAAAGGAGGCACCCCGTGATACTGGAAGAACTGTCCCTACCGGAGTTGGAGTTGGCGTTCCAAGTGCTGGACCAAGCGCTGCACCTGGACGAGTCCAGCCCGCCACTGCCACTACCACTACCACTGCAGCGGTTACGCCCCCTAGACTGGTGCCTAATCAGCAACCTCCTGGACAAGCTGTTATTGGAAAAGCAGGGGCACCTGCTCCATTAACTCCACCCGCCGCTGCTCCTGTTGCCGCTGCCCCCACCGCTGCAGCCCCACGTCCAAAGCTGCGCACTATCGAGGAAGATGGCATCGCGGGGTACATGCAGGTGGCGAAAGGAAACAAAGATAAAGCGCTCGACTATCTGGCCCACGACATGGCACTTGCCATGTACCCCGAAAAGAACGTGGCCAAAGAACTCAACGCTATCACATTGGATTTGCAGTCCAACAAGATCAGCAACCCCAAATTTGGCAAGCCCGATACATACGCGCCTTACACGGGTGGTAAGTTTGCCAAGGGGTTCTTTGATTCTCTGAATACGCAAGACTACAAAACTCTTGTATCCAAGCTGCAAAACATTTTTGCCGACTATGCCCGCACCGATTTGCGGATGGCTAATATGGCCACAGCGCAAGAGGTTGAGCGTGCGCGCAGCGAAGTCAGCGAGAGTGACCAAACAAAGTATGGGTTGAGCCTAGAAGCTCCTATATTGGGGGCACAACTGCATCCGGCGGTGCGTCAGGAATTAGAAGCCGGTAACCTCGTTAACGCGGTGCGCATCATGGCCCGTATGAGTGATGGACGTACCGGTGCAGTAGCTACTAAATTGGCCGACAGCTTAGGCACCACCAAGGTTGTACTGTCGGCTGACGTGAAAAATGAAGCCGGGAAACCTGTCGCGGGGCGCTACGACCCTCAAACAGATACAGTCTATCTGAGCACCGACTTGGGGATGTCGGGGCATGTGCTTTTACACGAGGTCACCCACGCGACTACTTCTCACGTCCTGAGCAACCTGTCACACCCCGTAACCAAACAACTGACCAGACTGTACGAAGAAGCTCGGCCATACCTGGATACTGCTTACGGTGCACGCTCTTTGGAGGAATTTGTCGCTGAGGCTTTCAGCAATCCGCAATTCCAAGAACAGTTGTCGCTCATAACCGCTAAGGGCAAGCCAGTCACGATGTGGCAGCGGTTTGTCAACACCGTGCAAAACTATGTACGGCACATGTTGGGTATGAGCACAAAGCCAATCGAGACTGCGCTGGACGCCACGGATCGGTTGGTTACAGACATCATATCGCCCGCACCACAATACCGTGGGGCCGGTAGTCTGTACTCTGCTTCTGCCACGGGAGAGTCCGCGCATGCGTTGGATGTTTACGGCGCTCACGCCATGGGCGTGCCCACACTGACGCAAGAACGTATCTACAAAATCCGTGAGTTTCTGACTACAACTCCTAAGAGCAAGGCTGCGGAAGGCATCCGTATGAGCTTGCCGCTTAACGCGTTAGTGGATGTAGCCAAAAAAGAAATCCCGATGGCGGCTCAAATCGGCACCGTGGTGGATGAGCGTGCAGGTGCAGAAAATAAGCGTAACCAGCTTATTGAGCCTATCGTTAAGCGCACCAGTGAGTGGGCCTCAGCAAACCCGCAAAAGTTGGACAACCTCAACTCCGTCGTCTACAACAGCACGCTGTATCAAGTTGACCCCTCCAATCCACGGGAAAACTACAAAGGCAAAACCGACGCCAGCGGTAACAGTTTAGAAGCTGTGTGGGACATGCTTGCGCCCAAATGGAAAGCGCTTGGTGAGGATGGTCGCAGTGTCTACAAACAGATGCGAGACACTTATGCTGCGCTGCACAAAGAAATTGAGCGGGTACTTTTCGCCCGCATCGACGCAGCTTTTGGTGAGAACAAAGACGCTGCCAAGAAGGTCAAAGAAGATATCTACAAGCGTCTGTTTGAGAGCGGCAAGATTGAGCCATATTTCCCGCTGACTCGTACAGGAAAATACTGGATATCCTACACCGCCAACGGTGAGTTTTATGTTGAGGCCTATGAAACCTCAGCCATGCGTGAGGATGCAATCAAGGCACTCAAAGGCAGCAGCGATGTAGACGCCGCCAGCATCCAGAAGTTTGCCAACGCTTCGCAGATCAACTACCGCAACGCACCTTCCACGTCCTTTGTCAACAACATCCTGCGTACGCTGGAAGCTAACAAGAAGGGCGCAAGTCCTGAAGCCAAAGAGCGTATTGATGAGGCAACCCAGGAGGTCATGAACCTCTTCCTAAATCTGTTGCCAGAAACCTCCTTTGCGCAGGGGTTCCGGCATAGAAAGAACACGCTGGGTTTCAACCAAGACGCAATCCGCGCACTGCGCAGCAAGACGTACAACTTGTCACGGCAGTTGGCAAACATCGAGTACGGTGCCAAGCTAGAAGCTATTCGCACCGACATGCAAGATCACGTCCGGGCCAACGGTAGTAAAGAATCTGCTGTGGCGTACATGGACGAGTTGAACAAGCGAATCGACTTTGCTATCAGTCCGAATGTCGCGCCTTGGTCAAAGGCCATGACTTCAGTGGGTTTTGCCTGGACGCTTGGGTTCAACATCTCCTCTGCGGTCGTCAACCTTGCACAGGTGCCTGTCGTAGTAATGCCGTATCTGGGTGGCCGCTACGGCTATGGCGCTACCACCAACGCAATCGGCCAAGCCAGTAAATTGTTCCTTGGTAGCGGCACCAGCCGAGAAGCCAAGATGCTTGTGCCGGTGCGAGATGACAAAGGTAACGAGGTCGAGAAGTCCATGACCGTACGGGCTGCACCGTCCATGGATAACTATGATTTCAGTGACCCGAATCTGTCCCCTGAAGTCAAACGGCTTGCCACGCTGGCCCGTATTGCTGGCGCTCGCGGGCAGCTAAATCGCTCACTTAGTTACGATGTGCTGGAAGTAGACGCACAAGAATCGCTGACTTCCAAAATCAACAAGTACTCCGGGTTTGTGTTTCACCACGGCGAGCGCATGAATCGGCAGGTGGCGTTGATTGCTGCCTACAACCTTGAACTGGATCGCCTGAACAAACCTGACGCCAAGCTAGAAGATGGCTCTCTTGCTTCCAACCTCACGGATGCGCAGAAGGAAGAATACGCCGCCAATCATGCGATCTACCTCACCGAACTGACCAACGGTGGCACGTCTGCTGCCAGCGCACCGCGCATTGCCCAGGGCAATCTTGGTCGGGTCTTGTTCATGTACAAGCGCTACGGCGTCTCCATGTACTACATGCTGTGCAAAACCATGCGCGACGCGGTTGCACACGAGGATGCTGATGTACGTAACGCCGCGAAAAAACAGTTTGCTGGAATCTTTGGATCTGCTGCGCTGTTTGCAGGGGCACAAGGTGTGCCGTTTATTGGCATTCTGGGCATGCTCTACAACATGTTTGCGGGTGATGACGAAGATGATTTCGACACCGCAATGCGTAAGAAGATGCCTGAGTGGGCGTATAGCGGCATGATCAACGCAGTCACCGGTGCTGACGTGGCCTCCCGCATCGGTCTGTCCGACTTGCTCTTCCGAGATACCACGGTTAAAGACCAACAGAGTTTGGTCATGCGCATGGCAGAAATGATGGGCGGTCCGGTAGCTGGCATCGCAAGTCGAGTTGAGCGCGGGGTTAACCTTATCAACGAAGGGCATGTCCGACGTGGGGTCGAGCAAATGCTCCCTTCAGCGATCTCGTCGCTATCTAAAGCTGAACGATTTGCACGTGAGGGCGCACTTACCATGCGCGGCGACCCGATCCAAGAAGAATTTGGTGTGGGGCAGGTGCTTGGCCAAGTCTTCGGATTGTCGCCTGCAAGCTACACGCGCCAG
>Ga0208546_1000620_pt1 | contig 12374 bp, 12 predicted proteins | sample DEB19_08_DNA_4_FD_184528 | JGI IMG/M metagenome (GOLD analysis project Ga0208546, IMG submission 184528) | Aqueous microbial communities from the Delaware River and Bay under freshwater to marine salinity gradient to study organic matter... | ecosystem: Environmental > Aquatic > Marine > Coastal...
CCGAAGTTCATGCAATGCGTGAAGATATTAAAGCCCTTTTAGAGATGGCAAACAAGTCCAAAGGTGGAATGTTTGTTGGAATGGCTATCGCTTCTGTTTTAGGTGGTGTAGTATCCTTTGTAGCTACTAAGGTGATGCGATGAAACTTCTATCTGGCGATACTTGTCCTATAGCGACACAAGATGTTTCGGTTAATCTGAAGAACCGAAATAATGCCTTTAAGAAGTTTGGCTATGGACCACCCAATCCTAATGAACCAAATGATGCGTTTTGGCTGAAAAAAGCCAAGATGTATAACGCTCCTACCTCTGTCATCAAAGGTATGCGATGCGGTAATTGCGCTGCTTTTATCCAAACTCCCAAGATGATGGCCTGTATTGAAGGCGGTCTGGAGAAGGATGAGATCGAAGGAGAGCTTTCTTATGACAAAAACTTTGTTAAAGCGGCTGATCTTGGCTATTGCGACCTATTTCAATTTACTTGTGCTTCCGCTCGTACTTGTGATGCGTGGAAATCTGGAGGCCCTATTACGAAGGAGAAACCATGAAAGCAACCAAGAAACCAAGCGATAAGAAGCCTAAAGGTATGCCTATCGCTATCATGATTACAGTAGGAAAGCCCAAAATGCGTCCTATGCCCACTCGTGGTGGTCGTACAGCGACTAACATGATGAAAAAATCTGGGAGAAGCAAATGAAGAAAGCTGTAGCCGCCAAGAAAGTTGGCAAAGTCATGCACGAATACAAGACTGGTATGCTTCATACTGGCTCTAAAAAAGGCCCAACTGTCACTTCTCGTAAGCAGGCTATTGCCATTGCTTTGTCAGAAGCAGGCATGACTAAACCAAAGAAAAAGAAATGAAATCCCCTACTTGGCAAACAAAAGCAGGAAAAAACCCGAAAGGGGGCTTGAATGCCAAGGGGAGAGCATCTTATAATGCAGAAACAGGTGGTCATTTAAAAGCACCAGTTAAGTCGGGAGACAACCCTCGTAGGGCATCCTTTTTAGCACGAATGGGCAATATGCCTGGCGCTGAGATGAAAGATGGAAAGCCTACCCGACTTTTACTTTCTCTTAGAGCTTGGGGCGCAACGTCCAAGGAAGACGCTAAGGCTAAAGCCAAAGCAATCTCTAAGAGGAATAAGAAGTGAGACCAATATCCATAGGTAACAATCTAACCGCAGGCTCAAAGACTACTGTCTATACTGTGCCTACTGGTTACTATGCCCTATGGAATCTTTGCTTCATCTCCAACCATACTGGCAACAATAAGACTGTAAGTGTCTGGTGGTATGACTCTAGTGCCAATGCTGAGATTACTATAATTGATGCTTATCAGATTGCAGCTACTGAGTATGTAAGATTTGATGGTGGCGCTTATGTTGTGCTTGAAGAAGGCGACCAAGTGCGAATTACACCAGAATCTGCTTCAGAAATGTCTTCTACCAATACATTCGTGCTATATGGAGCGCAACGCCTATGACATACCTAGAATTAGTCAACGATGTTCTTGTAAGAATGCGTGAGACTACTGTTGCTACAGTATCAGAAACAACTTATTCCGCATTGATTGGCAAGTTTGTCAATGATGCGAAGCGTCAGATTGAAGATGCTTATACATGGAATTGCTTGTCACAAACAGTAATAATCACAACTACTGGTGGCACACATTCTTATGCTTTGACTGGTGTTGGTCAGAAGTTCCGTGTAATAGATGCTTTGAACACAACTAGCAATGTTGTGATGGGAGATGTTCCTTTCACGAGCATGAATCGCAAGTTGAACTTTGTGACGCCTGTTCAAGGAATTCCATCTGAATACTGCTTCAATGGCGTTGATTCTAGTGGTGACACAAAACTAGATTTGTATCCAATTCCTGATGGAACTTACACAATTTTGTTTGATGTGATTGTTCCTCAAGCCGCATTAACTTCTGATAGCACAACAGTAAAAGTATTTGATTACTTGGTGACACAGAGTGCTTATGCTCGTGCCTTGGTTGAGCGTGGTGAAGATGGTGGAACAAATAGTTCAGAAGCCTATGCTCTTTACAAAGCAATGTTGAGTGATGCGATTTCGACAGAAAGCACTCGCTATCCTGAAGAATCAATGTTTGAGGCAGTCTAATGTCTGGAGTACTTCAAAGTAACAGCGTTTCAGCACCAGGCTTCTATGGGCTGAATACACAAGACTCTCCATTGGATTTGTCTTCTGGCTTTGCTTTGGTAGCAACCAATTGTGTGATTGACCAATATGGTCGCATTGGCGCTCGTAAAGGATACACATTAGTCAATCCTTCATCTGGCACACTTGGTAACAATGATGTAACTGTTATCCATGAGTTAGTACAGATTGATGGCACATTGACTGTACTGTTTGCTGGTAACAACAAGTTATTCAAGCTCGGTACTGCTAATGCCGTGACTGAGTTGAGTTATGGTGGTGGAGGCTCTGCTCCTACTATTACTGCTAGTAACTGGCATTGTTCATCACTAAATGGTGCAACATACTTCTTCCAAGCAGGACATGATCCTTTGATCTTTGATCCCGCTGTAAGTACAACTACTTATAGAAGAGTAAGTGAGCGTTCTGGCTATGTTGCTACAGTCCCATCTGCAAACATCTGCATAAGCGCTTTTGGTCGTTTATGGGCGGCTAGTACAAGCACAAATAAGACTACTGTTTACTTTTCTGACTTGATTGCAGGTCATGTGTGGTCTGGTGGCACTACAGGTTCATTAGATGTCACTCGTGTATGGCCCAATGGTGCTGATGAAATCATGGGGCTTGCAGCTCACAATGACTTCTTATTCATCTTTGGTAAACGACAGATTCTTGTTTATCAGGGTGCTACCACTCCTGCCTCAATGGTTTTGAGCGATACAGTAGGCTCTATTGGTTGTATTGCTCGTGATTCAATCCAAAGCATTGGCACTGATGTAATCTTTTTATCTGACTCAGGAGTTCGCTCTTTGATGAGGACAATTCAAGAGAAGTCTGCTCCATTGCGTGACTTGTCTAAGAATGTTCGTTCTGATTTGGTATCTGCTATATCTGTAGAGACTTTAGATAACATTAAGTCTGTTTACTCTGAGAAGAACGCTTTTTATCTGTTAGTTCTACCTGCTTTGGGTATTGCTTATTGCTTTGACACTAAGACTCAATTGCCTGATGGCGCTGCTCGTGTGACAAGATGGGATTCGATGCAACCCAAGTCACTTTGCGCTTTGCGTAATGGTGATTTGTACATTGGTAAGACTGGTTACATTGGTAAGTATGGAAGTTATCTTGATAACACCAATACTTATCGTCTTCAGTACTACACAAACCATGCAGACCTTGGCAATGTAGACCAGATATCGATTCTTAAACGAATTAAAGTGATTGTTATTGGTGGATCAGACCAGTATGTAACGATCAAGTGGGGATTCGATTTCTCTGCTAATTACTTGTCAAACAATGCTTACATTCCTGAACAAGGAACTTATGAATATGGCATTGCTGAATATGGAATTTCTGAGTACTCTAATGGTGTTTTGATTAAGACCTTAGTTGTGAGTGCATCTGGCTCTGGTAAAGTAGTCCAGACTGGGTATGAAACGACAATCAATGGAACACAGTTGTCGATTCAGAAAATTGAACTTTTAGCCAAGAATGGCAAAATAGGATAGATATGTCAAATTACACAAAAAGTACCAATTTCGCTACTAAAGATAATCTGCCAACTGGCGATCCTTTAAAGATTGTCAAGGGTACTGAGATTGACACCGAGTTCAATAACATCTCTACTGCTATTGCGACTAAGACAGATAACTCTGCTGCCGCAATTACTGGTGGTTCAATTACTGGTATTACTGATTTAGCGATTGCTGATGGCGGTACAGGAGCTTCTACGGCTACTGCTGCTATCAATAACCTCTTGCCTTCACAGACAAGCAATGCAAATAAATATCTTCAAACTGATGGAACGAATGTTTCTTGGGATGCTGTCAGTCTATCTACTTCTGATATTACTGGTACTTTACCTGTTGCAAATGGCGGTACAGGTTTAACAAGTTTAGGTACTGGAATTACTACATTTTTAGGTACACCTTCTAGTGCTAATTTGGCTAGTGCTGTTACTGATGAAACGGGTAGTGGTGCTTTGGTATTTGCCAATAGTCCTACTTTAGTGACACCTGCTCTGGGAACTCCATCAAGCGCTACCTTGACCTATGCAACTGGTTTACCTTTGTCTACTGGTATCACAGGACTTGGCACTGGTGTAGCCACTGCTTTAGCCATCAATACACCTAATACAGGTGCTATTGTTGTTAATGGTGGTGCTTTAGGTACACCTTCTAGCGGTACTGTAACTAACCTAACTGGTACAGCCTCTATCAATATCAATGGAATGGTTGGCTCATCGACACAGTACAGTGGTGCGTTTACATCATTAAGTGCTTCTAGTGCTTTAACGCTTAGTGCTGGTACTGTTGATGGTGTAGCGTATTTGAATAGTTCAAAAGAGTTAACTACTGGTAGTGTTCTATCATTTAGCGGTGTTCACCTTACATCTAATCGCAATAAAGATACAACTTACTCTGCGACAGACTATACAACCTATCCAAATGGATTTATTCTCCAGAACAGCGCAACTCCTGCTACTGGAATCTTTAACTCCATTTACTTTAAAAACAATGCCAATATGCAAAACGTATTTGGTGTTGTGCAGAACTCTAGTGGTTATGGTGACTTTGTATGGTCTGGGTATTCTGGATCGTATGCAGAATGGATGCGTCTAACTTCATCTGGTTTGACTCTGACAAGCAATCCAACCCTCTCTGGAGGCACAGCTAACGGAGTAACCTATCTCAATGGTTCAAAGGTTCTGACAAGTGGCTCTACATTTGTATTTGATTCTTCTGACCGATTGATTGTTGGGGCAGGTTCGGCAACTGTTGGTCATCGTATGGAAGTTGTTCCAACGGGTGCTGGAGGCGCTATTGCTATAAGAGGTTTAGCCTCTAATGCGGTTGGAATAATTTCATGGCACGCTAATGCCGCCGCCACAGAATACGCAAGAATTTCATCTGACAATACTTCATCATTAATTTTTGGAACAGGTTCAAGTGGCTCTGAAGGTATGCGCCTCACCTCAACAGGGTTGGGTCTTGGTACAAGTTCGCCTACAGCAGTTGGTTCTTATCGTATTTTGGATATCAATGGAACTTCTGGTGGATATATTGGTCTTTTTGTAGCAGGAACAAAAAAGGGTGCTGTTTATGCAGGCTCTGGAGGTCTTGGTTTAGAGGCTATCGGTGCAAACCCAATAAGTTTTTACACAAACAATGCGCTTCAAGCCACCATCGACTCCTCAGGCAATCTAGGTCTGGGCGTTGCTCCGAGTGCTTGGGATAGCATTTTTAAAGTAATTGATGTTGGAACAACTGCGTCTTTTGCGGGTTCATCTGGCGGTGCAAACTTATTTAATAACGCTTGGTACAACGGCAGTAGCTACATCTACAAAACCACAGCAGGGGCGGCTCGCTATTTGCAGAGCGTTAATGAACACCTATGGTTTAACGCTCCATCAGGCACAGCAGGAACTAACATCTCCTTTACTCAGGCGATGACTCTGTCAGCAGATGGAAAGTTAGGTATAGGCGAAACAAGCCCTGCTCAAACTTTGGTTTTGAAAAACACATCATCTGCGCCATATCTTAGTTTGATTGCGGGTTCGTCATCTGCTATGGGCGTTCTCATGGGAACTGCTGGTAATACTGTAGACGGGCAAATACTTTATTCAAATTCAACGCAAGCAATGGTTTTTGTTACTGCTTCCGCAGAACGAGCCAGAATAGACTCTAGCGGTAACTTGCTGGTGGGGCAAACAAGTCAAATATTTTCAGGTAAGTTTTGCATTTCTTCTCCTTTGGCAAGTACAAATAGTATTGCTTTGCAAAACACTTCAACACAAGGTGCTGGTCAAAGTTTTATGTATATGGCTAACTCTGCTGGTAATAAAGCAGGGTCTATTGACCATTCTGGAACAACCACAGTTGCTTACACTACATCTTCTGACTATCGACTAAAAGAGAATGTGCAACCTATGGTTGGTGCTTTGGCAAAGATTGAGGCACTTAATCCTGTTACATATACATGGAAAGAAGATGGAACAAGTAGCCAAGGTTTTATTGCCCATGAATTGCAAGCAGTAGTACCTGAGTGTGTTGTTGGTGAAAAAGACGCTATGGATGCTGATGGAAACCCACAGTACCAAGGCATCGACACATCATTCTTGGTGGCTACATTAACTGCGGCAATCCAAGAACAACAAGCAATCATTGAATCACTCAAGGCACGACTTGATGCCGCTAATCTTTGAAAGGTAAATTATGACTACTACTTGGACTATCTCAACTCTTGAGCGTGAAACCTCAAACGGCTTTGTAACAACTGCACATTGGCAAGCCACAGCAGTAGATGGAGACTACACAGCCTCTATCTATTCAACTTGCTCATGGGCAGATGGTACTCCAACGATTGCCTATGCAGACCTGACACAAGAAACAGTCCTTGGTTGGGTGTGGGCTAATGGTGTTGATAAACAAGCCACAGAAGATGCTCTGGCAGCTAATATTGCTTTGCAGAAGAATCCTGTAACGGCACAAGGAACTCCTTGGTAAAACAGGAAGCCACTACCTGAACTTAGTGGCACATTAGGAGAAACTCATGGGGAAAAATGAAAAGACGCCTGTGACGATAGATGGTGTTGAGTACAAGTATGAAGATATGACTAAAGAGCAACAAATGATGGTTAATCATGTTGCAGACTTAGATCGTAAACTTGACTCATCGAGATTTAATTTAGACCAAATGCAAGTTGGACGTGAAGCATTCTTTAAAATGCTTAAAGAGTCCTTAGAATCGGAGTAAAGAACATGGCCGTAACAAGTCAACAAATTGTGGATTTCTTAACCGCTAATCCAGGCATGACAGATGCCCAGATTGTTGCGGCCATGGAGCAGTATGGTATCTCGCCAACTCAAATGGCAGAGGCCGTTGGTATTCCTGAAGGGCAGATTGCGGCTCGTGTGGCTGAAACTGTCCCGCCAGGTCAATCAATTACTCTTGGTGACACTGTTATTGTTCCTCAGTACCAAACTACTGGTTCTGGCATGGATCAGCAAATTGGTGGACTTGAAAGTTTTGCCGTATCTAAATCTAATGGTGATGTTAACTACAAAGCTCCTGTTGGAACACCAGTAAATGTGTATAACGCTTCTGGTGAGTTTGTAAATACAGTTAAAACTAAAAAAGATCAGTCTTTCCTAGGTGGCTTGGTAGATGCTTTTAAAGACCCTGTAGTACTAGCCGCTTTGGGTGGTGCTGCTGCAGGGGGTTTATTGGGAACTGGTGGTGCGGCGACAACAGCAGGATTAACCGGTGCAGAGGCAGCTACGGCGTTTGATTTAGCTAACGCAGGAATTGCTGGTGGTACGGCTAGCTTTACTCCTGCTCAACTGGCTCTTATTGAGGCGGGTGCTTCTGCGGCTGAAGTTGCTGCGGCAGGTGCAGGCGCTGCAGGTTTATTAACAAGCGCAACTCCCACGGCTGCGGCTACCGCCCCAACTGCGGCAAAAACAGGCCTGAAAGTAGGCGCAGGTTTAACAGGAACTGGTGTTCTTACTGGTTCTACATTAGGCACAAGCTTATTGCCTAGCGTTCCAACTGCATTAACTCCTGCGGCTACTGCGGCAGGAACAGGTCTACTGACTGCTGCAGCGAAAGCGGCAGGTAGTACTGTTGGCGGTCTAGTTAATAAAGGTTTGACAACTGGCGCAGGTATTTTACAAGCTCAGACTTCTAAGGAAGCCGCTGAAGCCGCTCAAGCACGAATTGACGCTGAGACTGCCGCTGCCAAAGCCGCTGCTCAGTTCAAACCTGTTGGCATGACCACTCGATTTGGTACTTCTAACTTCCAAGTTGACCCTGTAACAGGTCAATTGACTAGCGCAGGATACACACTAAGTCCTGAAGCTAAAGCGGCTCAGGATCGCTTTGTTAAGCTTGCAGAAGCAGGTTTGACACAAGCTGAAGGTGCTCAGAAAGCTTTTGAGCCACTTCAGACAGGCGCTCAGAGTTTGTTTAATCTTGGCAATCAATACTTGGCTCAATCTCCGCAGGAAGTGGCTCAGAACTATCTGAATCAACAGATGGCTTTGTTGCAACCTGGTCGTGAGTTGGAATTGGCTAACTTGCAGAATAAACTGCAACAACAAGGTCGTGCAGGTTTGTCTGTTGCTCAAGGTGGTAATTTGGGTGCTACAACTCCTGAATTGCAGGCTTTGTTCAACGCTCGTGCGCAACAAGAGGCTTTATTGGCGGCTAATGCTCAACAAGCAGGCCAACAGAATGTGTTGTTTGGTGCAGGACTGTTGGGTACTGGTGCACAAACTATGGGTCAGTACTATGGTGGTCAGCAAGCTGCTTATTCTCCATATACAACTGCTTTAGGACAAATTCAGGCTTTGGAGGCTGCTGGACAACAACCATTCACAATGGGTGTAAATCTTGGCCAAACAGCTGCTCAAGCAGGGGCTAATGTTGGTCAATTGGGACTTAGTGGAGCAAACATAAGTCAAAAATTGGCTACTGGAGCTGACGCAACTAGAAATTTAACTTCTCTTGGTTTATCTGGATTAGGTTCTTCTGGACTGTTAGGTTCTGGAATAGAGAAAGCTGTTAGCGGAATGATTGAGCAACCAGTTTCAGCATTAGGTAATAGGTTATATGAGGCGCCTCCTATAAATCTTCCTACTGCTTCAAACTATACAGCACCACTACCACTAACTTATAGTGGTACTAATATTTATGGAATTTAAGGATAAATCATGGCAGACATCGTAGCGGGTTTATTTGGTTTAACGCCAGAAATGTATGGTGAACAACAGCGTCTTTCAGCTTTAAAAGAAGGCGTAGAGTTAGCAAAACTAAGTCCTGGTGAGGCTGGTGCTGCCATGATTTATGCTGGCGCTAGAGGCCTAGGAGATGTTATTGGTGGTGCATTGGGTGCAAAAGATCCTGCATTGATGAGAATGTCTCAACGCAATCAATTATTGCAAGAGATAGATGTTAGCAACCCAGCATCCATGATTGAGGTAGCAAAAAAAGCATCAAGCATTGGCGACAATGAATTTGCTATGGCTTTAGTTGACAAAGCTAGAAAGACTGAAAGTGAAATGGCTCTAGCGCAACAGCGTTTAGCACAAGCAAAACGTGAGCGTCAACAAGCAGTTCCTGCTGACATTCAGATTGCCAATGAGATTGCAACCTTGGAAGACACACTTTCTCGTATTGAAGAATTGCCAGCAGACCCTGAGCGTACTCGCGCCAAGAATATGTTGAATACTCGTCTAGCAGAATTAAGACGCTTGACTACAAAAGGTGAAAAAGCAGTTTCATTCGGAGTTGAAAGAGAAGCTGTTGCAAAAGAGTTGTACAACAAGCCATTTTCCGAATTGACACAAGCTGAAATAGCCGCTGTTAATAAGCGTGTTGATGCTGAGAGGCCAAGAACTACGATTACCAATGTATTGCCTGGTGATAAAGCATTGGCTGATATTCCTGGTTTTAGAAAGCAAGTTCAAGATACTGTTAAACCTCAAAGCCAAGCTGTTTTTGCGGCTGACAATGCTTTGGAAAACATTCAGAATTCTATTGATACTGGTAACTTTGCATCTTATCGTGCAGCGCAAACTCAGTTTGCCAAGGCAATTGCAGGTGCAGGAGATTTGAGCCAGAAAGAGCTGAAGGCGGCTGGTGCTGATCCTGCTTTGCTTGGTGGTACAGCAGACTACTTGGCAACTTTGTTTACTTCCACACCAACTCTTGATACACAAAATAAGATCAAGACGACTTTGGAGGCAATTAGGAAAGTTTCGATTCAAAAAGCCAAAGCAGAGATTGAAGCACAACGTAAGATTGCATATAGCAATCCTGCATTTGATAAAGCTAGAGTTGATCAAGCACTTGATTTCCCAGAGTTTTCAAGTCAGAAAATGCCAGAACTAACTGGAGATTTAGCCGCACAAGCTCGTGCTTTATTGAAACAACGTCAAGAAAGTAAAAAATGAGCAAATTAGACCTTACGGCCTTGTCAGACGCAGAACTTGAGGCCATTTCCTCTGGAAATATTGCTTCTCTTTCTGACCAAACCTTAAAGATGTTGGCGGGAGAAAAGCCTGAAGCGCCTGCAACAAGTGCTGTCATGGCTGAATCTGCACGAAAAGGTTTTGCAGGTACTGTTGGTACTGTTTCTGGTCTGTCAAACCTATTGTTTTCTGCATTAGAGCGTACTGGTTTGAACCCTTTGACAATGGGCATGAGAGCATCAGGCGGTACTGTTGCTCCTGCTCCTACTACTGGCGGTATCGTAGAGACATTTAAAGCAGGTCGTGAGCCTGTTTACCAAGGAACAATGCAAGCGCTTGGAACTACTGGTGTTGAGCCACAAACAGGTTTCCAAAAGATTATTGGTCAAGGTACAGAGGCTGTTACTTCTCCAGAAAGTTATGTATTCCCTGCATTGGCGGCTACAAGACGTATGGGCTTGTTTGGTCAAGCATTGATGCGTCCTGCTGAACAACAAGTTATTGGTTCTGCTGCCGAAGCGGGTGGTATGGCAGGTGAAGCGGCAGGCGAGAAGTTAGGTTCTGCAACTACTGGTCGTATCGCTGGCAGTCTTTTGGGTGGTGGCGGTGGCGCTTACACCCTTGGAACTTTGCTTAAATCTGGCCCTGTATTAAACAAAGGTTTTGATACTGCTCGTGCGCAATGGGCTAAAGTTCGAGGAACTGTTCCTGAAGACGAGTTGCTCAAGGATGTGGACAACCGAATTAGCAATATCTTTATTGCCGCAGGTGCTGCTGACCCTACATTCATGGATACGCTTACAAAAGCCGCTAAAGCACAACAGAGCGTTTCTTTGAAGACACCAGGTGGTACACCAGTACAAATGCCTATTAGTTCTTTGTTGGCAGACAATCCTGTTATCAATAACTTCATCCAAAGTCTGTCTGCTAAAGACCCTGTATTCCGTGCGCAGTATGGCAATCAGTTTGAGCAAGCTAAACAGGCTTTGACAGCTAATCAGATTCGTTTGTTTGGCGACCCATCTAAAGTTAGTGTGAATGTTTCTCCACTTGATTTGGCTAAATCTCAAGCTCGTAGAACTCGCACTATTGATGAACAAATTGGTGATGCATTCAGGGATACGACTCTCGATCCTAATGCTTTTGGTCAACGAGTTTCTACACTTGTTGCTGCCAAGGAAGATGCCGCTTACAAGCAAGTTAAGCCACTTTATACAGAGGCTTTTGACATTGCCAAGCAGAAGAATGTTGAGTTGCCTGCTAACTCTGTTGATGACATCTTTAACTTTGTTGCGGGTGAGCAAGCATCTGACATCTTCAAGACTTTCCCATCTATCTACAATCGTGTTCGTGCGAAATTCCGTCCTGCTGAAGTAGAGCCTAGCCCTATTTTGACGGCAGAAGGTAAGCCAATGACTGAAGGTGGAATCAAGTTTTCTGCCGCAACAGTAGAAGATTTAGACTCTTTAAAGCGTGAAATCAACAAACAATTGCGAAAAACAAGCGAACCCGCTGATATTCGACTGCTCTCTGAGTTGAAAGCACGAGTTGGCGGTCACATTGATAACCTTGATCCTGACTTTGTTCAGGCTTATCGGAATGCAGATGCTTCTTACTTCCAGAAGGTTGGTTTGCCATTCAATTCTGAAACATTGAAGGCTGTTGACCGCAAGAAGTTTGTTGAACAGATTGCTCCTGCCATCATTGGTAACAAGTCTAATGTTGACGACTTTATCAAGGCTACAGGAGAAGATGGTGTCCGTGTGGCACGAGATGCCTTCTATGACAGCTTTAGTCGTGCGGCTTTAAAGAATGATGTCCTAGACCCTAAAGCGGCTAACAAATGGCTTGCTAAGAATCAAGGTGGCGTGTCTTTAGTGCCAGGCTTAGAGGATGAGCTTCGTGTGGCTTCAAACAATGTATCTGCTTTGTTGGCAGAGAGAAATCGTTTGGATGCGGCATTTAAGAAGGTTGCTGGAGACCAAATCGTAAGTTCTGGTGGCTTTAGAAACCCTCAAGAGTTGGTTTCAAAGATGTACAGCGATGTGAACTTCACCAACAAGTTCATGCAACAGTATGGAGCGAATAAGGATGCAGTAAATGCGGCTCGTTCGTTCATGTTAGATGACATTGTTCGTTCGGGTGATCCAGTCGCAACATTGAATGACCGAACAAAAGCGGCTGTGTTTAACAGAGTGTTTGGCCCAACATACGCACAAAAGGTTCAAGACTTTGCTTT
>Ga0208546_1000623_pt1 | contig 12332 bp, 33 predicted proteins | sample DEB19_08_DNA_4_FD_184528 | JGI IMG/M metagenome (GOLD analysis project Ga0208546, IMG submission 184528) | Aqueous microbial communities from the Delaware River and Bay under freshwater to marine salinity gradient to study organic matter... | ecosystem: Environmental > Aquatic > Marine > Coastal...
GTCGGAATCTACCCGGATTGGGAAACAGCTGAGGCAAAAGAAACAGAGTTGCGTGAGCGGTTCGCAGCTGAAGTTCGGGAAACCGAAAGGTCCAAGGAATACTACATCTCTACCCGTGCTGTTCCAGGCGGTGAGATGGAGGATTGGGAAATCAAAATCCTCATCGAACGTGCCACATACTCCTACTAGAGAAAGGAAGTGAAAATGAATATGTCGTTCTTGGTGATTGATTTCATCATCTTCACCGTGGCCGCATCGGTTGGCTTCATCTTTGGAGCTTTCTGGGTGGATTCGGAGTTCGAGAGGGATTCCGCATATCTTGCGGCTGAGGTTGAGAGTCTGAATGATGCTCTGGATGTTCTTGAGGAGCAGCATCAGGAACTTTCTGACCTTTACCACAAGAAGCTGGAAGAGGAAAAGAAAACCCATATCGCTCTCCAGCGGGCAATCGATGGGATTGCTGATAGAGATAAGGTCATCAAGTCCCTCAACGCAAAGATTGAGGATATGACTTGGACTGATGAGAAGGTTGAGAGAGCGATTCTGGATGCGTGGGATCTGACACAGCGGGACGATCTGTAGTCCCATCCGATCAGAGGTGAGGGGGCCGGTCAGCCGATCGGCCCCTTTCCTTTGGCCTCGCTGATCGGGGAACCTGATGGATCCGGGCGGTATCAGATCAGATACCATATCCGATCAAAGATGTTCCCCGATCTGGCGGGCGTTCCGAAGAACGCTCCTAAAAGGAGGACGCCCGCACCGATCGGAGAAGCTTTCTGATCAGAGATGGAATGTGTGTCCGATCAGATTTTATCCCTGATCGGGGAAGGCACAAGATCGATTATGTTTTCCGATCGGGGAAATAAAAATAAAAGAAATAAATCGGGGATTACGTGCTGGAAAGATACGCACTCCACGCCTCGGAAAAGATATTCCAATATCGGCGGGTGAAAGATACTCCCTCCTAGGTTGTAGATAATGGAGGAAGAAAGAATAGGGTCCTATTTCCGCCCGAAACATTCGGGTGAAAGATGCGCCCCAATAAGTCCGCAAATGTTGCGGAGAAATCTGTTGCAACTTACATGGATGTTATTTCTCGTCTACTCTGTTGAGATTGCGACAAGGATATTTATATTTTTTATTTTGTGTTATTCTGCCGGGATATATATTTTATTTATTTCCCAAGAGAAAGGCATTATGTGAAGCCTATTTAGGGGTTCAAATTTTTATTATTTATTATTTTCTTTTACTTTCTACCTAATTTGATAGGAAATTATCTTTTAAATATTATTTTCTTTTATATTTAGGGAAAAGTTGACCATTCTTTATAAGAACGCAGAAACCCGTCATTCAATTCTTATGGCTATTTGGAACGCTACACGGGCTTATTGGCCTACTCTCACCCTTATATGTTCTCTATACTGAGAAGGATATGTTCTTCAGACCCGCCCTGTTTTGCGGTATAGACACTTAGCCAAACCAAAGCGAACATCCCTCCCAGAATATAGGCTGCTGCGAAGAGGTCATTCATTGTTTATTTCTCCTCTCTAGTAGGGGCTGTAGTCCTCAGACCCGCCGATTTTCATTCGCGACTTCTTGGAGGAGTTCATTCCCATAGTCATCATAGACAGTAAAGGTCTCAGTGACAGACGTAGGGTCATTCGAAGCGAAAGTCCAAACGGCATCCTCAGGCGTTTCTGCCTCTACGATATAGGTACAATGAGTTACTGCTGTAACGACATAAGTCTTCATCTTACCCCCGATCATTCTTGAAATCCTGAAGGTCCGAGTAGACCTTAACCTCAACATCTTCCGCCGTCAGATAGCCAATCTCATCGAACATGATTTCGGCATCTTCCTTCCTATCGGCCTTGACTTTCCAAAGCTCATCCCGCACTACATGCACATAAAAATAAGGCATCAGATATCCCTCTCATACTTATGAAGAGTGTAGATTTCAGAAGTCAAATCTTCATCTTCAAGAAACTGTTCGATGCTCTTTTCTAAGTCATCAACGTGATTGGCAACGAACTGACATTCCACTTTGCCATGCTCTTCGGTATGCAAAGTAACGTGATATCTATTCATATTTATACACTCCTATTCATAAAAAACCTTTATCCGAATCCTTAGGATTCAGACTTAGACTCATCCGTAACAAATTCGATAATAAGAGCACCCTCATCTTCGGATTCTGGGGCGTAATCGTCAAGGAGATTCTCAGCGATTTCCCGCCATCTCACCTCTGAGAAGCAGGCTTCAATCATGTCAAAAACGATAGGCAAATCACACTTAGTATGAACGTGAATCTCATCGTTCATGAAATCACGAAGAGCATAGCCAAGTTCACTCACGGCATCTTCTACCTCAAGATGCTCCTTAGTAATACGGTGCATTTCTTCATACCAATACCCATCATTTGACATATGACTCCAGAAGAGCCAAGTCTCATAATTTGCCCATCCGTTATGCGTCATCGTCATCTCCAATCAGTTCGATATAAGCGTCAGTAGGGTACTCGCCATACTCTTCTTTATAGGAATAGGAAATCAAAGACCAAATGGCCTCACTATCCATATCATACTCCCAGATAGACTCAATACTATCTCCATCCGGGGTGGGAAGTGTAACCTTATACTTAGCCATTAGTCTAACTCCTCGATGTCAATATCATCATAATCTTTGCCGTGCTCCTCGCGACAAATGGATGCTACAACATCAGCGAGTCCCCAAGCATCCATTTCAATGTCAAATTCTTCCCGAGGAGTCCATCCGCCATCAACCTTATAGCTGACGTTATACTTAGGCATCTTCATTTACTTCTTCCACATCGGGCTCACGCCAGCGATCAAAAACAATTTTGCCATTCTCCTCATAAGTAAGGAGAGCGGTTTCCTCATTAGGAGCCTCGACCTCATGCGTAATCTCACAAAACTCAGTCACATAATACTTAGGCATTTACTGGCTCTACTTCCACATCAAGCTCCATAAACTGAGTATCAATCAGGTTACCATCAAAGAAGTTAGTGGCAGCCTCACCCTCATCTGGGGCCTCAATTTCATAAGTTTGCTGGATGCATACGGTAACATGATACTTAGGCATCCTCATCATCCTCATCATCAAGACACTCAATAACCACATGGTTAAGAGCTTCACATTGGATAAGATACTCAGCAGCCTCATAGTTCTCAGCCATAATCATAAACTGAGGGATGGGGTTCTGCGTTACCATATACCGCTTGAGGATCTTTTCCTTAGACATCTTGCTTCTCTCCTACGCCACAGATGTTGTATTCAAAGTCCAACACGGCCCATCCGGTCTTATCGCTAATAGCGTTAGCGATAGACTCACCCAACTCTAGGCCATCCGTAACAACGGGAACTTCAATCACACCAACGAGAACACTCTGACGAGCGGATTCCTTTTCATCGAACGTGGGTTCAAACCCATCATCCGTAGTCCAGTCAAATTTGACATCATGGACGTTAATAAAATAAACCTTACTCATTCTGACCTCCAATCACCATTTCCGATACGTTGATAGATACGGGAAAACTTGATAAATCCACTGAGCCAATAAGAATTTCAACAACTTCTTCCTCCGATTCAGCAGCAATCTCCCAATGCTTCTCTCCGATGCTTGCTAGGAAGATTTTAGTCATTCTTAGGGACTTCTCCGGAATATCTCTTCTCGGCATCTTCTGGGTCAATTTCGTTCATTTCAAACCACGGCATATCTTCAAGGACTTTCGTGCCAGCAGTCCAATAAGTGTCCAATGCCGTATCCTCGTCATCAGCCCAAATCAGCCAGTGTTCTTCATACATAGCCTGCGCTAGAAACAACTTCTTCTTTGCCATAATAACTCCTCTCGATAAAAAATGGATAAGGGCGGATTACCTTCTCCGGGCCAATGCATGAGTGACTCCATCTTCCGGTTAGTATACGATACGTTTCCCAACAACCACACAAAAAAAGAAACGTATAGCAGGTAATCCTTCACACAAGAAAGGAGGATTGCGCTAGCCCCTATCCAAACCTGTATAAACCTAAAGCTTACGTTCCTGAATCATGCGCTGAACCTCATAGTCGGCCTCAGCGTCAAGCCCAATAACCTCAGCCACCGAAGTCCCAGTCAAAGCAGCAACCGTAAACGACACAGAGTGAGAATAGTTCAGGAAGGCCATCATCATCTTCGCTTGGCCAGCCTCATCCTTAGTAAGAGGGGTAATCGACGTATCGACTACATACTGAATCAAATCTTCATCCTGCGTATCCCATGCCATTACCAGCGCACGAACAGAATCGGAATACTCACTATCGGCAATCTTATCAAAATACTTGTTATTCATCATGCTCCCTTCAGTCGTTGTTATTAACTACGTTACCAAGTAAATATAAAAACACATCTCGCTTTTCTGGCCCTGTGAGATTAGCAAAATTGCTAGCTGCTCGGGTAAGCTGAGAAGAAATAAAAGAACTGCGGCTATCCCACTCTGGAGAGATGGGCTCAGTATTCGCTGCTTTCAAGTCTTCGATAAGTTTCTTGACCCAAGCGAGATGGTCCCTATCACTTTCAGTCACTTTCTTCACCCACGGCAGCAATCAGAGTAGCGCGAGCTTCAGCAAAACACTCTTCTGCAATCTTCCACGCCTGCTCAAATGTCGGGGGATTTCCCTTATCATCTCCGTGGTGAGTGAAGACATCAACATTTTGATTGTTAGAATAGATATTGAACGTAGAGCCTCCAGCCCACTCAACCTCTAAATACCAATCACTATCCAAGTCCTCAAGAACTTCATCACGGAATCTCACATAAACTTTGCTATCTCCGTCACCGTACATCAGTCACTCCAATCTTCTCTAATAGATTCAATAGTTACCTCTACGAAGTCAGACTTTTTGACTTCCTGATTATCATTCTCACGAGCCCTGCGGTATTCTTCAAGGGTCATCGTATCGTCGTGGGCACCCCACATCATTCCATCTCTACCCATTTATGCTCCTAAGCTCATCTGAAACTTCTGCTTGCTAATCGTAGCAGCATTAGTTCTCAGTCCAATGTAGTGGATAATATCATCTTCCGTAAGTGGAAGGTCCATCCATCCACCCTCTGGATTTACTTGCTTCATCATCGTCCCATAAACCTTTTGATAAAGGTCAGTCCGACGCCAAAACTCTTTGGCATTCTTCTCCGTAATGCACGGGATACCAATAGCCATAGCCATAAAGACTACACTCTTTGGAATAGGCGCAGTATCCTGATACTTCATACCATAGTTATCATCATACTCAACCCATAAAGATTCGTGATTGATATCGCACTTGCTGAAGTCGAAATTCAGACCCATTAGATTCCCTTAATCTGGTTAGCAAGATCAATAATCGATCGAATATCATTTGCCTCAATTACACTAGCAATTTCTTCAAACGTAGCACCAGCATCATTCATGCTAGAGAGGACAGTCTGAGCAATTTCGAACAAGCCCATCTCATCGGCATATTCGTAACCAATCAGTGTACCCTGACCATCATCATACGCATTGTGGAGCATCTCATTGAACATCCAGCGATAGTTGATATCAAACTCATCTTCCTGTGGCTCAATTTCATACAAGACGGAAGAGTCTTCATCAAACCAGCCATTGCTAGTAATATCAAGAAGAACGCCAAGGCAGCAATAGCTGCAATCCATACTGAGAACAGAAGCAGTGTCTTGATCGATCTCAGCATCGTTTACGACGCAAAGATGACCAATTCCCTGCTTGTAGTTGCCGCTACGCAGAGCGTCAAGCCACCCCGTAGGGTCAAACTTTTCCTCGTCATAAAGACGATAATCACCCTTGGCAATTTGGTCATTAGTCTTATCTTTATCAAGCTCACTGATGAGTTTATCAATGGCATTGACGAGCTTTGTTTCTCTTGCAGAGAGCAAGTTATACATATCACTTCCTTTCTGTTTAGTTTATATTTCTAGTAGCCCCGGTGGGACTCGAACCCACACACTATCTCTAGTCAAGGATTTTAAGTCCTCTGCGTCTGCCATTCCGCCACGGGGCCAAACCTCAATCAGTCAACTTTAGCGTAGTCAATAGAGTCTGACTCTTTGACTAACTCGTTGAACCGCTGTCCAACAGAGTCGGCTGAAATCACCGCACCGAAGATTCCATTCGATACGGGATGATAAATATATCTAGTGCCCGTATTGAATGTCACCAACAAGTTGCTGGAGTTTGGGTCAAACTCCATCTTATCAATCGTACTGCTGTCTGTGATAACAACAGTACGACTGAAGATGATAGGACTACTGCTCTTCGACAATTTCCCAATCAACTTCCTGCTGATTGAAAGCCAGACCTTGCTGACCATCAAGTGTGAATACCAACATGATGTTATTCTGCTCAGTTACGGGGATATAAGTATCTCCGTACTGCTCAATCTTAGTTCTAGCCCTATCACCAACAGGACCGTCTTTCGGTGTCATAATAACTCTCGTAGCCATAGTTAACCTCCTTTATATTTTTATAAATTGCCACGTTCGCAACGTTCTCTACAGTATACACGCTCCGGGGCAGGGATTCGAACCCCAACTAAAAGGACCAACCCTAAAGCGTTTGCCATTTCAATGTTTTTCTGATACAATAGCTCCCGGGGTAGGAGTCGAACCTACAAGTGTCGCGGGTCCAAAGCCCACCGCCTTTACCAATTCGGCCACCCGGGAAGAAAATATCATGCCAACTATATCACCATTGTCAGACTTTGAACAACTTAAGGAGGCTATAGAGCATTCATCTTCGATGAAGGAGACTCTTCAGTATTTAGGTTTACGAGCAGCAGGAGGTAACTATGCTAGTTTAATTAAGTGGTGTAATTACCATAATCTTCCTGTACCACGCTCTTCTCCATTCGATCAAACAGCAGCCGCCCGCAAGAAAACACGAAAGACCAACGATGACATCTTTTGCGAAAACTCACCTTACACCAATAGGACTCAGATAAAAAAGCGACTAGTTGATATGGGGACACCATATCAATGTGCTGAATGTGGACTTGCCGATGAGTGGAACGGCAAGCCCCTAACACTTCAATTAGAACACAAAAATGGGATTCATAACGATCATCGAATCGATAATCTATGTCTGCTATGTCCTAACTGCCACTCTCAAACAGCAACTTTCGCGGGGAGAAGTAAATAGCAAACCTTTTGTGCTGCCAGTTACACCACCCCGGAAAACCCTAACTAACGAGTAGCAAGCTTATACGTCGCCAGATTGATAATCTGGTTCAGCACTTCAGCCATAGTCCGCTCGTCAATAATGAGGTCAACAACTGCGCCAATGGCGTCTGAAGTAGGAACCTCATCAATAATGACATCATCCTTGAGGTCAATGTCATCCACCATCGTTACCTCAGGCTTGATAACACGAAGAGTGGGAGAGACACCCCAATCAGGATTCATGCCTCGCTTGTGGAGGTCATTCTCAATATTGAGTCGAACAACCTCAGGAACCGCACGATTACCAAAGCCCAAGCTTCTATCAATAGAAGTAGGCTTCTGGCCACCACGAAGAATATTGAGATAGTCAGCACGATAGACCTGAAGCACTCTATCAATGGTACTCTCAACATCACCCGAACACGCCTCAACGTGCCGAACATAATTCTTACCCGACATTTCAATATCACACTTCGGGCAAGACTTGTATCCATTCTGGGTCTGACGATTCGGGTTCATCAGACAAACCTTAGTGTGCTTGCCAAGCATACCAGAAGTCATGCCACAAAACGAACAGATATTCGCCTGCGTCATCTGAATGGACTTACGCTTGATTGCGTCACGAATAGCAGTATTCGTAACAGTCTTCTTAGTCGTCGTCACGGTTTAGATTCTTCTTTCTTTGATTGACTTCTTCGGGAAGTAGGAACTTGTTGTCTTTTACCTTATTGCAGTCAGGACACGATAAGACAAGATTGCCAATCGCGTTTGTGCCACCCTTAGACCTAGGAATAATATGATCCATTTGGAGATTGTCTTTGCCCGTTACACATCCACAATAATAGCAAACATTGCCATAACGCTGAAGCAATGTTTGCTTACGTCTTCGTCTATCCTTTGAGCCCATATTGTGATGACTACTCAAATCTCATCCTTTCCTCATAACGTTCCCAAGCCTTGGAAACAAGATGGACAATTGGTCAGAACAGCTCTTACAAAGAACTGCGGTATTGTAATCTACATCCATAGGATCGATGTAACAACCATAGCCACCCTCAAAGCGGATAATAAGCGCATCTTCCGGATTTCCAAGAACACCAAAGATGACATCGCCACAGTTATCACAAGCACCATAGATATCTTTTTGCTGCATAAACAACCTATCACTTCCTTTCATTGGTTAGACAGCGCCCCCGGTAGGATTCGAACCTACGACCCACAGATTAGAAGTCTGTCACTCTATCCACTGAGTTACGGAGGCATAAGTGGAGGGACTAAACAAAGTCTAATCCCTCCACTGCTTTATGATATAGAGTTAGCCTAGATAATATAACCTATACCATTCCGGACTAACACAAAAGGTATAGAGGATTCACTTACAAGTATATCAGTCGTAAATGGGATACAAACAATCAATGAGGACATTGGGGCTATCCTCATCTTCCCAATCACGCATCACATAATGCTTGCTTCGGTGAGTAACCTCAAGCCAGCCGTCATCACCAACGGAAGCCTTAGGTCTACACTCAATAGTCTTCTCAATCTTGTAATCGGTGATTTGAGACAAATCACCAGTATGAGTATACATATAATGTTCAAGCTCTTCCAGAGTCAAGTTATCAAAATCTGTGTCGATAACGTTCCAGTCGCGCTTGTTGATATCAACTTCCATAGCCGCAGTCGCAGTTGGCATCCACATCTTGCCAACTACAGAAATATGATATCGAACAAAGTCAACGTCTACTGTAGTATAAACTGTCACTCGTCGTCCTCCAAATCATCGATAAAGTCAACGTCATCCGCATCGAAAACGACAGTCATGCTCGCAATCCGGTCATCTTCTCCACGCGTAACATAGACAGGATAAGAACCATCACCCCAAGCAGTAGCTGTAACAACAGCAACATCTACCTGACCGGCGCTTCCATCTCCAAGAGTAACTTTGCAGAAGTCCTCATATTTAAAGTCCTTCATTGCATTACTCACATAACCATCTGACGATGGAAAGGGAAGATAGCAAGGGTCCACCATACAAACCTGTCCACTATCAACGGGAACATAGCCAATCAATTCAAAGTCAGGCATCTTTCGTCCCCTTTACTTCAGGAAGTTCATCCTCATTCCACTCAAAGTACTCAGGGCCTCTCATACTAGAGGTAGCATTCGAGACACTAAAGCCATACTCTACACGGTTATGGACTTCGCCGTTCTTATAGATGTCATAGCCGCTGAAGTCCATTCCACACTCATCATACGAATGATGAATAGAAATTTCCGGGAAGGCAATAGCCAACTTCTCGATTGCAGCCTGAGGCGGACCCCAAGCAGACTCGAAACGAATACAGATATAACGACGATCATTGTACTCATAGTCGTCATAGATTTCTGCATCCACATCCCACTTGGTACCCCAATTCTCAATACGCCAGTTATACCAACCCTGACCATCGAGCATATCCTGAGGAGTAGGATAAATGCTATGTAGCGAAAAGTCACTCTTAGTCTTCACATCGGAGTCATCCTTAGGCTTGACGAACTCCAAGACTTTACCAACAGTTTCAGTATCACCAACGATGGTTACATCATTATCGCACCAGTTAGGCATATCACTTCCTTTCTATTGTTATCGGATATAAAGTTATCGGGGGTATCAGTTCCACCAAACCCACAGGAATAGGATTTGCTGATACCCCCGATAGTGCGCCCAGAGGGAATCGAACCCCCAACCTTGAGGTTAAAAGCCTCCTGCTCTGCCAGATTGAGCTATAGGCGCTAATGCTATTTCTAGCAGTACCCCTGACGGGACTCGAACCCGCAAACTTCACCTTGAAAGGGTGACGACTCTAACCACTTCGTCCACAGGGGCAAATCTTTAGCTACACAAACTCTCGTCTGTAATAGCCATTCTTACTACGTTCCTTGACGGCAGCAACGATTGTATCACGATTCTCCTCGCCAAACTCATAAACAAGAAAATCGTGGTCAGCCTGAGATACGCCATACTTCTTATACAGCTTATTCTGCTCTACAGTAATATGACCGTACCATTCATTGAAAACCAACTCACTCATCAGATGAACCTACCTTTCCAAGTTACGGATACTGATTTGACGAACCCACTGCCATGCGAGAAACTCATACTGGAGGTTTGGGTTTTTATACATAGGAGCATGGATAATATCGTCTAGACCATCGACTTTAGCAGTGTAGCTAGTGCAAGCCTGAAATCCATGACGAATGGCTTCGGTTTCCCTTCCATCAAAGTAAGTATTTAATGCATACTCATAACCGTTGTCGAATCCATATTCACACTCAGGATCGAGAGCCAACTGAAGCGCATCTTCGCAGAAAATCTGACCACAAATGCAAGTTTCTGAGTTAGATAAGTCAAGGTTCTCTAAATTGATAGATACATACCAAGCCGAATTGATAGAGTCAAGCCAGGCCGCACCACGCTCAACATTGGCAATCATAATCTCTTCGGCTCTCAAGTCCTCTTCACTCATCACAACCTTCATAGCATACTCCCATCGTTAGCCCGACGCTTCTCAATCTGGTAAACCCACTCTTCAGCGATGTACTCATACATAACATAAGACCGATGAATAGCAAAGAAGTTTAGCTTACCAAGCCACTCACAAGACTTCACTGCTTCGTCATCTGAATCGGACATCAATGTAAGAACATCAGGATGAAGATTGAAGCCACAATAAGCAGCAACATCGGTTTCACCCTCAAAATACTCTTCAACCATATAGTGGAAACCGTGGTCGTAAGAATACAACGACTCTAGAACGTGATCCATAAACAACTGCCCGGCAATACACTCAGTCCCAGAAGAAAGGTCAATCTCACTGGTATTGATTTGATTGTACCAAGGAACATCACCAAGGTTGAGCTTATCTAGAAACTTAGCACCACGCTCAACATTCTCAGAAAGCTCTTGCGCCATTCTCATATCTGCACGATTCATAAGCTTAGAGTTATCTTGAGTAGTCATATCATCCCTCACAGTCATGTCCATAAGCGTACTCACAAGAACAAAGAGCAATACCACACTCACTACAACGCGGTGCTCCGTGGAGAATCACAAGTGCTTCATCTCCAAACAGCTGATTCATATCAACACCATGAAAAACAATAGGCAGACCATCACACTCATCATATTCTTCGTGTCGTCTAATCATTTGCTCTAAAGTCATTAGTATCCCAACCTCATTTCAGCACGCTGAATCGCATTCATCTCTGCTTCGTCAAGGGCATCGTTATTGAACTTGGTAATCTGCTCTTCAGTACACCCAGTAAAGTCAGGCATTAGAACCTTACCAGACCCATCGCAAACTCCGCACCGAACGTCATATCGACCGGCAACGTAATCATCAACAAAGTCTTGGTCCATAAACGGATTGTCATAGGAGTAGTCACTAGACGAAAACCCATCGAAAGCACGATTAGCATAGTGGCCGTTACCACGACACTCATCACAAATCTCCCAAATAGCGGGATAAATGTCACCATACTTCTCAACTGTCAAACTCATAATAATCAGCTCCTTCCAGTGTTGTAATAACGCATTTCCCGGTCGTATTCATCTTGCAATCTTGCATCTGCAAGAGATGCAGCAGCCTCATTCGCAATCGCAGAATAAATCACCTGCTCAACGGCAAACTGAGCCGTAATCACATCGTATTCCTCACCCTCTTCCGAGAAGAGAATGTTATACTCTCCGGTTTCGCGGTCACGAAACTCATCGAAAAAGTCAACGGCCCACGTTGCGACACCATCAACCTCATCAACTACAGCAAAGAAACGTGCGTCCCAAGAATGATACACTCCATCCTTATTGTAACCGGCACGCGCTCGCATAATCTCATGCTTCTCGTCAGACGGCTCCCAGACAATCATCGTTACTTCTTCTCCGTGCTCTTGTCCATCACAGAAATCTTCTTGATGTAGTCAATCTTGAGCGTACCGAAAGGAGTTTCCCACTCCTCATAGATAAGCTCATCCTTGTCATTGAACTTCTGCGAACCCTCAATAAGCTTGTTCGGAATAGCACCCATATTTACTTTACCTCCTAAAGATTGGGATTGATATTGTCATCAGTAAAAATAT
>Ga0208546_1000627_pt1 | contig 12239 bp, 13 predicted proteins | sample DEB19_08_DNA_4_FD_184528 | JGI IMG/M metagenome (GOLD analysis project Ga0208546, IMG submission 184528) | Aqueous microbial communities from the Delaware River and Bay under freshwater to marine salinity gradient to study organic matter... | ecosystem: Environmental > Aquatic > Marine > Coastal...
AAAACGCGGGGTTTGTAGCCCTCTCCGCCTTTCGGCGTTCCCACACGCGTTTCATTGCTTCGCTGGTGGCTTTCCGGTGCGCCTCAGACTGCCTTCGGCCTACTGGATACCCGTGAAGCTTGCCGTGCTCGTCCCGGTGGATGAGCAGCAAGTTCTCAATGCGGTTGTCGTCTTTGATCCCGTTGATGTGGTGAACGTGCTCCCACTTCTTTAGGTACCGACCGATGTGCTGCTCCATGACCAATCGGTGCTCGACCACGTAGCCCTTCATGGTCTTGGCGATTGGGTGGTCCGGCTTCCGGATGAGAACGTATCCGCGTTTCGTCGTGTAGCGCCCGTCACCAACATCCGGCCTCGATTTCCCCCGTCCGTTATGCCCAGAGATGTATGTCAGTGCGTGTCCCTTGCGAATCGTTGTTTGCTGTCCACACCCGCAGGCGCACAGCTGCGGCGTGACGGTCTCTCTCAGTGAGTGCCCTTTGATGTACCTGATGCCTCGGTAACGGGAGTTCTCAGTCCAGTGAATCTGGCGCCCGCACCCGCAGGCGCACAGCGGAGCTGGAGGAAGGTGCCCACGCAAGAGGTAAGGAGGGCGGTACAGGTGAAGCCTGTTCGCAGGAATTGGTTCGCCGCAGCCGCAGGTGCAAGTGGGTTCATTCATACACCCAGTATAGCAGCTTATCCGGAAAGGGGTTGACTGCATTGGCGAAGGAAAACGGGATTGGTATGACGTGCACCGTGGACAATTCCGCGGGCTCCGGTCAGGCCATCACCAACGACATCACGAATTTGGCGTTCACCACGCCGCGCGGACTTCAGGACGTGACTGGCCTGAACAGTTCCGGCGTCGAGCGGCTGCTCCTGCTCGCAGACGGCACCGCGACGATGAACGGCGTGTTCAACGACGCCACCAACATGAGCCATGACGTGTTCAAGACGGTCCCGACGACCAGCGTTTCGCGCACCGTCGTGATCGTGCATTCCGGCCAGACGATGACGATGGAACTGATGCTGACGGACTACCCGCTGACTCGTGCGGCGGATGGCTCGCTCACCTGGGCCGTGCCCGGTTCGCTCGCGAACGGCACCGCGCCGACGTGGAGCTAGTCTGATGCGCGTACCGCAGAGAGAGGGCGTCGTCACCTTCGAGGGAACCCCCTACGAAGGCGCGGAAGTGCGGTTGCGGCTGTCAGCACCGATGAAGCTGCTGTTTCAGTTCCAGTCGATGGACGGCTCGGACGCGCAATCGTCCGAGGAAACCGTGCGCATGTTCGGGGACAAGCTGCTCATCAGCTGGAACTTCGAAACCGAAGACGGCGACAAGCTGCCGGCAAACGCGGACGGCCTGTTGGAAATGCCGATGGACTTCACCGTCGAACTGTTCAGGAAGTGGGCGGAGGCGGCCACCGGCATCCCCGCCCCTTTAGGAGCCGCCTAGAGCTATGGGCGTGGACCGGTTGTAACGAGCATGGCGTGCCAACCGGTCCACCCATAGAGCTCGAACAGGCGCGAGCCATCGACGGCCTGTGCCAGCGTTACAGCTGCCTGCCGTCCCAACTGCTGAATGAGGACGTGTCGCTGCTGCGCATGCTCTCGCTGGTTTCCATTGCCGAGATAGGGGCGAACAATGGCGGGTAACGTCGTCAGCGTCAAGATCGTCGGCAAAGACGAACTGACGCCGCAACTTAAAGCCTCCACCGTCGCGCTCGGCACGGCGATGGGGCAACTGGCGACGCAGGGTATCGCCAAGGTCGCCGGCGGCATCGTAGACACCATCAAGGTCGCGGCCAACTTCGAATCCGCGATGAACCGTCTCGGGGCGGTCTCCGGCGCTTCGGCGTCCCAGATGGACAAGCTGAAGCAGGCCGCGCTCGACCTCGGGAAGAGCACCAAGTTCTCAGCGTCCGAGGTTGCATCCGCCGAGTCCGAACTGGCGAGGGCTGGCGTGTCCGTGGCCGACATCCTCGGCGGTGCGCTGTCGGGCTCGCTGAGCCTCGCAGCGGCCGGCCAGATCGACCTCGCGGACGCTGCCACCGTCGCGGCCCAGGCGATGAACATCTTCGGCCTCGCAGGCTCGGATGTGGAGCACGTGGCCGACGTGCTCGCCGCCGGCGCGAACAAGTCTGCTGCGGACGTGGGCCAACTCGGGCAAGCGATGCAGCAAGCGGGCCTCATGGCCAACAACGCGGGCTTGTCGCTCGAGGAAACAGTCGGCGTGCTGTCGCTGTTCGCGGACAACGCGCTCATCGGCTCTGACGCGGGCACGTCCCTCAAGACGATGTTGCAGAAGTTGGCCGCGCCTTCGAAGGAGTCCGCCGCGGCCATGGCGGAATTGGGCATCGCTGCCTACGACTCTTCGGGCGCCTTCGTCGGCATCAGCGAGTTCGCGGGCATCCTGCAGGAGAAGCTGGGCGGGCTGACGCAGCAGCAGCGCGACGCCGCACTCGCCACCATCTTCGGCTCAGACGCCACGCGCGCCGCCACACTGCTCATGGAATCCGGCAAGGGCGTGGTGCAGGACTACACCGCCGCTGTCAACGACTCCGGCGCGGCAGCGCGTGCTGCAGCTGCGAACACGGCCGGGGCAGCTGGCGCCTGGGAGCAGCTTCAGGGTGCCATCGAAACGATACAGATCGAACTCGGGACGGCGCTTCTGCCGATATTGGCGGACGTGGCGCTGTGGCTGGCGGATAAACTGCCCAAGGCCGTGGATGAACTGAAGAACTCGTGGCGCCCGGCGTTTGAAGGCGCGGCAGCAATCGTGGACGACCTTCGCGGGCCGCTGTCGAAGCTGATGGATCAGTTCGAGAAAGACGAACTCGTGCGCTCGTTCGCGATCGCGCTCGGCCTCGTGGCTACGGCGATGGCCGCATTGGCAGTTGCCACGACCATCGCGACCGGCGGATTGAACCTCATCATCCCGGCCGCGCTGGCGCTAACTACGGCGACCGTCTACCTCATCCGCAATTGGGACGAGGCGCGGGGGGCGCTGGACAAGTTCGGCGCCATGGGCGAGTCCATCGGTTCGATCATGGACGGGCTCAAGGAGGTGTTCCGGGGCTTCGCGGCGGTCATGCGCGGCGACTGGTCGAACGCGTGGCGCCATTTCGCCAACGCCGGCCTGGAAGCGCTCGAAGCGCTTGTGAATCACGCGATCACCTACTTCAACCTCATTCTGCGGGCGTACAACTCCACGCTCGCGAAGCTGCCCGGGTTCGGCGGCGTCGGCCTCATCGGCGACGTGCAGCTGCCCAAGTTCAACACCACGGACGGTGGCGGGGGCGGCGACCCGCGCATGATGTACGACGGCCCGATCGGCCCGCTCGACATTCAAGGCCCTATCGACTACGGCAACGCTGGCGCAGTCAACGGGCGCGCGTTCACGGCCGGTCTGGCTGGGGCGCTGTCCGGCTCTGGCTCGGGCGGTGGAGGAGGTGGTGGCGGCGTCGCGGAGGTAGCGAAGACTGCCGCCGAAGAGTTCGCGGCTGCGTGGAAGGAAAGCCTTCAACAGCAGCAGCTAGAGGACGCCTTCGGGGAAACCGGCGCGAAGCTCGCACTGACGTTTCAAGAAGCACTTACGAACCCGGCCGCCGCGCGCGGTCTGCCTGACATGGTGATGCGCATCATCGACGACCTCAAAGAGGCGGGCTTACCGAATGCGCAGGAGCTTGGGGACAGACTGGCCGCAGCCATCGCGGAAGGACTGGCTACCGGCTCGGGCGTCGCGCTCGACGCGGTGCTCACGGAAATTGCCGCCAAGATGGGCGAAGGCGCCACCAACGCCATCGACGCGTTCACCGCCGGCTTCCTGGGCGCGCAGAAAGACCAGCAGGAAGAGGACCGCATCGGCAGCATCGGCGTGCGGTTCATGGAACAGCTCGAGGAGGGCCTGAAGAAGGGCGGCGCGAAGGCGATGCAGGCCATCGGCGCATCTGCCCAGGGCATCGTCCAGCAGCTGAAAGACAAGCTGCCCGAGGGCGAAGCCGCCCGCATCTCCACCGATTTCATGCAGGCGTTGCAACGCGCCATCACGGAAAAGACGCCCGAGGCCATCAAGGCGCTCGACGACATGTTCGTGAAGATCAAAGCCGTGTTTGACGGTGGGCGCGTCATCCTCGCCACCGGAGCCGTCGTTGCGGGCACGGAAATCAAGAAGCTGACGGACTTGCTGAAGATCGGCGCGGACGATGTGGTCAAGAACATTGACCTATTGATGAAGTCCGGCCTGATGGGGATTCTCGGGAACGTCAAGGTCATCAGCGAGCAGATGCGGCTCGAAATCGTCCGTATCCTCACCGACCTTTCGAACGGCGTCATCACGGCGCAGGCCGCACTCGAACAGCTGACGCGTGCAGCCGGCGCTGTCGGCTCGGCGGCCACCGGCGGCACAGGCACGAGCACTGCCGGGAACGGCGCGGGCGGCGTGAGCGCCAACGGCGGGTTCCGCACGCCCGAGGAAGAGTACGCGTCCTGGAAATCCCAGGCGCCGGACTCAGCAGTCACCTTCGCGGACTGGAACGCCATGGACCGCCGCACAAAAGACGCCGCGTGGAACAGCGTAGGCGGCTCGCCGGACCCCGGGACGGTAAACGGTAGCGGCACGTTCTACAACGTCGGCGGCACGTCGAACCAGCGCACGGGTGTGACGGTGCAGGTGTTCGCCACGGGCTACGTGCAGGACGTGGGCGCGCTCGCGAACGACATCGAGAAGCATCTCAGCAGGTCGATGTACTGATGGCCGACATCACGTGGAGCGTGTCGGTCGATTGGGACCGCAACGGGTCGTACGACACCGACATCACGGACCAGATCGACAACCCAGGGCAGGGAATCCTCATCGACCGGGGCATGGACCGCAACGGCATCTACCAAGCCGCGCGCGTGTCCATCACGGTGCGCGACTCAACCGGCCTGTACGCCCCCCAGAACAGCAGCAGCGCCCGTAACGGCCAGATGCGACCATTGGTGCCCATCAAGGTGCAGGCGACGCACAGCGCGGTCACGTACACGCTGTTCACGGGCTACATCATGTCGTACCGGTACTCCGGCATTCAGGCCGGTGGCGTGCCCACGTGTACGTTTGAATGCACCGACCTCGCGGGCGTTCTGGCCGATTACGAGCCCGTCGATGTGACGGTGGCCACACGGACCACTGACGCAGCCTACACGGCCATTGCCACGGCGGTCGGCCTGACAGGTGGCGACTACAACTTCCCCACCGGGGCGCAGTCCCTGCCGGTGCATTGGGTGCACGCGCAGAACGCGCTCGAAGCGATGGGCGAGGTGTTGCAATCGGAGCTCGGCGGTTCGTGGTACGTGGATGGCCTGGGCGTCATTCAGGGTGAGCCGCGGACGGCCCGCTACGGCACCACGGTGGACGACACGTGGGGCGATGGCACCAGCATCTACCCGCGCGCCGTCGAGGTGCTGATCGACAAGAACGACGTGATCACGTCGGCTGAGGTGCAGGCGCAGATCCTGAGCGAAGACGTGGACGAGGTTGTGATCTTCGCGTTCACGCGGCGGTACGACAACCCGACGCCGGACAGCATCAGCCTCGCGCCCGGTGGCCGCTACGAAGAGACGTTCGGGTTTCCGAACCCGGTCGAGTCCATCGTCACGCCCGTCTCGACCACCGACTACACGGCGAACACGGCCGTCGACGGCACGGGCACGGACCGCACGTCCAGCCTCGGCGTCACGGCGTCCCTATTGGGCGGCGGGTTCTCGCTCGAACTGGTGAACAACCACGCGAGTGACACCATCTACGTCACCCACTTCCAGATTCGCGGCCTCGCGCACAACATCGCCCCGGACCGGCCGGCCTACCGCGCCACCAAGTCCATCAGCGGCGACAAAGTCCAGCGCGGCGTGCAGGTGTTCCTGCCGTTCGCGGACGACAGCCAGCCGACGCGCGACTACGCGATCCACCTGCTGCGGACGTGGCGGTACGAGCCGTACCGCCTCAAGCTCTCGTTCACAGCGCGAAATGACTCTGAGCGGGCCAGCATGCTCGGCCTCGAAATCGGCGACCTCATCAAGTACAAGGACACGGCCAGCACAAACACGTCGTACTCGAACGACTGGTACTACGTCGAGCGCATCAAGCACCAGGTCCCGCCGGGGATGGCAGGCCGCACGTGGGTGTGCGAGGTGGAACTGCTGCCGTCTTATATGTTCAGGCGCCTAGACAAACTCGTCTACGACGACTTCGGGCGGGCGAACGCCTCGGGCGACCTCGGGACGGCGTTCTCGGGGGACGTGTGGGCAGATGATGGCAACTTCGACATCACATCGAACAAGGCGCGGGCGAACAGCAATACCGCGCAGTACCCGAACCTAGACCTTGGCACTGGCGCGACGGACCAAGTGTTCGAGGTCGATTTGGCTAGCATCGCGGCCACGGACGAGGTCGGGCTGACGCTCCGGTTCCAAAGTTCCTCCAACACCTACCGGGCGTACCTAAAGAAGGACACTAACCAACTGGTGCTCGACAAGGTCGTCGCCGGGGTGACGACTGCGCTGTCCACGGTGAGCTTCACGGTCGGTTCTTCTCACGACCTGCGCGGAATGATTCAGTCGAACCGTATTCGGGTGTGGGTGGACCGCGTGCTGAAAGTCGATACGACCGATTCGTCGCTCACGACAGGAACCAAGGTCGGGTTTTATGCGCTGAACGCCTCGGGTTCTACCACGTTCGCGGACCCGTATGGGGAGGGGCTTTGAGATGGTGCGCGGGATTCGAAACAACGCGACGGTCATCAACCCGCAGGTGCAGCCGCAGGCGGCGTACACGTACGACCCCATCACCCGGCGCGCGGTGCGGTACGTGGAGACGGTCGTGCCGACGATGGCGGACGCAGGTACGGTGCAGGGGTCGCCCGCGGACCGGTACTACATCAACTTCGGCGCGCTGAAGTCGTTCTCTTCGGCGGGGCACTGGTGGAACATTCCGGCCGGCTCGTCCACGTTCAGCAACTGGGATTCGACCAACAAGCGCAGCTACACCGCGCTTATCGCGTCGAGCACAGCAAGCAACCCGGAATCCCAGTTCTACTACGCGGGCAACGGTGGAACGGCGACTGACCATGCGCCAAAGAACGCGACGGTTTCGCAGCTCGAGCTGACGATGACGCTCCAGTTCCCCGACAACATCGACTACAACACGCTCGGCATCGGGCTCAGCAACAGCACGAACTTTACCGCCGGGAATCATTCGATACAGGTGCTCCGAAACACGACCGCATGGGAACTCGGCACGTCGGACGGTTCGACCACGAGCCAGTCGAGCGGCGGCACGGGTGACGGCAACTGGCACGTGTTCAAGGTCGTCTGGACTTCGGCCAGCCTCACGCTGTACGTCGACGGCGTCTCGACCATCACAAAGACGACCAACCGCCCCGACCGGTCGCTGTCGTTCTGTGTCGGATCGGGTGGCGCCGGAAGCGGCCAGATCAACATTCACGACTATCTCGTGACATGGAGCTGATGCGATGCCACTGACAGCGACGACGGTGACCGAGGCCGATGGCACGATCATGGTGGAGATCCGCGACGATGCCGGGAACCTGCGGGAGCGGTACGCCGAACGCCACCAGCCGCAGCCGGTGAAGCATCGTGAGGCCGCGCTCGACGCGCTCGCGACATGGGCGCTCATCCGCGACTTCCACGCGGACATCGTGGCGGGCGGGCTGAGCGAGTGGCAGCAGGTGGCCGCCGACGCGGGCCTGCCGACCTCACAGGGCGCCTACGATACGGCGACCGCCTTCCTGCTCGCACGCCGCAGGAAGGCGACCTCACGCGCTCTGGCGGCCATTAACCGGTGGCGTCTCGCCTAGCGCCCCTGACCATAGCCCTATGCGGTGGTTCGTCGCGGGCTTCGTCTCGGCTGTCGTGTGCATCTTTGCCTGGGCATGGAGGTGGCCGTGATCGATGTACGACGGACGTACACCGAACGGTGGCGGTTGACTGTGCAACGGTGTGTGAAAATCGCACAGGGGTGCAGTCGTGTTTCTCATGGGTTGGCCCGATGTGGTCGCCGTCATCGCTCAGGCGGCGCTACTGGCAGGCTTTGCGGGCTGGGCGGTGTGGTTTTCCTCCAGGCGGGGACCGCCGAAGGGGTGAACGGCATCGACATTCCCCAAGAGTGGGGAATCGTGGGGTTCGTCTGCTTCGTGCTGGTCTCCATGCTCGGGCTGTTCACTTGGTGGGTGCGCGGCGCGAGGCAGGATCAGCGCGAGGCGACGAAGGCGCTCATCAACTACATGAGCGACGAATCGAAGGCGACCGCGACCACGCTGAACAGCATGACGCTCGAGCTTCGGCTCGACCGCAACGAGCGACAAGAGTTCCAGGCGCGCCTGCTCGAAACGCTCCAGCACGTGTGCCGCCACAAACCAGGAGATGACGTGTGACCTACCTTTGCGCATGGTTGGGACCGCTCGGGGCTTCACGTGCTAGACCATCGCGACGTGATCGAACTGGCGAAGCAGGTGCAGGCGATGCACTCACGCGGCCTGACGCCGACCACGGAGCCGACCGACGAGCAGCGCCGGCGCATCTGGGAGCGCGTGCAGTCGTTCATCAACGCGGACGCAAGTTCGGAAATCGCGCAGATGCGTGCGGAAATGCGTACACTGCGGCGTGAGTTGGCCGCGGCGAACGAGCTCCGCGACCACTACGAGCAGATGCTGAAGGAGAGGATCGGCACTGAGAATGGATATAGGTAGGTGAGTCACTACCCGGGGGCGCTCTGGCTTCCGTGGACGTACTGGTCGCCGGACGGCCAGCCGACCTACTACAAGGGCACCAATCGGCCCGCAGCCGTGGTGATCCACAGGATGCAGGGCCATTGGCAGACGGCGGTACAGTGGGCCGCTGAGGGCCACTACGGGGCGTCCTGGACGTACACCGTGGCGTTCGACGGGCGCGTGGCCCAGCACCTCGAACACGAGGACGGCGGCTACCACGCGGGCATCGTGCAGCGGCCGTCGTGGGCGCTGCTGCAGCCGGGCGCCAATCCCAACAACTACACCATCGGCATCGAATGCGAGGGGTTCGTCGGGGACGAGTGGCCCGAGGCGCAGCTGCACGCGCTCCGCGACCTGTGCCGCTGGCTCGCCGTCGAACTCGACATTCGGCTCGACTACGACCACTTCCCGCCGCACGCGGCCATCGACAGCATCGACCGTCCCAACGACTTCGACTTCCCGCCCCGGCGGGACACCATCGTTTACCCGTTTCTGTTTTCCGAGGAGGATGACATGAGCCAGGCCGATATCGAACTGCTGCACAACCTCGCCCGCCGGGTGCTGGCAGGCTCCGAAGAGGGCGCGATGGTGGACGCCGCGCAGGCGCTGGAACTGGCCCGCTACCGTGCGGGGCAGTGGGCGTCGACGCGTTCGGTGGCGGACATCGCCGCCAGCACGCAAGCCATGCTCGCCGGACACGCCTCGCCCGCGAACCATCCCGGCGTCGGGGCGTCGGTGCCGGACCACACGCACGAGCCGGGCGGGGTCAAGCGGTAGCGTGGTTCCGTATTACGACCGGGGCGGGATCACCATCTACCACGGCGACGCGCGCGAGGTGCTGCCGAGCATCGAGGCGGACGTGATGGTTACGGATCCGCCGTACGGGATCAAATTTGCAGCGCGGCCTACGAAGTGGCAGCGGTTGGCCGGGCGCACGCCGGAGCAGTGGGATGAGGCTCCGGCAGCCGGGCTCGACTTATGGGTCGCGAGATATGCGGCGGCGTGTGTTTGGGGCGGAAACTATTACGCCTTGCCGCCGTCGCGAGGATGGATGGCGTGGGTCAAGCCTGATGCACCGCCGTCAATGGCAAACGTTGAGCTCGCGTGGACGAGCCTCAACCGAAACGCTAGGCACATCGTTCACTCGATCGGGGCGACCAATGCTGAGCGCCTCGGGCACCCTACTCAAAAGCCGTTGCGGGTCATGGCTTGGTGTATCAGCCAGATGCCAGACGGAAAAATCGTAGACCCGTTCATGGGATCCGGCACGACGCTCCGTGCAGCCAAGGATCTCGGGCGGCGTGCCATCGGCATCGAGATCGAAGAACGCTATTGCGAGATCGCCGCCAAGCGAATGGAGCAGGAAGTGCTCGCCATCTAGTCTCTCGCTGACCCGTCCGCACCCTACCCGCAAGGGAGGGTGTCATGCTTCCAACTCAGCGCACGCTTGAAAAGTTCGCCCGCGACCTCGGGCTTGTGGTGGTCGCCGTCGCGGCGGGGTTCGTGGTCGACCACGCCGCCGACCTGAGCCTCGGGAACACCGAGACCGCCGCGCTCGTGGCCGTCGCCGGGTTCGTGTACCGCTGGGTCCGCGGGCTCCAGGGCCGGGAGCCGGGCGCATGAGACGCGGCATCCTCGCGTTCTCTCTGATGCTCGCGCTCGCCGGGTCGATCGGGCTCGCGGCTACGTTCGACGGCGACCCACCCGCGCCGCTCGGCTATCAGCAGGTGGACGCGCTGGCCGGCTGGGACGTGATGGTCCACCAGCGGGACGTGCAAGACGCGCTCGAACCCGTGGTGGCGCAGCACGGGCCGGACTGCGGGCCGTACCCCGGTACTCACGTCGTCACCACGTTCGACGGCACGGTGTTTCAGTGCCGGAACCACATCATGACCAGCATCGACTCCGACATCAGCGGCTACGCGGCGATCTACCTCACGCCGCCGCAGCTGCTGGACTGGTCGGCCGGTGAGGCCGTCATCAGCTTCGACATCTCGACCCTCGTGACTTCGTCCCGCGATTGGTGGACGATCACCCTTTCGTCCTTCGATTCCAACATGGCGTTCCCGCTCGCGAGTTGGCTGCCGGACGGGGATGGCCTGCCGAATGACGCTCTCGAACTGCGCCTTTCGCCGGCGTGGCGCAACGTCTGCCCCGTTGTCGTCGCTGGCGGCGTTGAGTCTGAACTGCCCGGTTGCGCGTGGTGGGATAGCTACGACAACTACATCCCGCAATCGGCCACCGTGCGGACCACGTTTGAAGCCCGCATCTCAGCCAACCACCTGAAGGTTGGCATCCCGAGCATCGGCCTCGTCTGGTACGACGGGCCGCTCAGTCTGCCATTCAACCAGGCCGTGGTTCAGTTCGGGCACCACTCCTACACGCCGAGCAAGGACGGCGCGGGCAGCGCGAACACGTGGCACTGGGACAACATCACGCTGTCCCCGGCCGTTCCGTTCGCCATCAACCGCGCGACGCCAGCCCGGCAATACGTCGGGTCGTGGGACGTTGATACCACCGTGACGTTCCCAGCGGCTCCCACTGGCGCCCGCCTGCGCTTCACGTCGATCAGCGACGTGGCGCTCGTAAACGGCCAGCCCTGCCAGAGTCAGCCCAGCAATCGGGCGGACCCGTGGGGACACGCATCGTCGTTCCTTTGCCCCATCCCAGAGGGATCTACCTCCGCGACGATTCGCGGAGTTCAGCTTGCGGGCTGGCCGCTCGGCAACGTCATTGAGGGGATCCACGTATGGGCTCCGGGTGGTGGTAGTGGTGCCCCCTCTCCCACTGCTACTGCCACCCCGCCCGCCCCAACCGCGACAAACACTGTCGCTCCGACCGCGACCGCGACGCCTGTGCCGCCCACGGCGACGAACACGAGCGTGCCGCCGACCGCGACCGCGACGCCCGCACCAATCGGCACGTGCCAGATTCGCTGGGACGCGCCGGGCGGCACCGTGAGCTATTCGACACTCGGCACGCGCCAACTCACGCGGGCGCAGTGCCAGGCGCTGCTGTCGATGCTGGTGCCGTAGCTATGTGCATCATTCTCATTGACACATTCGCCAGCGACGATGACGAGCCGTGGGATAGCGACGTATGAGCGTCGTTCTGACGGACGATTTCAGCTCCGACAACTTCACAAACGTCTCCCTCTCCTCCTGGTCAGTTTCAGGGGGCGAGGGGACTGCCGTCGCTACCGGCGATCAGTTCGCCTACCAGCCGCTCGGGACATCGATTAGCCAGTTCGAGCTCTACATCGAGTTCAAAATCGGGGCCAACGACTACGAGCCGCTCTTCGGCTTATACGACAGTGCGTCCGATGACGGATATTCGGTGCAGTACTGGGACTGGTGGCCCGGGATCTGGGTTGGCCGCGTTCGGGACATGTTGTGGAACGTCGAGGCGTCGGATTCCACCAGCGGCGGCGGAGGAGCGACGCCATCCGACCAGATCAAGGCGCGTGTCAGGTATGACGGTTCCACGCTC
>Ga0208546_1000629_pt1 | contig 12173 bp, 14 predicted proteins | sample DEB19_08_DNA_4_FD_184528 | JGI IMG/M metagenome (GOLD analysis project Ga0208546, IMG submission 184528) | Aqueous microbial communities from the Delaware River and Bay under freshwater to marine salinity gradient to study organic matter... | ecosystem: Environmental > Aquatic > Marine > Coastal...
TCTGGCTGTTCTCCGCGGTCTTGGCCGGGATGATGTTGCTAATGGAAACGGCCATTTATACCTCCAAGGAACTTACGTTATCAGTCACGGTCAAAATTACCGACGGGACCGCCGGGTGCACCGCAGTCGCGGGATCATACAGTATTTGGACGCTGGTGTCGTCAACTTCCCACATCAGTTCGATGTAGTCGCCCGCGTTAAGCTGAATGATGTAATTCCACGCAGCCAACGTCTCGGCGTTGTTGCCTTGAATGCGTATTTGCCCGGCGCTGTCAGGGACGTTCGTACCGTTCTTGCGAAGCCAAATCCAAATCAACCCGACACCGCCTGCGGTTTTATCAAGCTGGGCGGAAAACTGTACATTGTAGACGTTTGATCGGTCGACATAGATGCGCGACGTAGGACTGCCGATAGTCACGCCATTGGACAAATCGGTCTTGTTAAAGGTCATGGCGTAGGCCGTGTTGATCGCGGCTGCCGTCTGTGTCGTAGTATCGTAAAACGATCCGTAACGCGGCGTCAGATATTGCTTGGGCGGCGGCGACAGCGCCAACGCCTGAAGCTGCGTCTGAATATCCGCAATGTCGCTTTCCGTAGCAGCCGGCGGCGTAACGCTGGTGGCCTGCGCCAGCGCGTCTACTTTAGCGTCGACGTTGGCTGTTTCAGAGCAGCAATCAGGAGCGCTTTCCAACCCCTGAATGGCCTCGGCGAACACGGCGTCATAAGACGCCAGCAGCGAGGACGTGTCCGGCGCCAGCAGCGTTTCGTCTTGGTTGTTCTGCGTTGCCGTCAACAGCGACAGGAAGAACCGATACCATTCGCGGCTGATCGCGCCGGTGCGGTCGTCGATCAGCGCGACGCGCGGCGGCGTCAAGTTAGTAGGGTTGATCGGCGCCGATGCCATCAGGCCCGCGTCCCGCTGAGCAGCAGTTCGGCGCCCATGATGTAGATGCGCACGGGATCGGTCCCGGAGATTTCGTAGACGCGGTCGCGTATCTTGAGCGTGGCGCCCAGACGGCGCCAGATCGTGCGGTAGCCCGACCGGCCGATCCGGCCCATCGACTTCCAGTGTTCGTTCGACCACGTGTGGCCGCCATCGTCGGACCAGCGCAGCATGACCTGCGGGTTGTCGCCTTGACCCGTGACAAGGCCAACGCCGGTCTCGCAGTCAAGCTGCATGGAGTGCTGGATCGTGCGGGCCAGATTGTTGGCGCCGGTCGGCAACGCACGCCACGACCGCAGCCACTTCTGCGGCTGGCCGGCGTCCGAATACTCGTTCAGGTCGAACGCGTAAATCTTGCCGTTCTGGTAGTCGCCGATGACGTTCGTGCTGTTGAAGAACATCTGGCTGTTGCCGCGGTGACGGTTGAACTGGCCATTATCGAACGACGCGCGCTCATGCCAAGCGCCGGTCGCCACGTCGAATACCCAAGTCGTGTTGGCGGTCGGGAAGTTCAGCACGTAGAAGCTGTGGCCGTCCTGCTGGTAGGTGTAGCCGACCGCGTCTTCAAGGTTGGCGTATTCCTGCATCTGCCATTCGATAGCGTGCGTCGAGATGCGCTGGCCGATATAGCCGGCCGCCCGGTAAACCATACCCTGACCGCGCGCGTCCTTGCCGAGCCAGTAAATCTGGTTGTCCATCTTGGCGATGGAGTACGGTGCGGCGCAGCCCAGTTCGTTAAACGCACCTTGGATGCGGGTCAGCGGGAAGTCGGTCAGCCCGGCGTCGTACCAGACTTCGGTCGAGTTGGTGCCGAACACCCAAACCTCGCGGTGATCGACGAACACGGCGACCACGTCGTCCGGATTGCCTTCGGCGCTGGCGAAGTCCAGCGGATCGACGCTGGTGCCGTCCAGCAACTGCGTCACCCAGATTTTCTGGCTGTTGGGCTCGTTAAACACGAAGTAGCCGTCGATGTAGCCAACCGTCACGGCACCCGGAAAGTCCGGGTCGGTGATCTGCTGGAACACGTCGGTCTGGGCGTTGTAGATGTAGCCCTGCGGGTTAGCAGCGATAAAAAGCTGCGTGCCGTTGTCGGCCATGCTGACCGGCCCGGTGCCCGCAACGGTGCCCTTGGCGACCGCGTTCCAGTTCGTGTCGATCTGATAGAGCGTCGGGCCTGACACGACGTAACCGTAGCCGCCATACGTCCACTGCCCGCGGATCGGGCCGATACCGACCGTAGCCAACAACGACAGCCCGGGCGCGCGCTGAAGAAACGCGGGCTCCTTGCCGCCTTCGGGAACAACCTCTGGAAAAAGGTTGACCATGCGGTTGTCGGCGGCGTTGACGCTGCGGGCGACATACGCCGACCCAAGGATCGGCGTCTTCATCAGTAGTTCCCTGCGTAGACGTTAAAGCGCTGCCGCGTGGCGACGAGGCTGTACGGCATGGACATGATGTCGTCAGGGTTGTTGATGCGCTTCAGGTCACGCTTGCTGGCCATCGCAATCCGGCGCACCTGCGCGGACGGCTCGACGCCAAACTCCGGTGCGAATTCGCAGGCCAGATTGTAGCGGAACGCCCGCAGGTAGCCCGGCGGGAAATGCAGCGTGGTCGCCAGCGTGGCCGGCTGGGTCAGTTCTTCGACCGAAATGAAATGCCATGTCAGGTCGCGCGTCGGGCGCGGATAGACGTACATGTCAATGTCGGGGAACGTGTTGTTGACGAAGATGACCTGCGGATACGTCGAGGTCACGGACTTAACCGCGATGCCGTCGTACTGCTGCTGGTTAATAAACTTGATGCCGTAGCTAACGCCGGTGCCGGGATCGACGAAATACGTCGCGTCATCCAGCAGCACCGGGCGATTGCCGACAAAGTCGCCGCTTGGGCCAAGCGTGCGATTAAGCTGGCCTGCCGGCCATGTGAACACCTGATCCTGCGTCGAGAACACGGACAGTCGTTCCGTGTTCCAACTGTCGATCATCTGGTTCATCGCGTTCAGCGCGTCCTGAGACGTTTCTGCCGAAGGCACTTCGCCTTCAGCCAGAACGCCTAGCAGGCGCAGAGAACCGTTGATGATGTCGCCGGCAGTAGCCATGACTTAGTCTTCCTGCTTAGCGCGGGGGCGTCCTCGGCGCTTGGGGGCCGCCAGTTCGTTTACGACTTCTTCTTCGTCGTCGTAATCGTCTGCCGCCGCTTCCGGCGTGTCTGGATCATAGCGCATCCAGCCGTGCATTTCATCATAATCCGCTTCGTGTTCGCTAATTGCGACCTTAGCGCCATGAACGGGGTGTACCATGTAAATTACGGCCATAAAAACCTCTTAGAATGGACGGCCCGAAGGCCGCCCATCTTTTTAGCTGATCGCCATGAACTGCCACTTGGTGCCGTCCGCGTAGAACAGCTTGCCCTTGCCAGTTGCGTTGGTCGTGATACCAAGCGAACCGGCGGGGGCCGAAGTGGTGGTCGAGTTGGCGGTGATCGCGGTGCTCAGGATGTAGACGCCAGCGTTAGCATTGGCGGCGACAACGCCCGAGGTGGCCGACGAGGTCACAGTGTCAGCCGTCAGCGCGCCGGTAACCGAAACGCTTTCGAACTGCGGGTCAGCGTAAGCAACGCCGACTGCTTTGGTGTTAGGCATAGAACCCTCCAAAGGAAATGGCCCCCGCAGCTAAGCGGGGGCCGAACAAATTACATCAGGAACGCCGACCAAGTCGCGTCGCCGGTCTTGACGAACTTGTAGGTGTAAGCGCCAAAACGCGGCACCGTCACCGAACCGTAGACGGTCACGCCCGTACCGGCGGTAACCGGAACGGTCGAGGACGAACCCGTGTTGTTGTTGTTGCAGATCGTCAGGTTGAACGACGAACCAACCTTGGCCGACGGGATAGCAGCGTCAAGCTGGGTGCCCGTAGCGGTCGTGACGGTCAGGGTAGCGTCGCTTGCCTTCTGGCAAACAACCAGACCAACAGCCATCTGAGCGGCGGTCAGGGTGGTGTCGCCGGTCAGGGTGGTCGGGATCGACTGAACGCCGAGGACGGCTTCGGTCAGGTTACCGTCGCCAAGCTGGTAGCCACCAGCACCATTAGGAAGAGCCATGATAAATCTCCTATAAGAAGTTGCCCCCGACCGAAGCCGGGGGCGGTGTTAGATTAGCCCCAGAGACGGCAAGCCATCTGCGGACGAATGGTGCTGTAGCCGTACAGAACGTCGATACGGCAGGGCATACGGTCGTTGTTGATGTCGTACTGACGGACAACGCGGAGCGAGATGCCGTTGTGGACCTGACGCGAAGCCATGTCGACGCCCTGCGGGAGCAGAAGGTCGGCGGTGGCGAAGGTGATCGCGTCCTTGTGGTACACGAGGTTCTGCGCGTACTGCGACGAAGCCGCACCGACGAACACGACAGCCTTGCTGTTGCCCGGCAGAGCGTTGACGGTGGCGAGAGCGTGGTTGGCCGAGTAGATCGGAGCAACCGTGATGCTGCCTTCGCCCGACGAGCCCAGCGTAACGTCGGCCAGAGCGACGAACTGGAACAGCGAACCGGTGCTTTCGCGGGTCTGCGGGTTCACAGCGTAGCAGTCAGCGACGGTGAACACGTCACCAGCCTTGACGGTCGCACCGTTGCCAGCGCCGGTGATGGCGATGGCGGTAGCGCCTTCCGACGTGATGGCAGCCGAAGTGGTGCCGCCGGTAGCCGAACGCGAACCAGTGGTGAACTGCTTGATCGACTGCGACATGTTGACTTCGTCGAAGCCAAGCACGCCGGTGCCCATCAGGCCGTTCTTGAACTGCTTGCTGATGGTGTCGGTCGGGTTGAACAGGCCCTTCATGCCTTCGACCAGACCAGCGTTAGCAGCCGGGTTAACGGTTGCGTAGCGCGGCGACATCACAGCGGCGTTTTCGTTCAGCTTCTGCTGAGCGGCCAGCAGGACAGCCGAAGTGGCCGGGGTGGTGCCGGGGGTGCCGACCGAGTTACCGATGGTCTTAAACGCATTGGCAACGTCAGCGTCGATGCTGGACGCAAGCTGCGAGATACGCGGCTTCAGCACGCGCTCGGCGAAGTCGTCGAGCTGCATGGTCAGTTCGGCGGTGGTGAAGTTCACGCCGATGTGCTTCTGCGAAGCAACGGTCAGGGTGGTGAACTGTTCGTTGTCGTCCTGCACCTGAAGGGCAGCACCGTCGGTGACCAGAGCGCGGTCCGGCAGGCGGATGCGCAGGGTCGAGCCGATCTTGGCGCCTTCGACGGCGAAGCTGTCGTCGTACTGGCGGTTCACGTTGCGGGTGAGCACGAGGTTGTTCTCGAGGATTTCGAGAGCCTTCCGCGTGATCATGTCGATAGTAAGAATTGAGTTAGACATGGTCTTATTCCCAAATTAGCGGTTGCGTTGTGCCTCGTACTTCTTGATCTGCCGCTGCCGTTCCGCTTCGATCCAGTCCGACGTGCTCATTGATTTAACTGAGCGGGGATCGGTGGTGTCAAACGCGGGCGAACCAGTGGTTCGGGCGGTGACAGGAGCAATCGGTGCCGGGGCGTTGGAGGTCTTTTTGATCGGAGGAGCAGCACCAAGCTGCGCTTCGATCTTTCCAATTTCCCGAGCCTGCAAGATAGGGTCTAAACGCGAAATGCGCGCCGCATCCTTCGGGTTGCTACCCAAATGATATAGCACGTCGGGTCCGATGTCGGACGCTTGGATTGCCCGGGCCATCGCTTCGGTGACGGGGAGTTCGGGGTTGTAGGCGACCATTTCAAAGTCGTCGTACTTGTCCCGCGCAACCTCTTCACGTTCATGATAGGCTTCAAGCAATGCGCGCTGCTGATGTTCCGCTTCGCGGCGTGCCAGCAGTTCCTCGGCCTTACGCTCTGCTAACGCATCGGCGTAATCCTCGTAGGTCTCAAACTGCTCTGGAGACAGATCGGTCGGCTGCTGTAGCTGCCGAGCCTGCTGTTCCGCGGCCCTTTGAGCCTGTTCGCGCTCCCACTTGCGCTGCTCTCTTGCAAGACGCTTGCCGACAATCGCGTCAAGTTCTTCCTGAGTGAAGGTCTTAGACGCTTCCTGTTCGACAGGCTGCTCTTCCGGCGTTTCGTTTTCTACAGGCTCGACTGCTGCCGTGGCTTCGAGTTCTGGCGCGGGCACTTCCGCTAGTTCAGGAGCATTATCGCTCATTTGGTTTTGACCTTTCCAGTCACCTGATGATCCGCATCAGTACGGTTAGTGGCCAGCCTACAACATTTGTTGCAGGCTGGCAATCTTGGTTAGGTTTGGTATGAAACTTCGCCGACAAGGCGGTAGCCGTTACCGCCGGGGTACGTCCCATCGTATTTAAACACTGCTAGGCTGGTGCTGGACGCCTGCGCGTTGGCTTGGATCATCCAGCCATTAACACCATCCTCGCGGCCAGAGCCTTTGCCTGCTTTATCTGGCGTAAAAGGCAGGCCGCCAATAACCACATGCCCAGAGCCGGTGCCGTTGGTTGTGATTGTCACATCAAAAAAAGCAGTCACTAAATTGCCGATCTTGGTGTGCCACCCCGATACAGTGCCGACAGTCGTAATGGTGCCGCTCGACGAACTGACCACAGGAGTCCATACGCCAGTTTCATATTCATCGACGGCGTTGAACCCATAAGTCGGCGTACCGTTATATGAAAGCGTATAGTCGGTAAACAGGCTCGGCCCAATTACACGGCCGCTTCCCGTTACGCCTACGCCATAAAATACAGCTTTTGTGGTGGCGCTAACGGTATTATCGCGCTCTTGCACGTTCAACAAAATTACTTCGGCATCGTTTATACGGCACACGGATGACAGATTTGGCGCGGTCTGCTCGTTGAACGCTAACGTCAGACCAGTAATGACCGCGCGGCTGGACGCCGCGTCAATAAACCCGATCTGGTCCGTAGAACTTTCGATAGCCTCTATGTGCAAGGCATTAAACGTCATGTTTCCGCAAGCAGACAAAACCAAAGAAGGGCCGGTGTGCGTGGCCCGTTCAATGTTAAGTTGGGTCACAACGCCGTCATCGCAGTTTTCAAACGTGACACCATGTATCACGGGGTTAGCGATCAGATTGATCGTGTAGATGTTGGTAAAGACGTTACCGCTGTTGTTGTTGGCGATGGAGCTGATGAGCATCGCCTGACCGCCATAGACATCAATGCGGATGTCGGACACGCGGCAGGAATACATATAGTTCCCGGTGGCGTCGGAGTTGCTCGTCGTATACCGCTTGCAATAAATGCCGTGGTACGCGTTAAAAATATACAGCCGCTCCAAGATGCTCTCGTAAAGCGTCTGGCAATGGATCGCGTTTGCCCATTCGTTAGGGCTTACCTGAAGCGTATTGTATGTCAGCCCAAGATCGGAAATCTTGGTACGTTCGCTCTGTGCGTACAAAATCGGAATATTGTCAGTGTACTGAACGAGATTTGAATTGGGGCCGACACCGTGGAAATAGGTGCCGCCCTGAACTGTCAACGATCCAGTCAGTTTGTACGTCCCTTCGGGAACGTACACTTCGCCGCCGGCGCCAGCAGTCAATGCAGCCTGAAAAGCAGCGGTGTCGTCAGTCGTCCCGTCGCCAACAGCGCCAAAATCCAGCACGTTAAACGGAGCGCCGTCGATCAGCGAATATGTAGCCTTGGTCAAACTCACGGCCAGAACCTTTCGTTAAGGCAGATTATACGTTGTATTCGACAAAACCTTCCAGCAGGTAGCCATTTCCGCCGGGGTACGTGCCGCTAAACGTAAGAAGATCAAAATATGAGTTACCGTTAAAACCAGCCGATTGGATCATATAGCCGTTCACACCGTTTTCACGGCCCGATCCAGCAGCAAACCCGCTGATGGCAAACGGCAGCCCAGCGAGCCGGATAGAGCCGGCGCCCGTACCGTTAGTGGTGATGGCAACGGAGAACGTCACAAAAATGCGGCGCCCGATCCGAGTGTATTTACCCGACACGGCCCCAACCGTCGTGAGGGTGCCGCTGGTCGAGGTAACAGACGGCGTCCAATCGCCTTCCTCGTACCAGTTCAGCACTTCGCTGGTCATTCCCGCCGCGTGGGTGTTTGCGCTGAAGTCGATGCCTTTGCCAGCGGTGCTGAGGACGAGGTTTCCGGCGCCTACTTTAACATTGCCGCCATCAGGGTTTAGTACCAAGTCCGAAACATATGGGGCATCAGTTCTGAAAGAGCCAATCATTGACGAAGTGCTCGATCGCGCGCCGATGGCCACATAACCAGTAGATGACGACTGAATAAACCGAGCTTGAGTGCTGCCGCCGCCGGTCACCCACAAGGTGTCTCCTGAAGCGCCATTATTCGTTACGTCGAGCGCAGTGGACGCTGTCGTTTTTCCTACCGCCACATTGCCTGATGCGTCGATCACAAACGGCGATGCGTCTGGATTTGCGGAATCTTCAACTACAAGAGCGTTACCAGCGCCTGTCTGCGTAATGCGAACAGCTGGGTTAGAGCTATTGTTATCAACCGCGATCTGCGAAGCCGCAACAGGCTTACCGGCGGTCAAATTGTCAACACTGACTTTAACCGTAGATCCGCCTTGGACAATAGGAAGCGTTTCCGTGCCCGCAAGCGGCGTGGTGGCGGATGTAAGCTGCGAAATTTTTTTATCGGCCATGTGTATGCGTCCTATAAGTAGGCTTTATAACGCGTAATCTACGCTCTTGACTACCTTAACCCGGGTAACCGAACTACCAATTGTAACTCCGCTTCCGGTATTGTTATACAGTCGAATGGTGACTGTGTCAGTGGCGCTGACATACGCGTTTGCGGTCAGCCCCAACAGATCAACACCGAAAGATACAAGGGCAAAATCGCCCAGCGCAGCGCCAGTGCAAGTTATCGTAGTGGACGCTGAACTACCTGACGCGATTGTTCCGGGATTGTATGTCTTCAGAGCTTGCAGATAACGTGCGCCAAAATCGGTTGGTTCAGCGGCTTGATATACGCGTGCGCGGCCAAGTTTGACCTTGTCAGCGGAACCTACCGCAAGATTTACAGGAACAATCTGAAGGGACGCAGGCGAAGCCAATGCGCGAACCACAAACGGGAAACGGAACCGCTGCCATGTGGCTGGCACTCGGACAAAGCGCTTCATCAGGACTTCGCCATTGTCGCACTGAACGCGGATTTCAAGTTCGCTCAAAGACGCAGAACTGGCCGCAGCTACTTCAATTTCAGCCCAAATCAATTTTCCATTGGCGGGATTTGCGGCGTACCCATATGTGAAACCACCGACCCCAAATGTAAATTCAGCGGCATCAGCATCGCCCGTCGAATCCGTGATAGGCGTAGATGTCGTGGTGATTTTTGTGAATTTATTTACGCCGCTAGTTGGCTCTGTCCACAAATCTACCAATCCGGGGTCAAACCCAGTCATATGATTTTGCGAGAAGCTGCTTGTTCCCGAAAGCACGCCAAGCGGATCGCGGGCGCTAGTGTTTTGTGCCGTGCTGGTTGGTACAGGCGCCAATCCCTCAGACGCGTCCAAAATCATGCTGACATCAATCATATTGCTGTCATTGACACGATCATTTGATACCGTGACGCCGGCATCATATTGAATCACATAAGGATACAAGCCAGCCCAAGTATTTTTGACCGCAACATCACGGACATTTGGCGTGTATGAATAGATAAATCCTCGCGTCTGACCAGAGACGCTGGCCACATAGTTGTCAATCGTAGGGCCTACCAGAAATCCGGTGGATACGCTGGTAGAATGATTTTTATCAAACGCGTTTGTACCGGAACCTTCGTCCGCGATCAGAATGCGGAAATCGTTCGTGCTCAGGTTTTCATTGCCGAACTTGTTGTCAGTGCAGCTAAAACCGGAGCCGGAATTTACGTAGCTAGTGTGCGGTACGATCCAAACATCCGTTAGGACAGGCGAATTGCCACCGGACACAAAACGAATGAAATCATTGCGCTCGACCTTAGTGTTCTGAGCTTGCTTAATCTTGACATGGTAAAGATTGCAAAGGAATGCGTTGTCTTCAATCACGCATAGGTCAGGATTTCCGCTAAAAACGACGCCCTTGGAAGTCAGCGATGAAGACCCGCGGAATACGTTATTCTTGACGCGCCAGTAAGGGTAATCGGATGATAAAGTGCCGACAGCACATTCCGTATAGTCATTGAAATTATTATCGGAAATTTCAATAATTCCATGCACGTTTACGCCGGTGTATGTGTGCGCAAAAGCACCTTTACCGCCGACAAACGAGATGCCAGACATTTTGAATTGATAGATTTCCGAAGTGACAGTCAGAAAATACTGACTTGCCCCTACTATGATACGCGTGCTTTCTCGGCCATCACCGATAATCTCACACATCAGCGTACTGCAAGTGACGCCGGTATCTACCACATAATCACCGGATGGAACAACGATGGTCGCGGTCCCAACAGGAAAACCGCTTCCGGTAGCACTTGCAAACTGAGTGTTTGCATACGCGATAGCGGCCGCAAAAGCCGCGCTGTCGTCCGTCACGCCATCGCCGACAGCGCCGAAGTCCTTCACCGAGACGTACTGATCAAGTTTGGTCTGCACATTTGTAGCGACGCCGCCGGTGAACGGCGGATCATAAGCCACGATGTCGGCATTGACCGCGCCGGTCGTGCTCTGGACCGCGGTCGTGAATTTCACCTCGCCGCCCACATGCACGCCAGACGTGAACGTCACGGTGTTGCTATCGGTCTCCAGATAGCTGTCGCCGACGTACTGGTTCACGCCGTCGATGTAGACGGTCAGGGAGTTGGTGCCGGGCGTATAGTTGATCGTCGAGAGATTGAACACGGTCTGGCCGGCAGTGGCCGTGATGACCTCTTCCTGCACCGTGTAGTTGACGAAGTTCGAGTTGACGCCCGTGATGTTGTCGTAGGTGCCGATCAGGATCGCCAGCGATGTTTCGATGACGAACTTGTAGACCAGACCGTCGGTCAGCCAGATTTCCCCGCCCGGGACGCGTCCAGCGCTGTCCAGCACAATCGGGTTGCTGTGCGGCGTGACGCCAGCAGCCGACGTGTACGTGGCCTGCGGAGTGGTCGTGCCGGCCGCGTAGGTATAGATTTTCCCGCCCGACAGCGGCTGGCCGTTGTTGTCGAAAAACTGACCGGCATAGCCGCCGATGGGGGAGGGGTTAACAGACATCTATTACTCCAGCAGCAGCAAGCCGCCGTCCTCTTGGACGAGGTTGTCACCATTTTCGGTTAGCAGGTTGCCCTGAACGGTCGCGTCTGCGTAGCCTGACAGGAAGCTGATGATGCTCCCTAGCCCCAGAGCGATGCCGTTACGAAGAGCGCCGCCAAATCCCATGTCTTAGTTCCGATTGATCGGCTTGGCGTAAACCGTACCGCCCGTCGACACCTGAATGGCGCTGACGCGCCACGGAGCGCCAGAGGTGTTGGTCGGCAGCACAAACGGGATCGGCGTGAACGGCGGGATCGGGGTGCTGGCAGTCGTGGCTACCGCATCCACGCCAACTTCGACGTAGCAAGCCTGATCCGACCAGACCACGACGCCCTGCGGCCCCGGGTTCCAAGCGGTCGTGTTACCAGCGGTGCCGGTGTAGGCCACGCTATAAGCCGGAAAATCGGCCTTGCTGCAAGGGTTAAGCAGTTCCATAGTTCAGCCTCACGCCAAAAATTTCAGTTTGTACAGGGTCGAATAATACAGCCCAAAAATCTCGTCGATGATATTCTGGAGCGGGGTACACTCCTTATCGACGACCTTATACCGCATTTCCATGAGGTCGTCCACTTGACCTTCAAGGAACTCGACGATGTTGTTGGTTTTCTTGGCCGACATCAGCGAAATCGGGCCGATCAGGCCGTATTTGCCCTGATAGGCTTCCGCAAACTTGTCCGCCAGTTCGATGATTTCGTCATAGAACGTGTTGAGCGCAACGTGCTTGGCGTAGCTGCGCGTGTTGAGATGCGCGCTGTGCGCCACATCGCGGGCCAAGAACATCATTCCGACAAAGTCAGCGCACTTCATTCCATCATTCCTTCAGGCGGCATTTCAGGGGCTTCTGGGGCTTCCATAGCGCCCATTTCGGGCATTTCTGGCGCCTCGTTCGGCTCTTCAGCTTCAGGCATCTCGCGCATCTCAGGCGCACCGCCGATCAGGTCGCCTGTGTCGAGCGCAGCGGCGATGGTGCCCATGACGATGTCTTGGATTTGCTCCGGTGTCATCGACTGCTG
>Ga0208546_1000632_pt1 | contig 12133 bp, 19 predicted proteins | sample DEB19_08_DNA_4_FD_184528 | JGI IMG/M metagenome (GOLD analysis project Ga0208546, IMG submission 184528) | Aqueous microbial communities from the Delaware River and Bay under freshwater to marine salinity gradient to study organic matter... | ecosystem: Environmental > Aquatic > Marine > Coastal...
GTGATTTCGTTTTTTTTCTCAAAAAAATTCTGAGAGTTTGTGTTTAATGCGGCGTTGAGGTGAGCGTTGCGGGCTTGCTGTTGGTTTGCGCGTTTGCGGTTGACTTGTGTCGCGCCTCGGGATGCGTTGCATGGTTTGCAGCTGGGGACTAGGCCGTCACGCCATGTGCCGCCTTCGTCTACGGGCCGGAGGTGGTCTGCCTCTGTTGCCGGGCGGCGTTTGCACCATATGCAGATAGGGCTGTCGGCTAGGAGTTCTTTGCGGGCTTTGCGGTATTCGGTTGTTTCCCGGTCATCCATGTTCTTCTCGTTTCTTGCTAGCGCCCTTGGCTGCGCCTGCGGTTGCTCTTGGTTACGGTAGCAAGTTGCCTCGGTGCTTGCCCCCCACACTTTGCCCTGTCGGGACTGGCTGCCGGATGTTCTAACAACACCATTGGACGGACACCATTCGCATTTGTGACGTTTGGACGCTGGACGGCCGCATCAAGTGCAGGCCGCTCAACCCACGTTCCCGTGTAAATACCAACCCAGTCCAATCCCGGATGTGGCCATGCGTCCAATCAGTTGTGTGCTTCGTATGTTCGCAGTACTTCCGCAAGGCCGTTAGAGCCGGGGAATAGGTCGGTGATGGTATCACTTGCCGGGTTGTAAGCAAGAAGGTCGAGCATCCATACATGAAACGCCGCGGGTTTAGCGCCAATTATGCCTTTACGCATAGACCTAGCGCAGCTCATCCAGTCACGCACCATCGGTTTACGGTTTGGTGCTAGTCGACCACCAGCAACAATTAGCGGTTCCCAAGCATACTGCACAGCGCATTTGGGCCGTATTTGGTGAAACGTTTTTGTCCACGCGCATACCCGCACATTGCCACACGCTGGCAATAACCAAACTAAGTCTGCCGGATTGCATGACAACGCCCAGCCATCCGGGTATTCGTCTTGCAATTGTCGTACGAGGTTGAAATGTCCTTGTTTGTCATCCCACACAGATGCTTCAGGGTGGTCACCGTAAAGGCGTTTTCCTTGCCTGTAATACGGTGGGTCAGCGTAAGCAAAGTTCACAACAATTTCCCTGCGAGCCTGTCAGCAATTTCCTGCATATTTCCGGGACGCCACACGTAATACTCCGCACCGTTTTGCATCAACGCTTTACCAACAATCAGTTGGTTTTCATTAAGGCGGCCTTTTGCTGTTTTCAATTCAGCAAAGATGACGCCACGGTTACGCAAACTAATCAGGATGAGGTCAGGCATACCGGGCAGCCCGTCAGTCTTGTAGAACTCTCCATAGCGGCCGGGGCGTACGTGATGGACTAGCCATTCGTACATTGCGGCGAGGCGCACAACGTCTTTTTGAAACATGGCCTCGGATGCATCGGGGACGCGTTCAGCCACGGCGCATCTCGTTCAGCCACATTCCCGCAATGACGAGAAAACACGAATAGCCAAGGAAGGTTAGAAACTCAGTCATATGCCCTGCTTGTTTGCAGTTCGTGAACTTCTGAACTGGACAACAGAAACCCACGTGTTGGGTTGTCGCCGTTGTACGCAAAATCGCGTTTTTCCAGCATGAACGAGTTCATTGACAGGAACTTCCGTAGCCGTTTCACGCTGATGAGAATGAACGAATCGGGTGCGAGCTGATAGGCCCACCATTGGGCTGTCGTCACGTTGATGCCGGAGTTCTTCCAGTCTTGGCCCGGGGGTTTCTGCTGGGTTTCTACAATCATGCGGCCGTTTCGGTAACGGTCAGATTTGACTTCCACAAGGTTGTTGTTTACGGCGCTGAAGAAGTCAATAAGGTTCTGTTCGGCTTGGTGTCCGTACTGGAGGTCAACCTTGAAATCAAACCTCGGTTCGTAGTCGCCGACTTTCATCAAAACGGTTCCTCGGCGTCTTGCACTTTCGGTTCCATATTTTGGCAGATGCGTTGCGCGGGGATGCCGTTCTTGTGTTGCTCAATCCACTCAGATGCCTGCTGCTTGGTGAGTCCTGCAACCCACACCGGGGCAGGGATACCGTCACGTTTGCAAGCGCCCTTAATGTAGCCAATCTGTTTTTCCGATGCCTCCCCGGTCATGGGGCCGCGCACGGTTGTGCGTGTCTGCGGGTTGGAGTGGTCTTTGTAGCCCGTGGTCGATGGCGGGGAATTGTCCGGGACAAATGCCTTGGCCATTTCTTCTTGACTGGGACGCTTGCGCCAATCAGCTGTTGGGGCGTACGCCTCGCACATTCGGCCGATGGCGCTCGTTTCGCAGTTCTCAACATGGCTAGTGCGGTTCACGTTTCCCATGCCGCGCACTTCCTCTGCCCAGCCCGTGGCGTACAGCGTGTCGCCCAACCAAAGTTCGGAACGAAAGACACAAACGTCTGCACCGGGGGCGCTCACCATATGCGTAATCACGCGCGGTTCAAGCTGCAACGCTCGGAGGTTCGTCAGCAAACGGTCAAGCCTCACGGCCACGGGTTCGTAGTTTTCAAGGCTCATCATGCACCAAACCAAATTGCATACTTTTGCTGCCAGTTATCAGCGCGCTCAGATTCTTTCAAGACTTGTTCCTTGAGCGTATTTACATATGAGCGCAGGTGGCGTACTTCTCCGACAAGCGCCAAAAGGCAATCACACTTTTCGGGCGTTGTGCAGTCCGGGTAGTGGTAATCAACCAACGTGGGCCTGCACTTCCAAACGGCGCACTTCGGCAGACAAGTTTTCCAATGCCGGGAGCAGTTCGGATTCAAACCGTGTCAACACGGACGAGATGAGCCGCAGTTTTTCCCCGGCTGGAGTTGGCCCCATTGCGTCAACCATTGCGGCCTCGTTACAAGCCCACATTGCAAGCTCTTTGAGGCTAGGCGTTGACATTCGCGGCCTCTGCCTTCTTTGCTGCGCGCCGTGCGCGGGCCTCCTCACGCTTGGCCTCGTCAGCGATTGCGTCCGTCAGAACACGAAAGCGCACTTCCAGCGCCCGGCGAATGAACTCGCTCGGATTCTTGAGGTTGTCGCGCTTAAGGGCGTACTGGATGCACTTCCATTCGTCCTCGGTGACGCGCACCGCAATTGTCTTTGTGTATTTCTGCTGTCGCATTTTCTTCTCCTGTTTACAACCGACACCATCGCCGGACTTGGTGTTTACGATTATTGCATACGCGTGTTCGCAGTTTCGCATTCTCTTTCCATAGGCGCTTAAAGCAGCCGTGGCCCCACGGCCCTACTGCGCCGCGGTTGCCGTAGCCAAACCAAAACGCCCGGTCAAGGACTCGGGCTTGCTGCGCCCATGTCAACTTATGCGCCCATGTCGGGGACGTGTCTGCAAACATTCTCCAAGTGGGTTTTGCAAACCCGAACGCACCCACGTAACTACGAGTGAGGTGGTCCGTACGGTCTCCGGTCTCACAGGCTCCGAGGCTGTGGGTTAGGTCAAACCCTAGGACAGGCTCCCAAGACGCCTCCACGGGGCTTACAGGCGCTAATAGGACAATTGCTGTGGCAAGTATGCATACGCGTCTAATCAACCTTCTGCACTTCCGTTGGCGGCCCCCATGTCCCCCACGGCGTACGCCGTGTGCAAACTTGTGCGTGGAGTAGTTGGCCTGTTTCCAAATCCCAAAAGATTTGAACCAATGTTTTCTTGTCCTCTGACCTTAGAACTTGATAGCCCCAAATAGGAAGGCTCATAGGGTTGTTTTCTCCTGTCACTTGGCTGACCGTGCAAACATAGCAATTAAGTGTGCCGGGGCGGTGGATGGGGCCGGGGAGAAGAAGCACAACCCCACCCACCTAGTCCTCGCACCGTGTCCAAGCGCCGCGAGGAGTCCTTAAACGGGCTTGGAAGCCCGAAACCGTGTTTCCCATTCCTCGGGGCTGACAGCCTTGTCAACCTCTATATGCAGCCAATTCCCGCCCGGGCCAGCATTGTCCGAATCGGTGAAAACCTTGACGCCTTTGGCCCCCGGCCCGCGGCTACAGCGATAGCCCACACCGTGCTTAGTGCCGGGCTTGTTGTACCAATGCAGCTCCTGAATCATCAAATTTTCAGATTGGGCAATGAAATAGTTCCAAATCTCAGCCGCTTGCTTTTGGTCAACAAATGCCAAATCCAAGGCAAAACCCGTTGCGTGAACGGATTTCTGCCCGGGCTTGCCCCTCATGTCCCGGTTCACGTATGTTCCGAGGTTCTTTGTGCCTTTCCACCGTTTCTGACACAACTCGGCAACCTTGAGAATCAGCGGGCTGGCCGCTTTGCCGTCCCACGCGGGGTAGTAAATATAGGGGCGGCTCACTTGCGGCTCTCGGGTTTGATACCGAACGCGGCGTCCACCTCGTCCTTGGTCAGATTTCCGTCAAGGCTGGCGCTAGCCAACTTTTGCAATACCACAATGCAGGCCGACACGCCCGCAATAGCGCAGGACTTGGCAATGGTCAGTTCCGGGGCGAGGGCTGCCGCCCCGGTCACCACGCCCGCAGCTGACGTGAGAAAGAGGGCAATCATGCGCCCAATGACGTCTTTAAGGATGCTGAGGTTCATTCATTGTCTCCGATGATGGCAGTTAGCAGAAAGTGTAAGGCAAGGCCAAGAATCGTGCCGTAGATTGCGGCGGTTTTTGTGGCCCCGCCAAGGGTAATGATGACGTACCAAGAACCCAGCAGGGTCAGCGGTAGTGCCTTAAGTTCATTTTTCATTGCGCCTCCTAGCGCTGGCTACGGACACGGCTTGCATGGCTACGTTGACCACAAGCACCGTTTGTGCCTGTAGCGGAGTGACACCGGGCGCTAGTTGCGCGCCGATGACTTTGGCGGCGTTGACTGCCCGGGTATCCGTTTGCACAATGGTTGTGCTGGGTATTGTCTCAGGCAATGAGTCAACAGGGAGAGAAGTTGTGGACGAGGACGTTGAAGTTGTGCTGGCAATGCTCGCGGTTGTTTGCGTTGGGTTTGCTTGGGTGCTGCTTGTCGCGGGGTGGTAGGGCGCGGCTGTCGCGGTGGTGGTGGTCGCCGGGGCCGTGGTGGTCGCTGCGGGTTCGCTTGTTGTCGTTGTTGTTTCGGGTGCGGTTGTCGTGGGAGTTGTCGTTGTCGTGGTGGTGGTTGTCACGGTTGTCGTGGTGGAACTTGTTGTCGTTGAGGACTCGGTGGTTGTGGTGGCAGCTACGGAAGTTGTGGTGGTCACGGATGGGCCGTATGACCACACATATTGTGCGCCGGGATTGCCACCCTTCCAAGCGAGGCAATCAGTCCAGTTAGGCCAGTAGCCAGCGTCCCAATCAGCATCGGGTTGCTCCATTAGCCAGTTGGATGTATCGGATTCCCAACAGGTGAAGGTCTTGGCGTGGGCGTCACCGGGCCATAGGAGTGCGGCGGACACGGTTGCGGCGGGGATGACCCACCGCGTTTTCAACGTCGATATCCGTAAACGGTGAAACTTCCGCCGGTCATTGTTCCTGTGTCAACAAGTATTTGTATGCCTGTGTAGGCGGTTGACGTTTGGTGCATACCAGCACCAATCCACATGTAGCCAGTCGACACGTTCACGGCGCTAATTTGCGGAAACAGCGTATGTGTTGCAAGTTGTGGATTCACAATGTCAATGGACGTACCGAACTTGTCTCCGGTTCCGCGACCAATGAGAATGCCGTTCGTGCCTAATGCCTGAGCTGGACCGCCAATGGTGCTCGCCGCGATGTCAATGCGCGCAAATCCCCAGTTGTAGTTAGTGCTCGCTGGGTTGGTGCCATCGTGCATTTTGACGTAGACGGAGGTTCCTGTGCCGGTGTTGCTCATGGTCAAATTGCTAATGACGAGTCGGTACGACTCATACGTCGAACTAAACACGCCGTTGAGAACGATGCTTGAGACGGCCGCGTTTGCGGTAGCGGTGGCTGTCCCGGACACAATGCTTCCGCTAGTGACGCTGGTGGGCGAAACGGCCACAAGACCGGCGTTTGCCAAATAAGTATTGGTCAACGAGGCAGTCAAATCCTCACCAACTGTAAACGTCTTAACAGCCATGTCAGAATCCTAACTGATTGTAATCAAGCCGACCATAAACCGGGTCATCCAGCTTGAAGTAGTTGTTTTGTTCAAAACCCGACACGTAGACCGTATACCGAATGTCGTTCGGGTCGGCCGTAACGCTCCAACCTTCAATAACTGCGTTATACGTTGTGCCGCGCAAGGTAATCGGCAAACGCCAACCGACAGCGCCATTATCCATGATGAGCGCCGGGGATTGATAATTATCCAATGATTCCTTGGTGCTGACAGAAACGGGGACGCTTGTGTTGTCGTCAAATTCACCCAGCACATACGCCGCGAGGTTGGCGGCCTGCGCCGCGCTTGCGTCATACGTGTCAATGCTGAGGTTTCGTGAGCCTGTCCCAGCTTGCTGCGTTGCGTATGAGGCCGGGTTAATTGTCGTTTGCGTGAAGTAATTGTCCGTAAGGCTCGCAAACGTCACTTCGTCATAAGCCCAACCGTGAAGTGCAGGGCCAGCATCGGTGAACGCCCAATTGCTGAAATAGTATGGGGCCGCAGTCGGGTCTTGGATTACATCTCGCCCATAGAAATAAAGAGCGTTTGCGCCTTGTCCGAGGCGGCCTTGTTCGGTCGCTACAAGCTGCGTGATGATGTTTTGCGCTGCGCCCGTGTAACTGGAGGAATCGGTGTAGGACTTTGTGCCTTGATTGGAAATAGTTTTGGCTGTCCCGGTCATGGCAGTACCAACGCGCACGGCCTCAGCCCCGGTGGTTCCCCCGGTCAATGTGAACCCTTCTAGTTGCCCGCGGCCCATGAACGACAAATAACCCTCAAGGCTGATGGTGGCGGTATCCATTTCAGACACGATGCCGTAGTTATAGGAAATGTTCGTGATGTACCCTGAATAGAGGTAATACGTGGTGCTATTTGTGGTGTAACGAATTTGAGCAAGCGCACCAATGACGTAGGACGCAGGCATTGAGGACGGCGCACGGAACGTGACCGAGGCCGTTGACGAGCTATACATTTCGCTTTTGGTTTGCCTGCCGTCTGAGCAATTAAACGAAATGACGTCCCCGAGGTCATCCCCCGCGCAAACAACGCCTAGGTCAATCATTAAATCGCCGCCGCTGTTCTGATAGGTACGGCTCCGTTTGTCCTCATGTAGCGGCGCAGGGCGTCAACAACCGCGTTCGGGTCACCGCCGTGAACGTTGATAGTGACGCCGTTGCCGGTCTGTCCGAGCCGTGACAATGGAATAACGGCCTCCGGGCCAGCTTCACCAATCATGGCAAGCGTGGGAGACGTGACGATGCCGCCTGACGCCATTTTGGGGATTGAGACACCGCTGCTAGGCGTCTGCTTGTTCGAGCCTCCGCCACCGCCAAACAGGCTATTGAGCGCCGGGATGCCCGAGACCGGGCCAAGAACAACGCCGATTAGTTTGGCGACTGTCCCGCCTAGTTTGCTAATCTTGTCAAGTTGCTTATACAACTCCGCAAATGCCGCGGCGAGGGCGATGACGCCAGCGGCGGCAAGGACGTACGGATTAGCCGCCATAGCGGCGTTTACAGCGACCGTGGCGGCTGCCACAGCCCCAATTGCAACTGCAACCTTAGTGAACACTTCAGGGTTTGCTTGCGCCCAATCCGCAAACTTCTGCAACGTTGGAAGCGCCTTCTCAACAATTGGCAGCAAAGCCGCACCGATGCTTTCCTTTGTTTCGTTCAGACTAACGGTGAGACGCTTAAAGCCACCTTGCGCCGTGTTGGCTGCTGTCGTGGCGGCCCCGCCAAACGCATCATCAAGAATGTAGAACGCCTCAGACGCGTCAATGCCGTCCTTAATCATTCCCTTAAGTTCCGGGGACAACTTGGACAGGGCGTTCATTTGCCCGCCAGCGGCCTTTGCGAGTGCTTCCGTGACGGTTCCAAGGTCTTTCCCGGTTGCCGCCGAAATGTCCATAGCGAGAGACGCCAATTCCTGCGCCTTAGCCACGTCATGTGTTTGCGTGACAAGTCGTGACAGGCTCGGGCGAAGTTCGTCATCGGTCACGCCGAGCGCGCGGCCTTGGGCGCTAATCCAGTCCTCGGTTGCCTTGATGGCGTCATCCGTTGCCCCGGCAGAAATGAACAACTGACGCGCCAACTGTGCCTGCGCGGCGGCGTCCTCCATTGCACCCTTCACGGCGTCCCCAAGGGCTAAAGCAAGCCCTCCAAGAGCAGCAGCAGCGGGAACGGCGGCTTTCTTGATAGCAAACTGGGCTTTCTTCCCGACCCCCTCAAGCTGTTTAAACTCCTGTACCGCTTTTGAGATTCCCTTGCCGTCAAACTCGGAAATAATGGGTATGGAAATCATTGCAGCTCTCGGTTCACTTGATTAACGATACGGAGCGCAGCTTGTTCCATTTCACGGGTGACAGCACCGCGCTTGCGGTACACGGCAGGGCCGATAATGCGAGTCCGTCCGGGCGACAACGCGCCGAGCGACTCACCAAGCCTGTTTGCAGTCTTACGGCCCGCCGCCTCAAAAATTGCCGCCGCTACGTTTGTCTGTTGAATGACAATCACCGCAACAGCGTTACGGGCCGCGTCCAACTTGACTTTCACGCCGCGAGCGGCTTTGGCTGGGTCATACGGAAACAACTTCTTGCCGTCTCGCGTCCAGTTGTAGGCCATGCCGGACAATGGCAAACCGACATAGCCACGCTGGGCCTCCTCAATTGCAGGCTGGGCAATCTTGGTGGCCTCTTGCTGGAATTGTTTCCGCAGGCCCGGCTCAATCTTGTTCAGCGCACGGATGGCGTCCTTAATGCCTGCAATCTCAATGTTTGTGCTTGCTGTCATTTGGATGCTTTCGCTTGCTTATTGAGGATGCTAACAACCGTGGATAGGTCGCGCGCCTCAAATGGAATTGTTGGAGGCCAGTACCCCGTTGCGACAAGCACTACGGCTAGGGCGTGGGAGTAGCTGCCCCGTCCGTAGGGTTTTCGGGTTCCTGCCCGACAACCTCAATTGCTTGCAGTTGTTTGACGTAATCGTCAAAGACTGCCGGGGTTGTGATGCCGTGAACTTTGCAGGATTCAAAGGCCATAAATGCCAAATCTTCCACGCCGATGCCCGCAGCTAGGTCAGATGCCTTTCGCTTGTATTTGCGTTCCCACGCGACAATTACAAAAAGGTTTGTGCTGACAACGTAGGTAGTGTCAGCGGTTGTGACCTTCAGTTCCAGTTTCATGTTCTTCTCCTAACACGCCCTGTTTACGGGGTGACGTCCCTCACCCACGTGCCGCCTTCCCAGCTGATTTGAAACGTCTGCATCTCGCCCACCGTGTAGGCGTAGGGAACCACGGAAAGCATCGTGTTGGAAATCGTGATTTCCGGGTTGTCTGCCGCGATTGCGCCGGAACCCTTCTTGAAAACGATGGTGGTTGTGCCGTCACCGACAATGCTGGCAAGGATGCCTTCCACCTCTGTTGCGCCGTAGGACGCGAACAGGGTTGCGCTCCCGGACACAGTCTGCAAGCCCGGTGCCATCTTGTGGCCCGTGTCGCCGAACGCTGTGATTTCAAGTGAGTCGTAGCCCAGCTCGCAGCTGAATTCGGTGCATTGGTCGGCGAAGTCCGTGCCGCCAATTTCCAGTTCAGCGGGGCCGCCGAGGAATGTCGTTGTTGCCATGTTTGGCCTCTTTCTAGTTACGCCGTACTGCTACGGCAACGGTGAGGTCATACGTTGGGACGTCTTGCCCGCCGTATGTCGCAAGCCCGGGACGGCCCGAGGTTACTGCGATTGATGAATTCATGATGGTATCCGCTTGGGTTATCAGCCAATCGGATGCATCTTGGTTGCCCGGAGGCGCTGCAAGAATGCGAATCTGCAAACGGACATCGCCCACGTTGTAGGTGAATGAATCCCATGTTGGCAGTTCAATGAGGACGGTCATGGGCCGTGCGTTGCGGGGGTCGGTCACTACTGCGTAGCCGAGTCCTTCCAGCGCCGTCTTGGTGGCTGTAATGGCCTCATAGAAGATGCCTGTTGCCATTAGGCCACCTGCGCGCGCCCGCAGCCGAGCAGCTGCATGATGCGCCCGAGAGTTGAAGGAATTGGAAACGTTCCCATTCCGTCAAAGGACGCGAACGAGTCACTTGAGCCGCGTTCCCGGTAAAGGGTAGCGGCGTACATGATTGCGCCAAGTTTGACGTCACCACCGGGCGCAGTTGACTGCGAATCCTTGTAGCCCGCCTCAACACGCTTGCGATAGCAGAACGCGTTGCTTGCGTTCACGCAGTACGTGAGGAACGCCGTGTCGTTTGCGGTGGCCGCTGCGATGCCGAGCCATGTCGTGACGTCTGATGACGTAATCCACGAAACTGAAACGGTGTCCGTGAGGGTTCCCGAAATTTCGTAGTAGGCGTCATCATTGTCATGCCCGTTGTGGGCGTAGAGGACTTGGTTGGGCCGGGGTTCCTCGTAGTTGAACGTCAGATAGCCCGAATCGTCTTTGCCCGTGTAGTAGTACGGTTCAACGCTAATAACCGTGAACGTCCCGGTGAACTTTGTTCCGGCGCTGGTGATGGTGACGGAATCACCAACCTGCACCTCGTTCGGGGTGAGTGTCTGAACGGCAGCTACTTCATCAATGTAGATGCCGTGCGTGAGCGTGTATGCAGCCACCGTTCAGACTCCTCAGTTCCCTGTCAGGCTCAGACGAAGGCGGCCTTGATGAACTTGGTGGAGTCCACCATTGCGGTTGCCACGTAGCCCCTGAACTTGATGTAGCGGGACAGCGAGCCGTCTGCCGCCTCCACGCTCAGCGCGCCCTTGTTCTGCTCGTAGAAACGGAATGCACCGTCCGTGGTGGAGCCGATGAGGAGCGTTCCGCTGGCAAGGTTGGAGTCCACGACAACGCGGAGGCCGAAGGCGTTGCCTGCGTCCGAGTTCGGGGACAGAGCGCCGTAGGCGTTCATCGGGCCGACCTGCGGGAACAGGGGACGGCCTGAACCGTCCTCCAGCTGGCCGAGGCTTGCCCAGCGGTTGCTTGCGAGGAACAGCGTGTCCGGGAGGTGACCGTTGGAGCCGGACAGGATGTCGGCTGCCGCGGTGTAAATCCACGTAATCCACTCAGTCGGGTCGGCGATGTTTGCCGAGGTGAAGTTGTTCGTGTTGGTGGTTCCGGCAACGAGGGCATCAGCTGCCACGTCATCCGAACGGTATGCGTAGCGGCGGGCCATGTCCTCAAGGAGTCCCTGCAACACTTCCGGCGAAGTCCAGTCCATATCCTCCTCGGACAGTCGGACGTAGCCGCCTTCAACTTCCTTTTCCACGGTCAGCGAGTTGACCACGTACTGGCCTGCGTCAAGTGCCACGTTCTCGCCGTTGCTTGCACCGATGGTGGTGTGGGTAGCCACGTAGGGAATCTGGAACTGCTTGCCGGAACCCTGCGGCATTGCGCGAACGCCGAAGGCGTTGACCACGGGACGGAAGTTCGCAATCAGATTCGTATACACCGGGCCGACAATCGGGTCGGGAAGAAGGCCGGGGGTGTCGGTGGTGGTGACGTCCGGGGCGGCTGCCTTGATGCGGGCGTTGAATTCGGCGAATTCTGCGCCGCCCTTCAGGAACTTTGCCACGTACTCGCCCATGCCGGGCATGACGAACGGCTTGGCGGGCTGGGCCGCAAGCAGCGGCGTGGTCGGAACGACAGCGGCCTCAACAGCCGGAGTCGGGTTGGTTTCGGTTGACATGGTTTCCTCCTCAGGAATGTCAGGGGTTGGGGTTTCGTCATCATCCGGCTGGGATGCTGCGATTTCTGTAATGACCGCATCCTTGAATGCGGGCTGGGCAACAAGGCTGATTTCCACAAGGTCAGCTTGCGACACAACCATTGTGCCGTTCTTGTCGTACTTGTATTTAACCGGGACGGCTCCGACTGAAACGGAATCGTATGCCCCGGCCTTAATCAGCTCTATAGCGTCCTGCGCTGCCGCGGTACGGGCAAACGTAGCGGTGAACAGCAAGCCCTCATCAGAGTTGACGAGTTCGCTGACAACGCCGCGGAGCTGCGTCATGTCGTGGCCCTCAAGGAGCTTGGGGCGCTTGCCCTCGGTGTCAAATGCACCGGGGGAAAACATGACGCGCTCACCGCCCGACACGGTAGCGGGCG
>Ga0208546_1000635_pt1 | contig 12102 bp, 20 predicted proteins | sample DEB19_08_DNA_4_FD_184528 | JGI IMG/M metagenome (GOLD analysis project Ga0208546, IMG submission 184528) | Aqueous microbial communities from the Delaware River and Bay under freshwater to marine salinity gradient to study organic matter... | ecosystem: Environmental > Aquatic > Marine > Coastal...
CATCCCGGCCCCCGAACCCACGCCGTCCTGGCACCCGATCCCGCACTCCACCTACATCTCCGCCATCCGCGACTCCCTGTCCGTCCTCGGCGCGAACATCGTCACCGAACGGTTCGCCATCAAGCCGGGCAAGACCGGAGCCGACAAGCTCTTCGGCCTCATCGAGTTCGAGCACCCGCGCCTGCACTCCTCCAAGGGCGGCATCGCAGGCTTCGGATTCCGTGGTTCGTGGGACAAGACCATCGCGCAGTCCGGCATCATCTCGTTCCGCACGTTCGTCTGCGACAACATGGCGTTCTCCGGCGGCGAAGCCATCTCCTTCCACCGCAAGAACACGCCCGGCCTCGCAGCCGACTACGAAACCACCATCGCCACGGCGATGATCAACTTCATCTCGACCGCCAACCAGTTCATCAAGGTGCTCGACCAGCTCAACAACGTCCGTGTCCCGGACACCCGTGAGTTCATCGACACCACCGCCTGCGCCCTCGCCGACGAAGGCGCAGTCCTCTGGCAGAACGTCCCGCACCTGCGCCGCGAACTCATGCGCACGGACGGACCCGGCGGATTCTTCCCGTCCGAACGCAACGCCGGCCTCACCACGGGCCTTGTCCTCCAAGCCGTCACCGAAGTTGAGAAGCGATCGCTCAACGCCCTGTCCACCGTCGATCGCATGCAGGCCGCAACCAACTACGTCACCCGCCTCGCAGACCTGGAGTACGCACACTCATGAACAACGTCCTCGACCCCCGCGTCATCGAATCCATCCGCTCCGCCTTCAAGAACAACAACGAGTACTTCTGGGACGCCCCCAGCAAGCCCGACAACCTCGACGCCACGGCCAAGTACGCCGCCGCCTACTTCAAGCTCGCTCCCAAGTGGATCGAACTGAACGAAGCCGTCCGCAACTCCATCACCACCATCGAAGTCCAGTCCGAACTCATCTCCCGCCTGTCCGGCCAGGTCGAACGCTTCATCGCACTCTGCGAGGACAACGGCATCCTGTCCGACGACATCGCACGCGCCAAGAACGGAGCATCCAAGTGATCGCCACACGCACCCGTCCCTACACCGACCCGCACCCCACCATCCGCATCCAGGAGGACGCGCTCCAGCGCCAGCGCGAACGGTTCGCCGAGCGCAAGCGTGCCATCTCGCGCCTCGTCGCCGAAGCGCCTGCCGACCAGAAGGAGATCTTCCACTGGACGCTGGTCTATGACCTCGAGCAAGCGCCGCTCGTCACCAGCCGTGAACTCCTGCTCACGCAGGGCATCATCCCCTGCCCGCCGCAGGAACTCATCACCGACGCCGACGTTCACGACGAACTGTGGACCATCATCGAGGGCATGGCCAAGACCGGCATCTACCTCCTCAACACGGACCACATGTGCGACCGTGACCTGTACGCACGCCTGTACTTCCGCATCCTCGACGAGCAGACCCGTGGCCTGCCTCCTGCCTCCGAAGCCTGCGAGTACATCGACTGCCTGCACCAGCTCGACATGGACCACCCGCTCGGCAAGCAGATGCTCAGCCGCAAGGAACCCAGCCGGCCCACCGACTACTGCCGTGGCCCGGTCTGCCCCCTTCCCGGTTCGCTCGCCGACCGTGACCGCTACCTTCCCCGCCCCTCCGACCCCAACGCCTGACACACGGGGCAGGACACGGATCTCTGACGAGGTGCCACGGCAGTCGCCGTCAAGCACGCGCCGTGATCCTGCCCCACCAGCCCATGGGACCGTCCGCACCGCCGACTCGTGACCGGCGTCAAGCGGAATCCCATGAACACCCTGCGCTCCAGGTTCGCCTGGTGGCGGACGACGGTCCGTGCGCAGGGAGGTGTCCCCCAGCCATCCGCCCTCCTCTGAGCGACCAAGCCTCTGTCTCGGTTCCGCGGAACCCAGCACACGCCACTAGCGTCCACCACGATAAGGCTCTGGCTGGTGGGGTACCATTCCCGCCCCATCCGAGGAACGACATGCAACTCACGCTGCTCCCCGCCAAGCCGTCATGCACGGCCTGCGATCTCCATTCCTCCGCCAAGAACGTAGGCATCCCGTCCCGCCATCTCCCCACCAGCCTGCCGCCTGACCCCACCAACCCGGTCGTCATCGTCATCGGCATGAACCCCGGCACCCAAGAGGACCGTGCCGGCGAGTGCTGGATCGGTCCCTCCGGCCAACTCCTGTCCGGCCCGTACCTCACGGGCTCCGGCATCAACTCCCTTGCCACCGTGTACCTCTGCAACGTGGCCCGCTGCGTCTCGCCCGGCGGCAAGCCCAAGCCTGCCCACTACCGCACCTGCTTCGGCAACACCCTCGCCGACATTCAGGCCATCCTCGAGCACCACATCCCGGCCACCGCCCGTGCCATACTGTGCGCCGGCGCAGACCCGGTCACGCACCTGTCCCGCACCTGGTCCAAGCGTGCACTCTCCCAGCAGGACGCCTTCCGTACCCAGGGCATCGCCATCCCGACCCTGTCGCGCACGCACTTCTTCGCCACGTACCACCCGGCTGCAGTCCTGCGAGAGCCCGGCCTCATCCACCCCGTCGCAGACCACATGGCCCTGCTCCGAAACTTCCTGACCGGCGAACTCGCACGCCCGTCCGCTCCCCTCATCCGCACCCCGTTCCTTCCCACACCATGACCTTCACCCCCTCAGAACTCAACACCATGCGCAACGCACTGGTCGACCTCCAGGCAAACCTGGACGAACTCGGCCCGTGCGACCATCCCGTCAATGTCTGCGTGTGCGGCCTGCGCACCACGCTCGACAACCTTGCGCCCCTCTTCCACCGCATCACCTCAGGCCAGGTGGGGTGGTTGCCCCCGTCCGAAGAAGCCAACCTCAACAACGCCGCATTCCGGCAAGGCACGCTCCGATGACCAACCCCACCAACCAGCAGGCCGAAGACAAGTACGCCACCTACCTCGAGCAGCTGCTCGGCTACACCGCCAAGACCGTGATCATCTACGCGTCCGAGGACGGCTCCGACGAAACCTCCTACGGCATGGTCTTCAGCCGCACCGACAAGTCCGGCAAGGAACAGTTCCTCTACACCGAAATCCTCCGCGACGAGGAAGGCAACGGGCCCGGCCACCTCCACATCTCCGAGGAACTGGCATGACCCGAGACAACGAGGAGAAGGCGAACCGTGCACGCAACGCGCTCATCAAGTACGTCGATGACCAGCCGCTGACCCGTGTCCTCGAGACACCCGACGAGGCTGCGCTCACCGACCTCATCACCGACGCCATGCACCTGTTCGGCAGGCAGGAAGTCCTTGCCGCAGTGGACCGTGCCGAGATGCACTACGCCGCCGAGATCGAGGACGAGACATGACGGCAGCAGACCCCAACAAGATCCAGCAACGTGACTTCGAGTCGAACATCAGTCACCAGATCCGCTACCTCACCGGCGTCGCCGACTCGGTGGGGTACGTCATCCTGAGCGCCGAGCTCATGAAGCAGGTCGCAGACTCCCACGCTTGGCTCGAACGCAGGTACGACTCGTACCGTGCGGAAGAAAGGCACCGCAAGGAGATGGAGAAGAAGCGCAAGGCAAGGATGAAGGCAACCAAATGAACGACAACTCCCTGATCTACTGGCTGTATAGGCAGGAAGGAACGAAGGCAACGGTCGGCATGATCGCGGCCAACCGCATCCGCGAACTCAAGCGAGAACTTGCCCGTGCCAACCAGCGCCTGGGCCTGTACCAGCACCACGCCTCCAAGAAGAAAGCCAAGCCATGAAGAACGACCCCTTCCCGACCGACGCGGACATCGTGAAGCGCCTGCGCCAGATCGTTGCCGAGCCGCAGAAATGGTGCAGTACCGACGTGGACTACGTGGACGACGCCGCCGACGCCATCGCCCGCCTCACCGCCGAGCGCGACGAGGCGATCAAGGATGCGGAACGATGGCAGGCAGACGCACTCCGCCTGCTGACGGAACGCAACGCAGCCAAGGAACAGAACGTCAAGCTCCTATCCAAGATCCAGGAGTACGAGGCACGTGAGCAATAGTCCCCGAGTCATCTCCCTCGACATCGAAACCTACGGAGCCGCTGCCACCAACGGGAAGGGAACCCTGTTGCCTGCGCAGACCGTGTTCCATCCTGCACGGGCCATCGCCACGGACGGCGTTGCCCGCCAGGACCTTGTCCTCACGTGCGCCATCACCGTTGCAGCGTCCGAGCCACGCCGTCCCGCCAACGGAACGCTCGACCTCGACGGCATCGCCAGCCTCGTGCCCGGTGCCACCTTCACGCTCAACCTGACCGACCCCACCAGCCACGCGTGCCTGTCCGCATGGCTCCGGCACTCCGACGTGATCGTCGGCATGAACCTGCCGTTCGACATCCTCTGGCTGCGCGCATTCTCCCCCGCCATCGCACTCGCACTCAACGGCAGGCACACCCTCATCGACCTGTCCGTCGTGAACTTCCTGCACTCGGAACTCCGCCCAGAGCGCAGTCTCAAGTCGCTCGGTCCCGTGCTCGGCACCCACTCGTACCGTGACGAGGCCACGCTCAAGGACGGTCGCCGGTTCTCCTCCCCCGCCAGCCCGGACCTCCACGCGTACAACGCGCAGGACACTCACAACACGATGCTCGCCGTCGCGCACCTCGCGCAGCGCATCAAGCAGGACTACCCCGACACCCACAAACTCAGCGAGTACAGCGTCCACCACTTCAGCGAAACCCTCTGGTCCACCATCCGCATGTCCGAAGCGGGCATCCCCTTCCGCTTCCGATCCCTTCACAATCTCGAGGACCGGCTGCTCGCCGAAGCAAACGACTCCGCCAACTGCGCCGCAACTGGTGGGGTACTCATCGAAGGGGAAGGCAGCATCCAATCCCAGCGCGAGTTCCTAGACCGCTGCATCGAGACGATCCAGGTCACGCATCCTGACTTCCTCTCGCACCCGCTCCTCACCTACACCGAGAAGAACCGCCAGCTCTCGTGGTCCAGCGAGAACCGTCGCCTGATCGCAAGCCACCTGCCCGACACCCACCCCGCCCGCCTCATCTTCGAGTGCGCGGACAAGCACGCCACCGCCCAGAAGATCGTCTCCTCCTACACCTACCCGCTCCTCCGTCACCGACGCACGAAGCCGACCGACAAGTCATCGGTCCTCATCCCCTGCGCCGACAACCCGATCATCGGCATCGCCTACCCCACCTGGTACACGGTCCCCTCAATCCCCAAGGACTCCGGCTCCGAGGGCGGCACGATCCAGGCCCGCATCACCTGCAAGAATCCTGCAGCTCAGACATTCCCCGCCATCATCAAGGACTGCGAGGAGTCCCGGTTCCCGGACGGCAGCATCGTGTCCTTCGACCTGAGCCAGATCGAACTCCGTGTAGCAGCCATCCTGTCGGGCGAGCCCACCCTCCTCGCCGCATTCAACGAGGGTCTTGACCTGCACACGCAGCGCACCCTCGCCATCTTCGGTGCCGACGCACAATCCCGCCCAGACTTCAAGTCGCTCCGCCAGATCGGCAAGACCGTGAACTTCGCCGACCTGTTCGGTGCCTCCGCCCCACGCCTGCAGCGCTCCGTCCTCGACATGTCGGGCACGCTCTATCCCCTCGACTTCTTCGAGCAGATCGTCGCGTCCCGCCACGCCCAACGACCTGGCCTCGTCGAGTGGCAGCACTCCCTCTGCCTCGAAGCACAGGCCAAGGGCTACATCGAGCTGCCATACACCGGCCACACCCGCACGTTCACCAACTTCCGGCTCGACGAACGGGCATGGCGCACCCGCAAGGAACTCCGCCAGCTGGTGGGGAAGGGCGGCAAGTCCCTCGTCTCCGAAGTCTGCAACTTCCCCGTGCAGGCCACGGCCGGCAACGTGATGCTCGCCATCCAGAACTTCATCCACCGGGCGCTCGGTCCCCTCACGAGCCCCACCAGCCACAAGCAACCCCGCCTGTTCCTCCAGGTCTACGACGCCCTGTACTTCGACTGCCCACCCGGCACGGAGGAGCAGGTCCGCAACCTCATGTGGGCAGCCGTAGAGTTCGTCGGCACCGCCGGATATTGGTATCAGTTGTGCAAGCGTTCAGGACACCACGCACCCCTCATCTACGAGTAAGCCATGCAGAACTGGTCAATACCACCCACCGTCTTCGAGTCCCTATACCGCTACTACAGACACGGCATCCCCGGCGGGGACTTCGTCATGGCCGTCATCAACGACAAGGGATGGGAAGCCGCAGCCCGTGCGGACTCCACGAACCGCAAGCACCTGGCCGACATCCTGTTGTTCAACGGGCAGGCCAGCCGATACCACCGGGATTGCAAGCTCTCGAACGACATGTCCGGATACGACCTGCGCTGGGAAGCATGGCGCGGCAGGTACAGCCCGGAAGCCCAGGAGATCACTGCCTACCTCGGAGAAGACGATGACTGAATACACCATCGAAGGCCCAATCGAACGGGACATCCCCGTGTACATCGAGCGCAACGGCATCTACCTCGAATGCACGTTCGCATGCAAGTACAACGTGATCACCGAGCGGATCGGCAACGGCGACCGCCGTTCATCAATCGAGTGGATCGACCGCACGCTCATCAAGGTTGAGTACGGCGACGCACTCGACAACGAGTACCGGTGGATCTACGGCGACGACATGCACCCCAAGATCCGCAGCGTGGTGGACACGTTCAACGACGAGATCCAGAACAAGCTGGAGAAAGCAACGAAGCCATGAGCAAATACCCCAACGTCCGCAAGTGCATCGACCAGATCCGTCACCTACTTCCCCCGGAGTTCACGCTGGTCGTGGAGTACTCAGGGTCCAACGACTCCGGCTGGTTCGACCACCACCACTTCTCCATGGAGAACGGCGACCGGGTCATGCACAAGTCCGAGGATGACAAGGAAGCCGCGTACTCCATCGTCCAGTCGTTCATCACCGACATCCACGACGAGCTCTACCACCTGCTCGAGTCCCGGTTCCCCGGCTGGGAGATCGGTGACGGCCACGTCCACGGTTCGACCGGGGCCTTCACCATCCACAGTCGTGACAACACCATCTCCCAGCGGCACGAGGTCCAGTTCCAGGAAAGCCAGGACGAGAGTCCTGAAGAGAAAGTGAGCTTCTGATGCACCCCCACCACCACGCCATGTCGTCCGCCAAGAAGCACGGCGGCAAGCCCGAGGACTACGAGTTCATCCACGCCTGGTTCGACGCGACCAAGGCGTTCATGGGCGACGCCCGGCACCGTGCCCTCCGGCACCACACCGCCGGCATCTTCTGGTGCGAGCTCGAGTTCGGCACCACCGTCCGCAACAGCGAAGGCAAGGACGTGCCCGTCCGGGTCATCGCCGAGCAGCACGTCATGGAGGACATGGGGTTCCTGCCCACCCCCGAGTGGTGGCTCTCGAACATGAAGCTCACCGTCGCCATGAACCGTGTCCCCACCAAGCCGCCGTCCACCCCGGACGAATGGGCAAGCACCAGGAAGAATCTCCTGAAGGACATCTACGGACTGCACAAGGAAATCCCTAGCATCCGGGAGTGTCCCGAACCGCCACCGTCCTGATCGACAGCAGGGAGAAGAAGCCGCTTGCGTTCCCGGCCCACCTCGTGGTGCTGGACCGCAGCCGCCCTTCCACCGCCGGCAAGTCCCTCACATTGACGGTCCGCACTCAGTCTCAGACCCTCAAGACCGGGGACTACCGGCTGGTGGGGGGCACCAGCGCCATCGAGCGAAAGGGCAGCTTCGAGGAAATCGCGGGAAACTGCCTGACCGTGGACGGCAGGCGACGCTTCGCCGAGTGCTGCCGACGCCTCCGTGACGAGTGCAGGACCGCCTGCCTGCTGTTTGAAGGGCTGATCCGAGACTTCGATGTACGACCTGGACTTCCGCATCCAGGGGTAGCAACCGATGCTTTGATGGATATCATCGGGGAGTACAGACTGCCGCTCATGCTCCTTCCCTTGAGCACCGTTGGCCAGCGTAGGGCCGCAGGGGAATGGGCACTGAGATGGCTCATCAGCCAGGAACATCATGGCTCAGGTTCAGCTCACGACGGACGTCAAGAGTTTCAAGGGGTACACCCAGACGGCAGCGAATGCTCTGGTCCAGCGGATTGCAAGCACGACGCGTCCGACTGACGGAACAGGAAGTACGGTCATCGGGGGTGGGCAGAACTACATGAAGTTCCGGTTCTTCAACTCGGATAGCACGACGCCCGCCATCTACATCTACGGGTGGTCATTCGCTTCAGACACGATGAGCTGGGAGCCCCAGCTTCTCTTTTCCAGCTCAACCACCCTCACCTCCGGAACCCACAGCCATCCTCAGTTCGGCACCGTGTACGAAGTCGCCAACTACACCAAGGTGACTGGAGACGCAAAGATCTTTCCTGGCCCTGCAAACAGCGGCAACGCAGGGTTCATCCTGGTTGACACGCTGGGTTGCCAGTTCATCGACATCCACTGCGTCGCTTCGGGTTCGACCACTTCCTTCACTGCCGCGTCTCTCTGATGCATCACAACAGAACCTGGCCGCTGGATCTGATCCTTCTTCGGACGCAGCGAAACCGGATTCTCCCGGTGACTGGTGGGGTATTTGAGCTCAAGGCAATCTTCGACACCACCACCTCCACGTCTCTGACTTGGACCGAGTCATCTCCCAAGCCGGACACCTACCGGATCGAACGCAGCACGGACGGTATCTCGTTCTCGACGGTGACATCCGCTGCAGCTGACGTGTTCTCGTACACGGACACAGGGCGAACGGAATCGACCGAGTATTACTACCGAATCATCCCTGTCCTGAACGCAGCTGACCAGCCTGCATCGAACATCGCCTCGACCTGGACGGTGCCGGCCACCCCCACCGGGCTGACGGCGACGGCCATCTCCTCCACGCAGATCAACCTCGCGTGGTCGGACGTGTCCACGGGCAACACGGCGCAGTCGATCCAGCGTCGTTCCCCGGCCGGGAGCGGGTCATACTCGTTCATCGCGTCGGTCGGCGCGACGGCGACCTCGTACAGCGACACGGGCCTCACGCTTGCCACGCAGTACGAGTATCAGGTGGCGGCGACGAACCCGGCCACGCAGAGCGCATGGAGTACGGCGGCGAACGCGACCACGACGGGAGGCGGCCCGCCCGCATCGTCTTGGACGCTCGACTTCAGCACCGGGGAGCCGTGGTCGAACGGGACGAACTACGTGTTCTCCTCGACGGCCAGCACCACGCGGACGTACGTCAACAGCAGCGGGTACGTCGCGCCGTGCGTGGCGAACAGGTGGACAAACAGCGAAGTCATCGCGTCTTGGCCGACGGTAACGATAACCAACTGCAATACCGCCGCAAACTCAACGACAGCACCAGACGGAACGACGACTGCCGACACGGTTTCCGCAACCACTACAAGCGCGTCCCATTGGGTGCGCGGACAGGCAGCAGGAGCGGCTGCCGTTTCCGGTGCCAACTGCACATGGTCGGTGTACTTGAAGGCTGGTGGTGGGGTTGGTGCGACTTACGGATTAATCGCAGTCGAAAGTTCCGGTACGCCGGATCGCACGACCAGAGTCATCTATGACCTGACAACCGGAGCCAGAACGCAGGAACTTTCCAGCAACTCACCAACAGGAGTTGAAAGTCCGGCGCAGGCGGAAAACTGCGGAAACGGCTGGTGGCGTGTTTGGCTTCGACAGGACATCAACGGAACATCGCACCAACGGTGCTTCGTCGGGCTCACCAACGTATCCACTTCAGCAACTCTGTTCCCTACATTTGCTGGGGCGGCGTCTGATGCCGATTTCATCTACGTCTGGGGGGCGCAGTACGTCATCGGTTCCGCCGCGCTCCCCTACAGCGCCACCACGACCTCCTCCAACGGCATCCCGCGCCTCACGCACAACAGCAGCGGGTCGCGCCTCGGGCTGCTGGTGGAGGGGCAGAGGGCGAACCTGCTACAGCGCAGCGAAGAGTTCGATAACGCTTACTGGTCAAAGGACGGCATCCTTGCGTTTGGATCTGGCAGCACCGCGAATGCGGCCACGGCACCAGACAACACGACTACCGCCGATCTATGCACGGAAAGTAGTGCGAATGCCGGACACAGCCTCAATTCTACTACTGTCAACGCCAACCGATCCGGCGGCGTAACGTGTTCCGTCTACGCAAAGAAACCAAGCAGTAATGGTCGCAATCATGTGTCGATTGGTGGTCAATTCACCACCCTCACCAACGTGCACGGCATCGTGATCTTTGACCTTACGAACGGTCAATATGTGGCGCAATCCGGTTTTACCGCGCTGACTCTTACGTCATACGGATCTGAAGATGTCGGCAACGGTTGGTATCGGTTTTGGATCGTCGTAACAGAAGGAGGGGCAGGCACTAGTGCTTTCTCCTTCCGTCCCGGCCCTGCAATTTCGACGGCTACCAGTTCGTATGGTCGCCCACTTTATGCGGGAAACGGCACAGACGGTGTTCTCCTCTGGGGTGCACAGGTTGAGAACGCAGCCACGCCTTCCTCCTACATCCCGACCACGACCGCCAGCATCACCCGCCAAGCCGACATCGCCTACGTCGAGACTGCCGATGTCACGAACTGGGGTCGCCCCGGCTCGTTCGTCGTGGAGTACTACAAGCCGCTTGAGCAGTCCGGCGGCGTGGTGGTGGCCGACGATGACGGCGCAGGCAACGCAGGACGCCTCGGCGTGGAGTACAGCGCAGGTGGCCCCCGGATCGTCTACGGAACCTCCAGCGCAGGCGCAGGCGGCACGGACAGCGCAGGGCTCAACAAGATCGGATGGGCGTGGGACGGCAGCGGCGCGGCGACCCGAAGTGCGCTCAACGGTTCCGCGCTGGACACCTCGCTGGCGACCTCGTTCGACCCGACGCTTACGGACGGCATCAACCTCGGCGGCAACATCGATTGGACGAGCCTGCCGCTGACGGTGAGCGGGCAGCCGAACGTCGTGATCCGCAAGGTGCGGTTCTGGAACTCGCAACTGTCTGCGGCAGACCTCAACACCCTGACCACCTGACATGGAAGACGCACCCCCACCCGGCCCCGGAATGCACGATTACTGGCTGCGCGGCGACAGCGAGGCGGCGGTGATGGCGGCGATGGCGGAAGCGTCGATCCCCACCCTCCCGTCCACCGAGTCCTCGTTCGACCCCATCGGGACGATCTACGACGCGGACGGCAACCCCATCCCCGGCTGGCACGCGAACCTGCGGCTGCGGCACGAACTCACTCTGGCCCAGTACGAGGCGCTTGCGGCCGTGCTGATCGCGCCGCCCGCCAACCCAGTGCGAATCTGGGGCTGAAACATGAATCCAGACATGACCCGCGAAGCAAACAACATCGTGCGTCTGTCTCCCGGAGACTGGGCAAAGATTGCGGGTGTTGCCCTGACCTTGTTCGGAAGCCTGATGGGGGTGTACATCCACCACGACCGAATGCTCACCCAGCTCATCGTCCAGCAGCAGTACACGAACGTACGGCTGGACAAGATCGAAATGAAGCTCGATGAGAATCCTCGTCGTTAGCCTCCTGCTGGTGGGGTGCAGCGCGACGGAGCGTGTGTCCGAGAACGCAAACGAAATCAGGACGGAGGCGCGTGCATTGTCCCTGCACGGGGAGAAGACCCAGGACAAGGAGGTTGTCACCCGTGCCGAACGAATCTACGACCTGGCTGCTGATATCCACGATCAGCTTCCTGGTCTTGAGGACAAGACACCTGCGTGGATGGAAACGCTCGTTTGGGTGGCTGGAGCCGTGGTTGCCGTGGCGGTGGTCATCCTCCTCTGGCAGACCGGATTGGGCCAGGCCATCCGGGTTGCCGTGGGCTGGATCCCGCGCAAGAAGGTTTCGGATGCGGACCTGGCCTACCGGATGCTCGATGACAAATCACCTGAAGACGCCCGTGAGTATGTCGCTGCGCGGCGGGCTTCTGACCCGGAGTTCGATGCTGCGTGGCGACGCATTCACAAAAAGGAAACGGCATGATCCTCGCTGACTTCTCTTCTTTCCTCGGTAGCCTGTGGTTCGCAGCCCTGCTTGGTGCGGTCGGATTCGTGGCCGGCTGGTACCTCTGCAAGAAGCACGGCTCCAAGAT
>Ga0208546_1000642_pt1 | contig 12025 bp, 10 predicted proteins | sample DEB19_08_DNA_4_FD_184528 | JGI IMG/M metagenome (GOLD analysis project Ga0208546, IMG submission 184528) | Aqueous microbial communities from the Delaware River and Bay under freshwater to marine salinity gradient to study organic matter... | ecosystem: Environmental > Aquatic > Marine > Coastal...
TGCGCCAGCGCCAACATCAAATTGACCCATACGCTCAGCCAGGTTGAACGCAAAGCCAGCCGCTGCTCCTCATGGCTGCGCTTCATGCCAAATCCTCCGGATTGGCGCAATGCCGACATAAGCAGGTCAATCCCTGCGCCTGAGGTGGAATCCGTTTCAGCAAGTTGGCGTTAAAACGAAACCGGCAACACCAGCAAGGTGCCTGCTTGACGCCGGTGCTGCGCTCGATCTCGAGGGCGCAGGCGTTTGGCTGGCCGCATAAGGGACAGAGAGTGGGGTCGATCTCACTGGCTAGCTCGTCCATTCGACAAGTCTAGCGTCAATCAGGCACTTGCGGCCCAGCCGGGGCGAATGACTGAATTAGACTTGCCTCATTCTTTTCCCCAGTTTGCCCTTGACTACCTTATTTCCCTCCATACCACGCGCCTTGGTGAGCTTGCTCATCGCAATCTCACTGGTCCATGCCATGATTGGTTGGAGCGTCGGGCTGACTGGGGATGAAGCGCATTACGCCCTGTATGCAGCCCACCCCGCACTGAGCTACTACGATCACCCGCCTCTGGTCGGCTGGTCACAGTGGCCGCTGGTCCAACTGGGCGTGTCTGATGGGACATTGCGCCTGTTGCCCAATGCGCTGTGGCTGGCCACCGCCTTGCTGATTTATCACATTGCCATTCGTTTGCATCTAAGGTCTGCACCTCTTTCTGATCCATCGCAGATCACATCAAGTGGTAGCTGGGCATTGTTGGCCTTCTGTCTGGCCCCATTGCCCCACGTTCTGGGACTGGGCTTGCTGCCCGACACCCTCCTGATGTTTTTTACCGCGGCATTGATGCTGCAAACCTTGCGTCTGCTTGAACCCGTTCACGCCTCTGAGCTGCGCCAGTGGTTACTGCTGGGGGTCCTGCTGGGGCTGGCAGGACTTGCCAAATACACCGCCTTGTTTGCAGCAATTCCCGTCGCAGTCTGTTTGCTGTTAGCCCATGGCGCGCGTCTATTGCGGCACTATGCGCCTTGGCTGGCCATGTTCCTGGCCATGGTCATGGTGTTGCCAGTGTTCCTGTGGAATGCCAGCAACCACTGGATTTCCTTCAGCTACCAGCTCCAGCATGGGGCCGGTAGCCATTGGCAAGTCAGCCATTTGGCTACATTCATGCTTGTCCAGCTCATGCTTTATCCGCTTTTGCTGTGGGGCGCATTGGCGGCGATCCGACAGATACGCATCATTGAGCAAGCGGCACGCTGGCTGACCACGTTTGCCTTGTTGCCTTTTGGGGTGTTGGCCTATTTGTCCGGGGGAGGCTCCAGCCTGCCCCACTGGACTGCGCCGGCCTGGGTCGCGCTGGCGCCCTTTGCCGGCCTGGGACTGAGCAGGCTATGGGCTGGCGGTCAGCGCTGGCTGATCTGGCTCCTCGCTGGCTTGCAGGCCACCTTTTCCTTGGGCTTGTTTTTGTTGATTCTGAGTGCCGGGCCCACCCAACTTCGTAGTGATGACCGTCAACCCGAGACATTCAACCCTTTTACCGACTTTTACGGCTGGGACCGGGCGGGACAACACGCCCTGGCTTTGGCTAAAAAAACCGGAGAGACACGTCTGGTGGTGCAGAACTGGACCCTGGCGAGCCGGCTTGCCTGGTATGCCCGCCCTCTGCCCGTGCATGTCATCGCCCCCGGGTTTGATCAGTTTTCAATATGGTCCGGCCCTCTGGCAAGTGGTGCCAACGCACTGTTGCTGGATTGGTCGCAGATGGCTTACCAACAGCCGGTCGGTAGCGGCCAATTTGAGCGCTGCGAAAAACTAGACACGCTGAAGGTTGAACGCGCTGGTCGGCCCATTGCGCACTTCAGCTTTTACCTTTGCACCAACTGGGGGGGTCAACCCCAACCGAGACGATCCGGCTAGCCTTGACGCCTAGAATCAAGCGACAGCTACTTTGCATTCATGTCAGCCTCCTCACTCTCCTCGCACTCCCCGCCCGCCATCAGGCCCATTCACTGGGTTACGCCGGCCGTACTCCTTATGCTCTCCTTGCCACTTTGGCTAAGGTGGTATGAGCCCGGGCTTTTCTACGCGCTCAACCGCTACCTGGGTCTGCTGCCTGATCTGACCTGGACTCTGCTGTCCCTGCTGGGCACCGGGTGGGCTATTTTTGCTTTCAGCTCACCGGCCCTGTGGCATCAGCCGCGCCTCATCATGAGCTGGCTATGTGCCGCGCCTCTGGCAGGCCTGGCCACTCGCAGCGGCAAAAGTTTCTTCTTCAGCCCAAGACCTCTGGAGGCACTTGGCCCTGAGGGCATTCGTGTCATTGGTGAGCCGCTTTATGTGGCAGCCATGCCCTCTGGCCACACCATCACGGCTTTTGCTGGGGCAGCAGCCATTTACTTTTCGCTGGCACCCGAAACACGGCGACGTCACCTCTGGCTATTTGGTTTGGCACTGGGCGTGGCCCTGTCGCGGGTGGCGGTTGGCGCTCACTGGCCGGCCGATGTCGCCGTTGGTGCCGCGCTCGGGCTCTGGTGCGGCCTCTCAGGCGCCTGGTTGAGCCACAAGTTGCCCGGGCGCTGGCAACAGGTCGACAGCTGGCTTACCCGTGCCCTGGCTTTGCTGGGCTTCTACAGCGCCTATGTCCTGCTCAGCGACGAAATGGGCTTTGTCCAAAACCTGCCTTTCCAGTACCTGCTGGCGGCCTTTCTGGGTGCTAATTTGCTTGTCTTTGCACGCCGGAGCTGGTCACGAAATTCTGTCTCTTAACCCAAGGAATCCATCATGCTGCTTTATGACCTGGTGAATGCGCGTGGCGCCCATTTCAGTCCCAACTCCTGGCGTGTGCGCATGGCGCTGGCGCACAAGCAAATTGGTTATCAGGTCGAGGACCTGCACTTTGGGCAGATCGAAAGCATCAACCCCGGAGGGGAACGCTTGACGATTCCAACCATCGAACATGAAGGCCAGCGGGTCACAGACAGTTGGGCCATTGTCCAGTATCTGGATCAAACCTTTGCAGATCAGCCAGCGCTGATTGGCTCAGGCTCTGCAGCACAGGTTCTGCGCTTTTTTCAGTACTGGGTGCAGACCACGGTGCACGCCGGCATCATTCGTCTGATCCTGCGCGACCTGCATGACAGTCTGCATCCGGATGATCACGCCTATTTTCGTGCGTCTCGCGAAAAACAGTTTCGCAAGACTCTGGAAGAGGTCCAGGCCGGTCGCGATGACCGCGTCGGTGCCTTTCGAGAGTCGTTGCGCCCGATGCGCATGAAATTGCAAGAGAGTCCTTTTGTCGGCGGCGAGGTCCCAAGCTATGCTGACTACCTGGCTTTTGGTGGATTTCAATGGGCCCGCCTGAGCAGCTCCTACCCGCTGCTGGCAGAAGATGACCCGGTCTATGCCTGGCGGGAGCGCTGCCTGGACCTATTCAACGGCCTAGCGCGCCAAGAACCTGCGGCCAACTGACTTGGCCACAGCCTCCCGCAATTGGATCGAGCCAATTGTTGACTGAATGATTTGATCCAGATCGTCAAATTTCCAATCTTGATTGCCGTGAAATTACCGCGCTCGATAGGATGCCCGCATGACTTTGCGCACGCATGGCCCTCTCGATCTGCGTCTGGTAATCGATCCGGATTCGCTGGGTTTTGACAATACCTCCGAACTGGCGCAAGAGTTGCTGCCATGGGTGGGTCAAGAACGTGCCGAGAAAGCGGCCCGTTTCGGGCTGGCGCTGGATCAACCCGACTATCACCTGTTTGTACTGGGTGAACTTGGGAGTGGCCGCACCACCTTGCTCAGTCAACTAATGCTTGAAATGGCGTCTGGCAGACCGGTTCCGCCAGACTTGTGCTACCTGCACAATTTTGACGCGCCCGAACGGCCCCTGGCGCTGCGACTGCCCGCTGGCCAGGGCCGATTGCTGCGGCAGCAGATGTCTGAGCTTGCCAAAGACCTGCAGACTGAAATACCACGGCGACTGGCCAGCCAGGATTTCAAGACCCAGAGTGAGCGCATCCAGCGCACTTTCAAGACCCAGGAAACCGAGGCCTATGCCGAGTTGTCAGCGTTTGCTGAAGCACGTCATTTCAGTCTGCACCGCGACAGCGGCAACCTGATTCTGACTCTGCGTGATGCGCAGGGTCAGCCTATGACCGAAAAGGCGACCCTGAAGTTAAGCAAGGTCCAACGGGAGGAAATCGACATTGCCGAGGAGGAGCTGCGCAATGCGATTCATCGGTACATTGAAAAAATGCGACCGCTGGAGCGAGACAACAACCAACGCCTGAGCCACCTGCAACAGCAATTGGTCAAGCCGATGCTGGAAGGTGCCATGCAATCGATACGCAGCAGTCTGCGCAAGCAGATCAAGGATGCGGTCAAGTTAGGCAACTATCTGGACCAGGTGCAACGCGATCTGCTGGATAACCTGGACTTGTTCCAGACTCCTGAATCAGATGAGGACACCCACCAGGCGATGCTCAGCCTGGTCTTGTCCAGATTACGGGTGAATCTGGTGGTGGATAACAGCAGCCTGGAGAGCGCTCCAGTGATCGTGGAAGACAACCCCTTGTCACGCACCCTGTTTGGCAACATCGAGTACCAGTATGAAGACGAGGCCCTGGTCACCGATTTCAGCCGGATCCGTGCGGGCAGCCTGTTGCGTGCACATGGGGGCTATCTCATGCTGCACTTGCGCGATCTGATGGCCGACGAATTGGTGGGAGAAAAATTGCGCCGCTTTTTGCGCAACAACCGACTGCAAATTGAAGAGCCTGGCCTGCCGATGCAACCCATCACAGCCGTCTCGCTGGTGCCAGAGCCAGTGGACGTGGAAGTCAAGATTGTGTTGATAGCCTCGATCGAGCAGTATTACGCACTGCAGGCCAGCGACCCGGAATTTGTCCGTCATTTTCGGGTCAAGGTGGATTTTGCCGAAAGTGTGCCGGACCACCCCAAAGTGCGACATGCTTCGGCCATTTTGATCGCTCATACCTGCATTCGTCTGGGTTTGCCACATTGCTCTGCAGGTGCGGTGGCCCGGCTGCTTGAGCAGGCACACCGAGAAGTGGATGACCAGACTCGGCAGAGCGTGGTCTTTGCCGATACCGAGGCCTTGTTGATCGAAAGCGCGGCTTTATGCCGCGCGCGATCGGCAACCCGGATTGAGGCCATTGATGTCGAATCTGCCTTGCAGGCCCGAAATTACCGGCATAACTACCCCGAACAGCGCTTGATTGAAAGCGTTGTCGATGGCGAGCGCCTGATAGCTGTGACGGGTATGCGGGTGGGTCAGCTCAACAACCTGACCCAGGTTGACCTGGGTGACCACCGCTTTGGTTTTCCGGTTCGGGTCAGCGCGCGCACCACTGCCGGCGAGGAAGGGGTGCTCAATATTGAGCGTGAAGTTGAAATGACCGGCCCGATCCATGACAAGGGCATCTTCATTTTGCAGAGCTACCTGTCTGCCCTCTTCGGGCATATGGCTCCGCTTGCGCTGACTGCCGCAATCACTTTTGAGCAAGAGTATGAAGGACTGGAGGGCGACTCTGCCTCCTGTTCCGAATTTCTGGTGCTGCTGTCCTGTCTGGCTGGTTTGCCCCTAAGGCAGGATATTGCGGTCAGCGGAGCACTCAACCAACATGGTGAAATCCTGCCAGTGGGTGCCATCAACGAAAAGGTCCACGGCTGGTTTCGTCTTTGCCAGGCGCTTGGTCTCAGTGGCCAGCAAGGGGTTCTGATTCCGCGCCGAAATTTGCGCCATCTGATGCTCGACCATGCGCTGATCGCTGCGGTGAAAGACGGGCTATTTCATATCCATACCGCCGAGCATTTCAGTGAAGCCCTGGAGCTGCTGACCGGAACACCTTCGGGATGGACACCGGCAGGTGGAACTTTTGAAGAGGAGTCGGTCCTTGGACGGGCCCAAAAGACGCTTAAGGCCTACCGGCAAGCCTGTCAGGCAGCCGCTAGCGAGCGCTCGCAGCCTACTCCCTCACGCCTGAAACGGTCGCGCTGATCAGCCTCTTAGCACTATCGACCTTCAGATTTCCAGTGCATGCCGCAAGAAGCCAACGCAGCTCGGTTCAGTGCAACCCTGTCAAAGCCGAATCGGCGCCTAGGCGCGGGCACCAAAAATGGCTGTACCCACCCGCACCATGGTGCTGCCGGCATGAATGGCAGCCTCCAGATCGGCCGTCATGCCCATGGACAAGGTATCAAGCTGAAGTCCGCCTGCATTGAGTTGGTCAAACAGGTCTCGTGCCTTGGCAAAGACTGATCGCGCCGCCTCAAAGTCGGGCGCAGGTTCCGGGATGCACATCAGGCCGCGTAGGCGCAAGTGCTTGAGCTGGCTGACTTGCGCAGCAAGTTCTGGCAACTGTTCGGGCCTGACCCCCGATTTGTTAGGGCCCCCATCGACATTAACCTGCAAACACACCTGTAACGGTGGCAGATGCGTGGGCCGCTGCTGTTCAAGCCGCTGGGCAATCTTGAACCGGTCAACCGTCTGGACCCAGTCAAAATGCTCGGCCACCAGGCGCGACTTGTTGCTTTGCACCGGGCCGATGCAATGCCACTCCAGCCCCAGGGCGGACAAGGCCGAAATCTTTTCAACGCCTTCCTGAATATAGTTTTCTGCAAAAGCTTGCTGGCCAGCACGATGCGCCAGGGCGATCAACTCTGGCGCCACGGTCTTGCTCACAGCCAGCAGTCGCACCTCTTCGGGTCTTCGTCCAGCCTGTTGACATGCATCAAGAATACGCGCCCGGACAATTTGGAGATTGGCTTCGATCGTCGTCATAATGCTCCAAGCGTATCAAACTGCTCAACTGACGTACAAGCTGTGGACATTACCCAACTGCTGGCATTCAGTGTCAAGAACAAGGCATCTGACCTGCATCTTTCCTCCGGGCTGCCGCCCATGATCAGGGTCCACGGCGACGTCCGCCGCCTGAATCTCGAGCCGATGGAGCACAAGCAGGTTCATGCCATGGTGTACGACATCATGAATGATTCACAGCGCAAGCATTTTGAAGAATTCCTGGAGATAGATTTTTCTTTTGAGATCGATGGCCTGGCCCGTTTTCGTGTCAACGCCTTTAATCAGCAGCGTGGCGCAGGCGCCGTCTTTCGAACCATCCCCAGCAAAATCCTCTCGCTAGAGCAACTCAATGCGCCCAAGATATTTGCCGATCTGGCGCTCAAGCCGCGTGGCCTGGTCCTGGTCACCGGCCCGACTGGGTCGGGCAAGTCCACTACCCTGGCTGCCATGATCAACCACCTCAACGAGAACGAATACGGTCATATTCTGACGGTGGAAGACCCAATCGAGTTTGTCCATCAGTCCAAAAAATGCCTGATCAACCAGCGTGAAGTCGGTCCCCACACCCACAGCTTTGCCAACGCCCTCCGATCAGCCTTGCGCGAAGATCCCGATTGCATTCTGGTCGGTGAAATGCGTGACCTGGAAACCATTCGGCTTGCCATGACCGCTGCCGAAACCGGCCACCTGGTCTTTGGCACGCTGCATACCTCCAGCGCCGCCAAGACCATTGACCGGATCATCGATGTGTTTCCCGCTGAAGAAAAGGAAATGGTCCGCGCCATGCTGTCTGAATCCCTGCAGGCAGTGATTTCGCAAACTTTGTGCAAGGTCAAGGATGGCAGCGGTCGGGTGGCTGCGCATGAAATCATGATTGGCACACCGGCTATCCGCAACCTGATCCGTGAGGCCAAGGTGGCCCAGATGTACTCCTCCATCCAGACCGGCAGCAGCGTGGGAATGCAGACACTTGATCAAAACCTAACAGAACTGGTGCGTCGCAACATCATCAGCCCCGCCGAGGCACGCAGCAAGGCCAAGATCCCGGAGAACTTCCCGCTTTAACCACCGGCTGGGTGAGCCCGGTTCGACCGGTAACCCACCCTCAACCCAGTGGGCAAAGCCATGAACGACTGATTTGGTAGAGGAGTGACTTATGGAACGCGATCAAGCCACCAAATTCATCCATGACCTGCTGACTGCATTGGTCAGTCGCAACGGAAGCGATCTCTTTATCACTGCCGATTTTCCTCCGGCTATGAAATTTGACGGCAAGATCACCAAGGTTTCGCAGCAGGCCCTTACCGCCGCTCATACCCTCGCTCTGGCGCGCTCGATCATGAATGACAAGCAGGCCGCCGAGTTCGAGCGCACCAAGGAATGCAACTTTGCCATTTCGCCTGGCTCGATCGGACGCTTTCGTGCCAATGCCTTTGTGCAACAGGGCAAGGTTGGATTGGTCTTGCGCGTCATCCCCACCAGCCTGCCGACGCTGGACGGCCTGGGCATGCCCCCAGCGCTCAAGGATGTTTCCATGGCTAAGCGTGGGCTGTGCATCCTGGTGGGCGCCACCGGCTCGGGCAAGTCCACCACCCTGGCTGCCATGGTCGACTGGCGCAATGAAAACTCTCAGGGGCACATCATCACCATTGAGGATCCGATCGAATTTGTTCATCCGCACAAAAACTGCGTAGTCACCCAAAGGGAAGTCGGCCTGGATACCGACAACTGGGAAATAGCCCTTAAAAATACCCTACGTCAAGCTCCCGATGTGATCCTGATGGGTGAGATTCGGGACCGCGAAACCATGGAACACGCCGTTGCCTTTGCCGAGACTGGCCATTTGTGCCTGGCCACCTTGCACGCCAACAGTGCCAACCAGGCCCTGGACCGTATCGTCAACTTCTTTCCCGAGGAACGCCGCGCCCAGTTGCTAATGGACCTGTCGCTCAACCTGCGAGCCCTGATCTCGCAAAGGCTGGTCCCCAAGCAAAGTGGCAAGGGCCGCTTTGCGGCCGTCGAAATATTGCTCAACACACCCCTGGTAGCCGATCTGATCTTCAAGGGAGAAGTTGCCGAGATCAAGGAGCTGATGAAACGCAGTCGCGAACTGGGCATGCAGACCTTTGATCAGGCCTTGTTCGATGCTTTTGAGAGCTCTCAGATTTCCTACGAAGACGCACTGCGCAATGCCGACTCTCTCAATGATTTGCGGCTGCAGATTAAGCTCAATAGCCAGCGGGCCAAAGGCATGTCGCTGGAATCCGACACCTCAGGTCTGGCCATCGTCTAAAGCGGCTGTTGCGGCCAAACTTGGCTACATGAGGCCGCCCCCGGCCACAATCGGCCGAGATCGGACCCTCCAGCCACGAACGTCTTTATAAGACAGCCGAAGACTGTAGGATAGGGCCGGAATATCCGTATTGGCCAACAAATACAAGTTGGCTGCAAAATTCCCCCGATTCACTTCAGAAAAACCATGAGCAACATCACCTCCAAAAGCTATGACGCCACCCCGGCCCGCAAGGTCGCCTTTCTTGGCCTGGGCGTCATGGGCTACCCCATGGCCGGTCACCTGGCTCGTGCCGGTCACGCCGTCACCGTCTACAACCGCACCGAGTCAAAGGCTAAAGCCTGGGTGGACGAGTTTGGTGGCCGTTACGCTGTCACCCCACGCGAGGCAGTTGCCGATGCCGATATCGTGTTCGCCTGTGTTGGCAATGACGACGATTTGCGCAGCATTGTGCTGGGCAACAGCCCTGCTGACGATGGCGCCATGGCTGGCATGAAGGCAGGGGCCATCTTCTGCGACCATACGACCGCGTCAGCCGAAGTGGCACGTGAGCTTTATGCCCATGCACACAAGAAAGGGCTGTACTTCGTGGATGCCCCAGTCTCTGGCGGCCAGGCAGGCGCGCAAAACGGCGTCCTCACTGTGATGTGTGGCGGCGATCAAAGCGCATTTGATGCGGCCAAGCCAGTCGCCATGGCTTTTGCACGTGCTTTCACCCGTATTGGCGAGAGCGGATCTGGACAACTGGCCAAGATGGTCAATCAAGTCTGTTGCATTGGCGTGATTCAGGGTTTGGCCGAGGGTGTGGCCTTTGGCCAGCGCGCCGGGCTCGACATGAACCTTGTTCTGGATGTAATTGGCAAGGGCGCCGCCCAAAGCTGGCAGATGGATAACCGTGGCAAGACCATGGTGGCCGACCAGTTCGATTTTGGATTTGCCGTGGACTGGATGCGCAAGGATCTGGGCCTGGTCCTGCAAGAGGCCCGCCGCAATGGTGCCACCATGCCTGTCACTGCGCTGGTCGACCAGTTTTACGCCGATGTGCAGGGGATGGGCGGCCAGCGTTGGGATACCTCCAGCCTGATCAAGCGCCTGAAATAAACAAGGGCGCTGGTGCGCCCTTGTTTATGCTTGTTCGTTTGCACGCCTTTTGCCCCCGATACGAGGCGCGACGTGCTTGATTTATCTACTTTTTCGACTCAGGCTTGTCCTTTTCAGGTTGTTTGGGCAGCAGGCGCTGCAATTCTTCTTCACTGATGATCTCAAATACCCGCACCACTTTTTTTACACTGCTGATTCCACGGGCGATATCGGTGGCTCGATTGGCCTCACGCTGGGTGACTCGACCCATCAGGTACACCGTGCCCCGTTCAGTCACTACCTTGTAAGCGTTGGCAAAAATATCCTGCGCGTCCACCAGCGCAGCCTTTACCCGGCCGGTAATGAGGGTGTCGCTGGAGCGCTCGCTCAGAGAGGATGTGTTCATGACGCCCAACTCATTGACCACCAGCTTCACATTCTCGACTCTTCCAACGAGTTGCTGCACTGCAGCCTTGTCACGCTCATTGGGCACTTCACCGGTGACCAGTGCCTGGCGGTTGTAGCTGGTGATATTGACATGGACCCGGTCACCCAGGTTGTCCCTGATGAATTGCGCTGCGCGCAATTCAATACGCTCGTCTTCCAGCTGAATGCCCGAGGTGCGGCGATCCACCGCCACCAGCGAGCCCACCACCGCCCCGCCAAACATCACAGGCGCGCAGGCGCTCAGACTAGCGGTCAGCGCTATAAGCAAGGCAAATTTACGGATTTTTAATTTCATGTCGAAGCTTCCTGATCTCCAAGCAATTGGGCGTCAACCGCGTCACAGATGCAGTGCAAGGCAAGAATATGCACCTCCTGAATCCGTGCAGTGCGGTCACTTGCCACACAAATATGTACATCGGTGTCGCGCAGGGCGCGGCTCATCTTGCCACCGTCACGACCGCTCAAACCCACCACCACCATCTCACGTTCATGGGCGGCCTCAATCGCTGCCAGTACATTGGCCGAGTTGCCGCTGGTTGAGATGGCCAACAGCACATCGCCAGGCTGACCCAGCGCACGGACTTGACGCGAAAACACCGAGTTGAAATCGTAATCATTGGCCACTGCCGTAAGGATCGAGCTGTCGGTGGTGAGTGCTATAGCGCCGAGTTCGGGGCGCTCACGCTCAAATCGACCTACAAACTCTGCCGCGAAGTGCTGGGCGTCGGCGGCTGAACCGCCATTGCCACACGCCAACACCTTGTTACCACCGGTTACACAGGCCAGCACGGCCTGAACCGCTGCTGCAATCGGCGCTACCAGTATCTCGGCCATCTGGTACTTGAGGTCGGCACTATCAATGAAATGCTGTTGAATACGTTGTTCGAGCATGGGTTGCAATCATAACCGCCGTCTTGACTTTTTAACTTGCGCTTTCAGTACAGAGTTGTTTCATTCAGCGTCGAACGCACCTTTAATCCACTGCAGCTCGGTTTCTCCCAGGCTCACCACATCAAAGCGGCACGGGGGAAAGGTGCCTCGTTGCATCAGGTAATGGCGTGCGGCCAGCACAATGCGTTGCTGCTTGCCCCGGCTGATGCTGGCTGCAGCACCGCCGTAAGTGGCGCTGGACCGCTTGCGTACTTCGACGAAAACCACGGTGCCGCCCGGCTCACGCATGATCAAATCGATCTCTCCGCCGCCGCGCCCAGGCGTCCGATAATTACGACCCAGCAACCGAAGTCCGGCTTTCTGCAGATGTTGCAACGCGGCTGCTTCAGCGGCGTCTCCGGTCTGCTTGCTGGTTTTTTTGGGGAATTCCATTGAATGCTTCTTTCGCCACTGCCCTGAAAGCTGCCCATGATGCTGCTGCTGCACAGCATTATCCGCAGGG
>Ga0208546_1000643_pt1 | contig 12009 bp, 9 predicted proteins | sample DEB19_08_DNA_4_FD_184528 | JGI IMG/M metagenome (GOLD analysis project Ga0208546, IMG submission 184528) | Aqueous microbial communities from the Delaware River and Bay under freshwater to marine salinity gradient to study organic matter... | ecosystem: Environmental > Aquatic > Marine > Coastal ...
GCTACTGCGCCTGAGGCAGCGCCTAATGAAGATGGATGACCATCACGGAATTTTTCCGTGAGTACCCATCCAAGAAGCGCGCCCGCGGTTGCAACTTGAGTATTGATAAATGCAAGTCCTGCTGTGGCATTTGCTCCCAATGCAGATCCGGCATTAAATCCAAACCAACCAAACCAGAGTAAACCTGCGCCAAGTAGAACTAGTGGCAACGAGTGTGGACGCATCGGACTCTTCTGCCAACCGATACGGCGACCGAGAACAATGGCAAGTGCAAGGCCTGCGGCTCCAGCATTGATATGAACAGCGGTACCACCAGCAAAATCTTCAACTCCGCGTGATGCTAAGAATCCAGCACCAGTAACGGTGTCTCCTACTTTATTTCCAAATGCAAAGACCCAGTGTGCGACAGGGAAATACACCACAGTCACCCAGAGAGCTACGAAAATTGTCCACGAGACAAATTTCGCACGATCCGCAATTGCTCCTGAAATAAGAGCCGGTGTAATGATGGCAAACATCAACTGGAATGTTGCAAATACTAGAAGTGGAATCGGATAGATACCACCGTTATTTGTAAGTTCATTTACTGCATCACCCAAACCTGATAATTCAAATGATCCATACCAAGGTGAATTTGCTTCATATCCAAATGCAAGTTTGAATCCATAAATTACCCAGAGCACGCTGACAACAGCGATGGTAATCATCGACATCATCATCATGTTAAGTGCACTCTTTGCTCGCACCATGCCACCATAGAAAAATGCCAAACCAGGTGTCATGAGCAGTACAAGTGCCGAGCTCGCTAACACCCAAGCGGTGTCGCCAGCATTAATAGCTACTTCTGTCATTGAAATCTCCGAACTAACGAAGAAGAAATCTTCGTTCCGTGAATAGTGGAATCTCAGCGCTGAGAATGGGCTGATGATGCTTGCTGACTATTACAAGAAGGCGCGAGAGCAGGTTTCAGGTAGGTGACGCTTCAGCGGTCTCTGTTACGGCTATGTTAAAAATCAGCTGAGAAGGTCTGCGATATAGGTATCTGGATCAAAGGGGCGAATATCGCCAATCCCTTCACCCGTTCCTACGAATTTCAAGGGGATGCCGAGGCTTCGTTCGGTGGCCAACGCGATTCCACCCTTAGTGGAGCCATCAACCTTCGTAACTATTAAGCCTGAAAGAGTCACGCTCTCTGAAAATGTCTTCGCCTGAGCAATTCCATTCTGGCCCGTAGTCCCATCGAGCACAAAGAGCACTTCATTAATCGGAGTTACTTTTTCAACTACACGTCTTACTTTTCCGAGCTCATCCATCAAATTGCTCTTGGTGTGTAAGCGCCCTGCCGTATCAATAATCAAAAGGTCAAAGTTCTCGGATTTGGCTCGTGAAGCTCCATCAAAACAGATTGCAGCAGGATCCGAATTCTCTTTTCCACTAACAACTTCGACTCCGATGCGATCGCCCCAAGTCTTGAGTTGTTCCACGGCAGCTGCGCGAAAAGTGTCAGCAGCAACCAACAGAACTTTTCTACCTTGCGATTTATAGAGATTTGCAAGCTTTGCAGCGCTCGTTGTCTTGCCTGTGCCATTTACCCCGACAATCAATATTGTGGTGAGTGAACCCGAAGTTAAAGGGATTTCTCGAGCACCTTGAAAGAGAGAGGATTTAATCTGAGCGATTACGGCGCTCTCTAGATTCTCACCTTTCTCTTTGCGGACAAGTTCGATGACTTCATCAGCAGTATTGACGCCAAGGTCCGATTCAATAAGCACTCTTCGGAACTCATCAAGATCTTCTATCGACGCTTTCGAGCGTGAGAATTTAGAGAAGAAAGAGCCAAACAAGCCCATAGTTAGACAGGTTCAGTTTCGATTTCGCGCAAGCGTTGCGAAATGACTTCGGAGACTCCATCACCGCGCATGGTGACTCCATACAAAGCATCGCCAATCTCCATCGTGCGCTTCTGGTGGGTAATGATGATGAGCTGCGAAGCTTGACGTAACTCTTCTAAAACTCCCAAAAGTCGTCCCAAGTTTGTGTCATCGAGCGCTGCTTCAACCTCATCCATGACATAGAACGGACTCGGACGAGCTTTGAAAATCGCAACCAATAGTGCGACCGCGGTCAGTGAGCGTTCGCCACCAGAAAGTAGCGAGAGTCGCTTGATTCGTTTTCCAGGAGGGCGCGCTTCCACATCAACGCCAGAATTCAACATATCGCTCGGATCAGTAAGAACTAAACGTCCTTCGCCACCTGGGAAGAGGCGAGCAAAGATCTTCTCGAACTCGCGGGCTGTATCGCGATAAGCCTCTTCGAAGATTTCTTGGACACGATCATCAACCTCTTTAATGATGTCAAGCAAATCTTTCTTTGACTTCTTCAAATCTTCGAGCTGCTCGGCGAGATATTTCAAACGTTCCTCCAAAGAGGAATACTCTTCGAGTGCAAGTGGATTTATTTTTCCGAGTAGAGCTAGAGATCGCTCTGCAGTTGCAAGGCGCTTTTCTTGTTGTTCGCGAACATAAGGAATGAATTCTCCCTGCGAGAGATTTCCTTCTTCATCTTCCGTAAAGGTTGGGACATCTTTATCTGGGCCATATTCGTTGATCAAAGTGGCGCTATCAACACCAAATTCTTCCATCGCTTTAATCTCTAACTGCTCAATACGGAGACGCTGTTCTGCACGAGCAATCTCATCACGATGAACGCTCGAGGTGAGTTGGTCGAGTTCTGTGCTCAAATCACGGACCTGGGCGCGAATCGCAAGAATTTCGCCATCACGATTGGATCGAGAAATCTCTAATCGTTCGCGTTCTGCGTTTGCTCGCGAAATCGAATTTTCTATTTGAATCAGAGCTTCATAAGCGGCATCAGCAATTGCTTGGGCGGTTATTGCGCCACGTGCGCGTGCCTCACGTCGAGCAATGCTCTTGCTTGCTGCTTCACGTTCGGTACGCGCTGCACTCTCTAAGTCGGTAGCTCGTTGGGAGATCGCAGCAACGCGCTCTTCCATTGTGCGAAGCCCAAGTCGTGCTTCTACTTCTACCGCTCGAGCAGTAGACACGGTTGCGCGTAAATTTTCGACTTGAGTTAAATCGGGTTCCACAGGCTCGGTGCTCTTACCGAATTCATTTTGGGCAATTCCCAATTCATTCTGATCGGTACGCAACGCTTCACGAAGTTCAGCGATAGATTTTTGAAGTCGCTCTACTTCAGCGGCGCTGCTGCGAACGCTCTGACCAGCGGCAGCCATCTGTTCGGCAAGACCGGCCATTGCAGCATCGGATTCATTTAACTTGGCCAGGGCCAGATCGTAGGTTGATTGATCACTACGGAATCGATTTTCTGCGGTTGAGATTTCGAAGCGAATCCGATCACAATCATGTCCAAATTTCTGTAAGGCAATTTCACTCTTTTCAATCATTGAGGTGATTTCAATGAGCGATGAGCGAGAGCCTGATCCACCACTGGCTCGGCCACGACCAATCAGATCGCCATCGCGAGTGACAGCAATCAAGTTTGGGTTTGATCGAATAATTTCTTCAGCCTGCGCAAGTGATTCCGCCGCGATAAATCCAGCGAATAATTTTGGCAGGATTGAATGAAGCGTCGATGATGAAACTTTGGTAGATAAAGATGGGTATTGAGAGGAATAGGAACCATCTGCGCCACCCATGTCATCTGAAATAAATAGGAGCTCGGCGCTACCGGCTGATTCTGATTTTAAGAATGAGAGGGCCGAGATTGCATGAGTTGCGTCATGAACAACGAGAGCATTGGCGAGCGATCCAAGCGCCACGGAAACTGCACTCTCCCAACCTGGCTCGACGGAGATCAGCGATGCAACGCTGCCTCGAATCTCGATTCCGCGGCTATTAGTAAGAAGTGCGCCACTTCCATCTTTATGGAGAGTCGCTTGGCGTAGCGCATCAACTTTCGCCTCTGCTGCGCTCTTCTCTCGCTCCGCTTTAGCTAGCTCACCATTGAGTTTTTCGAGATGTGTCTTGGATTGATCCAGTGATGACTTCGCTTTTTCAAATTCTGCATCAAGACCTAGCTCTCCCGCGTCAAGACCAGCGATTTCACTCTCTAGCTTTGCAAAGTCGCGCTTGGCTTCATCTACTCGAGCATTGGCATCGGCTAGTGCGGTTTCAAGCCGAGAGATTTCAGAAAGTGAGCCATCAATCCGCGATTGCAGACTCTTGATATGGCCTTCCTGACGGGCAGTACCTTCTCGATAATCTGCGATAGCTCGCTGTGCCGCAGAAACTCGGTCTTCTTCTAATTTCAGACGACCTTCAAGATCTGCAACGCTGGTACTTGCAGCGCTCAATTCATTACGAGATTTATCTACTGAGTTTTGAAGTACTAACTCTTCGTTGCGGAGAACTTTTGCTTCAGCTTCAAGCGCGTCCGGGTCTCTTCCCGAAGCGCGCGCTTCTTCCGCCTCTTCCGCCAAAAATCTTGCCCGCTCGGATGCCAAGTTTTGGGTACCGCGCAACTTCTCGCGTTGGGCTGTTAAGTTGTAGTAATTATCTTGCGCCGCACTGAGTTGGGGGCCCTCAACCGCAGCGATGCGGTCAAGTTCAACTTCGCGATTTCGGAGTTGATCTAATTCCTGTTCGACTTGAGAACGTCGCTCGCGAAGCGCAGTTTCGTCAGCAACTTCAGAAGTGAGCGTTGACTTAAATGAAATAATGTCATCAGCCAGAATTCTTAATTTTGCATCGCGGACATCGGCTTGGATAACAGCTGCTTTACGCGCAACCTCGGCTTGCTTCCCCAGTGGTCGCAGTTGTCTCCGCAATTCATTGGTGAGATCTTGGACGCGGGACATATTGCCCTGCATAGAATCTAATTTGCGCAGCGCCTTCTCTTTACGTTTACGATGCTTGAGAATTCCCGCTGCTTCTTCGATAAAGCCGCGCCGCTCTTCTGGATTTGCCGTCAGAATTGCATCGAGCTGACCTTGACCGACAATGACATGCATCTCGCGACCAATTCCGCTATCGCTTAACAGTTCTTGAATATCTAGAAGTCGAGCTGACTCACCGTTGATCTGGTAATCACTCTGACCATTTCTAAAGAGCGTTCGAGAGATCGTTACTTCTGTGAAGTCGATAGGCAGTGCGCCATCAGTGTTATCAATAGTGACCGAAACTTCTGCGCGACCTAATGGAGCGCGACCTGAGGTTCCAGCGAAGATGACATCTTCCATCTTGCCGCCACGCAAGCTCTTTGCGCCTTGCTCACCCATAACCCACGAGAGCGCATCCACCACATTGCTCTTACCTGAACCGTTGGGGCCCACGACGCAGGTGATGCCAGGTTCGAATTTAAGCGTCGTCGGAGATGCGAAGGACTTGAAGCCCTTCAAGGTCATGCTCTTCAGATACACAGGTAGAACCTATCGGGTGCTCCCGCGCACGCTCGGTTTTTAACCCCTCTTAACCCTGACTTTTTTCGCCTCGTCCTTGCGTTTCGCGGATCTTTTTGGCTGGCAGGTTGGACAGAAATGAGAGGAGCGGTTTCCAAAAGTTATTCGGCGAATCTGTGTGCCACATCTCGAACAGGGTTCATCTTCCTGTCCATAGGCTTCAAGCTCGACATCAAAGTAGCCGCTCTCGCCATTCACATTGATATAGAGATCATCAAAACTCGTACCGCCCTGTTTCAGAGCCTCACTCATCACAAAGCTCACAGCATCCAGGAGCGTGGAGATTTCTTGTTCTGAAAGTTTCTTGGAAATTCTCTCCGGATGAATTGCAGCCCGCCATAGCGCTTCATCAGCGTAAATATTGCCAACCCCGCTCATGACTGATTGATCCAGCAGTACTCTTTTGATGGCGCTATTTTTCTTCTGGAATTTCGAGATAACTGCTGTGCGATCAAATTTCTTGTCAAAGATATCTGGTGCAATTCTAGCAAAGGATTGTGGAATCAATTCATCGTCTTCTCGTACTAGCTTGTCGATTGCAACCCAACCAAAAGTTCGTTGGTCAATGAAGCGAATCTCCCGCTTCCGATCTCCGCAATCAATCCTTACCCGAAGGTGTTTTTCAACATCAGCGCTGCGCCTTTGAATGATGAATTGTCCGCTCATCCCTAAGTGCGCCACCAACGCAAGATCTCGATTGAGTTCAAACCAGAGAAATTTTCCCCGTCGCACTAGGTTTTCTACCTTTGCACCTTCAACGGAGCTCAATGGTGCATATGTTGAGGAGCGATTTCCACCTTTATGAACGAGTTCGATCTTCTTTATCTTCTTACCTACAATCCACGGCGCTAGTCCGCGACGAACTGTTTCTACCTCAGGCAGTTCGGGCATAAATCACGATTTACTTTTCTTGAGATTGAGAGATTGCTTCAAATGCTAAGCGCGCTGCGACTTGTTCAGCTTCACGTTTACTTTTGCCATGACCTTCTGGATAAGTTAAGCCATTCACGACTGCTACTGCCACAAAGTCCTTGTCGTGATCGGGCCCCGATTCAGTGATGCGATATTCGGGCGGTAACCATCCCGCTGCTGCCACAATCTCTTGCAGTGCAGTCTTGCCATCGAGTCCTGCGCCACGCGATAACGCCTCTTCAATTGCACTAGCCATCAATCGCATGACAACTTCAGTTGTTTTTGCAAAACCATGGTCGAGATAGATCGCTCCGACGAGCGCTTCAAAGGCATCTGCAAGTATTGAGTTCTTATCGCGACCACCAGTGACCTCTTCGCCTTTACCAATCTTGAGGGCGGCGCCTAACTCAAGCTCGCGCCCGATGGCAGCAAGAGCGCGCATGTTGACGATTCCCGAACGCAAAGGAGAGAGTCGAGATTCATCTAGATCTGGAAATCTTTCATAGAGCGCTTCGGTGATGATTAAACCCAAGACGCTATCGCCGAGAAACTCTAGGCGTTCATTAGTAGGAAGTCCGCCAAATTCGTACGCGAAAGAGCGATGAGTTAGCGCAAGATTAAGAAGCTCTGGACTTACCGAAACTCCGAGCTTTTCGGTTAAAGCCAGCGTCAGGACTAAACCTCGAGAACTTGACGACGGTTATATGTGCCGCAAGTTGGACATGCGGTGTGTTGCAACTTTGGTTGTTGGCACTGGCTGCAATTTGCTGTCGATGCAGGAGTTGCCTTCCATTGGCTACGACGAGAACGTGTGCGCGAGCGCGACATCTTTCGCTTGGGTAATGGCACGGTGGTTCTCCTTTATTACTGATCTGTAGCTTTCAACGAGCGCGTAAGTATCCCCCAGCGTCACGGGGTTTGCCAAATTGAGCCCTATTCAGGCTTCCATCCCGCCAGCCCAGTCCAACGCGGATCAACCGCCTCGTGCGAATGTTCATCGGGAAGGTCCCGCCATTTCTCGCCGCAGCCAGCACATAACCCCTCGCAATCATCAGCGCATAACGGATTGATAGGCATCGAGAGGATTACCGCATCGCGGATAGGAATTTCTATATCTGCGACATCGCCATCAAGGGTGAAGAGTTCATCATCGTCGTCAGGATTCTCTGAAACTCGAGATTGATAAAGAAAGAGTTCTTGAAATTTCTGATTAATCTCCACAGCAAGAGGGTCAAGGCATCTGCCGCACTCACCTTTGGCAATGGAAGCGATTGAGCCTGTGATTAAAACACCATCGTCAACTGATTCAGCGCGGAATGAAATGTCTAGCTTCTCACCCTTAGGGATCTCCAGTAACGGAATTCCGATGGAATCAGGAGCTGGGAAATCTAGGGCGTATTCGCGCATCTCTCCAGCGCGACGTGGTAACTCATGCAGATTAACACGGAAAGACGATTGAGCTTTTGAATTCATGAGAATTACTTAGTCAGCGAGTTGTGAGAGAACATCTTTATCACTGGCGCCGGCAAGTCTTTCACGACCGCGGTTTACAGCTTCCAGAGTCTTATTCAAGATAACTTCTAATGTGGCAAGACGAGAGTCGATATATGCATCAACTTCTTCACGTTCTTTCTCAACTTTTGCGTGCGCCTCATCAATCAAACGAGCGGACTCTTCGCGAGCAGCGGCGACGATGGCAGTCTGTTCGACCATACGAGCAACTTCTTCTCGGGCATGAGCAATGAGTTGTTCTGCACTCTGGCGCCCTTCTTCGATTATTCCCTCTCGATTAACAAGAAGTTTTTGCGCGTTAGAGAGATCTACCGGTAGAGCTTGATTAATCTCTTCTAAAATTCCCAGTAGCTCACCTCGATGGACAACGCACGAGGCTGAGAGCGGAACGGCGCGGGCTTCATTGACCATGGTGATGGCGGATTGAAGTTTCTCGATTGCTTCCATTGTTAAGCCTTCCTGCTCGCCTTTGTGGCCAAATCTTTGAGAACTCTCGGAGGAACTAGATTAGAGACATCTCCGCCATAGCGCGCGATTTCGCGAACGAGGGATGATGATAGGAATGAATACGCCGGCTTGGTAGCCATCAGCAAGGTATCCACACCTTTGAGTTGTAGGTTCATCTGTGCCATCTGAAGTTCATAATCAAAATCGCTCACAGCCCTCAAACCCTTAACGATTGCTGCAATATTGTTCTCGCGACAGTAATCAACGAGCAATCCACTCCAAGTATCGACCTTTACATTCTTTAGGTGTTGCACAGCTTCAGTGATCATAGAAATACGCTCTTCGATAGTGAAAAGTCCCGTTTTGCTGTTATTGACCAGAACTGCGATTACTACCTCATCAAACAAGCCACTAGCGCGCTCGATGACATCAAGATGCCCATTAGTGATGGGATCAAATGATCCGGGGCAGACCGCTTTTTTCACGGGGTAACGCTAACACGACTACCGGAACTGCAGATTATTCCTCGTTCGCAGGCTCCGCATAAAAGATAGTTGCGGCACCGTACTTGCGTTCCTTCAACTCCTTCAAACCTAGAGGCCAATTAAATCTCTTTGACTTCGAATCCCGTTCGATGGCAATGACTGCGGAACTCTTAAGAAATCCATTCTTCGCCAGCGATGTAAGTGCTTTTTCAATTTCGTTATTGGGTAGGTCATAAGGAGGATCAAGAAATACTACGTCAAATTGTAGTTCTGAAGTCTTATCAAGAAATTTCCCAACTGAACTTGTGATGACAGATGTAGTTCCAATACCCGAAATATTTTCTAATAGAGCAAAGTTTTGACGTGCCACATTTGTAGCCTTCTCATCATTGTCTACTGCATACACCACTGCAGCGCCGCGCGAGAGCGCCTCAGCTCCGACCGCGCCCGAACCACAATACAAATCCAGAAAAGTGAGATCGTTTATAGAGCCGAACTCTGATTCCAGGGTTGAGAAGAGAGCTTCTCTTGCTCGATCTGATGTTGGACGAGTTGCTCCGCTTGGAGAAATCAAATTCCTTCCTTTTGCAAGGCCAGCAATAATCCTCATTAACGTTTCTCCAAGTACGCAGCTCGTTCTTCCTGTCGTAACTTATCAACTTCTATTTTCAATTGCGGCATCGAGTCAAGTAATGGGTCTCTTGCAACCAGTCGCTCTGCCACCTCACGTGCTTGCGAAATCAGATCTTCATCTCTAATGACGCGGAGTAACCGTAAATGAGAACGCACTCCTGATTGCGCGCTTCCTAAGACATCACCTTCACGCCGTTGTTCCAGATCAAGTCGACTCAACTCAAAACCATCAGTTGTTGCCGCGACTGCTGAGAGTCTTTCCATCGCAGGGCTCTCATCGGAAGCGTTAGTTACAAGCAAGCAGAGACCAGGAGTTGTACCTCGTCCAACACGGCCTCGTAACTGATGAAGTTGTGACACACCAAAACGATCAGCATCCATGATGATCATCATCGAGGCATTCGGAACATCAACACCCACTTCAATCACCGTCGTTGAAATAAGTACATCGATATCGCCCTTAGAAAAAGCCTGCATCACGCTCTCTTTTTCTTCTGCATGCATGCGCCCATGTAGCTTTCCAACTCTCACACCAGAGAGTGCGCCCTTCAATAATTGAGGAAAAAGATCTTCTACAGACGCCATTGGAACCTTTTCCTGGACATCGTCATCATTGTCTGAAAGAGCGCGCGCTAGCTTGAACTCTTCGGGCGTAAGACCAAAGCGCTGCAAATCAGAGTCATCGCTTGGTGAAATTCTTGGCGCAACGATGTACACCTGATGACCATTTTTTACTTCCTCTGTTGCTCGCTGCCAAGCCCGGTCGAGATGCTGCGGTTTGCTCAATGCAGAAACAACGTGAGTGGTGATCGGAGATCTTCCCAGTGGAAGTTCTCTCAATACTGAAACATCAAGGTCGCCAAATATTGTCATCGCGACAGTTCTTGGAATCGGCGTTGCGGTCATCACAAGTACATGTGGAGGTTGAATGGCTTTCTCCCGTAGCGCATCGCGCTGCTCCACTCCGAATCGATGTTGCTCATCAACCACAATCAATCCCAAATCATTGAAAGAAACTCCCTCGCTCAAAAGCGCGTGCGTTCCAACCACCAATCCGACAGCTCCAGAAGAAATGGCCCCGTGCACATCTTTCTTCTCTGCTGTGCTCAAAGATCCAGTTAGTAAAGCGATCTGCGTGCCCCGAACATTTCCTCCGAGCATTCCTCCTTCGGCGAGATCACCCAGCAGAGCATGGAAATTTCGATAATGCTGTTGTGCCAGAACTTCTGTAGGTGCAAGTAAAGCGGCTTGTCCCCCAGAATCCACGACGGAGAGCATCGCTCGTAGCGCAATGATTGTTTTTCCCGAGCCAACATCTCCTTGCAGTAATCGATACATCGGATGTGGACTTGCTAAATCTGCGGATATCTCGCGCCATACTTCTTTCTGGCCTGCTGTGAGCTCAAATGGCATGCGATGATCGAAAGCAGCAAGTAATCCATCTGTAATCGGCGCCCGCTTCTTCGTTGTTGCCGCTCGAACTTCGAGCCTGCGAAGTACGAGAAAGAGTTGCATCAGGAGCGCTTCATCAAATGTGAGCCGTGCACGTGCTCGTTCAGCGCTCTCAGCGCTGGTGGGCTCATGAACTTCGCGAAGAGCGGTCATGAAATCTGGAAAATTCAACTCCTCCAGCACATCTTGTGGGACATAATCTTTCATTTCCTCTAGTGCGTTGAGCGCTAGACGAACGCATTGTGCGATCTTCCATGATGGCAATTTTGATGTAGCGGGATAAACCGGAAGATATCGACCCGCAAAATCTCCAATTGCAGCATCGAGATTGTCACCTTCAGGAATCAGTAAATAATCAGGGTGGGCAAGTTGACGCTTTCCTTTAAACAATCCAACTTTTCCAGCAAATAAACCTTGACGTCCTTCACGTAAATCTTTCTCCCGCCATGCTTGATTGAAGAAGGTCAATATCAACTTTGCTCGACCGTCAGTAACAATGGTCTCGACGATGACGCCCTTACGCCCCGGAATTCGGCGCACTTTTGTGCTTTCGACTTTAGCGAAGATAGTTACCTCTTCACCTTCGTTAAGCGCTTCAATATCTGTGAGCTCGCCGCGAACGACATACCTTCGTGGATAGTGGCGCAGTAAATCTCCCACAGTTGTGATCTCGAAGTGCTCGGCAAGGACCTTGGCGGTCTTATCACCGAGAACCGAAATCAACCGTGACTCCAACGAGGCCATGCTTCATTCTCTCGGATAGCGCTGCAATTTTGCCTTTGATTCAACTTCTCCCGCGTAAATCGCCTCCGAATTGGCGCTCACAGCGCCTTTGCGGCTAATCTTGCGCCCGCAAGTCAGAGTAAATAATCAAGGAGTTCGAACGTGGCAGCTGTATGCGATATCTGTAACAAGGGACCAAGCTTTGGCAATAACGTCTCGCACTCAAACCGTCGTACCCGCCGCCGTTGGAACCCGAATATCCAGCGCATCCGCACCTTGGTTAACGGTTACACCAAGCGCCAGAACGTCTGCACTTCCTGCCTCAAGGCCGGAAAAGTCGCGCGCTAAGCCCTCTCTTTTTAAACATTCCTTTCACTAATTCCGCTTACCAGTGGTGTTGGTAACCCG
>Ga0208546_1000647_pt1 | contig 11979 bp, 11 predicted proteins | sample DEB19_08_DNA_4_FD_184528 | JGI IMG/M metagenome (GOLD analysis project Ga0208546, IMG submission 184528) | Aqueous microbial communities from the Delaware River and Bay under freshwater to marine salinity gradient to study organic matter... | ecosystem: Environmental > Aquatic > Marine > Coastal...
GAATCAGTAATAAATCTTTACCCACATCCTCACGAACCTCTCACCTGCGTATTTCCTCTATTTCACAGAGTTACCCACACTCCATCCACAATCTCCACACAGGAAATAGGCCACTTACCCACAGAAATGGCTCGGCTACCCACACCCCCACGCACAGCGTAAATCGCTCCATTATGCGATGTCAGTGCCCACCAAGAAGATACGCACATGAGTCTGGCAGAGGTCCCGAATTACGACGATCGTCGTACACCTGAATTTGATCGTACGCCTCCTCAAGATTTAGTTGCAGAACAATCTGTTCTCGGCGGAATGTTGCTCTCTAAAGATGCAATCGGTGAAGTTGTTGAAATTATCCGCCATCGCGATTTTTATCGCCCTGCACACGAACTAATTTTTGATGTCATTGTTGATTTATATGGACGTGGTGAACCTGCCGATCCCGTTACTGTCTCTGCAGAACTCACAAAACGTGGCGAAATCGCGCGCGCTGGTGGCGCTCCGTATCTTCACACTTTAATCTCCGCTGTTCCTACCGCTGCTAACGCTGGTTACTACGCAAAGATTGTTCGCGAACGCGCAATCGCACGTCGCCTTGTTGAAGCTGGCACAAAGATTGTCCAACTCGGCTACGCCGCCGAAGGCGATGTCGATGGCATCGTTGATATGGCCGAACAAGAGGTCTACCAAGTCACCGAACGTCGCGCTGGTGAGGATTTTGTTCAACTCAATTCACTCATTCCTGCTGCGCTCGATCAAATTGAGAAGATGCAATCTGGCGATCTCGCTGAAGGTATTAAAACTGGATTTAAAGATCTCGATGTTCTCACTAATGGTTTCCACCCCGGAAATATGATTGTTATCGCTGCACGTCCTGCTGTTGGTAAATCAACTCTCGGTCTTGATATTGCGCGCCATGCATCAATTCATAACGGTGATTGCTCTGTCATCTTCTCGCTTGAAATGAGCCGCTCTGAAATTACGATGCGTATGCTCTCTGCAGAAGCGCGGGTTGCTTTAAATAACATCCGTTCCGGAACCTTGAGCGATGAAGAATGGGCTCGCCTAGCTCGCCGTATGGGTGAAATCAGCGAAGCGCCCTTATTTATCGATGATTCACCGAATCTTTCGATGATGGAGATTCGCGCTAAAGCCCGCCGCTTAAAACAGCGCCATGATCTAAAACTCGTTGTGATTGATTATCTCCAGCTCATGACTTCCGGTAAGCGCGTTGAAAATCGCCAACAAGAAGTCTCTGAATTTTCACGTCAATTAAAGTTACTTGCTAAAGAACTCAATGTTCCTGTTGTAGCTATCTCCCAGCTCAACCGTTCTCCCGAGCAACGCTCTGATAAGAAACCAATGCTCTCTGACCTCCGTGAATCTGGTTCGATCGAACAGGATGCTGACGTTGTTATCTTGCTCCATCGCGATGATCTCTATGACTCCCAGAACCGTTCTGGCGAAGCCGACCTTATTGTTGCTAAGCACCGTAACGGACCTACTCGCACTATTACCGTTGCTTCACTCCTCCACTTCGCAAAGTTTGGCGATATCGCACCGAAGTACACCACTTCCGAAACTTTTGTTAAGGATAACTAATCTTTAACGACTAAGGATTACAAACCCCACACTCAGCTGGTTCCACAAACTTCTTACCACCCACAACTTTTTCTTTGTAATCACACCCTCCACACCCAAAGATTTTTCCAGAGACGGCACGTTCTTCTACATTTCTACATTCACTACATTCCAAACCATATAAATATCCAACTTCGCCCCACCCGGGTGTCTGGCACTCTTTACATAACCGCGAGAGCCTCGATACCAATTTCTCCGCCAGAGTTGCGATATTGCGTTGACGCGAGGGGCTGTGGTGAGCACGTAAATCACTCTCGATAATCAACCGCTCACTATCTTTAAATAAACTCCTTAGTACGGTATCTAGCTGCTCAGAACTATTGATTCCTTTGTATATCTCACCAGATCCATTCTCGGCTCTCACAATGAGGGAATGGTTAGGAAAATCCGCGCTCTTTAAAAACTCATCTAAAGAGTCGCCTGCGCCAACAACGCTCCGCGCAGCGAGAATATCGAGGCTACGGTGATACTCAACTAATTCAAGGCTCCTTGTGGCATCCACCCATGCCATGCACTCGATATCTGAATTGAGAAATGGCACCACCAGATCCGGTCCTATTGATCCCTCTGACGCAATCCCATAGGCAAGACCAGTCACTTCAATTCCCAGTCGAGCTTTCTTTAGAACTACATCCTTTGGGGTTCCCTCGCGTGGAATCTCTCCAGTAAAAGTTCCAAGAAGGTCAGTATCGATATCGGGAACCTCAATAGAAATCCCAAGAGTTGAGAAATGTGGAGCAAGCAACTCTTCTTTGCGATGTTTGGTTGCAAGCGCTGCCGTAACGCCACGATACGGATGATCGCTCACCATGAATCGCATCTTATACTCCACACATGGATCAATCGCTCTCTATTGCGGTCAATAACTTAACCTCAGTATCTGTTCTGGTATTTGTTCTCGGCTTCTTAGCGGCCCGTTTTAAGAGCGATATTCGTATCCCTGATCCCGTCTACCAGATCATCTCGGTTTATCTACTCTTTGGAATTGGGCTTAAAGGTGGAGTATCACTTACTCATTCCAGCGCTAGTGGATTAGTAAAACCAATTACTGCAACGCTCATTCTTGGTTGCATCATTCCAGCGCTAGCTTTCTTTGCTCTTCGCTATGTGAAGTCACTCGGCGAGATTGATCGTGGTGCAATTGCCGCGCATTACGGCTCTACATCACTCGTTACATTTACCGCTGCACTTGTTTTTCTTGATAACTCAAATGTCACATATGAAGGATTTGCCACAACACTTCTCACAATCATGGAGATTCCTGGAATTGTTATCGGTATTTTCCTAGCTACTCGTCACATCCAACGCGAAGTTTCCTGGTCTGAATCACTTAAGGAAATTGTCCTTGGCAAAACTGTCATACTTCTAGTTGGAGGATTAATTGTTGGAGCAATCTCCGGTGATGCTGGTTATGCGCGCGTTGAACCCTTCTTCGTGAACTTACTCCCAGGAATCCTCGCGCTCTTCTTAATGCATCTTGGCTATCTCGCCGGTATACGTATCCATGTCATTAAAGAAACTGGCGTTGGGTTATTTATCTTTGCAATTCTCTTCCCACTTCTTGCTGGTTCACTCGGCGTGATTGGCGGATCTCTTGCCGGCCTCTCTGTCGGCGGCGCAACAGTTCTCGGCGTTTTATGTGCCAGCGCTTCTTATATCGCCGCTCCCGCAGCTGTCGGAATCGCGCTTCCAGAAGCAAACCCTTCACTCTCAATTACCGCGAGCCTAGGTGTGACATTCCCATTTAATTTAACGCTGGGAATCCCGATTATGTATTCCTTGGCAAAGCTCCTAATTCAATAAATTTAAGCGTGCGCTGTTTTCTGACGAGCTCGATCCGCAATGAAAATTCCAATAATCACTACAACACAGCCCACTAACTGAATTCCATTAAGACTTTCGCTTAACCACCACCAGGCAAACATCCCCGCCATAACTGGTTCGATCATTCCAAAGACGCTTGCAGTAGATGCGGAGAGAATCTTTAAACCACTCACGACGAGAATGTACGGAGCGATAGTACCCATCACTACAATCCAAAGAATGAGCGCCCATCCAGGCAGTGTGTAATCGCTGAAGCGACCAAGGAGCTCCATTTCTTTACTAAATACTTCAAAAGGAAAGTTCCACACCGGCAAGACAAAGAACATCATTGCGCTAGCAACACCAAACCCCCATGTTGTAATTGCAGCGCTTGATTTTGTCTTTCCTAAGCGATCACCAATCAGGAAATAGCCCGCAAGCGCCAGAGCATCAATGAGTGCAGCGATCAATCCAATACGATCAAGTGTTAGACCACTCCAAATCTGGGTAATCATCAATAAACCGGAGAAGCTGAGCAAGATTGCCCACCATAAAGAATTCGGAACATGCTTCTTTAAAACAAAACGTAAGAAGAGAAGAATCCAAATCGGCGCAGTAAATTCAATAAGAAGAGCCACGCCAACATACATCCGCTCGATCGCCACAAAATAGAAGGCTTGAACAAAGGTCACACCGACTGCGCCAAAGGCAATTAACCAGGGAAGTTCACTGCGCGAAGGCTTTAGTTCGTTTTTGCGGAAAGTGAAATACACTGCAAAGAGCAGAATAAATGCCCCACCACAACGGATCTGAGTTAGGCGCCAAGCTGAGAGTCCATCTATGAGAACGATCTTGGAGATGATTCCATTGAAGGCGAAGAGAAATGCCCCAAAAAACAGGTAGATCTCGCCGCGGAGCTTTGTTAGCACCCGCGTACTTTACAGGCTTATAACGTTCCTAGAACGCGGCTTCCGAAACCGTCATGATTTCGCCATCTTCACGCTCCACAATCGCGCGAGTAGCTGCAATCAAAGGCAAGAAGTTATGAATGAAGTATCGCGATGCCGCAATCTTCCCTTCATAGAAATCTTTATCTTTTCCAGAAGCGCTGCCAATTTTTTCTGCAGCAATATCAGCTTGGCGGAGTAGTAACCAAGAAATGATGACATCGCCTACCGCCATCAACAACCGCGAAGTATTGAGTCCACACTTATAAATCTCAGATGGATTTTCTTGGCTAGCAAGTGCATGTGTCACAAGTTGTCCAATAATTCCCTGCATATCTTCTAAAGCTTTACCAAGCGCAGCCTTTTCAGCAGCGTTGTTACCACCGCTCGCTGCAACCTTGCCAATCTCTTTCGCTAACTTAGTTAGCGCACGACCATTATCTTTAATGATCTTACGGAAGAAGAAATCCAGACCTTGAATTGCAGTTGTACCTTCATACAACGTATCAATCTTTGCATCGCGAACATATTGTTCCAAAGGCCAATCCTGAGTAAATCCAGAGCCACCAAAGGTCTGTAAGGATTCAGTTCCGAGCAGAGTCCATGCGCGCTCGGATCCGTAACCCTTCACAATCGGCAGTAATAAGTCATTGAGATGTTCTAGATCCTTAATCTCATCCTCTGATTTACCGGCAGCCTTTGCTAACAAGACTTCATCTTGAATTGATGCGGTGTAGAGCACGAGTGCACGCATACCTTCGGCATACGCTTTCTGTGTCATAAGTGAGCGACGTACATCGGGGTGATTGATAATGGTGACTCGCGGGCTTGCTTTATTCGCCATATCTTTCATATCGCCGCCCTGGACGCGAGTTTTCGCATAAGCGAGGGCTTGCTGGTACCCCGCGGAAAGCGTTGAAATTGCCTTCGTTCCGACCATCATGCGAGCAAACTCGATGATCTTAAACATCTGTGCGATTCCATCATGAACTTCACCTAGTAAGTAGCCAACAGCAGGTTCCTTCTCACCCAGATTCATTTCGCAGGTTGAAGAGACATTAAGTCCCATTTTGTGTTCAACGTTGGTGACATAAACGCCATTGCGATTTCCAAGTGCGCCGGTTTCAAAATCAAACATAAATTTCGGAATTAGAAAGAGTGACAAACCTTTTGTTCCAGGCCCATGTCCTTCTGGACGCGCCAGAACAAAGTGCACGATATTTTCAAATAAATCTGCGTCACCAGAAGTAATAAAGCGTTTTGTTCCAGTGATATGCCATGTGCCATCGGCTTGCTTTACAGCTTTGGAGCGACCGGCGCCGACATCAGAACCCGCATCAGGTTCAGTCAACATCATCGTTGCGCCCCACTCTTTTTCAACCATGTGCTTGGCAAGTTTCTTCTGGCGATCATCACCCAATGCATATGCAACTTGAGCAAATGCAAAACCAGATGCATAAATATGAACTGCGGGGTTTGAACCAAGAACCATTTCTGCAATCGCCCAACGCACCGATGGAGGAATCTCTGTTCCACCAAGAGCTGCCGGTACATCAACCATTCCCCAACCACCATCAACATATGCGCGATATGACTTCTTAAAACTTTCTGGAACTTTTACATCACCAGTTGCTTTATTGAAATCTGTTCCCTTGCGATCGCCTTCGATAAATGAAGCGGCAAGATCATTCTCACAAAGTCGCTTTACTTCTTCTAACATCCCCATCGCAGTCGCGCGGTCAACATCCGCGTAGACGCCTTTGCCGAGAATCGATTCACGATCCAAAAGGTCGAAGAGACAGAATTCAATATCGCGGAGATTTGCTATGTAATGGCCCATAAGCCAAGAATGCTACTGGCGAGTAACTTACGCAAGACAGACGCGGTCAGCGTGTAAGGTCGCCCCATGCTCTTGAGCGACCGCGATATTGCCGCCGAAATTAAGGCCGGCCGGGTTCAAGTAGAGCCCTTTGAACCAAAGATGATTCAACCCTCCAGCGTTGATGTCCGCCTGGATCGCTTCTTCCGAGTCTTCGAGAACCATAAATACGAAGTTATCGACCCATCAGTCGAACAACCCGACCTCACTCGCGAGGTCGCAGTCTCTCCAGATGATTTCTTCATCCTCCATCCCGGCGAATTTGTTCTCGCCTCCACTTACGAAGTCATCACTCTTCCCGATGACATCGCAGGACGCCTAGAAGGAAAGTCATCGCTCGGACGTCTCGGACTTCTCACACATTCCACCGCAGGATTTATCGATCCAGGATTTAGCGGACACATCACACTTGAGCTTTCGAACGTCGCAAACTTGCCAGTGAAGTTATATCCAGGCATGAAGATTGGCCAACTCTGTCTCATCAAACTCTCATCTAGCGCTGAGCATCCTTACGGTTCAGCAGTTTATGGTTCGCGTTACCAAGGCCAACGCGGTCCAACGCCAAGTAAGTCTTGGTTAAATTTCCACAAAACCAAGATCCAATAACTTCTATTAGATTGGCCCCATGGACGTATCACTTCTAATTATCATCGCTGTCGCACTCTTTATTGTTTATGCAATCTTGCAATACAACAAACTAGTTCGACTCAACATTCAAGTTGATGAAGCTTTCGCTCAGATCGAAGTTCAACTCAAGCGCCGCGCAGATCTCATTCCTAATCTCGTTGAGACTGTTAAGGGATACGCTTCCCACGAAAAAGAAGCTCTCGAGAAAGTAGTTCAAGCCCGCGCTGCATCAACAACCGCATCAACTCTCCCTGCAGTTGCGGCAGCTGATGGCGCGCTCACGAACGCTCTTCGAGGACTACTTGCAGTAGCTGAGGCTTATCCAGATTTGAAAGCTTCCACCAACTTCCTTCAACTACAAGAAGAGTTAGCCACCACTGAAAACAAGGTCTCTTTCTCTCGCCAGTTCTATAACGACAATGTTCGCAGCCTCAACACAGCGGTAAAAACTATCCCCACCAGCTTTTTTGTTGGCCTTGCAAAAGTAGGCGAGCGCGAGTTTTACGAAGTGGAAGATCCCACGATTCGTAACGCACCTAATGTGAAGTTCTAATTGGGTCAAGCTCTAAAAATCAATGTCTGATTTCCGCGCGATGCAATCCGCTAACAAGCGGAAGACTTTTCTACTCCTTTTCTTTATGGGGGTTTTAGTCTGGCTTATTGCTTATGTAGCAATCACTGCATTTGGCGGAACTGGAGCAGGAGTAATCCCACTTGCTGTTGCTATAACTCTAATCTCAGTATGGGGTTCGTATTACGCATCAGATAAATTAGTTTTAAAGATGACGCGCGCCCAAATCATTACCGAGGCAGATAACCCAAATCTTTTCAATGTAATACATGAAGTAGTCATCGCATCAGGGCTACCAATGCCTAAAGTTGCGGTCGTCAATGATCCTGCGCCAAATGCATTCGCAACAGGACGCGACCCAGAACACGCACTTATCGCATTTACTACCGGATTACTTGATTCGATGGATCGCGATGAACTACAAGGTGTTGTCGCCCACGAAATGTCACATGTCGCAAACCGTGACACCTTAGTTTCTGCCGTCGCTGCCACCACGGCCGGCGTCATCGCACTCATCTCAGATATCTTGATGCGGATGCTCTGGTTTGGTGGCGCGCGCAATCGTGATCATCATGGCCAACAAATGCCAATCTTTCTCGCCATCATTCCTTTAATTCTTGCACCGATTGCTGCAACACTTCTCAAAGCTGCAGTCTCACGTAAAAGAGAATCACTCGCTGATGCAACCGCAGTTTCCTTCACAAGAAACCCGGCTGGCCTTCGTTCCGCCCTTGAAGTTCTAGCCCGCGATACCACCGTAGTTCAAGCCCGCTCTAACGCAGTGGCTCATATGTATATTGAATCTCCACTCGATGCTTCTGCTGCAGCTCGACTATTTGCCACCCATCCACCGATTCAAGAGCGAATCGCCACACTGCGCGCCATGGAAGCTAACCCATCAAGCAGTAACTAATCGAACTCCATTAATCACAATAATTGCCACAGCTACTGCAATTCCTAGTGGTCGGCGTGGAACAACGGAAACTAATTTTGCTGCAATCGGAGCCATCAGAACTCCACCTAGAGCTAATCCACCAACAGCGGACCAATCGATATCGAGTCGAGAGATATTTACCAAGAAACCAACGCTTGCACAGACTGCAACAATAAATTCAGCTGCGCTCACCGTTCCGATAATTTTCCGTGGTTCATGCTCGGTGGTTGCCAGAAGTGTTGGAGTAACAACTGGTCCCCAACCACCACCACCGGATGCATCAACAAATCCCCCTGTGGCTCCCAAGAATGTTAGATAACGGGGGTTATTAATCTCAGCCATATTTGCTTTGATATTGGTTTGAAATACATTCCGATACAGGAGAACAAAACCAAGTAATAAAAGTATTGTTGAAATAAATATCTTTCCACCGCTTAAATCAATTGATGATAAGAATGTCGCGCCAGCAAAAGCACCAACGCCCCCCGGAATTGCGAGCCGCTTTAAGATTTCATAATCAACATTCTCACGGTGCCAATGCGAAACTCCAGATGCAAGAGTCGTGCCAATCTCAGCCGCATGTACGGCTGCAGATGCAACGGCTGCAGATGTTCCGAGTGTTAGTAGGAGAGTTGAACTTGTAAGCCCAAACCCCATACCCAAGGCACCATCAATGAGTTGCGCTATCGATCCTGCTAACGCAAAGAAAAGCCAGTTCACAGAACTTCTTTCACCAATCGCTCGACATTAGCGCTGATTTCTTCAGTGCCATCGAGAACTAATTCTGCGTTACTTGGTGGTTCGTATTCTTGACCAACACCTGTGAGGTTTGGGAGCGACCCTTCTTTTGCCTTTTTGTAAAGGCCTTTCGGATCGCGTTGTGCACAGATTTCTGCAGGTGTCTTAACCCAAACTTCAACAAACTCTCCACTTTCGAAGATTTCTCGTGCGTAATCACGGTCGACTTTGAATGGACTAACTAGAGCGACAATGACTACTAGGCCAGCATCAACCATCAACTTAGCAACTTCAGCCACACGTCGAACATTCTCTGCACGATCTTCTTTAGTAAAACCTAAATCCTTATTAAGCCCTAATCGAAGATTATCCCCATCCAAAATGTAACTGTGAATCCCGGAGTCAAAAAGCTTTTTCTCTAGAGCATTTGCAATCGTTGATTTTCCAGAGCCAGACAAACCTGTCATCCAGATGACTCGAGCTCGTTGCCCTTTCTGAGTGGAACGTACTGATTTGTTAATCTCATAATCGTGGCGGGTGATATTGGTAGCGCGGCGGAGTGCGTGTACGACCATTCCGGCGCCAACAGTATTGAGGGTTACGCGATCCACTAAGACGAAGTTTCCAGAATTGCGATTCTCGGCGTATTTTGTTAATGGAATTGGAGCATCAGTCGCAATCTCTACCAAACCAATTTCATTCATTCCAAGAGTTCGAGCTGATTCGTGTTCACCATTGTGAATATCAAGGCGATGTCGGATTGCTGTAATAGTTGCAGGAACCATAGATGAACCATTAACGAGATAATAAGAGCGCGAATGTATTAATTCCTCTTCACCTAACCAGACCATATGCGCGCTAAAGCGATCGGTGGGAGCGGTGAAATCACCTGCTTTCTCAATAAAGTCACCGCGACTCGCGTCAATATCTGGCTCTAGAACCATCGTCACAGCTTTGCCGGTGGCTGCCTTACTTAACTCTCCATCAAAAGTTACTAGTTTGGAGACTTTAGCTTTCCTCTGGCTAGGAAGAACTATCACCTCATCACCCACAGAAAACTCACCTTGGGAGACTGTTCCGGAAACTCCGCGGAAGTTTTCTGCTCGGGAAATGAGTTGGACTCCCATCCGAGAATGCCCTGAATTATTGGGTTTTTCTCGCCAATTTTGGATCTCCTCCAAGAGCGAACCACCTGAATACCAAGAAATGCGATCTCCTTTATAGACCACATTGTCACCTTCCAGCGCGCTTACCGGAATATAAGTAATTGCAGATAAACCCAAACGCTCCACTGTGGGCTGCAATTCTGCAACGAGGGAGTCGTAAACACTCTTATCAAATCCCATCGCATCCAACTTATTTATTACAACCATAATCTTTTCTACGCCCATAAGTGAACAGATTGTCAAATGCCTTAGAGTTTGTGGGCGAATCCCGCGCGTTGCATCAACTAACACCAGTGCAATATCTGCTCGTGAAGCTGCCACTGCCATATTTCGCGTGTACTGCTCATGGCCTGGAGCATCAGCAATGATTAAACGTCGATCATCAAGTAGCGACATAGAACGGTAAGCCACATCGATGGTAATTCCTTGTTCACGCTCAGCTTCTAAACCATCTGTTAACAAACTAAAGTCAATCTCCCCTGCAGGAATTATTGATCCTGCCCTTCTAACCTTCTTTGTTGTCGCTAAAGTGTCATGAGGAACTGAATCAGTTTCCACCAATAACCTTCCGATAAGGGTGCTCTTTCCGTCATCAACGCTTCCACAGGTAAGGAGTCGAATTATTGGCCGGGCTTCCATTAGAAGTAACCTTCCCGCTTTTTCTTCTCCATTGAATCTTCGTTATCTCCATCTATAAGTCGAGTTGCCCGTTCGCTTAACTTCACTCCTATAACTTCTTCAACAACCTCTTCGAGCGTTACCGCATTGGATTCAACCCCCGCGGTGAGTGGATAACAACCGAGAGTCCTAAATCGAATCATTTTCATCTCTGGCTTCTCGCCATCACGGAGTGGATATCTCTCGTCATCGACCATAATCCATTGCTCGCCGCGCTTGACCACGGGGCGCTCTTTAGCGAAATAAAGCGGATTTACATAGATATTTTCCAAGTGGATGTAGCTCCAGATATCTAGCTCGGTCCAATCAGATATAGGAAAAACACGCATCGTCTGATCAGGGCGAATGCGAGGGTTATATGTCCTCCAAAGTTCCGGCCGTTGTTGACGAGGATCCCATCTATGCCCAGATTCGCGAACGCTAAATAACCTCTCCTTCGCCCGACTTTTCTCTTCATCACGACGAGACCCGCCAATTGCTGCATCAAATTGATATTTATCAAAAGCTTGTTTGAGTGAAACAGTATTCATAACTCTGATGTATTCCGAAATTCCGTGGCTAAATGGAGTGATACCTTCCCGAATTCCATCTTGGTTGATGTGCGCAATTAACTTGAGATTGTGCATCTTCACAACTTCATCGCGGAAAGTAATCATCTCCTTGAAGTTCCACGTCGAATCTACGTGCAGCAAGGTAAAAGGAATAGGGGCAGGGTAGAAGGCTTTACGTGCCAGATGGAGAATTACTGTTGAATCTTTACCAATCGAATAGAGAAGTACGGGATTCTTAAACGAAGCAGCGGTTTCACGGAGAATTTCTATAGATTCATTCTCAAGAGCTCGCAAAATGTCGACGCTACTTCGCACTTACAAATCCTATATTTTGTGGGCTACAACTCTTGGATTGGGAAGAAGAGAGTAAATGTCGCGCCCTTACCAAGTTCTGACTCCACTTTTACATTTCCGCCGTGAGCGCTCATAACAGCATCAACGATTGAA
>Ga0208546_1000650_pt1 | contig 11951 bp, 10 predicted proteins | sample DEB19_08_DNA_4_FD_184528 | JGI IMG/M metagenome (GOLD analysis project Ga0208546, IMG submission 184528) | Aqueous microbial communities from the Delaware River and Bay under freshwater to marine salinity gradient to study organic matter... | ecosystem: Environmental > Aquatic > Marine > Coastal...
TGCAGAGCTGCCGCTAGAGCTAAACCAGCAGCCGACTACTACGACTACTACGACAACAATCGATGAAAATGCTTCGGCCAAAGAAACACAACAACCTTCAACCGAGGTGCTCTCTGAGCCAGTTGAGCTTTACTACATCAGCGATGATCGCCTTGTCGCGACCACCCAATCGATTGTTAGCCCGGCAACAATCTCGCAAGTATTGGCCGCACTTATCGCCGGGCCACCAACCGGCAACAATGGTCTCGGTTTACGAAGCGCACTACCGACAGCTCTGAACGCTGAGATTGACATTTCCAAAGGCGTGGCTCAGATCAATACGACTGCAGAGTTTTTGACTGAGCTCTCACCAATAGATCAACGTCTAGCTATCGCCCAACTTGTTTTAACATTCACCCGTCGCCCTGGAGTCGGACAGGTTATTTTTACAGTTGACGATCAAAATGTCGCCGTGCCACGCGGTCGCGGTGATCTCGCCAAACCCGGATCAACTGTAAGTTTCGACGATTACTCTTCGCTAATAGTCGCCCTCGCCGGCTAACTATTCAGCAAACGAAACACTTTCAGGTCTTCATTTCGACAGGTCGGGTTGTCAAACAAACCTGTTCGAAGTTTAATTTTTGCAGCAAAAATTTTGTCAAAGACTAAACCAGTCAAAAAGCCATTGGCTCGAACAACTTTCGCCTCAGCAATACCCTCGCCTTTCGAATCAATCCTCCAACAGTTGCTGAATTCAATTGGCAACAAGATCATTGAGCGACCAGAAGACTTGGCAGATACAAACACATCGCCATCTGAAATTTCGAATTTAGTCACATCTGCACCTATCAAATCTGCAGGCGCATCACCCTGAACAATTACATTACTTGTCGGATCAAATGAATCGCCGTTAATAATTTCAAAAGTAGCGGCCAAAGAATCTGCGCTCTCAACAGAGGCTGGTGAGTAGGTAGCGAGATTCGGTGCACCCAAATCAATCAACACATTTTCATCATCAAGTTCACTAATTAGAACATCTTCATCTACAAGAGTTTGCTTTCGTGAATCAAAGCTGCTCTTTGGCACAACAAGATAACGCACACCAACCATTCGATAGATGTCGAAATTCTGAAGACCGAGAACAAATCGGTTGCGTAACTGAGGTGAATCTTCGTCAAGAAGAAACTTCTCGTAAAATTTAAACGCCAAAGGGGTCAATGTGTGTGAATACTCATTTAGAAGTGGGATCCGTCCCGAAATATTCAATGGGTAGTCAGGTTCTTGAAGGACGTAGGCCACACGACCGCGAAATTCTCCACCATCCAGAAGCGAAACACGGTTTAAAAGCTCGGGCATCACGATGAGTTCATCAAGCGAGCGCGGCAGGGGTTCTTTAAGAGAGAATCTGAGTGACGTAAGTGGCGACATAAATAGTGCGATCAAGATGAGTGAAGTCAGTGCTACAACAAGCAAATTGCTTTTCAGTTTGAGATTTCTGTAAGCATTTTGAAAATTTCTCTGAGCAAATTCAAAAACGAACGAAGTAATTGCGATTGCATAAAGCGGGCTAAGCATCCAAATGAAGTAACTGATTCGTGGACCGCTTTCAAACTCCCAAGTTGATTGCCAGACGCGATATGCCAATAAAAATGTGGCGGCGGCAACTGACATCACCCAAACTTGACTGCGCCTAGTTGGCCTTACGACACCTCGAATCAAAAATACAGAAAGGATCAGAAAACAAACTATTTGAAACACATGGTTACCCTCAGCAGAAGGTGTTGGAAAGAAGGCCTCAAAGACAAACTTATGAAGTGGCCAAATCTGTGGCTGGTTATAAGCACTTAGTGGCATCTCTGACGCCGCTGTATATCGATAGAAACCATTTAGAAAAATCGGCGCTTTCAGCAAAAGCAAAATTACGGTTGAAAGTATTACCAGCACAAGTCGACTTATGAAAGCCCCACGCTCGCGCTGAAAGAGCAGCTTTGACATTGACAAAACACCGACAATTATCAGTAGCGGTAATGAAGTAACTAAAAGATGTGGCAACACAACAAATAGAAATAAAACTGAAATCACGAAACCGAGACCAAAAGCCAGATCTCGCACACGGCTCTTTCCATAAACTCGCAAAAAGCAATTTAAGATCGCTAGCGAGACGATTAGTAACGAAGCATATTGAGGCACATGGCCAAACAGCTCGTTGTCAACAAGAGCAACCGAGTAGCCCCACAGTGTGGCGATCGAAGAAAACGCCGCCGCAGATACCCCAACGGGCCTAGCAATGTCAAAGGCGTCAAATACTTTTGCCGCTAAAACAAAGACAAGAATCGATGAAACCAGGGCCACTAAGAAGTGGTTATAGGTCGAACTACCAATTGATCCGATCACTGAGACAGGATCGAGCCAAAACAAGAAGCCACCTTGCAAACCGCCGGCACCAAAAAGCAAGTCCGAACGCAAACTGAGGGTTTTCCCAAAGTCTGAAATCTGGTAGTTAGACAACATCGCCGAAAGTTGAGCGTCACCACTCATCACGTCGGTTCGCCGTGAGAACAAGGCGATATAAACAACTGATGCGAGCCCGAACCAAACTGTTGAAATCAACAGTCGTGGTTTGGATTTCATAGTAAAAATCTAGTAGCCGAGGCGTTCGACACGGTCGGCACGATGTTGCCAGTCTTTATCGACAACAACAAACAGTTCAAGAAATGCGCCTTCGGGCATCTGCTTGCGCACCTCGATGCCAACCGACTTGAGAACACTGCCCGACTTGCCGATCACCATACCCTTTTGACTTTCGCGCTCGACAACGATTTCGCAGCGTACGCGTGGCCACTCCCACTCGGTGACGCGTGTGGCGATCGAATACGGCAATTCATCTCGGGTGACCGCTAACAATTGTTCTCGCACGAGTTCTGCAACCCACTGCGCCTGAGGTGTTTCAGATGTCATCTCAGGTGGATACATCGCTTGACCGAGTGGCGCTCGCTTGACAAGTTCGGCGACCAACCGGTCGACACCTTCTCCGGTCTTAGCCGAAACCGGAAAATACTCGGCGGCGCCCAAAGAAGAAATTGCACTTAATTGAGCAAGCAGCTTGGCTGGCGAGACTGCATCGATCTTGTTGATTACAACGATTGCATTTTTGATATTGAGTTGCTCACTAACCCACTTGTCGCCGGTGCCAAATGTTTGCGTCGCGTCAATCAACAGGCAAACAATGTCAACATCGCGCATCGACTCGAGCGCTGTGGCATTAACTCGTTCGCCTAATGCAGTTGTTGCCTTGTGCAGCCCAGGCGTGTCTACAAAAACCAACTGCGCGTCGTCTTTATTTAGAATTCCGCGCACGCGAGTTCGCGTGGTTTGAGGCTTGTTAGAGACGATGCTGACTTTCTTGCCAACCAATGCGTTTAGCAAAGTTGATTTACCAACGTTCGGTCGACCAACTAGAGAAACAAAGGCGCTACGCACGAAAGAAGGCTACCGAGACGAGATGGGTTGATCTGCCACAATTGAATAATGTTAAACATTGATTGGCGCAAATGGTTTGACCGAATGCAACCTCAAACACTGCAAATCGCAGCGATGTTGCTCTATCTAAATGGCTTTTTCGCTTTGATCAGCGTCATTGATACCACCGACTATCTGGGCTACATCCGCAGTCGTTTTACACTCGGCTTGATAATTGGTCTGGCCGTAGTCGCCTTGCACGCTTTATCGGGGTTATTTATGGCCAATGACCTGAAACTTGGCTACAAGTTCGCGATCGCCGCAGCATTCTCGCCATTCGTACTTCGTTTTTGGGCTTATACAGATCTCGAAAACACAAGCGGAATCAGCACAACGCTTTATCGCAAGTTGAGTGGCGGAAGCACCTTGAGTCTCATCTTTGAGGTTGCTCTGTGTGCTCTTATTCTGCATCCGCAAAGCCGAAGTCACCAAAAGATTTGGTATCGCTAGTTCATTTCGTCACGAAGCCCAACGACCTGCCACACTTGAACTATGCCAAAACTAATTATTAAGAGTGTTGACGAACTAAAAAGCTTGATCGGAAAGCACCTCGGATTTTCTGATTACCGAACGATCACCCAAGAGCAAGTAAATATTTTCGCCGATGCGACTGGCGACCATCAATGGATCCACATCGATGTTGAGCGTGCCAAGGCCGGCCCATTCGGCGGACCCATTGCCCACGGCTATCTGACACTCTCGCTCGGTCCGGTTTTTCTGCCGCAAATCTTTGGCGTCGAAGGTGTGGCAATGGGCGTAAATTATGGAACAAATAAAGTTCGCTTTCCATCGCCAGTGCCAGTCGGTTCAAATCTTCGTGCTGGCGTGAAACTTCTAAACGTTGAAGATGTAACTGGCGGTGTTCAAGTGACACTCGAGACGACTTTCGAGGTCGAAGGCGCAAAGAAGCCTTCGTGTGTCGCTGAAGTAGTCTTCCGTTACTACCTGTAAGTTCGAACTAATTATCTGAAGTTTTTCATTACTTCAGCAAAGAGTTCGACCGTCTCAGAACTCGGATAATCGGCACACCACGGAATAAAGCCGCTGCAACCCAGATCAATATATTTTTGAACTTTCTCAGTCACCTGTTCGACGGTGCCGACAAGATTGTTCGCTTGCCATTGATCAACTGGATCGGCACGCAGACTCAGAGAACCCGCTGCCTTGATCTCTTTTTCAGTTCGACGAATGAAGATATCTGGCGACCAGGTCTTGCGAATTTCTGATTCGTCTCGCCCAACTGCAGCACAATGCCCCTTGAGAATCTCACGCTTACGAGCAAACTCTTCTGGGGTGCCACCAAAATTCGAGTAATCGGCATACCGCGCGACGACACGAAGTGTTAATTGCTCACCACCACCGCCAATCCAAATTGGTGGATGGGGTTTTTGTAACGGTTTTGGATCACAGTTGCCACGCACCAAGTTGTAGTACTTGCCGCTGTAATTGGTTTCTTCTTGCGTCCACATTGAACGAACAATCTCGACGCATTCGCGCAACATCGCAATACGAACCTTGGGCTCAGGAAAGTCGTAGCCGTAACCGCGGCATTCGTTCTCGTACCAACCCGCGCCAATACCCCAATCGAGTCGACCACCCGAGATGACGTCAAGTGTCGATGTGATTTTTGCGAGCAAGCTTGGTTCGCGATACAAGTTGCAACCGACCATTTGACCAAGTCTGATTTTTGTCGTGCGCTGACTGATCGCCGCCATCGTTGTCCAGCATTCGAAAACTGCCTCGTGAGCCGGTCGCGGAACATTATGAAAATGGTCGTAGACCCAAATTGAATCAAAGCCGAGTCTTTCGGCTAACTGGGCAATTTCTACAGTCTTGTTCCACTTGGCGACCGGATCAGGAATCGAAACAAGCTCCATTTTCCATCCCTGTGGAATAAAAACACCGAAGATTGTTTGTTGTTTAGTCGTCATAATGGCAGATCTCCAGTAGCAGATTTCGTTGAACCATGATCTTTGTATGCTGCGATCGTGCGCTGAGCGATGCGCATCTGATGAATTTCATCAGCGCCATCGGCGAAACGACTCCATCGTGCTTGCTGCAACATATGCGCTAGCGGTGTGTCAGTCGAATAACCGAGCGCACCGTGAACCTGAATTGCGCGATCAATAATTCTCCACAAACTGTTGGCTACAAAGTGCTTCGCCATAGAAACTTCAGAAGTAAAACTCTGCCCGTTTTCAATTTTGTATGCCGCATGCAACACCATCAATTTGCATTGATAAAGCTCCATCGAAGAGTCAGCGATCAACCATTGAATGCCTTGTTTCTCAGCGAGTATTGAGCCATGCGAATATCTCTGTAACGCTCGGTCGACCATCATGTCAAGAGCGATTTCTGCTTGGCCAATCCAGCGCATGCAGTGCGCGAGTCGCGCAGGCCCGAGTCGATACTGACCAAGCAAGTGACCCTGCCCACGACCACCCAACATATTTTTCGCCGGAACTCGAAGGTCCTGAATCAAAATCTCGCAGTGATTGTGACCACCAGACATTGTTTCGACATCGCGAACAATATTGAAACCCTCGCTCGGTATGTCGACGATGAAACACGAGTTTGCAGCCTGTGGTAGATCGGGATTGTCTTCTGTACGTGCAACAAGTAAGGCGAATTGCGCACCACGCGCACCCGAGATGAACCACTTGTGGCCATTGATAACCCACTCGTCGCCATCTTGGTAAGCCTGAGTTTTGATAAGAGTAGGGTCGCTGCCCGCAACTTCTGGCTCTGTCATTGCAAAGCAACTTCTCGCTTTACCTTCGCAAAGCGGACGCAAGTATTTTTCTTTTTGTTCATCAGTTGCCCAATGCAAAAGCGTGTGTTGATTGCCCTCATCAGGAGCTTGCGCATTCAAAACGAACGGACCAATACTGACCTTGGCCGCTTCGGCGGATACTGCAGCCATTGCAGTTGGGCCAAGACCCATGCCACCCCATTCAGCGGGCATATGTGGCAGCCAAAGATTCCAATGGTCGCGTGCTCGACCACGCAACTTAACAATTGAGCGAACGACTTGCGAGCGGTCTTTTTGATCGATCGCATCCCACTCTGGTCGCACCTCGGTATCCATGAACTCGCGTACCTTTAAGCGAACAGATTCAACTTCTGGTGAAAATGAAAAATCAATCAATGTGAAATTCTCCCTTGAGTAGTTTGGCAGACTTGTGTCACAATCCCCTTACTAGGGCGACCATAACTGATTTGCCCTAGCCTGAATTGCGTGACAGCAAAAACTGGCAAGCGCGACAAATGGGACCGCGAAGATCTGCCTAAGGGTGCTGAAAAAGTAGAAGCAGTTCGCGAAATGTTCGATGCAATTGCTCCTCGATACGACTTCGTCAATCGCCTAATGACTTTTAGATTGGATACACGCTGGCGCAAAAAAACAGTGTCCGCGCTTAACCTACCGAAGGGCTCACGGGTTCTCGACTTAGCAAGCGGCACTGGCGACCTGTGCATCGAACTCAAGCAAAACGGATATCAGCCGATCTCGATGGACTTGTCATTTGGCATGTTGAGCGCCGATCGCAGTGGTGCGCCAAGAACCCAAGTTGATATTTTGAAGCTACCGATACCCAATATGTGCGTAGACGGCATAACTTGCGGCTTCGCTTTGCGCAATCTCGAAAATTTACAGATGTTTTTTATCGAACTTGCTCGCGTCACGCGACATGGTGGTCGAATTGCTCTGCTCGATGTGAGCGTGCCGACTAACCGTTTGATTCGATTTGGTAACAGCATCTATTTCGGTCGCATCGTGCCGATTATCGGCGGTCTTTTTTCGAACCGAGCCGCGTATAGATATTTGCCACGAAGCGTCGCCTACCTTCCAGAGCCTGACCAGTTAGTCGCAATGCTGAAGCAATCTGGATTCGCCGACGCAAAACACACACAACTTTCTGGCGGTCTTACTCAACTTCTTGTGGCTACACGAAACTAAATGCGCTCGACTACTCGACTGCTCTCAGCTATTACCGATCAACAAATCGACCTAAACGATTTTGCGAGCAACGACGGTTATTTATTTGTCCGCGATGGCGTCGGCGTTGCAGGACAAGGAATTGCAAAACGAGTGGGTCGAGAGGAGATCATTGCGACATTGTCTGCGATAGATGATGACAACCGAAGTGGCATTGACGAGGCTGGCCCGATTGCGATTGGTTGTATTCCATTCGATAGCAGCAGTCCACATGATTTTGTGATTCCCAAAGTCGTGGTTGGCAAAACAGCTGGCGGTCAGATTTGGGTGACAACGATAGATGGCGCCGAATTTGACTTTCATGCACCTGACGAGATTCAACCTTTCGCTGCGTCTTTCATGGTCAACCCTGGCGTACCTGTTGATCACTATCTCGAGGCGGTTCGCTTGACTGCCCAAGCAGTGCGTGAGAAGAAAATTGACAAGGCAGTCATTGCCCGCGACATTTTCGTTATGACAAACTTCCCGTTTGATGTACGCGCAATCTTGCAGCGCTTGAAGGCATCTTTTGGTTCCAGTTATCGCTATCTGTTTGACGGCTTTCTTGGTGCTTCACCTGAGTTGTTGGTTGCGGTCGAAGGTAACAAAGTTTCGAGTCATCCCCTTGCCGGCACCGCACCACGCACTGGCAACCCAACTATCGATCAGAAGATTGCAGGCGAACTTATTGCCAGTACAAAAAATCAATTAGAACATCGCATCGTGATCGACATGGTTCACGACACACTTTTGCCCTGGTGTTCGTTTCTTGATTGGCAACCCGAACCTTCGATCGTCGCTGTTGCTAATGTCCAGCATCTCGGCACTGAGATTTCTGGACAATTGAGCGAACCAAGGCCAAGCGTTCTCGAACTTGCCTATGCTCTCTCGCCCACGCCAGCGCTTGGCGGTGCACCAAAGCAAGAGGCTCTCGAACAAATCGCTCGCGTCGAGGGTATGAATCGTGGTCGGTATGGTGGCGCTGTTGGCTATGTCAATAAATCTGGAGACGGAAAATTCGCTGTCGCCATTCGTTGCGCAGAACTCGACTCGACGCGCATGACTGCCCGACTATTTGCGGGAGGTGGAATTGTCGGCGACAGTGAGCCAACTAGTGAACTTGCTGAAACTCAGGCCAAGTTTCAAGCAATGTTGGCGGCGCTAATTCGACCTTAGGGTTTTTCGCCGAAAAACTTAACGTAGATTTGAAGCCACCATCTGATTGATGCGTTCGTGGACCTTGACATTTTCTTGTCGGTCCGTAACGACACGAGCCAGCCAAGGGCCACGCTGAGATAAAACTTCAGCGAAGTCAGACATATTTGCAACTTCGTGCGTATTGATCTGGTGCGCCTGGGCAACCATTTTTAAGTTGACACCATGTGGCGTACCGAAAATCTTTTCAAATTTTGTTAACTCAAGGTTCTGGGCCTGGGGCAAGAACGAGAAAATCCCACCACCGTTGTTGTCAATCACTACGATTCGCAAATCAATTTCACGACTCACAAGACCGATTAAGCCATTTACGTCGTGCAGTAAAGCAATATCGCCGATCAGAAGCGTCGTTGGCTGACGCGTTGCTAACGCGATACCCACTGCCGTTGACACAACGCCGTCGATACCGTTCGCACCGCGATTGGCATGAACACGCAACCCGGTTCGCGGTGCGGCGAACCATTCAACATCACGAATTGGCATCGAACTTGAAACAACCAAGTTGGATGCTTCAGGCAACAGCCCGTAAAGCGCGCGTGCGACACCTGGTTCAGAAAGGCCAGGCTCATCTGCCAGTGCAGCGTTGATTGACTTCTGAGCCGAAGATTCGGCAGAGTCCCATAGATCGAGCCAAGAGAAGTCATCTCGCTTGATCTGCTCATTTGTACGAGCAGAAACCAGCTCTGCGCACAACTCATCGATTTCTCCGACAATGTGCAGCGCGCACAACTGGTCTGGGTCAGCGAGAGTTGGCGTCGTCGTAATGACGATTTGTTTCGCGCCCGAACTTGCCAGCCAAGAGTTGACAACTTTCGAAGCAGGAAGTGTGCCAAAGCGCAAAACTACTTGAGGTTGCAATTTTTTCGCAATGTCCTCGTCACGCAAAATTGAGTCGGCGGCAGCGACCACGAATTTGCTTGGCACTCGTGCGCCGCTTCGCGGGTCTGCTAGCACGGGCCAACTTAGAGTTTGAGCAAGATGTAAAACAGACTCGACCTGATAATTTTCGGGACCTGCAATGATTACGCCGTTTTTAAAATTCAGCGCTTTTTTCAACTTGCGAAGAGATCGTGCCGATGGCAAATCAACCTTGTCTGCAATCGTCGCAGATCTCTCGTGTCTGGGCGGCAGACTTGTCGCGACACCCATGAGGGGCTCGCGAAATCTCAGATTGAGGTGAACCGGTCCTCGCACTTTGCCAAGGCTTGTCGCAAAAAGATCGCGGGCGATCTTACGCCATGTATGACTTTCAGACTCGTCGGCAACTTCGGCGTTAACAAACTTTCGCACTGACACGCCATAAAGATTTTGCTGGTCAATCGTTTGTGGTGCGCCAACACCTTGCAGTTCGGCTGGTCGATCAGCCGTACAAATCAAAATTGGAACTTCACTGTGATGTGCTTCGACCACCGCTGGGTGAAATTCAACTGCTGCAGTACCAGACGAGCAAACCAAGATCGCCGGAATCCCCGAGGCTTTAGCGATGCCAAGCGCAGCAAATGCCGCACTTCGTTCGTCGTGAAAAATATGCATCTCGATCTCTTGCCGATTGGCGATCTCAAGTGCGATTGGCGTTGATCTAGAACCAGGCGAAACGACCGCATGGCGAACACCACATTGAAGCCATTCATCCACCAATGTGGCGCAAAAGGTTGCCGTGGTCGCCGCCGAAGAACCCATGCCTCTATCGTGGCAGCAATGAGAACAAAAAGTTTGTGGCGTTTGGCAAACCGCACAAGCTCGCACCCGACGACGACTGCCAATGCTTAGCAATAAGCAATTCGGCAACGGCCCGCGAGCCGTGCTGGTACATGGGTTCACTCAAACCCATGAAACTTGGCTAGATGTCATCGACCCTCTCAAAGAGAAATTCGAGGTCATCGCGATCGACGCCCCCAACCATGGCGACTCATGCGATATCTCACTCAATTTAGAATCAGGAGCAAGAGCGATCGGTGAAGTTGGTGGAAAGGCGACATATATCGGCTATTCACTCGGTGGCCGTTTTTGTTTAACTCTTGCACTTTCTGAACCACAAAAAGTTTCTCGGCTCGTATTGATTAGCACCACTGCAGGCATAGAAGACAAAGAGTTGCGCCTTGAGCGCATCAAAAGTGATGAAGAACTTGCCCGGCGAATCGAACAGATCGGCGTCAGTCAATTTGTTGACGAGTGGTTAAGTCAGCCACTATTCGCTGGCCTAAACGCCGAGACAAATCAACGTGCGGTTCGCATAAAAAATACAGCAATCGGTTTGAGTTCAAGTTTGCGGCTTTGCGGTGCGGGTAGACAGCAACCAACGTGGTCTCGATTGAAAGAGTTAAAGATGCCTGTTCTAGTTATTGCCGGCGCAAAAGACGAAAAATATCGCGGGTTGGCCGAGAGGCTGGTTTCAGAAATTGGCAGCAACGCAACTTTAGAAATTATCGAAAACTCTGGACACACGCCACATCTTGAACAACCCCAGTTCTTTAACGAATTGCTTTCAGATTTTCTGTCGAAATATTTGGCGACATAATCTGTCGACTTTTAGCGCGTCTAACTAATTAGCAGGCCGACGCTCAAGCTAATAGCAACAAGAATCTGCACGCGGCCAGTCATAACAAGAACATCAATTAAGTCAGCCCCAGTTGCCCCGGCATAAACACGCTTGATTGGTTTCACAGCCACTGCTAAACCGAGCATCGCAATCAGCGCTGCCGAATACGACAATGCAATCAATATCACAGCAAAACCAGCAACTATAAACAGTGAGATATAAAACTTACGTGCACCAGATTCGCCGATTCGAACTGCAAGCGTTTTCTTATTAGAAATCTGGTCACCAGCAATGTCGCGCAGGTTGTTGACAGCCAACAAAGCACACGCGAGACAACCAACAACAACAGATGCCAAAAAACTGACAAGAGTTAACTGCTCATTAATCACAAAAGTGGTGCCCATTGTCGCGACCACCCCGAAGAAGATAAACACAAAAACTTCTCCGAAGCCCAGATATCCATACGGATGCTTGCCTCCCGTGTAAAACCAACCCGCTAGAAAACAGAACACACCGACGAGCAATAACCACCACGTAGTCGTTGCTGCCAGCACAAAGCCGAAGACCGCCGCTACGCCAAACGCAAGAAATGTTGCATTCTTAACATCAGCTGGTTTCTTTGCGCCAGAGCCGACTAGACGAAGCGGTCCGACTCGATTTTTGTCGGTGCCTCTGATGCCATCCGAATAGTCGTTTGCATAATTAACTGCCACCTGAAGAGCA
>Ga0208546_1000655_pt1 | contig 11911 bp, 20 predicted proteins | sample DEB19_08_DNA_4_FD_184528 | JGI IMG/M metagenome (GOLD analysis project Ga0208546, IMG submission 184528) | Aqueous microbial communities from the Delaware River and Bay under freshwater to marine salinity gradient to study organic matter... | ecosystem: Environmental > Aquatic > Marine > Coastal...
CAACAACAGTTGGAACAACAGGAATACGAACTTGACCAAGTACAAGATAACGAGGAGTGATTGGGCACTATGCGCGCTATTGGGGATTTGCTACGGAACACTGCTCTACCTGTTCATCAAATAAAGGAGCCAAACATGAAATTCAATGAACTCAGAAAGATCAACGTAACCGAGAAGGTCGAGAAGAAAAACGGCCTTTCTTACCTCTCTTGGGCCTGGGCTGTAGATACGTTGTTGCAACACGACCCTACGGCTACCTGGGAGTACAAGCCTCACCAAATGTGGAATGACACGGTGATGGTGTTCTGCGAGGTCAAAGCCTTTGGAGTATCCCGCACTGCACAACTTCCCGTCATGGATCACAGGAACAAAGCGATTTCTAACCCAGATGCGTTTGCAGTCAATACAGCTATGCAAAGGTGTCTAGCTAAAGCTATCTCGCTACACGGAATTGGCTTATACATCTACGCAGGAGAAGATTTGCCAGAAGAAGATAAGCCTTCCGTAGACGATCACATAAAAACGCTTTCAGAAGCCAAAACAGTAGACGAATTGAAAGCGGCATGGACTACAAGCTACAAAGAGTTCAAGAATGATCCGCAAGCTATCAATCAGTTAGACGCAGCTAAAGAACAACGAAAGAAAGAACTGACGGAGATTAAATGAGTCAGATTCTTGATGCCGCTAAACGATCAGGAGTGCTCATTTCTCACCGAGGTGAGTTCCTGAAGTCGGTAGAAAAGTTTGGCCGGTTGATGCTTAACAAGTCCAAACCGTTGACACCGACACAAAAGGCTTACTTGGCAGCAATCGATGAGTGGATGTCGCTTAACGATCTGGCAAACAAGTTCGGTTGCACACCACAAAACGCCTTGAAGATGATTCGCGCACTAGAGGATCGCAAGTTGGTAACAAAAGAAAAACTTTACAGGCAAGCCTGGGCTTACTACTACAAACGAAAATGAACCTGAACACATTTGAAGAAGGTCTACTGGACTCAATCCAGACCGAGCGTTGCAAGAAACTGCTTTGGTCTGTGATTCAACTAGCAGTTGATGACGCTTGCAAAGCACCCTACAAAACTAGACCGCAAGATGACACGATCACGGCCATGCGGTTTCTATTCGGAGACCTTTACGAGTCTGGGCTCGACAATTATCTGATGTGGCTTGACGTTGACGGTAAACAATTCAAGAGACGCATGGTCGAGGCTATGTTTTCCGATCGTCACGACAAGTTCACCGACTTTGAAAGACGAGCCTTTCGAGCAAACTACAACTGGTATCTGAGAAATGAGATCAATACTAACAACTGAGAATGACCGTAGGAGGGTCATAGAGGCCATAGAAGCCACGGAACTAGGCTACATGGTAACTATCTCCAAACCACCCCGCACAGCGGCTCAGAATCGGTTCTATTGGTCGATCCTGACAGCTTGCGCGGAACAGTTAATGGGCCAGCAGTACACCCAAGACATCTGGCACGAGTGGGCTAAGACGAGGTTTTTGCCTTCTCGTGTCGTCGAACTCCCTGGTGGTCAGGTAAAAGAAATCGAGCCTTCCACTGCTTCGCTTACGGTATCTGAGTTCTCAGACATGGTGGAGCAACTTTTACAGTACGCGCTAGAGAAGGGCTTGATCTGGACAGACGAGATGAAAGACGCTGAACTTGACTTAAGGAAGATCAATGTACACCAACAAAAAGTTGCTTGAGGCTTGTAGGCATCTGCCTTGTGGAGCGTGTTTTTGTGAGGACGGGACTGTAGTCGCTGCTCATAGAAATCAAGGAAAAGGCATGGGCATCAAAGTTTCTGATGCTTTAGTAGCATCCCTATGCTTTCGTTGTCACTCATACTTAGACCAGGGAAAAGAAATGTCTCGCGAAGAACGTCGAGACTTCTGGAACCAAGCGTACATAAACACAATGCAAGCAATGATCGAACGAGGGATATTAAAGGTGCAACATGGAACAAAGAACTGATGATTGGTACAAAGCAAGACTGGGCCACCTAACCGCTAGCAGAGCCTCAGACGCGCTTGCGAAACAAGGAACGGCTACGCGCAGGAACTATCAGATTCAACTCGTTACAGAGCGTCTGACGGGACTACAAAGCGATTCTTATACAAATACTTATATGCAATGGGGTACAGAGCAAGAACCTGTTGCCAGAGCAGCATACGAAGTCCACACAGGGCATTTCGTCGAGCAGACAGGTTTTCATACCCACAAGTCGATTAAGTGGCTTGGAGCGTCTCCTGACGGTTTCGCAGGGTCAGGACTGATTGAGATCAAGTGTCCCAACTCAAACACTCATGTTGATTACTTACTTTCTAAGGAGGTTCCCGCCAAATACAAACCACAAATGCTCACTCAAATGCTCGTGACAGGTAGGACTTGGTGCGACTTTGTTTCGTTCGACCCAAGGCTTCCTGAACATCTACAACTTTTCATCGTACGTTACGAGCCAAATCCGGAAGAGCTAACTAAGATCGAGGCTGATCTGGTTGCCTTTCTCAACGAAGTTACTCAAATGGAAGAAAAGCTATGCCAAAAGAACTGACAGGAAGTATCAGCAAGAACAAGAAGAAGGAGAAGGATGTGCACCCAGACTATCGAGGTTCAGCAATGATTAATGGGGTCGAATACTGGATCTCTGGCTGGGTTAACGAGGGTTCCGACGGAAAGTATTTGGGGCTAAAGTTCCAGCAGAAAGACGCGGAAGTAAGATCAACCAAAGTCGATGACGACGATTCAGTACCGTTCTAATGTTAAGCGTACACCACCAAACCATGCTGAAAAAGGCGTTTGCTAAAAGACCAGCAAACATTTCTGATGACTCTCCCGTACTTGAGAGAATCATTCATATCATCAAGTCTGAGGCTCCAGAGTGTTTCTGGAAGCCTACAGAGTTAGACAAAAGGAGGTTTTTCAATGCACCGAGGCCTGGGACTCCTCACGCTGATGCAGTCTATCCGTTCCCGAAAGGCCTTTTATGAGTTGGCAAGACTTGATAAAGGCTCAGACGAGGAAAGATCGTTTCCGACTCGTCGAGGAAATCTGGAGGGAACACGGCTGGATTCCACCGTCAACAGAGTGCCCAGACACAATGGCAAAACACAAAGCGTTTAAGGAGTGGTCGATCCGTGGAGTCGTGGATCAACCTCATCAAGAAAGTTAAGTCGTCTGATGTTGAGGAGATAACGGCAGCGTATAACCAAGCGTTGCCGTTTGTCGTTCAAGACTGGGCAAAGATGATCTTAAAGCTACCTAAGAGCAAACGACTTCCAATCATTGAGAAGATCGACAAAGTTCACGGGGACAAGATAGGCCAAATGGTGCGAGATGAAGTTACCGCGCAACACCGCGGCTCTTCTCAAAACTCCTCATCCCAGCGATTCCCAACATCCCGCTCAAAATAACCCATAGAGCATCTGTGTCCAGCATGGGAGGTGGCTTTACTTCCTGCGGGACAATCTGTTCTGCTTGCATCCAAGTCCACGCCCAGACCAGTAACGGGTAAGCAAGGAACTGATAGAACATCGCACCCGCACCAACCCAACCGATAGCAGGTCTCCAACCGGAAACAAACATATTCTGATTGGCAGCCTCGACCTTATTCACTTCCATTTGACCAAGATCTATCGCTTGGTCGATACGCTTGGCCTCAAGCTCAAGCTCCATGCGTTCTTTGTCGGATGTATGCAGGTCTCCGATGACCTTACCGACCGAATCAACGATGGAAGAGATTCCGAGCAGGTTCATAGCTTGAGCGTCCTGTTGATCCAACCTAACATGAACTTCATCTGGCTTCTGTCTCGCGTCACAATGTCTCGATACCTGGCGATCTTTGCTAGCGCGTAATAAGCCACAAATAGCTCAGGATTGGCTTGGTTGAGTGCTGATATGGTCTTGGGGCCGATAACGCCGTCTGGGGCTGTTTTAACGCATATCTGGGCAAGTTTGATGGATACGGGAACGCCAGCATTGACAGCAAAGTTAAAGAGAGACGAGGCTATAACGTCATGCGCTAAATCATCGCCTTTGATCTTGTTCCAGAAGTTCTCTTTATAGAAGTCTCGGACTAACTGCGTTGGAGGTGTTTCCTGGTAGTCGATATGCTGCCAGCCTTCCCATTTGGGGTGCATCTTGCGAGCAATACCCGCATAGGTCTGACCGCCTCGATCTCCCTGAACTTCATGCAGGACGTAACCTCCTTCGTCCTCCATCATCTTGTCAAACGCTTGTTCAAAGTTAGCCAACGGCTTGACCTCTAAAGTATGCAGTCCCCTCAATAACCTCGACGAGCTCCGGAGGTAAGAGTAGACCATCTCTGAAACACAAGACGGCAAAGCCTGAGCACCAAGGAACAGGATTGTCCTCGATGTAAGAGAACTGACCGCCATCAGGATCGGCTAACATCCCCGTAGACACACCGTATCTACGTCCTCGGTAGTCACCCCATCCTTTGACCTCCAAGAGGTGGGTATGCCCTGAGACCGTAGAGATGCCTGCTTTTAGGGTGTTGTTGTAGCCTGAGTGGATTCCCGAATGTTGAAGTCTATGCTTAATCATGCAAATGTCATTAACCATGACTGACCAACTGACAGACCACTCCGGCAGATGATCCTTTAGAGTCGTGCCTTGGATGCCCTTGAACTCAGGAACAGATCCAGCTAATTTTTTATCAAAACGTATGTCGTGGTTGCCTGTGGTTCTATGCAAGAAAGTGCCTAGACCTTTACAAGCCTTGACGATCTGATCCATGTGCCACTGAACCGCTTCGAGTTCATCTCGTAGACTTGTGACTGGCTCCCAATCCATAGGGCCGTACTTGGAGATAGTTCCCCCGTCGAGAATATCTCCGTTTGCGATAATCGCTTTGGGTTTTAGGGTCTTGATGAGTTTTAAGAGGGCATTGAACCCCGCTGAGGGTTCACCAGGCATGAAGTGAGCGTCAGAAAATACGATCACATAACCTTCGGCCTCTAGCGTTGCTCGCCTACGATTCTCTGGTAAGGTAAAACGAGCGTCTTTTGTGGGTAGAAGGATGTTGTATTTCTTCTCGATTGCCCTTCGTCGCTCGTACACATTGCGAAGCGTAAGACCTATACGGTCTGAAATCTTCGTTGGGCTTCCTAGTTCTTTCCAGACTGCGATGAACTTTTCATCTTCTGCCTTTTTTCTCACGCCAAGCTCCGCGCTCTATGCTCTGGATCATCTTTCGCGGAATCACCAAAGACTGAGCAATTGCGTCGTCAGTAAGTGACTGACAAATTTTCACGCCCTGTTTGCTTTCTGCTAACAAAAATCCTATAGAGACAACAAGCGGGACTTGAAACTCCTTGGCTTTCTCTGGGCTATCACCCCAACCCAGAGTGTCGTGGCAGGCATCTTCCCAAACTACTTTAACTATTGGAAGATTGTGCTTCATTCTTCTTATCTTTTATGGCATGGAACCATTTCCAGACAAGCCAGCCGGACTGTAACACAATGTAGAGCAAGGTAGCAACTGCCACCCATTCATTCAAAGTCAGACCACCTACTGTTACCGCCGTTGTGATAACGACAGGAGGAGCAGCCTTAGCTGCTTCTACGATTACGTCTGACTTTTGTTCAGGAGTCATGATTAGAATGGGCTAGAAGTTGAGACAAGAACCCCTGAGTTGGTAAGCGTCCAAGGCCCGCCACCGTTAGCAACACTATTATCTTTGATCGTAGAAGATTGGCAAGTAAGCATCTTGGTTGTTGCATCAACAGTCAAAGGTTGCGTAGGAACCGTGGCCGTTGAAAACGATGATCCAAGATTAAAACGTAAGTTACTAATATTCCCAGTCAAAAAAGTGGTTGTTGATGCTCTCCCGCCAATTGACGGAATCCTTGTGCCGCTAGAAATAGTTCCAGAAAGTCCGCTAGAAGATGCTGTTTGGCTTGAACCTACAAACAACCTAGTAGTGCCTGCCGATACGCGCGACACAGCAATGTATGTCCATGTAGCAAGCGATATGGAGGATGATGAAGTTATCGCTGTTGAGCTTGGCGAAGTTGGGTAATTATTGCGTATAAAAACAGGTCGGCCTGAAGAGTCGATATAAAACTTTATTGTCTGCGAACTGGAGCTTCCGCTTCCGTAACCAAAATCAAGAATAGCCGCCGTTGTTAATGGATACGAATCTAAATAAACAAAGCACTCAATACTAAACTGCTGAGATCCTATGGCAAAAGATGTTGAGATGGGATATTCAAAGTACGAAGAACCGTCAAAGTCATACGAATATTCACCATCAACAATACCGCCACCGACCGCCGGTATGGTTCTGCCAGAACCAAATGCAGACAAGATAGGCATTATGCGTACCGCGTTTGGCTTGCAAAGACCGTGAACGAACCGCTACCAGTCTTGATAAGCGTATAGGTATAAACGTCTACGCTATTGGCGTTTCCAGCACTAGGCGCAGAACCGCCTGACCACTTAGGCGTAACGCTACTACCGTCTACCGTTAGGGCTGAGTTGTAGTAAGCCGTACTGCCTTGCGTTACTAAATGAGTCACTGTCACGCTCTGGCCTGTAGCCATGATGCTGTTAAGCGTCACCGAGCTAGACCCACGAATGTTCAACGTCCAATTTGTAGGCCCGGCGTTACTGGTGTAGTACAGGATGGACTGCGTAGATACGTCAAAGTTAACCGTACCTGTGGCTGCTGTTGCTGCAATCGTTACCGTCTCTGCTGCGGCAGAAAGTTTTAACTGCATCGTTGTACCGCTAACACCAAGCGATAGCTGATTAGCAAACGATACGTTTTGAGAGGCGTCTATCGTAAGACCGTTAGTGCCGTTGGTCTGTAGCGTAAGGATGTTGGTGTTGTCAGCCGTAGAGACTATGCCTATGCCTGACGTGGCGTTGATGGTGTTAGCCATTTTGTGCTACCCAAGAAGTGGTTGCTTCATCCCATGCGTACATCTGACCGTCAGTCGGCATCGCTACCGGAGGTTCCCACTGAGCGTCTGCGTTAAGCGTCCAACTGGCAAAAGGCTGTGGTGGTACAAACGCATCAATGTCTGCTCGGTAGGTATACCCAATCCCTGCGTAGTTCTTACGCATGTTGCCGTTGTAAGAAGTCTGCTTCCACGTTCCACCGAGAATCTTCTCTAGATGAGCAGCGCCGATATGTTCTTTTTCAACACCGCTAGCATCAGAGGTGTCTTTGTTATCCACAACAACAACTTGAGTAACAATATTGTTCTCATCAATCTTTGCGAAGTGAGCCATTACGCCTCCAGCTTTAATCCAGTTAAGTCCATTTCTTCACCAACCACACCGACTGGGAAGGTGTTAAACGATAGTGAAATCCGAGTGTCATCGCCTTTGACTTCAGGAACCATGTGAGTCAGTGACGATGGAAACAGAATCAATCTTCCTGCATAAGCCTCAAACCACCAGGACTCAGAGTTGTATGCGTTCCACTCTGACGGTGGGAATTTGATTTGTTGCCACCCATCTTTATAAAAGAAAATCTTGTCATCAGGGTTTGTCTGCACATAAAACACGCCTGAGATATAGCTGTTGGGATGTGCGTGTTTGTGATGGTATTGCCCTGGCTCTGAGTAGTTACACCAGCTTTGGGTAACTCGTAGGCTTACGTTGTGCTTGGGATTGACTGTGTTTTTGAAGTAATCCGATACCGCATCTTCTATGAACGAACGAAGCGAGGTCAGCGCAGGGTCACGCAGTACAAAGTTATTTGTGCTTGTCGTGTTACCCATGTTGGGTCTTGTTGGCAGTTCTCGGATGAAGAACAGCTCCTCATCGCTCAGAGGTCTACCAAGCTCTGCAAAGCCTACAGGTGTGGGAAATAAGTTATGCAACTGCACGTTCAAATTCCTCACGGGCTACACCCATCTCTTTCAGTTGTTCGTCGGTGTAAATCGTAGGGATGCTGTCCTCAAACTCTCTGATCTTGTCAATGACCCAATACACTTCTTCTATGCTTGGGCATGGCCGTGGATCATCCCACCGAGTAAACACGTTGTTTGATATTTCCCACTTTGCACCTGGACGAAGCAAGTGCATGGCTGTATCGATTCCAAGAAATTTATAAACTTTTGTAGTCATGTTATTGATTGATTTTTATGATTACGATACCGGAGCCGCCGTTTGCGCCCGTACGATTGCTTCCAGTGTTACCAGGAGCGCCCCCGCCGCCACCACCAGTGTTATCTGTACCAGGAGTTGAAGTCGTTCCACCGCCAGTACCGCCGGCTCCGCCGCCTCCGCTTCCGCCTGCCCCGCCAGCACCACTATAGGAACCTCCGCCGCCGCCGCCAGCATAGGTTACTGAAGTACCAGTAATACTAGATGCCGTGCCGTTACCGCCCGCCCCTCCTAAATTACTAGTTGTGTTGCCACCAGTCGCTCCAGCACCGCCGCCACCTGACCCTCCATTGTTATTATTGGAAGATGATCCGCCGCTGTTTCCTTGGCTAGGTGTGGTACTAGGGGTATTGCCTGAGCCGCCTGCCCCAACATTTTGACCACCATTGCCACCGCCGCTTCCTCCAGAAGCGCCAAGATTGTTTGGTGAGGTGTTGTTACCTGTACCACCGCCACCGCCACCATAAGCCTTAAAAGTATTAGCACCTGCCCCAGAAGGACTTTCAGTAATTGGAGATCCTGCTATAGACGAATCGCCGCCAGAACCACCACGACCGCTTGATACGCCAGCCCCTGCTGCACCGATTGTAATTACATATTCTTGACCGCCCGTAAGAGTCAATCCTGTGCCAGTTCTAAAACCACCAGCACCACCACCACCACCACCTTTTTCAGCCGGTTGCGATCCACCACCGGCGCCACCACCCGCAACCACAAGATAGTCAACACTGGTAACACCTGTCGGGCATGTCCACTTAGTAGTGCCTTTGAATACAAAGACGGTTTGGCTAGGTACGGTGTACTTTAGGATGACGATACCGGAGCCGCCTTTGCCGCCTCTTGCGAATCCACTTCCATACCCCCCAAAACCACCTCCTCCGCCACCACCGCCGCCTAAACCATCAGTGCCAGCCGTTCCATCACTAGCAGGGACAGACGAAGAGTTTGCCCCACCTGCGCCACCGCCACCTGCGCCGCCTGATCCACCAGACGTACTTGCGTAGCCCCCTCCTCCGCCACCGCCAGCATAAGTAACAGATGCGCCTGTAATAGAAGAAGCAGCTCCTGCGCCTCCGGTCATTGAACTTCCGGCAGCTCCTGCGCCACCGCCCCCGCCTCCAGTGTAAGATGGTGCGCCAATCCCATTTCCACCACTATTCCCTTGAGATGGAGATGTGCTAGGGGTATTTCCAGCAGCCCCGCCGCCGCCTTCTCTTCCGCCTCCACCAGACCCTCCAGTTGTAGCTGCGTAACCACTTCCGTTATATCCAGCGCCTCTCCCACCACCGTTGCTAGTTATGGAAGAAAAAACAGAATTTGAACCTGCTATTCCCGCCCCGTTATTGCCACCGTTACCTCCACCACCAACAGTAACCGTATAATTACCATTGCCATCACCACCCGTGGTTGAAACAGCTAAACCTGTACCCGTTCTAAAACCACCAGCTCCACCACCCCCAGCAGCCCAGTTACCACCACCCCCACCACCAGCCACTACCAAATACTCAACCTCTGTCACCCCAGCAGGGCAGGTCCACGTTGAGGTAGCCGTAAAGGTTTGGACAACGGTGTAGCCACCACCTCCGCCGCCAGAGATGGTCTGCCCAATAAGCATTGACAAAATGCCTGTCATGACACGTTCCCTGAAACAACACACACCGTACCGGATATAAACAGAATTGTCGCAACACCTCTGGTTGCAAGCGTCATCGTCGCTTTGTCACTATCCGTTCCAGCGATATAAGCCGTTGTAATAGACATCGTAAGCGTGATAGATGACGATGAGTTGTTAAAGATCACAACCACATCACCTGCCGCGAAGGTTGAATTCGGCACTGTCTGACCTGCCGTCACCGACAACACCTTGCCAACATCACCTACTACTAACGTATTGGTTGCGTTGCTTGATATGGGTACGTTTCTAAAACCAACCGGGTTAGTACCATCCACCGTACAAGATGACAGGGTTCCAGAGCTAGGCGTACCTAATGCGCCACCAGGAGCAACGTAATCCGTACCTGCGCTAGCCGCTGAAATCGCTGTGCCGTTACCTTTCAAGACTCCCGTGATGGAAGTCGATAAGGTGATCGCAGGAGTTGTGCTTGCGTTGGCTACGCTTCCCGCTAGGCCATTGGCCGATACCACCGAAACTGTGGTTACCGTACCTGACCCAACAGACGAAAAGGCTAGCGTTCCGGCGCCGTCCGTTGTCAGTGCTTGCCCGTTAGTACCATCTGTACCGGGTAGCGTAAACGTCGTATTAGATGATGTGTTGGCAGACTGAAGCGTTGTCGTTCCCGTCCCGCTTGCATTGCCTTGAAGTTTAATCTTGCTCATAAATCACCCTAAAATCATCCAGGCTTGGCCTGTGCCTACAGTTACAGAATAACCTGCCGAAACCGTGACGGGAGACACAGATAACCCGTTGGTGTTTGATGAAATCGTGACGTTCTGCCCGATTGTAATCTGAGACTCTAGTATTGGGCCACCGCTACCACCACCGCTTGCAGTAGCCCAACTTAAATTTCCCGATCCGTCTGTACTTAAAAACTGACCGCCAGTCCCATAGTCAGTTGGGAACACGTAGGTTTGAGTGGATGTCGTTGCAGCGGCACTCGGCTCAATCCTCAGCGTCTTAGTTCCAGATCCGGAGTCAGTCGATTGCAACTCAAGATAACCGGATGTTCCCGCACCTGTATTAGCAGTTACTCGTGCATAACCAACGAATGCAGCCTGGCCAATATCAGAAAGCGTTGCAGTCGAGTTCTGAATCAGCTTCCCAGTCGTTCCGTCGAATCGAGCAATTGCGTTATCGGTAGCACTACCAGGGCCGGAAGCATCGCCTGCCGTTAAGGTTGCAAACTCAAGCGCAGTAGCACCTGAGTTAACCTTGAGATACTGATTAGCAGTCCCAATAGCCGTTAAGCCTGTACCACCATTAGAGACCCCTAGCGTTCCTGTAATGCCAGACGAAAGAGGTAAGCCCGTTGCATTGGTAAGAGTTGCGGCAGAAGGAGTCCCAAGATCGCCGTCATAAGTAACAACACCACCAGTCGTTCCTACTGTTAAACCAAGGGCAGTCGCAACGCCAGTACCTAAACCTGAGACACCAGTGCTTACTGGTAGCCCTGTGGCGTTGGTTAGCGTTCCTGAACTAGGCGTTCCTAACGCTCCGTTAAAAAGTACAGGGGCTCCCGCTGTTCCTACCGACTGACCAAGTGCCGTAGCAATCCCAGTACCAAGGTTTGCAAGGTTGGTGACGCTGTAATTGGTAGCGTTAGATAGATTGGCTGAAGATGGAGTTCCTAACGCACCACCTGGAGCTAAGTAATCCGTACCGGCAACCGCAGCACTAAGCACACCGGATGTAGCTTTTAATACGCCTGTGGTCGTTGCTGCCTTGATTGTTTTTCCGGTAGTCCCGTCAAACAATGCAATCTCATTGCTAACAGAGCTTGCAGGGCCAACTACATCACCAACACCTACAGCCGCACCATACTCTAGTGCTGTCCCACCGGAGTTAACCCTGAGAACCTGTCCAGCCGTTCCTAAAGCAGTTAACCCTGTACCGCCAGAAGTGATCGGTATGGCCGTACCTGAATAGGTAAGCGAGATATTTCCTGAACTCGTTACCGCAGAACCCGCTGTTAAGAATGCAGGGGGAGAGATGCCAACAGAAGTGACTGTACCGACCCCAGTAACAGAGCCCCACTTAACGCCTGTGGTTTGTGTTGAGTCAGCTATAAGAACCTGACCGTCTGC
>Ga0208546_1000658_pt1 | contig 11883 bp, 20 predicted proteins | sample DEB19_08_DNA_4_FD_184528 | JGI IMG/M metagenome (GOLD analysis project Ga0208546, IMG submission 184528) | Aqueous microbial communities from the Delaware River and Bay under freshwater to marine salinity gradient to study organic matter... | ecosystem: Environmental > Aquatic > Marine > Coastal...
TCATCGAAGTTCGTCACATCGTTGATGACGGATTCCGACAGGTCGAACAGCACTGACTTGCCATCCTTCCCAGACTTGGCGAACCGATCCGAAGCGAGGGCGCTCACGACCGTTGTGCGTGGGAGGTTCAAGTCCTTAGCAATCTTGGTCGCATCTGCAGCACCGAACAACTTCAGGTATTCCTCGATATGCTCGGGCGTAGACAACTTCTTCTGAGATGCAATCTCAACAAACTCGTTGGGCTTGGCACGGCGCACCATGTTCAGGCCGTACTGGTCGAACACCAAAGCAATCTGTGTAAACGACGTGTCCTTGCGAATGTCGTTCGCCTTGTCCACGCGCAGGCCAATGCCCAGCGTGTCGCCCTTGCTCTTGTCGTCAGTCATCAACTGCACCGTCACGTCGGCGGCAGCGTCGAACATCTGCGAGCCGAACGTGTGCGACTCGTCACCACGAGGAGTGTGAGCCAGCACCGCCCACGCTGCCGGAGACAGACTGTTCAGCGCGTCCATCGCCTTGTTCGCCGGGTCATTGTCGATGAGGTTGCCGTATCCCATGCGGGACAGGCTGTCCACAAGGACGAACGAGACGCCTTCCTTCGTGACCGTGCGCTGGATGCCGTCGATAACGTCAGGCAGGCTGCGGCCACGCCGGTCAAGGCGCAGCAGCGGGCGGCTGCGGGGCAGGCCAAGCGACTGGTTGATGTCACCGAGGCGCACGTCCACCGACTCAGCCGACCGCTCAAGGTTCACGAACAACGCTGGCCCCTGCGTGACAGGCCAGAACGTGTTGATGCCAGCGTCCACCGTGACGCAAAACAACATGCCAAGCCATGACTTACCACGTCCGGGAGGCGCAAAGATGATGGTTCCGCCACCCTCGACCACGAACGGGTTGATGACGAACGCCTTGTGCGTCCGCTCGTTGGCACCGCCACGAAGTTCCGCCTCTTGGTTGCCAATCTCGAACGACCAAAGGCCGCGTTGAAACAGCATCAAGTCCATGCTCATCCGGGCATGGTCGTACCCGTTGGCAGCAAGGATGTCCTTGATTGCCTCCTTCTTGTAGATAGCGTTGACCAGACGCTCCCTGTCCTCGCGTCGGCCCACGTTGTACGTGTCCTCGTCGAGCGGGATAGCGCCACGGCCCTTCTCGCGGAAGCCGATGCTCACGGTAGCGTGAACACCAGTCCGCTCGTTGCGCACGTTGGCAGCCTGATAGATGACTTCGATGCTGTCAGCCTCAACTAGAGACTGAATCGCACCGCTCGCCGTCCTGTTGTATTCCATCAGAACATTCCCTCGTACTTGCGTAGCCAGTGTTCTTTCTCCACCACTTCCTTCATGTCATCCTCAATCAAATAATCCAACCCCTCCACTGTCCCGCCGCCTTCGAAGTAATCAAACGCATCACCCTTCGGTGGTAGCACCGCCCGAACAAACCGCGCATGTGGCAGCACCTCATGTATACGTGCCATGAACGCGCGCCCCGGCTCGTCATTGTCCGGCCAGAGGATCACGTCCCTGTCTCGCAGCGGGTCGAGGGCATTGCCGTATGCCTTCTGATTCGAACCGCCGCCCAAGCACACGGCTACCAGCCCACGGTCAGCACAAGCGTCCGCTGCCTTCTCGCCTTCGACAAACCAAACTGGAGCGTCGCCGGAAAGAACATCGTTCAAACGATACAGCGGTAGTTCTTTGATTGAGATACCAACCAGACCATCGCGCCACGTGTGGCCCGGTACTCTCCACGCAAACGCCTTCCCGTGCGGAGTTTCGAATCGTCCGTGCTCGGCAACAAGTCCTCGGCTAGTCGTGTGGTATTCGTATGAACGAACCAACTGCCAGCCAGATGAACGCTTCTGCTCACCCTTCTCCCATAACCCTCGCGCCTTGAGTGCGGCAATGACTTCTCCCTGTGCGCACCCACGGTGGCAGCGAACAAGCACCTTGTCGTTGGCTACGTTCACGGATAGTGAGGGCATGTGGTCGCCGTTACGATGACCGGCAACAACAGGGCAGTGCTTCAACGCTGTGTTACGGCACGGACAAGAATGGCGTCCGCACTGTAGCGCAGACGCCATAGCGTTGTAATCCATTGTGTGACTCCCTTGCTCTCACAATGGTCACGCTATCGGACTCATTTGTTTACACCAGCGCATAGCACCGAGCATTGATGACTTCCCAATCAGGTGGCATGTCATCGCTGTGATTGCGTCACTATTAGCGGGTGCGATACGCAGCCTTGCGCTCTATTGCACGCCAGTCGATGCCTCTCCCCGTAGCCGACATCAACAGCATACGTACCGCGCGATGCTCACGGATTCGACCCGGTATTGCACCGCTCCAGCCAGTGAACAATGCTCGGTGCTAGGCGCTGGTGTAAACCAGCGCGCTCAAACTAGAAGGGCTCGTCTTCGCCGTAGTCTGCACCAACCTGAACGGTCGGTGCCTCGTACTGCGCGGCGTACTGCTTCGCACCATTGAAGCCACGCTGCTTCGGCTCGGCGGTAGTCACGAACTTCACACCGAGTCGCCCGCCCTCGGACAGCCCACGCGCACCAGCCTTGCGCACGGCATCCTGCACGGCGCGCTGCATCTGGCCCTTCACGTACAGCGTGCGCTGCCCGTCGTCGTCCTCATCCTCACGCGCATCGGTCTGAAGCGTGATGATCAACTGCATCATCGGGTCGCCGTTGTCCCACGTCTTAGGAGCGCCGGACTTGATATCAGTCTGCTGGCGCACCTGCATGTCGATGATGGTGCCCACCACCTTGTCGCCCTCGCGGTCGAACTTGGCGGACTTAGCGCCTCCGCCCATCAGGAAAGCGTTGGGGTCTGCGTAGTTAGTCACGTTACTTTTCCTCCATGTAAACAGTCAGTGCCTCAGTGCCGGTGCCCGGCATCTCGTACTGTGCGATAGCGTCGGCCCACGATGCGCCTGCATCTTTGCGGAACCGAGACAGCATCGTGTGGTCGATGCGTACCATGCCTGCGTTCGCAGCCTTGATAAGTGCGTCGATGCCACCAGCCGATGTGACCAGTGAGATAACGTCGTATGTCGGCGTGCCCTTCCTCTCTGTAATCTTTGCGGTTGCACCAGTCTCATCGTCACGCATGAACTTCATATCGTTCAACTGCATGTGATTCTTGATGCGCTCGACAGCGTACTTCTTCGCCACCTCAAGCGGCTTCAACTCGTCGTTGATGTGCGCAACGGAAGAGATGAGGCCGATGATTTCCCGCTCGGCCTGTGCATCCTGTGCGTTTACATACGAATCAAAGTCAGTAGTCATCGTTACTCCAGCGGAAGAAAACGTGCGAGGGAGTCCTGCCCCATGTGCGCAAGGCTGCTAATCTCCGGGTCTTCGTCCATGTCATTGACAATGGTGCGCGCCCACTCGTTATGACGCATTGCCATCTGCAGCCCCATCAGGAATCCATTAGCAGCACCGTCCGCCTCGCTATCACTCAAGCCTTGCGACTCAAAGCGAATCTTCATGAACTGATGAACAACGGCAGACACACCGAACTTCTTGACCAAAAGGCGCATGATCTGCGCGTACGAGTCAGGCAGATTTTCTTCGTTGTCGAGGTGGTCGGCTTCAGACATTGAGCCGAGCAGGGATGCGATGTCGTTCTCGATGTTGTAGTCCTCGGTCATGTTAGTTGTTCTCCTTCTCAGACTTCATAGCCCAAAGCGCATCGTCAATAGTGCGCATACTTACACGCACGTTCATGCTCTGTGCAGCAGCATGAACGCGCTGGCGAGCCAGTGCCCGGTCGCCAAACTCATTTGGAACCAGCGTGGGTTCATTGAATGAAAGGCCTCGAAGCCACTTGCTCACACCAGTTTTGTAACTTGAGCGATATGAAAGGAACTCTTCAGCGTCCATGTTTTGCCTCCTCTAGTAGCGGACTCGAAGTGTACAACGTGCAGTCGTCGTGTGTCTACCCCCCAGTGAACAGACGCACCTCCTCTTCGCACTTGTAGCAGCCGGGGACAGGATGGATCTTCGATGGGTTCGGCGCGTTGTGCGTGTGCCCGTTGCGCCGCGCATCCTCATCAACCTCCGCCAGCGCCGCGCAAATGCGGCAGTCGCCACAGCCGCCGCACGCCTCGCCCTGCGCGTAGAGCAGCACGTCACGGACGCGGTATGCCTTCATGTTAGTCCTCCTCGTTCTTCAGCACGCCGAGCATGACAAGTTGCTCGCGCACCCATTCGTTAGCCCGACGCTCGCTCCAGTCTTCGCTCGACAGGATGCATGGCATGTAGATGTCGTCGGTGTTCTCGACGTTAGTAGGCATGCCATACCCATAGCCACAATCACCGATGCCGATAGCGGAACGCACCTTCTTCGGTGCCTGCTCCATGATTGAGAACCCGAGGCGGCGCATGAACGCAGGATGCGAGAGTGTAAACGCAAGTGCATCTAGTTGCAGCGGGTCGCCCGGATTCTTGATGGTGGTGTAGATGTTGATGCTGTTCTTGACATTACTTCCCATAGTTTCTGTAGCCATGACGGTGCGCACGCGCACGCGCCGACCTGTCAACTCCAGCAGGTCGGCGAGCGCAGCAACGGCAGCGCCGCGCGTGAAGTATGTCTCGGCACCGATAGAACTAGACGCTGCCACGTTGCAGAGAATGTCAACGACAGGTGACTCCATCTCGGTGCGCTTGCGGGTGAGCATGGCATCGGGCACGCCTGCGATGTAGCGCCCGACGTTGACCATCGGGCCAGCGAACGCACGCACGGTAGCGGGTCGAGCGAAAGTCTCGGCATGGTCGCGCACCACGTCGTCACGAAAGCGCATCGCCTGCTCCTCGACACGCTCACGGCCCAGCGCCCAGCCGGTGCGCGCCAACTCGACAGCGCCCTCGAACCCAGACTCGTAATCCCAGTGTTGGGTAGTGCCGTTGGTGCGAGACTGCCTCCGCTCAGGGATGCAATCGGTGTCACCGTTGAGCGCACGGTCAGCGTACTCAACCACGTCATCGAACGTGTAAACTGTATTAGCCACGGTAGCCTCCGTTACTTGGCGGTCACAGTCAGGTTCGACTGCACCTTCTTGGCATCGGTCGAGGACATGCGCTCCCACAGCCGCATGTCAGCGCACGCCTTGAGCGATGCGTCTGCGCTCACGATGTAGCGGCAGCCGTCGATGATTGCGCGCGTGCTAATCGGGATGCGAATGTCCATCTCCTCAGTGATGCGGCGCACGTCCAGCACCAGCGCATACCAACGATCGATGCGCATCTGCTGCTCAGTGGTAGCCTGCGCTGCCCACGATGACGTGATGCTGCGCTCGATGCCATCGTCATAGCCCCAGCGCAGGAACGAGAAGCGGTCGAGCGTAGCGCCGTCGAGTTGCGAGCGCCCGATGTAAACAGAGTCACGCCCCTGCCCAACGGTGTTGGCAGCAGCGATGCAGCGGAAGTCAGCGTGCTTGTTTACACGCTCGTCTCCGAAGAACGCAAACCCATTGGCGAGCGCAGAGTTGATAGCGATGAGCGCATCGCCCGAGGCCGAGTCAATCTCGTCGATGAGCAGCACGCCGCCGTGCTTGTACGCCTCGTAGAACGCGCCCGCCTTGAACGTACCGTCCGCCGTGTTGTACCCGAGCAGGTCATACTCTGCGGTGGTAGGGCCGACAGACTTGGCGCGGAAGTGCTGCATACCCAGCGCATCGCACGCAGTCTCGGCAGCGAGCGTCTTGCCAGTACCAGCAGGGCCGACAAGCCACACGTTCAGGCCAGCGACCAGCATCTTTAGCAGTTCAGGGAACCGCTTGTGCTGCACGCCCATGTCTTTCGGCGGCTCGTCGATGCGCGCGACCTCGACACGCACAGGTGCGACGTTGCGCGCCTCGGTGCGTGCAATGTCGGCTACCTTCTCCCAGTCGATGAGCGAAGTTAGGTGCGGCTTGATAGCCTCGACGATGACAGACTCCAGCCCGGACGGAGCCGGAGTAATCGCAGGTGTAAACACAACTTCAGCCTCAGCCACGGGAACCTCCTCGATGCGAACCTCGTCCGGGCAAACGGCGCGCGGGCAGTCGTCACCTACTGCGTGATAGACCACGTTCGGATAGACCGAACAGGTCGCGCACTTGAGTTGCTTCGCCATGACTTACTCCCCTACCAAGTGAATCCGCAGGAAGCGCAGACGTGGACAGAACATGCGCATGGCTAGTCCTCCGGCCAGAACGGAACGCCGTCCACCCATACGGACACGTCCTCGTCCAGGCACCAGTCAACCAGATTAGCAACAGTCCAGCGCACCGCCTCAGCGGGATTGTCAAACACTCCTTCCACGGATTCATCGCCGTCATCCTTGTGGTACACGATGGTGATGCTGGTCATATCAGCCTCCTTACGAGTAGCGTGGCGCTCCTAGACAGTGGTTACGTTGATGATTTCACAGCCGGGGTATGCGTTCTCCGCCTGCTCCGCCGCGTGATCGGCGTCCTCCGCCCAACATGCGAACATCAGGACAAACCGATCGCCAGCGTCCTCGTGCAGCGAGACTATGTACCGTCCCACGGTTAGTCCTCCTCGTCGTGGCGCTGCTAGTCGCGCGGCCTAATGTTGTAGCCGTCAGTTACGCGGATACCATCATGCGAGGCGACGATCCGCCCGTTGTGCCCGCTAATGCGGTGGTCAATCCATCCATTCATAGTTAGTGAGGCTACGATGCCACAGCCGGGGCACTGGATGTATGTCATTATCGGTTAGTCCTCCTCGTCGTTCGTGTAAACAGTCACGCTCATCTGGCAATCCTCGCGTAGTGACAGCGCATTTTCCTACCCCCCTCGCGCATTCACGATAGCGTTGCGGACAAGTTGCATCATCTCGTCGTGCCCGCTGTCTCCCGTCTCATCATCGAAGATTGTCATCGGTGCGTAGTAGTCATACACGTGACCAAGCACCGCCAGTAGGTCAGGTGCAGCAGCGATGAGGCGCGCGGTCGCCTCCTGATTGTCAGCGGAAGCGATACCAGCGATAAGGTCGGACGGTCTCGCAAACCGCGCATCGCCAGCGTAGATGCCGAGCAGACCCGGCCCCTTCGTTGCGTAGTGCCACGGCCCCGGAGTGTAGTCAGCCACGGTTAGTCCTCCTCGTCGTTCGTGTAAACAGTCACGCTCATCTGGCAGTTTTCGTCTGGGCACACGAGCGTCTTGCCCTCAGCCCACTTTGCGGTCGTGCGGAAGATGAACCCGCACTCTTGGCACTCGCACTTGATCATGCGCGTCGTCTGCTTCTTCTTGCGGGCAGCCACGGCCAGCCCGTCAGCCGACGGATAGTCACCAAGCGATGCGGCCAGCGTTGCGTACTCTGCGCGCAAGCCCTCGCCCACTGCGTGCGACTTCGGGTCGTTGACATAACCCATCAGGAAGAACGCGCGCTGGAACGTCTTGCCGTGCCCGCCCTTGCAATCGAGGGCAGCGTGAATCAACTCGTGCCCGAGGATACTCAGCACCTCGACCGCATCGTGAATGTCCACGCGCACGGTGATCTCGTTTACACCATCCGCGCTTGCCGCGCGCGCCCACGTCTGTCCGCCGGTGCGCGTGCGCATCCCGCCAGACGGCCAGCCGACACCGATGCGCACCTCTGGCACGCTTAGTCCTGCGCGCTTGCGGAACGGCTCACGCAACGCGTCCGCCGCAGCCTGTAGCCATTCCTCACGAGTCTCAAAGATCTGGGTCATGTGTTGCACCTCTCTGCGTCAACCGACGCGCGCGCTGGCCGGGGAGAGGGTAGCCCGGCCAGCGCGCGCGGCGTTTGACCGCGCGCTGTTTACACCTGCTCGATGATGTGGCTGTACTCCCAGCCCGGATTTCCGGTGGCCGTGAGCGCGCCTTCGATGGTAGCGATGATGCGCGTAATGGGCTCGCGCTCAGTGAATACCAACGTGATCCAGTTGCGCGCTCCCGTACCGTCAATAAGTTCAAGATGCGCTTGCGTGCGACGACCAAGCGCGCGCGCTTGCTTTGTGATATTCCGCACCGCAGCAGCCGACGACCTATCCATTAGTACGCTCCCGCCCAGTGCCCGCACCATGCGACCGCAAGGATTACGAACGTCGTGAACCAGAATATCTGTAGGAACTCGCTCACTTTGCGCAGCATTACGCTTCCTCCTCACACGCGCGCCCGGTCGCAGCCAGCCAACGCTCAAGGTTGAACCGTGGGTTATCCTCGCGCAGCATATCAGCGAGCGCGTAGATGACTTCCTCGTACGCGCACTCGATACCCTGCCGATACGCGAGGTCGCCATCACGGAAGTTGTAAGCGTACTGATACGCCTTGCCCACACCCTCGCGCAGCGCGCGCGCCGTCGCCTCGTAATCCTTGCGGGTCATGTAAACGCTTCCTCTCTTGCGCGCCGTGTTACTGATCCGGCGCGCGGGATGCTGGCGTAGGCGCACACCAGCACCCCGCGCGGCGTATCAGCCGCGCGCGCCATTAGCGGACGGGGACGTAGGCGTTGACGCCCAACTTGACGTTGGTACCAGGGATGCCGATGTTCCCATGCGTGCTCGCCACCACGCGCGACTTCCCACTAGCCGAGATACCCTCGTCACCGTCCAGCGCGAACCGGATCACGACCTCGTTACCCTCGACGGAAACCTTCACAGTAGTTACCCCTCACCTAGCCGCCAGCCTAGCAGCCGACGCGCGCGCGGTATGCGAATGTAAACGCTCGCCTACCGCGCGCGGGCCAGTGCCCGCCTAGTGCGCGCCCGCGATATGCATCGTCGCCCATAGCGCAGCGAGCCGCTCGCTTGTCGCCCTGTACTGCGAGCCGCACGTACACCACGCGCGCCCGCGGGAAGTCCACCTAACAGACGGTGCGACATCGCGAATCTTCAAGGTGACCATGATTGATTCCCTCCCTCGACTACTTGCGTAGTGTAAACTATTGCATGCTAGGTGTCAAGTGCCTAATCGCGCGACTTATCAACAATCGCAATCGAGCGGTCTGAAATACCGATCCACGAGCGCGCGATCTTCCGCGCACGCGCCGCTCGCTCACGCTCGGCCTCGGTCTGCTTCACCTTGCGCGCCGCCTCGCGCGCCTCGCGTGCTTTAGCCTCGGGAGTGACGATGCGCCCGCGGTTAGCCTTGACGGGCTCGCCGTTGACATAAAGCGTCCCCGGAGCGACTACGCGATCCCACACGATCCGCTTAGCGTGCGCGCGCGTTGAGCCCGCCCCGCGCTTAGCCTCGCGCTTCAACATCGTTCCATGGTCGCGCGCGAGCGCCTCCCATGGACGCAACGCGCCCTCGGTAAACATAATGATCCCTCTCAGAACGGGTTAGCACAGCCGTTCTAGTCGGCGCGTAAGGTTTACACGTTACGCGCGCGGTAGAACATCCGTACTAATCTGCGATCTCCGCCTCATACTCTGCGATCTCGCGCCACGTTGCCGCGATCTCGCGTGCCCGAGCACGCATAGCGGGAGTAATGCGACCCTTACGCGTTGCAGACATAATCAGGGTTAGCGTCGAATCCATGACATAACCGCCTTATCAATCATCGCGTTATATGCGTCCGCTCGTTTCGCTGCCTGCTGGCAGGAACTAGAACAGAAGATCGAACGCGGGCGATCATGCCAGCAGTAGCAGGCATCGCACCGTCTCTCTTGACTCATTATGGCCTCCTACCTGGTAGCGGGGCGGGGCCACCAGCCCCATCCCCATCCCTCACCTTGTAAACGTAGTATGCCATACCGCATTACACTTTGCAAGTGGGTAATACGTCAACTTCCCCGAAATCACGAAACGGATTTCGTACCGTTACGTGCACGTCAGGTTGTTGCTCGTAATGTGTAAACTGAGGAGCCGAGCGGGTAAGCGTACCTCGTACGCAAAGTCCGCTACCATGCCCCGCGCTTACATGCAACTCGCACAGATGTTCTAATAGTTTGCGTCTCGCGTACGCAAAGTCGCGTAAATGTTTCACGTGAAACATCGAACGGATGTTCCAAACGCATGTTCCGAACGCATGTTTAGAACGGATGTTCCGAACTAATGTTCTGAAGGCAGGTACCATACCCCGGTAGGGTACCCCGGCTCGGGGTGGTGGCGAATCTCTTGACAATCGCCGGTACGGTACCCCGGTAGGGTATGCCTAGAACAGGCGTTCTAAATAAGCGGAACGCCGCGCGCGGCCAGTTGACATAACGTGACCCCTCCAAAATTTACACGACAACTTTTGCGAGAAACGGGTTACACATTGCAAGCAACATATGACGAACTATCTGACGAACATGTGACGAACTTCTAGCCTTCGTCAGTTCGCAACTGGTCGCGCAGCGCCTTAATGTCCTCGATGCTCGTCCCCTCGGGGATGACAAGGTTCACCTGCCGCATGTCAATAGTCGGGTCGCGGAACTCGGGGAACCGCTTTGCCAGCAGGTTCAGTGCGGCCACGGCAGAGCCCAGCGTCTTCGGCCCACCCTCGCGGGCTTCCTTCACGATAGCGACGCACTCATTGATGATGTACTCAACCGAGCCGACGTTGCGTTCAAACGCGACCTTCTTGGCAGCGTTCATTGCTTCTTGAACTGCTGGGCGGTGCTCCATGCGGTAGGCAAGGTTGCGAACAATAATTTCGCTCGTTGCGGTTCCGCCCGCTGCTACGTAAGCATCGGTCTGGTTCAATCCCTTCAGGCGCTGGTCTACGTACCTCTGCTGCAGTGGAGTAAGTTTTCGTTCCATAGCGTGTAAATTACCACGGTGCGAGTTTTGTGTGCTAGTCTTATGTACATGACGATGGCACTTTCCCGAGAGGCTGCTCTTGCTGCTCTTGACCAGCAGTTGTGCCGCGCCTCCTTCGTTGAGTTCCTTACCTACATCAAGGTTCGTTCAGACGACCCGTACAATCCCGGCCCTATCCCTTGGAAAGACTGGGAATACCTTCATGAACGGGCGAAGGCTTGGGAGGCGGGGGAGTCTGAGGTCATCCTGAAGGCTCGGCAGTTGGGGATGACGTGGCTGTTTGCTGCCTACGCCAACTGGTGCGCGAGGAACGGGAAGGCTGTCGGGGCGTTCTCCGCTGGTCAGGTCGAGTCTCGGGCCATTCTCGACCGCGTGCGGTACATCGAGGAATACCTGCCGCCTCACCTCAAGGCCAACGCTGTCATCAGGTCTGACGACGCTTCCTATCCTTCAGGTGGTTCCATCCGCGTCTTCCCGTCTACGGAGCACGCTGGCATCTCGTTTACATTTCAGGTTGTCGCGTTTGACGAGGCGCACTTCCACCCTTACGGAGCGCAGAACTACGCGGCTGTTAGGCCTACGCTCTCTGCCGGTGGTCAGTTCCTGATGTTCTCTACGGCTGACCCGACGCTCGGCCCCAATGGTTTCTTTCACGATATGTACTGGGCTTCGGAGCGCGGAGAGACGCCGTACAAGTCGGTGTTCATTCCGTGGCACGCGAGGCCCGGACGTGATGACGAGTGGATGGCGCGGGAACGCGCTGCATTTACAGGACTACCGGAGGAATTTGATGCGTTTTATCCTTCTACTCCTGAGTCAGCGTTCGTTGCGCGGTCAGGTTTGGTATTCCCTCAGTTCTCGACTGTCCGCCATGTCAAGCCCGCTCCTACTCCTCTTGAGAACTGCCGACGAATCGTGGCGGGAGTTGACTTCGGAGGTGGCGACCCTACTGCAGTCGTCATCCTCGGGCTCGACGCCAGCCAGCACATCCACCAGTACGCCGAGTTCTACAAGCGGGGAAGCGTCGGCGTAGACGAGATTGGTAACTTCCTATCGAACTACCGCGTCGATGCCGTCATGTGTGACCCGTCGCAACAGACCTCGATCGCCACGCTCGTCGGGACGTACAACCTCCCAGCCCGCAAAGCAGACAAC
>Ga0208546_1000662_pt1 | contig 11826 bp, 17 predicted proteins | sample DEB19_08_DNA_4_FD_184528 | JGI IMG/M metagenome (GOLD analysis project Ga0208546, IMG submission 184528) | Aqueous microbial communities from the Delaware River and Bay under freshwater to marine salinity gradient to study organic matter... | ecosystem: Environmental > Aquatic > Marine > Coastal...
GAGTTCCACTCAGTAGCATCCTCAACCTCACGCTTGGCATCGTTAACCAAGACACCAATCATAGAGGAGTAAGGGGTGTCGTCTACGCTCTGCACTGTAGGCTCACGCAGCCTACGGAGTACATTATTAACTGTATCTAAATACGTAGCCATTATCGAGCCTCCGGCGAGAATACGCCTTTAATGTTGTACTCACTTCGTTGCGTAGCCATAATTTATAGGCCCTCTTTCTTTTCAACTTCAAAGGTGCAGATATAAGACATAGTGCTACCAGCTTCTGAAGTCATGGTAATGTAGTCTCCTGCCTCCAAGACCATGTAAGCTCCACCATCAAGCTTAAAGTAGTTCTTAGAGGTAAGACCGTAATCGCTCAAGATAAAGATATTAGTGTTAGCACTGTAGTCGTGCCACGTAACAGTAATATTCTTGGTAGACCCTGTACCGTTCAACAAGTACATCAAGTTCCACTTAGCGTAGTAGCCAGTAGGAACTGTGTAGATTGTTGTGGCAGTGGCAGCAGTTAAGTTACCGCCTTGGGTAATTGATCTCATTTAGCTTTCTTAGCCTTGTTCTTAGCTGTACGCTGTCCACGCATGGGCATCGGTTTGTCTTGCTGCTTCTTTGGCTTTTTAGAAGGGGCTTTGCTGTTGTTATAGCTCATGTTGTACATTGTCGTATATCCTATCTTAAATTTTACTGTTTGTCAAGAGTTTGGCTTACTTCTTTGTAGATTTGGTACACTTTATGACCAATCATCAAGACTGTGTACACAAGAGTAGCCCAAAGTACTAATTCACTAACTTGTAAACCAGCCACTGTAGCCAATGAAACCCCAACAGGAGGGGCTACTTTAGCTGTCACTGTAGCTGCTGTCTCCACGCTGCTTTCAGTCACGTTCAAGCCTCCGACCAAGGAAGGCCGTTAGCTGACACAGGGGCCTTCTGAGCCTCAATCTGAGCCTCTAGAGCAGCCTCGACAGCTTCTTTGTCTACCTTAGTCCACAACCAACCAAGGACTGTTTCTTCAGTCAGGGTGTCGTAGTTCACGAATGAGTCACCATCTCGTTCTAGGGCTTGTGTATTCACGATGCCTGCGGTGTAGTCACCATCTACGGCTGAAGCACCCCAATGCACTACTGTTACAAGACCATCAGAGGTTTGGCGTTCTAGGTTATTGATTTTCCATGTGATTGTCATGCTTGACCTTTCAATGCGGCTACAGCAGCCTGTAATTGTTGAACTTGTTTTTTGAGTTGTTGGCAATAAACAATCAAATCAGGCACAAATTTAGAATAATCAACGCCCCAAGGATTTTTTGGGTTCCCGTTTTCATCTAACTCATCAGAGCCTTCACGAACTGCTAATGGTTTAACAATAGCCGCTTCTTGAGCAAAGACGCCGCGATCTAAAGTTCCATCAGTTTTCCAAGAAAAGTCATGAATCACTAACGCATCAATTACAGTGTCGGATACAGCAACGCCTAAATCGTTTTTAAGGCGCTCATCAGATGTTGTGTTATATGCGACAACGTTAGTAGTGCCAACTCTAGAAATAGTTCCAATATTGCTGTTTGAACCGTTTTGGAAAATTACAAAAGCAGTGTTTGAAGTATCGGCAGAATCTTTTAATTGAAGGCCGTTTGAACTTGCTCCGTACACAATACGGGTTTTTGCACCTGAGTCAGTAGCAGTAGCCCCCACCAGCAAGTTACCGCTGGAGTCGATACGGGCGCGTTCTGTTGGGAATCCAGAAGTAGAAGCATCAACACACAACTTAATTGCGTTGTCGGTATCAGTATCAAGAATGATTGCTGATGAGCCTTTTGCAACATCGTGAACCCAAGAGCTACCGTTGTAGTAAACATTAGAGCTAATTTGGTTTGCCGCAACACCGCTTCTTCCGTAAACACGAATGTTTCCGTTAAGACCAGAAATATCTAAACGCTCTTTAGGACTTGTAGTACCAACACCCAAATTCCCACTAGCATCAAGCGTCATTGCTTGGGTGAAGCTGATGGCGTTACCTGCTGTGCCTGATGGTGCGTTGTACCAGTAATGAATACCGTCTGATTGTTCGTAATTTGAAGCGCCAGTACCGCTAGCTAAATAAATCCATTGGCTTGAAGTATTTTGATAAGCGTTATAAGAAATAATTGGCTGACCGACAGTTCCGCTTATGTACGAAGCTCTTGTACCAATTTGCAAAGCCTTCCATGTACTTCTCCAAGCACTAGGTGTTACACCTAAACCTATGTTGCCACTAGCATCAACCCTCAGACGCTCACTTCCACCAGTAGTGATGCCAACAGTATCAGCAGCAGGGAAGAAGATACCTGTGTTGGTGTCTCCATCGTTAGTCAAGGTAGGAGCACTTGCTGAACCATCAGGAAGGGTCAGGATAGAGGGGTTAGTACCTAGTTCAACGACAGTACCTGAAGCATTCTCAGTAAAGATACGCTTATCGGTGACGTTAACAGCTAACTCACCTTGTACTAAATCACTAGATGTAGGTACAGCTGAGGCTGTAGAGCTATTTTTAATCTTAATTGTTGCTGCCATGTTTCATAGTTCCCTATTTAATAAGTACCGCCATCTATCACGCCAGATAGCTTTGATGCGTCTAGAGTAGACGAAGAAGTTAGATAACCTGCTGAGGCATGGTTGCCCCACGAATAAGCTGTATCCCAATTGGTTTGCTTAGTTGTTGTTGGGATTGAGTAACCTGCTGAGAAGGTAATTGCTAGAGTTCCTGAGCTTGTTACTGGATTACCTGATACAGACAACCCTGTAGGTACAGACATATCAACGCTAGTGACAGTACCTGTAGTGCTTGAAGTACCTGCACCAATAGCAGTTCTGAAGTCTGAGGCACTAAGAGCACTTACAGTGTTATCAGCGTTAAGACGTACAAAAGTAACTGCTGAAGGGTTAGTCAGCGTGAATAGGTTACCGCCAACTGTAGTAGCACCTAAGCTAGTTCTACCTGTGGAGGCTGTTAAACCAGTTGCACCACCATCCCACTTCAAGCGATCAGTGTAAGCAGTATTCCAGTTGGTAGAGTTATTGGTTGTACCATACCAGCTAGAAGCTACGTAAACAGGATCAGTCTCAGTGTAAGACTGTAGAGCAGAATCTGCCTTAGCCCCTTGTGCTGCTGTAGCGTAGTCAGTAGCTGCTGTAGTAGCCGCTGTGCCTAAACCGAGGCTTGTACGACCTGTAGCAGCGTTTAAACCTGTACTTCCACCGTCCCACTTAAGTCTGTCTGTATAAGCTGTATCCCACTCAGTCTGTTTAGCTGTAGTAGGGATAGCGTAACCAGTAGCGTAGGTTACAGCAAGAGTACCTGAAGTAGTTACAGGGTTACCAGAGACAGCCAATCCAGTTGGAACTGTCATATCCACTGATGTCACACTTCCTGAACCAGCTGAACCGTTAACCCAGTTAGTACCGTTGTACTGAAGACTCTGACCGTTGGTTGCACTTGTGATGACAACATCAGTCAAGCTATCCAAGTTAGTAGGTACTGTAGGCTTGTTGCTCAGGTCGTTGTATGAGCCTGAAGTAGCTACTGTAGCAAGATCACCGGGTTGTACAGCTGAATCAGCTAAAGCCCCTTGTGCGGCTGTCGCAAAGTAACCCACATCCTCAGCAGCAGCAGTACCTAAGTCACCGGGCTGAGTAGCACTATCAGCTAAGGCTCCTTGAGCAGCAGTAGCGTAAGCCGAGGCATCGGTGGTAGCAGCAGTGCCAAGACCTAAGTTAGTCCTAGCACCTGCGGCTGTGGCAGACCCTGTACCACCTTGGGAGATAGCGATAAGGATAACTTCGGACTCTGTAAGCCCTGTTACGCTTCCTCCATCGCCACGGTATATGCTCATTATTTATTTGTCCTTGCTGTTTTTAGGTGGTCTACCCATACGCTTCTTCGGTGGGGTTGGTACTACCTCTTCTTCCTCGTAGTACTCTTCTTCATCTTCATCAACCCACTCGTAGCCGTCGTGACCTTCCATACTGTCAATATCTACTTGTTGAGTAAATTCGACGATGTTCCCTGAAACCAGACATCTAAATTTAGCCATATCATCTTCTCTTTCTAAAAACTACACCTTGTAGTCTTTAAAAAGCCCCCTCTTCCCGTATAAGGTAGAAAGAAGGGGTAAAACTTATAATTATTGTTATTTGTTTTTATCTCAGTGTTAAGCGAGACGACCCACAACCACACGAACGGTTGCAGAACCCAAGTTAACAGTACCGCCTGATTCGTTTTGGAAACGTAAAGTCACTGTGTTAGCAGCAGACACGTAACCGTGAACCACAACACCAGCAGTGTCGATACTGTGTGAAACACCCAACACCATGTCACCCAAAGCAACGCCGGGGACAGTGATTGTGTCACCCACGCCAGCACCATCATTCAGTGAATCAGTGTCCAGAGTGCAGGAAACTTTCCACATTTCAGAGAACATGCCCTGAAATTGGCGAGTACCTCGCTCGGTCACTACAGAAGTAGCAGCAGCCATGATTTATTCCTTTAAAAGTCTAATTGATAAAGTTAAGAAGAGAGGCCCCGAAGCAGTTACCTGTAACGAGGCCTACTCAGTTCAATTAGGCAGGAACAACCAGAGCAACAGCGCCGTCATCACGCAACTCAGCCACGCCGTACAATGTATCAGCAGTGAACAAGTTAGCGAGGAATTGCTGTTGGTACTGAGTCTGCGAACGCACACCCATTTGTTCCACCAACACGAAGGCATCACGGTGAGCCATCAAGCAAACACGTGCTGATTGAGCAGTACCGCCACCATCGTTAGCATCGTTAGGGGTATCAGCGTTGCTAGACACAAACACAGACACGCCATACAAGCTACCAACTTCACCGTTACGGATGGTGTTACCTTGACCAGCTTCACCAACGAAAGCTTGCTCAGTGTAACGAGCCAAACCCATCAAGGTGTTACGGCTTGAAGGAGGAATGATGAAGAAACGGTTGTCCATGGGGGTATCCACGTCATCCAAACGCTGAATGGTGCGACGGATAGCAGCATCAGTCAAAGCAGCTTGGTTGTCAGTGGTGTAGTCATAGGCAGTAGTACCGTCAGAACCGATGTAAGCACCAGCGTAACGAGCACCAGCACCGCCGTTAACAGTACGACCCAACTTGATGATGTCAGAGTCAACTTGCTTGCCCAAAGCGTAGCCAGCGTCTTCTGTGTAGAAAGAACGCAAGCTGTTCAATGCTTGAGTAGCCACGATGTCTTCGATCAAACGGCTGTATTCATAGTGCTTGTTGATAGACACTGGAATGTCGCTGTCTGTGTTAGCGATCAAAGTCACTGTGTTAGCTGCAACCTTGAGTGAAGCATTGCCACGAGTGGGGCTAGGAATGTGAACGGTGTCACCCTTCTTGCCACGGTGAGACATTTTCTTGATGAGGTTAGCAGCAACCAAGTTTTTCTTGTATGCAGCGACGATCTCATCAGACCAAATCTCGGGGATAAACGCATCAGCGTTGGAAACGGTTACGGCATTGGTGCCGTCAAAAGTAGTTGCCATTTTTAAAGCTCCTAAATATAAATATTAAAATAAGTTATTACTTAACACGACCTTCTCGATATGCTCTCATAATGTCGTCAGACAGAGCTTCATATCGTTGGGGGTCAGTCATACGAAGACGGATTAGATCAGCCCGTCGATAAACTTTCTTAGATGACTCTCCTGTACCGCCTACATCAACAGCTGCACTCTTCAAAGCACTTTGACGGGCAACCTCTCCAGCTGCTTTAGTCTCTTGTGCCTTTACAGACTTGATCTGTTTAAATGTAGACAACAACTCATTGGCACTGTCATAATCATACTCAGCATCTGCCTTAGCGTACAAGCCCATGCGAACGGGTGAAGATTTTACCCAGTTAACAAACTCTGGATCTTGTACAACTTGTGTGAAATCAGGGTGATCTGAGTTCAACTTCTGCTGAATCTGCATCTTCTTGAATGTCAAAGCTGCTTCACGAGCTGCGATAACATCAGGGTGAGCTGACAGTTCTTTCTGAATTGCTTTCTTGGGGTCTTCAAAGAAGTCAATTTCAGGCTCTTGCTGTTCAATATGTTGGGGTTTATTGTTCGATGCGAGACTTTGTTTCAGGAGTTCATCGGCTAACTTACGAACCTCACCAACCTCTTGGGCTTGCTTACCAATGAGCTTTTCAGCCTCTTGGTGCATCCTAATAATGTCTTCTGCTGTCTTGCCCTTGTATTTCTCGGGGACTTCAAAAGCTGGTTGTTGAGTCTCTTGCTGTGTCTGTTGTACTTGTTGTTGTTCAACAGCTTCCAGTTCACTACCTGAGCCTAACTCTTCGTTATCATCTACTAACATATTGAATTTCCTTTCCTGCCGGGTATAACGGTTCTAGGAGTATTTAAAAATAGAAACTACTTCTCGGCCTTATAATGTGGCTTATGAGTTTTGTTTTCTCTCTTGTACGAGCTTTTCAGCCCGTTTGCGCTCCCATGCGTCATAGGCACTTGGAAAAGAGCCTGTAATGCCTTCTAACTTCATCATGGGGGCAGAGACAGTTCGTTGGGCTTCAGCGTTGCACACCTTACAAGAAGTTGTGTACACATCGTCCTTAACTAATGCCTCGGTTTTATGGGAATTTTCACAAAGGAAGTCAAAGAATCGTAGAGCCATAGTTAAATGTCCCCCGATGTCTGTTGAAGATCTTCGTAAGTCTTCTCATACGAGCTTTTCAGCCCTAAAAGCCAATTCAAGATGTCAAGCTGTCCTTTACGGAAATAAAGTTCTTGTGTGTCCGCGACAGTTGACAGGTCGTTATAATTGGTTTTAACCTTTTGAATGTCCTCCATGAAGTCCTTCCACCCTAAGGTAGCCATCATAGAGAACGCTTCTTCATAAAATTTCGCTAGTTCTTTGTCCATTAGGAGAACGTATTAGTTACAATAACGCTACTCTATCACAAAAGTAGCACTTTGTCAACAGTTTTCTTTAGAAAACGAAGACTTTTTTTAACTATTTGCTGATCTTTTCATCATTTGGAGGGCAGCGATGCGCTCATTTGACTGAATATCTGCTGCTTTAAGGTTAATTTCCTTCTCTTTCAGCACACGATCAGCCAACTGGAGGCGTTTACCGAAGTCATCTCCACGGTCTAGGTTGTTAGAAGCAGCCTGAACCACTTTAACTCGCAGTTCCTCTGGCATCATCGCAGTCTCAACCTGAGTTTGCTGGGCATTTGCAGCTCTTTCGGCTGTCTGAGCCTGCAACAGAGCCAATTCAGCCTGTGCTGTCTGCATTGCAAGCATTTGTTGCTGCATCTGGAGCTGTTGTTGCTCGGGGTTAGGCTGTGCCATACGATCCAAACCAGCCAGCATCTCATTCTTGTTGCTCAGTGAGCTATTCTGGACGATACCCTTCAAGATCACAGGCAAAACAGGGGTATCTGGGCCTAAAGTCTGCAACAGAGCGATAAACTGCTGTTGTTCGTACTCACGTGCCATGATGCCCAAGGTAGCTGTAGGCATGAAGTTCATGTCGACTGAGGGATAACGCTCAGGATCGAACTGCATGTAGCGGAAAGCTGCCTTCTTGATGAACGGGATCAGGAAGTCCTCTTGGAAGTTGGTCAAGGTACGCTTGTACTTCTTGATGATAGAAGCCATAGCAGCCGACATACCAGCCCCACCAGCGTCACGAGACACCTGAGACACCATACCTTGAGAATCCAAGGTTCCTGTAGCTTGGAGCAACATACGCTCAAAGGCTTGGGCGGTGGTCATGTTGTTACCGTCTGTCTGACCAAACTTGAACGGCTGGAGAATCTCGTTGGGGTTACCGTTGGTCAGGATAGCCTTACCGGGACGAACCTCGAACTTAGCACCACGGGGCAGACGGGTAGCATCAATACCGATCATCGGGGCTGTGGTCAAGGCCAGTGAGTCCAAATGGCTACGCATCTGAGCGTCGATAGCCTTCTGCATGTTGTAAGCTTTTTCCACTGTACCACGACCTAAGATACGGTTAGGAACTGTATCATCTTGGTATAACACAACTGGACGATCCTTCATCATGTAAGGATTCTCTTCAGCCTTGAGGAGGGTAGAGTCGTTGACGATAACGACAATAGCTTCCACCATGTCAGTGTACTCGTCAGCATCGCTCTCTTCAGGGAACAAGTCCATCAGCTCTTCAGTGTCGCCCATGTCAGTGAGGTATTCACGGGGGACTAAGCCATAATATGTCAACAGCTTAACTTTGTCTGTCTGGTACTGTGTGTCTTCCTGAGTGACTTCCAAGTCCTCAGTGTCATACATAGGGCCAACGTTGACCTTACGATAGATACCGTCTTCGATACCTTTGACGATCTTGTGCAAGCCAACGTACTTCTCAACTGCTACGCCCAAGCAGTCATCCACTGATGTACCATTAGGGTCAAACAAGAAGTTCTTTGGGTTGACAGGCATGATCTTGACTGCTGTACGGTCTTTCTCTTGAACACCGATAGCTGCCTGACCGATAACACCGGGGATAGGTTGAGTAGCAGGAACATACTCTTTTTCTTGCTTGACGATGATCTCGCCAATACCAGTGCCGTAGATCTCAGCCATCAATTCGATCTGGTCGATAGCCTTACGGATCTTGTCCTTCTTGAAGTCATCCATCAACTGAGCTTTGATCTGGTTAACATCCAGCTCAGTACCGTTCACATCGGTTACATCGTCTTCAATGTCGAAGAAGTCTCCGTTACCGAAGATAGCTTCCATGATCTCAGCGTGACGAGTCTCAACCGCTTGCTGAGTGGCAGGGGAGATGATACGTGAACGCTCTGAGTCACGAGTCTTATCCTCAGAGGCCCACACACCACGGAAGATACGCTCGTATTCGTTCCATAACTCAAGGTAGTTGGTGTCTCGCCAATCACGCCAGTTGTCGCACTGACCAACAACAAAAGAGACTAGATCTTTGTCAGCCTCTGTTGGTTCCTCGAACTCTGGTGCTCCGTTTTCGTTCTCTTTATAGTTTTCCATGTAGTTCCTTGTTATCCTCATCACCACTTAACCTTGTCAGCCCAATAAGCAGCTGACATACGGCCTTTGTCGATGTTCTTAGCGTGTCTAGCCTTGAAGGACTTGTTACGTGCTGAACCTTCAGGAGAGCCTGAGACACCTTGCTGACCGAACCTGATAAGCTTTACTTCGTCACCTTCTCTGGCAACTACTACATGGCTCTTGGTTGGGTGGTTAGGTGTGCGCTTAGGCTTGTTATAGCCTTCAACGCCAGCACGTTCTAGTCTTGAATCTTTGGTCTTAGCCATTGTTTTTCTTTTTCTTTCCAGTTTTAGCAGTCTTAGCTGAGTCCTTGAAGTCTTGGGCTGTAGGAGCACCCTTGCTACCGGGCTTCCTCATCTTCTCACCTGAGCCAGCTTCGATGCGTTTACGTTTAGCATTAATATTACTGTAGAGTCCGGGTTTATTCATAGTCAATATCCACTTATAGGGTCAAGAATTTCGTATTCATCGTCGTCATAATCTGTATTATAACTTGTTACAGCAAGCTGGTCAATATAAGACAAACTATCTATTAAGTCATCGTGGACGCCAGCTGTAGGGAACATCAGGAACTGGTCAATAAACTCTTTCCAATCACTTTTGTCCAAGCTATCGTTCAGGGTGATCCTGCCATGTTCAAACCTACCTTGTAAAGACCAGACAACCCTGTCAGTCTTCTTCTTGTTCCCGTGTGTCAAGTCCGTGATGTGGCAGTAGACGTTGTTCTTTCTCATCAAGTCATTGAGGTAGGGCTGAACTGCGTTCTTCAAAGCTCCTCGTTCAATTCCAACAGCAATGGGCTGATGGTCACGCACAGCCATAAGAATCCTACTAGCAGTTTCACGAATGTCCCAACGTCCATGAATGATGTCCTTGATCCACCAGTTACCGTTGTCCTCTACCTTAACGATTGAGATGGCACTTTCGTCTAGTCTTTTCTTGGCTGCACCAGCATTTTTTGATACATCCTCAAAACCAGCCAAGTCAATGGCTATGACATAAGACCCATAAGCAGGTTCAGGGGCATACCTGATCCAATCCTCTTTGAAGACCTCTTGCCCTGCATTGTCAAAGCTTGACAGGTATTCCTGCTTGAAGGCAAAGGAGCTTAGGGTTCTCTCAGCAGCCTCAATCTCTTTGGGGTCGATAGTCTCGTTGTCTTTGGTTGTGAAGTGCCATGACTTCCATTCTTCGTCACTGCCCTCTAAGCCTAGCTTAAAGACATCGTAGAACCAGTTACGTCCACTAGGGGTTGAGATAAATAAAGCTCTACCCTTCTTGTCTGACAGGGAAGCTCGGATGATCTTCTGCCATACGTCTTCCTTGATAAAGGCACATTCGTCTAAAACCACGTAGGTAAGAGACACACCACGTAGAGAATCAGGGTTGTCAGCACCACGAACCAATATCTTCCTACCGTTGACGAGAAGGATCTCGAGGTTATTGATGTGTGATGACTTAATGACTGGTCGTCCAAGCTCATGTAACAAGTCCCATATAATCGTTCTAGCTTGTCCTAAGGTAGGAGCTATGTACATCACAGCTGACCCTTCAGGACAGTTTAAACCTTCTATAAGGAGGCTTACAGCGGATAGTCTGGACTTACCACACCTTCGACCTGCTGCTACGACCTTGAAGCGAGTAGTGTTCTTAAAGACCTCTTGTTGCCACTTCAACAGCTGAAAGTTTAACTCAGCCATCTTTAGGCTCCACATCCTCAATATCGTAGGTTACTTCCTCAGCCTCAACTACAGGGGAATTAAGACCAGAGATATTGATACTGATCTGTGGGGTAGAACCTCCAGCTTTAGTAGCTTCAAAGGCAGACACTGGGACAATACGGTCTACGATAAGTTTCCATGCAGCAGCTTGGTTCTTGTGGTCATCGTTAAGGGCTGCATCGTAGATAGCCTCTAGGACTTTAGCTGACTTAGGACTGTTTAACATCCTAGCCTTGTATTCATTGATAATAGCTGTATCCCCTTTGGGACGACCAAGGACACCTTTGTTCTTCTGCTTCTTGGCTACTATCTCACCCTTCTTGGGTCTACCTGCTTTTCTTTTCTCTGGCTCATTAAGGATAGCTTTGGCTTCCTTGACTAAGGTTTCTTCGCTTGGAGGATAATTATCTTCTATTGTTCTTGGTTCCATGTTTACCCTTAATTTGGACATGAAGTATGCCTCTAAGAAGTTAATCTTAAAGGCTATTTAGAGGGAATCTAGATGAATATATCTTAATTAAGATTCCTTATAGCCCCTTGAGGACAGATAAGGTTCATCAGGATTCCATACTTTGAACGGGTTACCTTCCTTGAAGATACATCCCGTATTCTTTACTTAGGTAGCCCGTCTACCTAGCTTTCATCTGAGTTCCCTGTGTGCTTGTTCACACAAGGTTGAGGGTAGCATATTTTTAAAGAAAAGTCAAGTCTTTTTTGTAATTATTTTAACAAAATCTACAGATTTCTCCAATTATTTTACATTTAGTTGTCTAGACACCCCATCCAGTACCCATACTTCATAGCCCCTTGTGGACACTTTAAAGGCCCTCACAAGGCCCTATGCCAGCCCCTCGTGTACGGATTCCATAGCCTAACCTGTCCCCAATTACCATACTTTCCTTACAACTGCCTCTTTTTTAAGCAACTACTTTGATTTTATTGTCTTTTTTGTCCAGTTGAGAATGATTCTTAATTACTCTCTTTTGTGAACTTTAGAGGCTCCCACAAAAGTAACTCACTCGCCCTACCCCCTCCCCCCCATGTC
>Ga0208546_1000663_pt1 | contig 11815 bp, 12 predicted proteins | sample DEB19_08_DNA_4_FD_184528 | JGI IMG/M metagenome (GOLD analysis project Ga0208546, IMG submission 184528) | Aqueous microbial communities from the Delaware River and Bay under freshwater to marine salinity gradient to study organic matter... | ecosystem: Environmental > Aquatic > Marine > Coastal...
GTTTAGTTCCAAGACCTACAAGTAAATCACGGATACCAGTAACAGGTATAGCAATATTAGGACCAGTAAATGTATATAAACCAGCGCCTTCTGAATATGAAGGGTTAAGTAAAGATACCTTCATTGTGTATTGATTCCACTCAGCCTGCTTAAAGAAACCCCAATTGCCATCTTTAATACCCTTATATGCTCCAATTGCTGCATATGGTGGGTTAGCCAACATAACAATTGCTGGTGCTACATCCTGCCAAAAGACACCATCGTTAGGGATAACAACATACTTGTTACCATCCTGGTCATCATAGGTAATACCACTACCATCAGTAGCGTGGCTAAGATGACCTAATCTCCAAGGTATAGAAACTGGATGACGCGCTACCCAACGTATTGCTCTCTTAGCAAAGTCTTCCGTAGCACGGATAAATCGTCCTACTACACGCATATTAAATGCTAGTTGTGAACGAACCTGTGGGTTATCAACATACTTTAAAATTGTATTAGAAGCATTATGGCGGGCTTGATTAGCCATAATACCCGCTGCTTGAATAGCAGCAATATCAGCATCTGAACCATTTTCAATTAATGTCTTTGTTAACATTTCTTGGTCTGGTTTGAGTTTTTTACGCTCATCTAAAACTTTTAAACGATAAACATCTGAACGAATAATATCGTTGACCTCACGGTCCATAAACTCAAAACCCTTAACCATTACGCGGTCAACAAAACCTTGTTCAGGAACTACTCCTAGGTCATCAAAGTTAATATCTGTTTGTATCTGACCTTTAATTGGGTAGTTTGCTGTAGCCTTTTCAAATTCTTCAAAGGTAATATTGCCAATCTGAGTAGAAGGCTGTACTTGTTTTCTTTCCCATTCACGTCTACGCTTAAGTTCAGCAGGAGATAGAGTAGAAGTAGGACCGCCAGCGCGTTCCCGCTCAATCATCTTCTTTTCTTCGTAGTAAGAAGCCTTGCCTACTTTTTCTTTAGCAGTCCAAAGTTTATCTTGGATTAATTTTAGTAGGTCTTCGTTAAATGCAGTGCCACTTCCGTGAAATACATAACGCATTTCTTTTGCAGCATTAACAATAAGCGCTTCGCTAATATCCCGTTCAGACATACCCATTGCTCTAAGGGTAGAAACTTGACCAAATCGGTCATTAAACATCTGCGCTATATCAGGCTTTGGATTATCTATATTCCATCCAACCCGACTCATACCGTACTTAACAAAATTATCTACATCTTTAGCGGTGCGTAGTGCATTATTCTGAACAAATAGGTCACCAAAATTAATGCCATATTTTTCATTCTTTGCAAACAATAAATAAAAGTATCTATAGTGAGCAAGGGTTCTTTCGGCTGTTTTGAGTTTATTAAACTTGTCCCATACTGGCTTGCCAAGTATTTCCAGACCCTTTGCTTCAATAGCCAAAGTTAGTGGGCTTGCGCCATACACCTGTCTTGCTAGATTAGCCTCAGTTACTGCCTCACCAAAAGTGGCACCAATGATAGAGCCAACCATTGCATCGGCAGCATTACCATTTAGCATATAGTCTTCTACTAACCATTCAACTTCTTGGTCATTGAGTTTACTACCATATTTAGCAATTGCTGCTCGTACTAAATATTCTTCAGGACTCATACCAAAAAACTCATCAGCAGTAATAAGTTCTGTCTGTCTAACAACACGACCAGTATCAGGGTCTACAAACTCAGTCTGCACTTCTTTCATAGCACGGTCTGCTTGCCGTTGCTGTGCACTTCTAAACTTTGCTGGATTTCTACCAATTACATCAAGGAATTTTTCTTTAATAAAACCTTGACTTATGTTAGTACCGCTATATGCTGTATGGATATTGCTTAACTGCCGTCCTTTGCCATACAGTAAATCAAATAACATTGCTGGAGTAGTAACGTTAGCAAGAACTGTTGCTTCATCAAAGGCTGCTTTAATACCTAATTTAGGGAAAAGTAATGCAAAAGAAAAACCTCGGTTGATAGCCCTAGAAACAGAGTTGTTGGTTGACCAACCATAACCCATATACCCAAGTTTTTTGATTAAATCTTTGTATACAGGAGTCTTACCATACTTAAATTTAGTAGCACCAACAGCACCACCAATTCTGTCATAAATATCTTTAATGACAGTATCAAAAGGTAATAGTGTTATACCTTCTGTGGTATGAAATAAAGCAGAAGGTCCTGGTGGAATAGGATTTACGTCATCATAGGCTTTAAAAACATCAGAAGTTTCTACAGTGTAGTCAACTATGCTGGCAGTTTTCTCTGGCATATACCTACCCTGCAATACAGAGTTGCGATAAGCCAAACCTTCGGCTGTAAAAGCAGCCCCAATAGAGTCCAGATAGATTTTATCCAAGTTAAACATAATATTAATTCTGTCAGTAACAGAACTTTTCTTATATAACTGGGCAAGAAACTCAGCACGCATCTTGTCGCCCGTAACTAACCGAGCATAGTCACGGAAAAATGGTAAACCTTTATCAACTAAAGCATCTGACCAAAAAATTTGAGCGCCTTGAGAAGGCATACGTGCCAATAATTCACCAAAAGCGCGGTTTAATTCTTTTGCTTGGTACTTTTTAGGCTTAGTTAAAGACTGTAATAAAGTTTCATTACGTTCTATCTCGGCTAATATCTCTGGAGTTACAGCCTCATCTGGCGCAATGGTAGGACGCTTAAGAATTTCTTGCTCTATATCTGTCCAATTTTTAACAGTCTGCTCATCCAGTTGTTTTTTACCAATTACTACATCTCTATCTAGTCCCTGAAAAATTTTTGTAGCAGTACTACGCATACCATTGACCATACGGCGTTGACGATTTTGAAGCGCAACGCTTTCTTCACGCATAGTAAGTAGATTATTTACTTTACCATTGATGATATAGTTGGTATATTCACCAGTTTCAAGGAAAGATTTATAAGTATCTAAGTCAGTAACTAGTACTTCTTCGCCTTCTTTTTTAACGGTAGCCTTGGTTAAAATACCAAGCAATACATCATCATCATATTCAGGATGGTCTAAAGAAATCTTTAACCGAGCATTGGCTGCAGCAATTGTTTCTTTATTATCTAAAGCATCACGATAAACGTTAACGTCTTGAATAAAAGATTCATTCTTTGCAACCCACTGTGGTTCCTTAAATAAATCATCTAGTCGTGCTACTTTTGTCTGCAAGTCCACAGCATTGGCTAATTCTTCTGCAGTTCTTGCAGCCTTCATAGCATTAAGACTACGGCTGCCACCCATAGTCATATAGGTCAATGGGTCAATATAAAACGTAGCAGCAATATCTAATCCTGTAGAAGGGTCACCATATCCCTGACCAAACAACTTTTCAGTCTCAAACTCACCAGTTTTTTCATTACGCTTAACACCACGCATACCACCAATAGATAAAACCGCAGATGCTAAAGTATCTTTAATAGTGTCTTGAGTTGTTGGATTTTCTTTAAAGGGAGCAAATCCATTAGCCCAGTCTGTAATAAGAGTACCTAGATTAATTTTCTTACTACGGTATCTATCTATTATTTCTTGAAATTCTGGAGTTCCAACTTTAAAGAAAGCATTAGCCATATCATCATCAATGGCTCCATACTCTTTAAAAATTTCATAATAACTTTTACCGTCTATAATACCACGGGCTAATACACCAGTAGCGTTATTATATTCTTCATCTAATTTTTCAATACCTGGTTGGTTCCATTTATTGTAACCATTCCAACCATCTTTCCAAAAGTCTTTACTTGTTATTTGTTCTAGAGCAGACGGTTCTCCCATTGCTGCTCTGACAACTTCACGTTGCTTATCTGCAACGTTCATAAGATTAAGGGCAGTATTTTCAACAGCCCCAATCCAAGCACTACCAACTTTGTTCAAAGTACGTAGTGGGTCAGATATTAATTGAAGCAGATAATTATTTTCTTTAGAAAATACTTTTTGTAAGAAACTTTTGTCAGGTTTTGCATACTCAGCCTCTGGGTTAATATCCAATAAACCTCTTTGAATTACTGGACTAAGGCGTGCAAAACTATCCCGTGCTGCCCGAAGGTCTGGGTCAGAAGATAAAAATGAATTTAAGTTCATTAGTTTTTCTAATGAGTTTAAAGTAGCACTTTCTTCTGGCGTCCAGTTGCCAGCGGTACGAACCTGGATAAGTTCGGGAGAATTTTGTAATGTCTCCACATTAATAGTAACGGGAACAAAGTCTCTAATTGACATAGGTTATTTATTCAACTTATTGTATAGAAATTCCATTACACCACTATTGTCATACTGCATTGCTTTTTCTACAGTCTGCAATAAAGATGGAGCCTGTGAAACTACACTACTAAGACCAGGACCAGCACCCCAATCAGCACCAAAAGAAATTGGTTCGTCTTTAAATTGAGTTGGTTCATTTAATCCAACAATAGGTTTAAGAGGACGTTGTGGTATTTCTGTTACCTCAGCCATAGGTGCTGCGGTTTGTTGATTGTATGTTGCTTCACCTTGTCCATATGGCAATCCTGAAATATATGTAGCAGGTTGCGAAGGTGAACCATCGGTACGTTTGCTTAGTGAACCAGGACCAGATACAACTGCTGGATTAGTAGGTGCTTGATAACCGCCAACTCCTGCCATTAATCGTCATCCTCCTCAAAATCATCCAACGGGTTTTTAATTGGGTCTAAAGGGTCTACTATCCAATCAGGATAACTTGACCTATCCATAGCAAATGCCATTGCAGTACCTTCATCAAATCCTGCACGAACACAAGCGTCATAAACTTCTTTTGCGGCAATAGCCCAAAAATCAATCTTTACTAGTACGGGCTCTTTAGTCGTTCTTTTGCGCTTTGGTTGTGGCTTAGCCTTTTTGTTCACTCTCTTACGCGCTGGCATTACTACCTCCGAGTTACAGTTCGTGCACTAGCGCTAGCCTGACCACCTAATGTTAAGTTAGATAATAAACTTTGTAGAGATGGCGCTGCTTCTGGTGCTGCCCCTTGAGGAGCGCCTCCCACTGGCGCAGCGGGAGCAGGGGACGGTTGCTCAACCTGTGGAGCGCCAGCAGGAGGTAATTCTGGTGCGAACACTTCTTCAACTGCGTCTTCAATAGCCACGCCTTTCTGGCGTGCTTTGATTACGTCAGCCACCTTTTTGATTACCATAGATGGGTCCCCACCCTGCACAGCCATTTGTGGAATGGCTTGTGTATAGGCTTGTAGAGATTGCACTAGCGACTTACGCATATTCTCAATCTCAATCTTCTCTTGTTCCTGCGTTACGTTAATACCAAAGGGTAGTTCACGCATAGCCAAATCTGTAGAAATTAAACCGCCACCAAGTGCTTGTAACATAAAGATAAGACCCTGTGCAGGATTAAGTCCTGCAAGCATTCCGTAGCGAACATCAGCAGAATAATCTTTCTTAATGTCTTTTGCTGGTTTGTATGTAATCTGGTACGGGCTACCAGCATCTACACCACGGATAGTCTTTTCATAATCAAAAAACTTCTCATCAACTTCAAAGCAGACAGAGATAACATCTCGTAACGCTGAAGCAAAGATAGCCTGAGCAGACTTGACCTGTGTGTCAAAGCCTCCCATAAGTGCCTGCACACCTTGTCCCGTGATGATGCTGGCATCAATGTTTCCAGTACGTCCCTCTGGATAGCGTGTGCCTGTTCTAAGTTCTTGTTGAAGTAACTGTTGTTCAGTAAATGCTCCAGGTGGAATGTTAAGGTCTACACGGCGTACACCTGCTGGGTTGGCGGTGCGAATAATCGCATCTCCACCCATCTCCATTTCGTTAACATCTTGCGGTAGAACAATTGGTGCTTGTACGGATTTTTCCGCTGCTTCCATCGCAAGTAATGCGAACCTGTTGCGAAGCAACTGAATACCGAGCACGTCATCAAACTGTCCACGCATCTCGCCGTCAATAGAAGGACGGCGTGCTACAACTACCATCATCTTGCCAATTGGGTTCTTGGCTTGTGATAGGACTAGGTTGTTGCGTTCTGGCACATACAAGATAGATTGCTGTTCATCATAATAACGAACAACTTCTAACTGGTAATTCATATCGCCCTTGTACATTTCCTTGCCAAGGAGAATATGTGCATACTCAGGGAACTGTGATGCTAGTTCTCCTGCTGCCATATAGTAGCGTTTTGCAAAGGCAATGCAGCGTCCATAGCGGTCAAACTCTGGGTAAGCGCCCACTGGGTTTTCTATACGGATACGCGGCAGCCCTGCTTCTTCGTCCAACTCTATAACGAATGGAACGAAACCGAATGTGATGTAGAGGTCTGCGCCTGTGTACATCTGGACTTGTAAGTCCGAATGAGCAAAATAGTTAGTAGCAATGCGAGTACGTGTATCAGCAAATTTGCGAGCGCGGTCATTAGCCTGATTCGCCGCGGAACAGTTGACTGACGGCAAAGGCGCCATAACTTCCGATAAGTCTCTTGCAACAATATCAATAAAATTTGCAACGACATTGGCATCTACACCTTCAGGAAAAAAATCTGGATAGACAGTTGCAATCTGTCCTTTACGGACAGCAAGAACGTCTTGTTGGCGTGAGTCACGCTCAGCAGCACGTTCACGTAGATTTTCTACACGTGCCGAGATTTGTTCTATTGACAGCATCTGTTTCCTATCCGTATGTCTGTTGCCATTGCTCTGCAAAGGCTTCATCTAGATTAATACTTATTCGTCGTTCTTTCTGCGCTCTTGTTGCCCAGCGGTTATTAGCCCACCTTTGCACGTTAGAGTTTTGCTGCATAAATTCACGACAGCGAATAACACCAAACCATAACGCCATTACACAGTCAGTCTTACCTCTGGTATCAGGCTTCCAGGTTATAAGTTGTTGAACTAAAGCCTTAAGCCCCTCAGAAGATTCAGTACTTGGGAGTTCAAGGATGTTGTTTTTCTGAAACTTTCCGTCACGAGAAGTTCCGAACAGCGTTGACATTGAGGCAACTCCAAAGTTTGTGTCCCATTTGTTTTTGCCTGTGAAGTGAGAATTAAGTCGTACACCGTGAGAAGCAAGCCAGTTTCGTAGGTCGTCGTCAAGGGAGTACGCTTTTTGGTGTGCGTTGATTTCAACTCGGAACTCTTGCGGTTTATACGCCAACGTAAAATCTTCAATTGCTTGCCTAATCTTTTGTGGTGTTGGTTCTGCCATATTCAGGCAGTCCAGCACATAAATCTTGCCATCGTGTCTGTTATAGGTCATAGCAACAAAAGCAGCATTACCAGACATAGCAGGGTCAAAGCCTATGACGGTGTAACCTTCAACAGCGTTAGGATGTCCTGCAGCACCAGGACGTAGATTGCCACGTTTACGCATTCCGTTGATAGAACCTTGTACCAACTCAGGCGGGAAGATTGAGTCTTCTGTGACATCTTCTTGCTGGTAGACCAGTGCCCACGTAGATGGAGTCACTTCTCCTCTACGTCTGGCTAATGTCGGTCCGTCCCATTTCGGGTATAGCCCTTGCTCGTCAGGTGTCTCATCATCGCCATCCCACGGAGTGTCCGACTTTGCCCAGAGGGTAACCCAGTCTTTCGTCTTCTCCCCATACTCCAGAACAGCAGGCATACCCATATACGTAAATGGGCTTTTGCCCCCTGACCAATGCTTCGGGTCACGGAGTTCCTTATAAAAGTCTGTCGGCGCAATTCTTGTCCCTACTACTAGCAATTTACCATTTTTGCCAAGACGGGTAATAACTTCTTTTTGTAGCCAGTTAATCTGCTTCTCATACTCGTGAGCGTTAGCGGTAGTAATGCAGTCGTCCAGAATGATGAGGTCGGCACGGGCACCGTAGATTTGACCCCCCATACCGAGTGCCTGAATAGTCGGGTCTTTTTCCGATGAATTACGGGCATCGCTTCCCAAGTAGACGGTATCAACACGCCAGGTATCAGAGTCTTCTTTCCATCCCCCTTCTGGTCCGAATGTTGTCTGCAACTTCAACCAGCGCGGGTGGCTTAACCTTTGTTTAATTGCGTACACGAATTCCCGTGCTTTGATAAGCGTCTTAGAAACTACGATGATTCTAACGTTGGGATTGAGTGCGATGCGGTAAGTAGAGTAGTTCACCGTTATCACGGTGGACTTAGCGTGCTCAGGTGGCACGTTTATGAGTAGGCGGTTTGGGTCGCCCTTCTCATAAATCATATTAGGGTGTAGCCAGGAAGGCTCCCTATCTTCCAGTAGGTCTACCCAGTCCTGATGGTGGGGAAAGACCCTCTGGTCTAAAAACATTTCAGAGAACTGCGGGAAGGAAATATCTTCACGGGCAATCCCCAAAGCCTTAATGGAACGCTCTTTGGCGTTCTCCTTTGCCTCAGCCAGATTAGCGGCAAATTCTTTATCTCGCATCATCCAGATGCGAACAGTGTCGGGCTTTTTGCCCAACTGCTCCATAGCCCTGTGTACAGACATACCCTCGGCTACAAGGGCTAGAACTTTAGCCTTGGCTTCAGCCATAGCCTTTGTCCTAGGATTGTTAGCCTTCTGAAAAGTCACAGAACTGTCCCATCTACAATAGTCAGTACAGTCAGAACAGACAGTTAGAAACAGATAGTAGATACAGTCTGTAACGCAAGCCTTAAGGGCTTGCTACTGTACGGGACTATAAATAGTCCCTACTATCTATTAATCCGTTCAAACAGCCATTCCGAACGCTTTTTTGGCAAAGTGTTACCTAACTCACAGAATAGGCTATCTAAAATAGGACATAATAGGACAGTGCAGGGGCATAGGGTTTGTACGGGAAAATAGTTTCTGTAGTTACTCATACTATAACAGCACAGATTTAAACAGTCTGGGGTCGTTCAGACCCCATCCTGTTTGGCTGTCGCCGTACTGCTACAGTCTGGTGGGAGACTGGTAGGCAGTCTATCTCCTCGCCCTTAATAACATACTTTCTGGGGCTCGGACCTATAAAGATAAAATCAAAAGCAAAAGCGGATTGGCTAAAGCCAATGTGGCTAAAGCCGTGGCTGGGCTAATCGCATCTAATTCGTCAGCCCCAGCCGTCGGCATCTGTCGTCGCAAGGCTATTTTTATGAATAGCCCTTGCTCGCCAGATAGAGCCTTGCTGGCTGCTTCCTCACGCCCCGCTCCCGCAATGGGGCGCGGGGGGACATCCTACTCGGATTTTCTGTCCGTCAAACTGAAAGAATATTTATCTGTTATAAATATCTTTCAGTTACAGCGCTATAACTATTTGACAAAGTTTTTTGACCTCGGAAGCCAAACCATTGGCTTCCCTGCAAAAAAGTTTATCAAATCGTGTATATCGCTGTTGGTGACTAGCCAGAAAATCACCACATTTTCTCGTCCAAGGGACTCCAAAATGCTGCGAGTTCGTGTGTTCCAAGTTTAACCCAAACGTGGTTAAGCCCAGAAAGAGGTAAAAAGATGAATACAGAAAGCAACGGCATCACAATCCAAACTATGTGCTATGGATGCCAAGCACTGACTGAACTCTGCCCTGATTGTCAGGAGCAGAAGGATACCCGTGATACCATCTTGGCTCATCAGATTGTTGACGAGTCAGAGGACTACATCATAGTTGGCTACGGTGTCCGCCAGCGGACTGTAGCCAATGGCGGAGCAGTCTCTGAGTACAACCCAATGTCAGTTATCCGTGACCTACCATCAGGTCACGATTGGACAGAACGAGAGGATGAGTTCCTTGAACCTATCAGTCTCATCATTGACCGCTTGTTTGATATTGAAACCAGCGTCACAGTCACAGCAAGTGAGGTACTATGCCAATCTTGCCATCTCATCTACAACAAGTATCAAGCAGACTGCCCAGTTTGCTACTAAGCATCACAAGGGGCACCCCCGTCAGGGTGACGGGGGATGACCCCAACAAAAAGTAAACCAACTAACAAGGAGACTAACCAATGAACACAGTAAACAGTTTCACCTTCAACAACGCTCTACTCAAGTCAGTTCGTGACTATGGCAACGTAGTCAAAGGCATCGTTCAATCCCGCCAAACGGAGTACACTCCAGACGGTCAGATGCGTAGCCGTTTCATCGCTTCACGTCAGGTCACCTTCACAGACCCAGACATCATTGCCCAACTTCGTCCACTCATTGCTGACAACACTGAGTTCGTAGTTAACCTTTCAGGCTATCTCACAACCACAGTCCGTGAAGATAAGGGTCAGACCAAGTGGTACGACAATCAAATCGTTACCGCTTTAGAACTTCTCTAGTCACCAAGCGGGCTAGTCGGGCTTCGGCTCGGCTAGTCCGCTCTCTTTTTTTTTCAAGACCGAGCAAGTAATCCGTGGACATAAACGAGTGAGGACAAATGTATCTATCAGAGTTAGACATTATCGCAGTATCTATAGCACTAATTAGTCAGATGTTTATATCAGTAGTTCTGCTCCGTTCTGCACGCAGATGGGAGCAGGAATATCGCAGTGTAGTTAGATTATTAAAAACGGAAAGGGCAGCACGCCAATGATGACAGCATTCGCAACCCGCAGATGTCCAGTCTGCTACAAGACTGGCACAATTATGGTAGATGAGAAAGAACTATTCGCCTATCTCAGAGGTGAGTTTGTTCAAGATGCATTCAAGTCCTTGACAGTGCCACTACGAGAGCAGATAATTAGTGGTATGCATCCTAAATGTTGGGAAGCAGTATTCGGACAAGACCGTGAGGAGACTTACAATGACTAGCAAATACAAAGAAGCAGACTGCCGCAAGTGCGGCACCCCAATAGTCATACCCGTATATGACTGGGAACCTAGCGGTAATAACTTCTGCCAACCCTGCGCTATGAGTTATGTCGGAGAACTACCAGATGATGAAGAACTAAACAAAGCCAGAACAGAGCAGGCAATAGGATGAGTCTATTACAAGAACTACAAGAGATTAACAAGTGGCTAGACCAAATCATATGGGAGGTAAACAAGTTCAATGAAACCATTGAAGACTTGGCAGCACGAAACAACTTCCGCCTTACAGATACTAAAGAAAAATAGAATCAATGCTGATTACTTTGAGCGCTACTACCGTAGCAAATCTTGGGAGTCAGACGAGAAACAGTGGCGTCTAGTAGGTATAGTACTAGATGGTATTATAAAAGAACTAACAGAACTAGGAGACTAAAATGGCAACAAGCGTATCGCTACACAGAATAGACTTCAGTAGAACTGAAGTAGTTAAACTAGATAACAGTTGGGTAATACGATTCTATGATGATGAGCGCAATAACATATCTTTATTTGTAGATAGAGCCCAAGATATATACGAGTTGTCCAAGCAATTGGTATCACTAGCAGTTGCAGAGATAACCAGCACGGGTAAGGAGATAACAGTATGAACCGAGAAGAAAAACTAGAGTTATTAAAGCAGCAAAAATTTAATAACGTAAACATAAGAACTAAGGCTGCTACATATGCCAAAACTTTTTTGGCTAAGAAGTACCGAGAAGAATACAAAGAACTGTATGAAGCATACCTGCGTAACAGAGGTTACACTACTAGGGCTAGTAAAGAACTGTTAGATGAAAGGTTAGTAAGTGAATGAAGTTATCTTTCCGCACATCCCAACAGCAATCACCTGGCTATACATCATTGGCATTGGGTATTGCATATACAGATGGAGTACTAGATGAAGACCAAGTTAGCAGCGCTATTCAGTTGGGCATTGACGCTATCCAGCGCTCTCTTTCCCAGTCAGTCGTATGCAATAGCAGTAGCAGACAGGCTCTCGGAGAAAGACGAGTCAGTCAAGAAACACCGCAAGGAAATACTCTGG
>Ga0208546_1000665_pt1 | contig 11797 bp, 13 predicted proteins | sample DEB19_08_DNA_4_FD_184528 | JGI IMG/M metagenome (GOLD analysis project Ga0208546, IMG submission 184528) | Aqueous microbial communities from the Delaware River and Bay under freshwater to marine salinity gradient to study organic matter... | ecosystem: Environmental > Aquatic > Marine > Coastal...
CCGCCAGCAACCAACAGGCGATCGAGCAATGGGCCGCCAAGATCGGCAGTGTCGCGGCGGGATATGTGGGCCTGACCACGGTGCTACAGTCGGTGGCCACGGCTCAGCAGGAAATCAATCGCCGGGCCGATGAATCGCTGATCAAATACGACGAGCTGATCCGGAGATTGCGAGTCCAGGGGGGCTTGTCCGCCCTGCAGGGCCAGCAGGCGCAGGAGCGGATCACCAACATCGCGTTGCGGACTGGCGTTGATTTCGCAACTGCCGCCCGGGGCTCGGAGGAATTGATCTCGCAGGGATTTGACGCGCAGGCCGGGACCGGGCCTGTGCTCGAGCGTCTGCTGCAGACCATGCAGGCAACCAACGCCAAGCCGGAGGACATCAAGCTCCTGGCTCAGTCGTATGCGGCCCTCCTGGCAGGGACTGGACAGGAAAAGAACCTGGCCAACCTTGAAGACGTCTCGCGAGCCGTGCAGCGGACGTTCAAGGGGACGCCATTGCAGGCCGCTGACCTGATGGCGCTGGCTCCCAAAGTGCAGGGAGTGTCACAGGCGGTGCCGTGGCAAGAGGCGCTGGCGCAATTTGCCGTGATGCGGGAAAAGGCCACACCCGACGTCGCCGCGACTGCCCTCAAACTGTTCTGGGAACGTCTGCAAACAGCGTCGGGAACGAAAAGCTCGGCCGACGCACTCGCACAACTCGGGCTCAACCCCGAGCAGGTCGACGCCATTGGGGAAAAACCAGCCGAGGTGCTCGACCGATTGGCCACAGCGCTCGACAAGCTGCCCAAGGAACAACAGGCTGGCGTGCTCAAGGATTTGTTCGGTCAGGAGGCGATGGCGGCGGCTTCGGGACTGCTGCGAGACCGGGCCAAGATTCAGGAATACGTTGCCCTGCAACAGGACGAAGCGGGCTTCCAGCAAGACGTCGCGATCCGGGCGTCCGGCCCGGCGGCTGCCCGCACCCGCGTTCAACTCCTGCAGGAGCAACAGGCACTGACCCGCAATATGGACTTCGAGGAAATGGTCCAGGCAGCCGAGTCGCTCAACCGCGAGGCTGGCGTTCCCGAGGTGCTGCTGCAATTCCGCCGCAAGCGGGCCGAGCTGCGGAACATGATGGGCGCAGGCTCAATGGAGGACATCGCCGGGGTCTACCTCGACCCAGCCCAGATGGATCTCCCGTGGTATCAGCGATCAGGGGCCACGTTGCCCCCTGAAAAACTGCGACAACGAGTGCTTGAATTGCGTGGCGAAACGGACGGCATGGGGCTGGGCGGGCAGGCCGCCGCCGACGCGGCCGCCCAGGTTGCTGGCGGTGACAGTCCGGTCGGCGAGGCTCTCCGGATTCAACAACGCCAGCTCGAAGAACTGCAGAACATCGCCCGCGATGTCCGGAAGGCCCCTGACAGGAAACCCGAGGGGGGTGAATGAGCACATACGCCTTTGTGGGCCCATATGGATTTTTGTCCCTGCACCGGGTCGACGATCCTCGCGGCGGACCGCTGCTCCCCCGGGAACAGTGCGAAACGATCAACCGGCCGGGGGTCGACGGCACCGCCGTTTTGAAACTTGGCAAACGGTCTGAACCGTTTCAGATGCGGGGCTTTGTTGATGTGCTGAACCTGTCCGTGGTCCCCGTTGCCACGCAGGCGTATCAGAACCTGATCGGAACGGTCGTCAACGTGATCTGGCAGGACACCGATTTTCAGGCGGTGTACGGGGTGAAATTCGCCGTGCTGGATTGCGTGGTCACAAAATCGGCTCGCGTCTCGGTGCGGGCAGGGGGGGCAGTCGCCGGATCGACCGCCTACGTTGAGGTCATCTGGACGCTGCAACCCATGATTGAGGCGGCTGCCTGATGGTCACCCGCATTGAGACCACCCGCGACCAGATCCGCGAGTCCGTCCGCTCGCGAGTCTACCGCTCCGACACCCTTGGGGCTGACTGGGAGGAGGTCCGCTATCTCCACGCCGACGACCTCGCGTTGCGTGCGGCTCCCGGGCTCGACGAATGCCGGCTGAGCTACGTCTACGGGGAGATTTGCCGCGAGGATGACAACCGGTTCCAACTCTATGAACCGCTCGACCTGATCGGGTCCTACGTGCGGGTCGTGCTCCCCGAGGCGACCCTCGAGGGAGACGACATCACCTGGTACGGGATTGTGGAAATCGACGACTCGGTGCCGCATGGTTCCGGGGCCCTGGGAGACAAGCCCCGCGGACGGCAACGGTTCACCGCCTACGGGCTGGCCAGGCTGCTGGAACGGGTGGTCATCCTGTCAAGCCAGATTGACGCCAGCCAGGACACACAATTCCCCGAGCAGGCGGTGACCGTCGAGTACGGCGAGCCGTTCAACGTCTATTCGAAGGCTCAGGCAACCCGGCGGGGAAATCGCACGACCGATCACCCCCACGACAATTCCAGCGAGGCCCACTGGTTCAGCCGGACGCCGACGACCGACGCCGTCTGGACCGCCGACCAGGCGGTGCGGTATCTGCTCGACAACCATCCTCCCCTCGACGGCGACGACGAGCCGGTCTGTGAGTGGCGACTGGACGGACTGCCCGGAGACGTGCGGCTCTCGTGGTACGACCCGCAGGTCAACACCGACGGCCGGACCGTGAAATCCGTGCTGGATGATCTGATCCCATTCCGTCGCGGGCTGTCGTACACCGTTCGTTACGACGAGACTCCCGGACCTCGCGGACGGGTCACCATCGAGCCGTTTTCCTTTTCGGTGGAAGAACTCACGTTGGAGGATGACCGCATCCTCCCGGCCAACGGGTTCCCCTGCGAGCTCGATTTTGAGAACGCCCTGGACGTTGAGGCCCGGATCGTCGAGAGCGTAACCACCTCTTACGACGAGGTGGTCGCAATCGGGGCGTTTGCCACCAGCACCTGCACGCTGTCTTTCGGCAAGATCACCAACGACATGGGCAGCGGGTTCCAGATCTACAACGATTGGACGCCCGAGCAGCAGTTGGCCTACCTCAACGGGGCGAGCGGCCAGAGCGGGTACAACTCCCTCTCGCGAGTCAAACAGTACGAGGCCAACACCCGGTTTCGGCAACGCGACGATCTGCGACCGGTGTTCCGGCGCTGGCGGCTGTATGAGTTCTGGGACGGCCTGGCGTGGAACTACGAGACCGCCGAATCGTCGGCCACCAAATACAGTTTCAACCCGCCCTGGCAGACTGACGACAAGACCGGCTGGTCACAGCGAGACACCAAGGCCACTGCCGATCCGATCCAGCCCTACAGCGAAAAAAACGACGTCCCGCACTATGCGGCGGCTCGTCTCGGGATCGAACCGTTCCTGCCGTTGGTCGACTATGGAGACTACTCGGGAACCGCCATCGCAACCGGCTCGTGGAAAACTGCCGTCCCTGTAGAACGCGAGTGGCAGTATCTGCCTCCATTGCTGTTCGTGATCACCGACAACACCTCCCCCTCGGCCCCCAAATACGACCTGCTGGAACGTCTCGCCGAGCAGAGCAGCAACGAGCGGCAATTGCGGCGCTGGTCGGCCACAATGCGAATCCTGCCCGATCGTCCGGCCCTCGAGATCAACGTCCAGGGAGCCCCGCAACATTTCCTTGCGACCTACGTTGCCGGGGCATTTCAGGGCCTCGAACCGTTCAACGATCCCCGCCGCGAGCAGGGGATCGACTACGACATGTTGCGGACAACCCTCTGCCTGCGGCTCCCCTGGCGGGTACAACGCCGCATCAAGATCCGGAAGGAACCGGTCGCCGGTCGCCCGTGGCGGCGACTGCTGATCCCGGTGGATGCCCGGCTGGATTACGTTGTGCCGGACACCGTTGTCCGCATCAGCAACGGGAGAGCCGAGCGCAGCACCGGGGGATTCGTCCGCGATGACCGCCTGCGGCTGGCACAGATCGCCAAGGCGGCAGCCCGCTGGTACCAGACCGAACGGCAGTCGCTGTTTTTCCGGATCCGGGGAGTCGTCGAGACCGTCCGGCTGGGGCAACTTGTGACGAGTGTTGGCGGCCGGTACACCCTCGAGGGGATCAATACCCCGGTCACCGGAATCCGCTATGATCTGCTGCAGCAGACCACCGAGCTGGAAACCTCGATGGCTCAGGTGGATTTCGGATGAAATTCCTCGAGGCGGCGGCGGCGGTCGGAATTCCCGCAGAGCAGAACCGGCAGATTGAGCAGGCGACCGCCAAGCAGGTCCGCCCCGCTGTCGTGCAGCGGTCGCCGTATCAGTTTTTCCGGATCGTCGCCAACTCGACTGGCACCACGACGACCACCACGTCGACGACTTCGCCCCCGGGAACGACCACGACCACAACGAGCACCACGACCACCAGCACTACCAAACCGCCCTGCCAGGGGCGGGTGCATTGGGGCGTCGCCGTCGAGGTCCAGTATGACGCGGGCCAATCGACCAACGACGAGATCAACGCCGGGTTTTCCTACGGGGCCTGGCGGAAAATCGTGGTTGTTCCCCGCGACGACGCGCAGACCTATCCGCTGTTGTCCAGCAGCCCGCTGACCACGACGGTCGACGATGTTGTCTTGGCAGTCAACGTCAACGGCAACTGGTGGATCGTGGCGGTTTACACCAACTGTCCGGCCGCCTCGGTGACCACCACAACGACGACCAGCACCACCAGCACGACCAGCACCACGACCCCGGCCCCGAGGGTCTGGCGGTGAAACTCTCCGAGATGCTGCAGCGGATCGAGGCGGGCGAGCAGTTGCCGCAGCCGGTCCCCGAGGGGATGGAGGGGCAGAGCCTGCAATTCCAGACGATCGCTTCGCAGGACATCGCCCCGTTGTTTCCCTACACCGGGGCATTTCCAACCTACACCGGAGGACCACCGTCGCCATTCAGCCACTACACCGGCTGTTGGGCGTGGGTCGACCTGGTGAGGTTTCATGACATCGACGTCACGCTGTTCAACGACGTCGAGAATGAGCTGGGGTTCTCGTGGGACCGGGATGCGACGTTTCGCCGGGTCGCGATTCCCCGCCCCGCTGGCGTCTACAGCTACGCCAACCACATCACGTTGGCCTACCCGCTCAACGGTCAGTGGTGGGGCCTGACGACTCAGGCGTTTGATTGCCGCACGACCAGCACGACCACCCGCCCGCCCTGCAGTTGCACGGCCCCGCATCCCGACATGCGGGTGACGATCAGCGGAGTCAGCGACACCACCAAGGCCTATTGTCAGGGGGCTCCCGCGAAAGGCTGGTGCAACCTGTTCAACCGCACGTTTTGCCTGCGGTTCAGCCCATACACGCCGAACGTCTACACCTCTGCCGGCTGGACGACCTATTGCCAGTGGTTTGCGTCCGACTCCGGGCAGTATTGCTACGCCGGCTACGGCTATTTCGGATCGGGCACCGTCGCCTTGGAACTCAACTATCCGTGGGTCCCCAATTACTACACGCCGCCGGCGGGCTACGACCCGACCGCCTGCCAATACGCGCAGCTCAAAACAGGAGCGGCGATCTACTACAGCAACGATTTCAACCCCGACACCGGGGGGACATTCACCCTCGATGCCGCTTCGGTCCTGTTCCAGTGCCAAGGGTTTCCCGCGACCCTCACTGTGACTGCGGATTCCGCCTGCACAACCACCACCACAACGACGACAACCACCACAACCACAACAACAACGACGACCACTGGCCCGCCAATTCCTCCCGGCCCGTGAACGGCAGCGCTAAATTTGGTTCGCCGAAAAATTGTTGGCTTATCGCTTGCATTTTCAAAAACGGCGGGTAAAGTGTCCGGCATGCCTCCGTCATTTCCTCATTTCGCCGAACTCCTGCAGCGGGCTCAGTCCTACGGGACGGCCCTGCTGAAGCACGCGGCCGATGGGTTGCGGGTGTCTTCCCGCGAGGTCATTGCCCAACGGCTGGCGATCTGTCGCGAGTGTCCGTCGGGCGAATGGGACGGTGTCGGCTGCAAGGTGTGCGGCTGCCCGGTCAGTGGCTCCGAGAATTCGCTGCGGAACAAGCTGGCGATGGCTTCGGAGGAATGCCCGCGAGGTCACTGGCAGCGGGACGAAGGACTGCCCACACGACCGAAAATCACGGTCGGAATGGCGATGTGGCGGGATTTCGATGGGGTCTATTTCACGGTTCGGGCGTTGGAGATGTACCACCCCGAACTGCGTGGCCAGATGGAGATCCTGGTCGTCGACAACAACCCCGAGCTGCAGGGGAACGGACCCAACCCTGAGCCGCACCTGCAAACCGAGACACCGAGTCAACGAGTCCGCAATCTGATGCACATGCTCCCGGGGGGGAGGTACGAGTCGTACACGGAACGCCAGGGAACGGCGGCCCCCCGGGATGCTGTGTTTCAACTGGCTCGCGGCGACGTGGTGATCTGCATCGACTCGCACGTGCTGATCGAAACAGGCGCATTGTCGCGTACATTGCAGTGGCTCGATGCCCACCCGGAATTTGACGGGCTGTTTCAGGGCCCGTTGCTTTACGACAACGGCCAAGTGTCGACCCATCAGAATCCAGTGTGGGGTGGTGGCATGCTCGGCCAGTGGGCCCTCGACGCACGGTACACCGGTCGCGATGGCGAGCCGTTCCCGATTCCCGTGCAGGGGCTGGGGCTGTTCGGCTGCCGGCGGCGGGACTGGCTGGGATTCAACCCGCATTTCCGCGAGTTTGGGGCCGAAGAAGGCTACATCCACGACAAGTATCGGGCCGACAATCGCCCCGTGGTCTGCCTGCCGTGGCTGGCCTGGGCACACCGGTTTGCCGCGACTGGGTCGCATGCCAGCTATCCCAGCTCCATGCGCCAACGAATCAAAAACTACCTGTTTGGCCGTGCGGAACTCGATCAGGACCTGGACGACATTCACGCTCACTTTTACGGGGTCGAGCCTCATGGATTGGCCCGCGATCCCCGCGAATGGGAGCAACTGCTCCGCGAGGTGGCTGCCGAGCTGGGTTACAGCCAGGTGGCCCGCGACAAAGACGACGAGCGACAAACCAAAGTCGGATCGACTTTGGTGTGAGTGGAGTCGGTTGTTTGCGCTCCGACTCCACCGCAACGCCTTGGCTGCAGCTCCGGGACGGCTGAGGCAACTGGCGGTGGCATCCGTGCCTGGATCACCCAGGACCCGCCCGCGGTCGGTGCAAATCCCGGAAAACCGCGATTTTTTCAAACTCAACAGGAGTGACCAATGCGTGGAATGATCGGTGCGGCTTTCGTGGTGTTGGTGGCGGCGGCAACTGGCCAGGTGGTGCAGGCCGACGATCTGAGTGATCGCTACGACCGGGTCCGCTGTGTGTGCGACGACACGCTCTGGCAGATCCAGCAGAGTCCCATCGTGCTGGTTTCCCCACCCTACATCGTGCAGCGGGATGCGGCTCTCGAAGAGGCCCAGTCGGCGATCCGCCTGTGCGACGATGCCAAAATCTGGCTGTTGTCGTCTCAGGATTGGATGCGCACCTGGCGACAGGCAATGATTCGTGGCGATCGCGTGGCAGCCGATCAGGCCTACACCGCCTACATCGGTGCCGTGCAGGGGTGTCGACAACGGCTCGACAATGCTGAGACAACGGCCAAGACTGCCGCTTACTACATGGCCTGCGCGTACAGTTGGATCCAGTAAGCCCCCCCCCGGGATCGGTAGCTCAGTTGGTAGAGCACGAGACGCAACGCGGGGCCTGAACTCACCTCGCGACGCTGGCGCAGGTTCAAATCCTGCCCGATCCACAGGGAGTACAGACATGAAAAAAAGCCTTCCAGTAGCAACCGCAAGAACCTGCCCCGGGAATCAGGGGATTCGGAAAGTCTGGTCCGTAGCGACGGCGAAGGGCGACACTCCTTTAAGCGACACCTGCCCACAGTAGTGGTGTGACAGGCCGGAGAGACGGCCACACGGATCGGCGGCGCGTCGCAGCGTCACAACGCAGAGTCTTCCCGTGCGAACCGGGAGATATGCCGGTACATGCAGGTTCGAATCCTGTCCGATCCACTGGTGGTGAGTTCCTCAAACCTGGAGACACATGATGTCAATGCGAGATAGCATGGTTGGCAAATGGCTGATTGACTGGGAGTGGTACGATGAGTGCGCACACGCCACGGTCTACGAAGTGCAAAAAAGCGATTGGAGATATGAAATCGCACGCATCGAAGATGTCCCAGCGCAAGAGGACGATCTTGGCGACGGAGAAATGTGCCTGATTCGAGAGGGCAAAGAAGCGGATCGCTTACGAGATGTCAGCATGATTGTGCGTGCTCCAGACATGTTGCAGACACTGAGAGAGGCAGCAGCAGCACTTGAGGCGGTGACTGGACTTGGGAAGCCAGACGCGGAATGTGGCACTTGGATTGCCGGGAAAGGGAGCGCGACGGAAAAGGTCTGGCGAGAACTCGTTGAAATTCAGGTTGCCATCGAACGGCAAATTGAAGAGGTCGAGAATCTGGAGACCCTGTAGGCAAATTGTTTGGATCGGCGGCACAGCGGCAAGGTGACTGTGACGGCACTGCCTGCGGGGAGGGCCGTGGGAGCCAGCGAGATAGCAGAATCGCCCCAGGGGTTCGAATCCCCACCGATCCACTGCCGCAGACCCCTGCGGCAATCCAGCCCTGCGGGGTGTTCCCGCAGGTTTTCACGCCTGCCGTCGTCCTCGGGCGGCGGCAGGTTTCTTTTGCCCAGGGTGCGAACATGTGGTTCACCGTCGGGGTGCTGGTGGGCTGTGCGTTTCTGTTGCTCGTGATCGGTGGTTTGTGGGTCGGCGTCCTGTGGGGAGCGTCCCGGCAGATGCACGACCTCGACGACGACTGCGGTGGCCTGTGGACTGACGACACCGCTGACTGGAGGGGATGCGATGGGCAGCCGCTCTGAAACACGCCGACACTACACACGCCGACATGTGGGAGCTGATTTTCGTGTCGGTCGCAAGGTGGGGACCACTGAAACCGATGCCCAAGGCCGGGCAATTGCGGGAGGCATTCGCATGGCAGACGACCAATTCCAGCACAGCACCGATCCACGCCTAATCCGTCTGCACGATGTTGAGATCCGGGCAGCTCTCGCCGGTCGCAAATCCGAGATTCGCCGTCCGCTGCGAATCCTCGGAGAGCTGGGGCAGATCAAGACCCTTGAGGATGTGGACGGCGACGGCCAGGTGTGGCGTGTGACCCGGAATTTTTCGACCGATCGCGCCCAGTACCAGCTCACCCGGCAGCAATTGATCCAGCGGTGTCCCTACGGCATGCCGGGCGGCGAACTGGAAACCCTCGAGTGGTGGACCACCGACCCCGAAACGCAGGACGTGATCTGGCGGGCCGATTGTCTGACCACCGATCAGCGGCAGCGGATCTACCACTCCGGCCAGTCGTGGAAAAACAGTCGCCCCCCCGACGGAGTGCCGATCCGCCTGCGGTGGCGTATCGTCGACGTCTGGGTCGATCACCTGCACCCGATGACGGCCCTGCAACTGCGGAACGAGGGCTGGCTCGACGCTCGCATTGCCAAACCCACCGAATCCGACATCCGACGGGCCCGCGAGGCATTCGCCAACGCCTGGTCACGCAGCACCGTCGACCAGGATTTCGTCTGGTCGAAAAACCCACAGATCTGGGTCCTGTCCGTCAACCGCATTGTCTGAAAGGCCCCGCATGCCCCCGCAAGCCCCACTCACTGTCACCTGGACAAGACCGGCTGAACTGCTCGACGTTGTGACATGGGACCGGCAAGAATTCCGGGTTGATGTCGGCTTTCACACACGTCGTCGGGTAATAGCGAGGGTTTCGCGGGGGATATATCGTTCCCCGGACGACACCCGCCGCATGGTTCAGGAGTGGTACGACTCGCACACTGACCTCATCATTCGAACGGTCGTGAATCCGACCGAATACGTTCATTCTGCCATGCGTTACGTTGCCACCGTGCAGGGCAAATCAAAGACGACAGGCCAGCGTGACGACTTGATGCGGGACATCGGGACGGCCACCCGGAAGCACAAGTCCTCCACACTGCAACAACCCCTTGAAGTGCTTGAGGTCGATTGGACGTTCCCGGCCGCAATGACCCGCCTAGTCGATGGCGACACGCAGGAATTCCAAGTTGATGCGGGATTCCACACCGATCGCGGAATCACCATGCGTCTCCTCGGGGTCAACTGCCCGGAAACCAAGGGGCCGAGCCGTCCGGCAGGTCTGGCCGCCAGCGAGTTCTCTCGCCAGTGGTATCTCGACCACACCGACATGGTCATTCAGACCCGCAAAGACGTCCGGCACTCAACAGACGCATTTCGGCGCTACCTGGTGACCGTCGAAGGCCGCTGTCTGACCACCGGGATCCGCGAGGATCTCGCCCAGTCGCTGTTGGGAGCCCATCACGCCGTTCCGTTTATGGTCGACCAATGAGCAACCAAAACGCGGGGGCGGATCGGCAGTCGTGTGCCTGGTGCTCTGTGCGGATCGCGGTCCATTTCGCTGCCGTGTTTGAGCTGCCCGGGGAATGCCGGTGGGATGTGCGGATCCGGTTGAGGGCGTGGCGGTGGCTGGCCAAGCGATTGCAGCAAGTGCTGTCGACACAAGTCAAAGTTGCCAACGGCTGCCGGGGATGCCTCGAATCGGCGGCGATGTATCGGGGCGAGGATCTGTGGTCGCACAGCCAGGAGCAGATCGTCGCGGCAAATTCGGTGATGGCTCGGTTCGTGCGAATCAGACGAAAGGCGGGTGAGTGATGGATGCAAAATTACTCGATGTGATCCTCGAAAAGTTCATCACGCTGGGACAGGACCTTGCAGAGGTCCAGAGGCAGTCGACGGATCGATATCAGCAGGTTCAGGGTTTGGAATACGCGCTGACCGAGACCCGGATTCAGTTGGACACCGCAAGGAAGGAGAACGAGACCCTCAAGACCCGGATCGAAGAGGTCAGAGAACAGAATTCCACGCACATGCTGGAAGTGATCAACAAGGCGGAACTGCAAGAAAAACTTGACCAAGCCGAGATCATCCGGCTGTGTGACGAAACGGTCGCGGCGGCCAAATTGATTCGGCGGTTGCAGGCGGAAAACCGCAAGCTCCGCCTGCGGCTGAAGGGCGGTGAATGATGAGTGACCAGCCCGAGTGGATGGCATCGTGGAAGACCGGCACAGTCCTATGGCGGCTGAAAGACGGCAGGTGGGAATGTGCCACTGTGCAGGGGGCTCGAGGCACCGGCGAAACTCGCATGGTGGCAATTCGGGGCATTTTGGTTGAGGCCAAGCGTCTGTATCGACTCGGATTCAGGCAGAGCAGAAAGGCGGGTGAGTGATGGCTGTGGAATTTAAGACGGTGGAAGCGATTGGTTCACTGGTCGCACTGCTACGGGTGGCGGAGGATTCGGCGGTTCACTGTTGGGAGCAGGATGAGGCATTCCATCCGGGCATCTTTCCGGGCCTTATTTTGCTGGCACGGTTTGCGGCAGAGCGGGCGGGAGAGGAGTTCAAGCAGGCCGTGGTGGCGGCCGAGGTAAGCCGCTGGAACAAGAACCTGCAGGGCGAACGCGACGAGTTGCAGCAGAAAATCCTCGAGGTGGCAGCCGAGCGGGACGAACTCCGGGCGCAGGTGGCCGAACTCACCAAGAAAGCTGGAGAGTTTCCCGGCGAGATGTAGCCACTCGACCGGAAGGCGCGGGAGAAGGTGCGAGCATTGGAAACTCAACAACGAAAGGCGGGTGAGTGATGGCGGACATGAAAGCGACAGTGAGGGCAAACGTGGACTGCACGGCGTTGATTCAGGCCGATTTGGCGGCCCTGCTGTTTGAATTGGTCGGCGACCTGCGCGAGCGGTGC
>Ga0208546_1000667_pt1 | contig 11792 bp, 17 predicted proteins | sample DEB19_08_DNA_4_FD_184528 | JGI IMG/M metagenome (GOLD analysis project Ga0208546, IMG submission 184528) | Aqueous microbial communities from the Delaware River and Bay under freshwater to marine salinity gradient to study organic matter... | ecosystem: Environmental > Aquatic > Marine > Coastal...
AGAATGTGGCTCTGGGCCACATCGCAGCAGCCTATCGCGGGGATACAGGCAATCCCGAAAACCTAGCCACCTATATCGACTGGCCTTGGCGTTACAAGGTTGCTTCTATTATTCTAGCATTATAAGGAAACATTCTAGCACTATGAGTATCGAACAAATAGAAAGACGCAGGGGACTGGAGCGCGGAGTCAAGTTGACCATGAGCGAGCTAATTGCGGGGATAGCCTTGATGGTTACGGCATTTTCGGCCCTCAATGGATGGATCATCCTCCCAGAGCAAATGAGGGTTGTGCAAGCCAATGATGCCAAGCAAGATGCGAGGATTGAGCTTATTCAAGAAGAAGCCCATGAACGCGCCGAGACCTTGGCCCGCATTGATGAGCGCACAAAAAGAATCGAAGAATACTTGAAATCCAAGGGACTCTAGTCTAGTTTTAAATCCATGAAATCATTCTTTGCCACCATCCTTGGTATTCCCGCTAAAATCTGGGCCTTCTATGGCCCCATCCTCCGCGAGCTTTTTGTGGATGCCGCCGCGTCCCTCCTTCCCCTTGCACTGGACATCGTCCGCGAGTTGGCCGACACCAGCAAGTCTGGGAGCCAAAAGCGCGAAGCAGCAGTAAAAAAGCTTACCAGTGCCGCCCTTCGCAACGGAATCGATGCCTCGGAATCCTTGATCCGCTTTACTATTGAGTCGGCGGTTCAGCGCGTGAGGCTTGAGGATTAAAATGAAAGATAAACTTCTCGCATTTCTTGTCTCCAAAGCGGGGGGCATCATCTCTCCTCTTATTGCCATGGGGATTGCTGCCGTTGTTTCCAAGCTGGCTATGATTGACCCCAAGCTGGCTGAATCCGTTGATCAGGTTAGTCTTACGGGATTTATCGTGGCCCTCATTCTTTCGATCATCAACTACGTCACCAACGAAGTAAACGTCAAGGGAGTCAAGAAGATCCAAGCCTTGGTCAATACAGATGTGGATGGCGTTGCTGGCCCCGTGACCTACACTGAGGTTCGTCGGGCTATTGAGGTTCCCAAGGCCATGAAAGCCCGCAAACCAGCTTGTAGCCGCAAGAAACGTCTCTAGTGAAACCCCTTTCCCATGAAGTACTCAAAGCAATCCTCGTCCCGACCCCGCCCCAAGAAGATCGCAGAAATTTCCTTGTCCGTCTATTCGGTTCCCTCCGCTTCTTCGCCAAAGTCAACAAGCGGGGCAATGCTGGAAAGACAGCCATCACCATCGGAGTCAGAGGTGGAGCGGATTTCTAGGAACTGGGATATTGGAAAAAGAGTTTGCAGATGGTAAGATTTTTGGGTGAGATCAACCCATGTGGAAGTTAACCCTGAGACTACTTGGACTCGGATCAAAGGATGGCCGAGCGCCGTCCTTGCCGAACTTGCTATCCGCATCCACGATGAAATCCGCAGTAGAACTGCCCGTCAAAAGGAAGACTTCATTGGAAAAGCTGGCCGATATAGCTCTCTCCCAAGTTGGGGTAAAAGAAGTCGGCGGTAACAACAACGGCCCCCAAATCAGAAAGTATCAAGCTTCCACCAATCTAAAGCCAGCATCTTGGCCGTGGTGTGCAGCCTTCACAGGATGGGTGGTTCAGCAGTGGCTCAAAGACCCCGAAGCCATTCAATGGCTCGGACTCAAGGTAATGACCACAGAGCAATGGAGGCCGAAGACAGCAGCGGCGTTTGGTTACATTTCATGGGCCAAGAAGTGCCCAGCAACCACCAAGGTATTGACCAACAAGTCCAAGCCGCAGGTTGGGGACTTTGCTGTATTTGACTTCTCCCATATCGGGATTGTGGTCAAGGTATTGCCCGATGGAAAGTTCCAATGTGTGGAGGGAAATACCAATGGCAAGGGAGCCCGCGACTCCGCCTCTGGTGACGGGGTGTGGCTCAAGACTCGGTCTGCGTCTCTAGTCCGCAACTTTGTGCGAATCCATCCATCAACAGTCAAATGAGCAAGGATAAGAAAAAGAAGAAGGTCTACAAAAAGCCCGAAACCAAAACCTGTTTCTACTGCGGATCAGAAAAGATTGAACGCCTTTCCATGGGGGGGGTCAATGTCATCCGATGCAAGAACTGCGGAGAAACCCAAGACTAGGATGGCTGTCCACGACCAGAGGCTCCAGAAGGTGTTGGACAAGCTATGCGGTGAACTTGTTGAATACTTTGATTCGGGTTTTGTGGTGGCTACTTTCCAAGACGGCGGGAAGACAAAGAACGCCTTCCTTAAATTCGGCAATGACTATGCCATTGAGGGTATTGTCTCCAATATCCACGACATCCTCTACGGACAGGATGAGGACGAAGACGATGATGATGATTTGGATGATGGGGATCTGAAGAAAGTCCTTAAAGACAAATAACTTATATATGCCAAAATCCACACTGAGCTTCGACCTTCCCGAAGAGCAGGTCGAATGCGACATGGCCCACAAAGCAGGGGATATGTATTCCATACTGTGAGGGATGGAAGAACGCTTCCGATCCCACGTTAAATACGGGTCTGATCCCGAATGGCACACCGAGACTGTAGAGTCCATCCGCGAATTTCTTTTGAACGAAATGGCGGATCGTGGCGTCAACTTCAACTAACCTTTTATGAAAAAAATAGCAGTCCTCTCGGACTTCCACTGCGGCCACAGGGTCGGATTAACCCCAACGGGCTGGTTGCCCGAAAAAGACGAGAACGGAGAAATACCTCTCTGGGCTCAAATCAACAAGGCCCACTGGACTTGGTATGCCCGCGAGATTGCGCGTAATGGCCCCTACGACATTGTTTTCGTCAATGGGGATCTGGTGGACGGCAAAGGCAAGAAAAGTGGCGCTACGGAGCTTTTAGCCCCAGATATGGAGGATCAAGCCGATATGGCAGTAAAGATCATCCGCATGGTGCCAAAGACCAAGAATTGCAAGATAGTTATCACACGCGGAACCCCCTACCATGTAAGCTCCTCAGACGGAGAAGACTGGGAAAACGTCATTGCCGAAAGGGTCGGAGCCACCGTAACCGACCATGGGTGGATAGACGTTGAGGGGGTGGTCTTTGACCTCAAGCACCACCCAGCAGGAAGCGGGAGCCTGCCCCATACTCGCCATACAGCAGTGGCCAAGGACAGGCTGTGGAATGTGCTATTAGCCGAAGACGGCGAACAACACAAGGCCAACGTAATCCTAAGATCCCATGTCCACTACCACAACTTCTGTGGAGGCCACGACTGGATTGCCATGACCACCCCTGCACTTCAGGGGGCGGGTAGCAAGTTCGGAGCCCGCCGTTGTGTCGGCAAGGTGGATTTTGGATTCCTCACATTTACCGTAGACAAAGGATCATTCTCATGGAAACAACACATAGCAAAACTAGTAGAGCAAAAAAGCCCCCTTCTAAAATTGTAGTCGAATCTTGGGATAGTATCTGGGCATCCTTTGGGGCCGACCACAAAAAAACCACCATTGAGGCCATGAACGCCGAAGGATGGAAGACTATAGAGCAAACATCAAAAGATGTGGGTCTATCCAGACAGCGCCTTAATCAAATGGCCATTGATGGGATATTGGAGCGCATCAAGCGAAAGATTTGTGATGAAGGAGTAACCAGAGAGATCAACTTTGTCAGGCCGCGCAAATTGATATGATTTTTTTATTCCATTGGCGGCAATTGAGAAAATTCTTCATCTTTTTGTAAAAGCTGTCCAGTAATCGCAAGTTGTCTGGGTTCTCCATTGTAGCAAATATAAATTACGCAATTATTTTGCGTGGGCGGAGGTGGCGCAATCGTATTGCTTGCTATCGATCCGACACTACTTGATGGCGTTTCTTTTGTTGTGGTTTTGGGTTTAAATGAATTTGATGCGACATCACTAATTCTGGCGTTAGAATTAAGTATATTATTTTTTTGTGCTTCTATTTGTGACTGTAGGTTCATAAATATTTAATTATGTCATGTCACCTGTAACCGTAACATAAGCTGCCTCACATTTAATCAATCCGTATTTGTAAATCTGACTATTGACAGAATAAAGATAATAGCCAGCTTCAAAATTTGGTGGCGTTGTTTTATTTATTTGTCCAATAAATTCCACACTGGCGCTTGCTGTTGCTTGAGCTTTTGCTTGTCCAGTCTTATCGCCAGTTGCCGTTGCTTCTTTTTCAACAACGAATTGAGCTCTAGTTGGCAGACTAATTGAAGGGTGAAGCGTTGCTGGAACATTGTAGACCCTAACGTCAACTTGTTTTTGGCTAGAAATAGATTGGCTTTTGTTTTTTGGAAGCGACACGCTGGCCGTGGCGCTGACTGTTTCCGAGTGAACAACAACAGAAAAGCTGTTTGTTTCTGTTTGAAAAACGGGAAATGGCGCAACGTCTCCCAAACGTTTATAAATACTTTCTCCTTCTTTTAAGAAGAAAATGGCTCTCTTTGCTGGGGCTGGGCCAGAATAGCCGTTTCTAACGGAAAAGCCAACTCCAACATCATAAGATGCCGATGCAGAAGCTGTTGCTTGACAGGAATTCCCCTCGGCAAATGCGTTTGACCCGCCCTCAACTGGAAATATTTTCACATCTATTCCCGTTAATGTGTCTGGAAGTGAAATGTTTATAACATCGTCAAATAACCAGAATTTATCCAAGTATTCTTTCTGTATGTCTTCAAAAATATATTGTTTTTGTATTGAATGAATGGAGTCTCTGGGCGTTATCTCGGAATTGAGAGCGCCGACTGTTCCAGAGGGAACAATTTTTTGGGTAAATGGAACGCTTGCCATGACAAAATCGTCAAAGTCCTGACCAGAAAGATCCTGTGGATCAACAATGACTTGTCTTGTTACTGTCGCGTCACCAACTTGCTCCTGCTCGGCGGAAACAGTTCCAAATGTCGGTTGAATGTTGCCCCCAATAGTTTCGGTGACGGTGGCAATACCTCCGTTGAGTTCTGTTGTCCAAATCTTCCCGCCCAAAGTAGTGTTTATATTTTGAGTTGTGATTGTTTTTCTGACTTTGTGCTCTGTGATTCTTTGTGCACTTGATTCAATAACACCGTCACCACGGCTCCCCGTATTGTCTGGAATTGCTGCATCGCCAGCCTCTACCCGCGAAGTGGTACGCTGACCGACAATAAACTTTGAAGGAATGGCTACGTTCTGTCTTGCTGTTATCTGTTCTTCTGAAAACACCCTTGCAACAGTTCCCGTCTCCTTGACGTATCTACCTCCTCCTATGGACTGTGTTTTGGAAAATTCCGTTAATGCCGATACATCATCGATGGCTGGATCATCTGTGATGGTTGAAGTTACTGTAATTTCCTGACCGAAATTATTTGTCTGCTTCTCGTCAATGGTTCCTATTCCGCTAACCTTTTTTTGGGTTGTGCGAACAATAAAATCATTTACCCTTTGAGCGGAGGATTGAATTACGCCAAAGCCATCCCCATCAATTTCTGGAATAGCTGCCTCGGCTGATATTCCTTCTGAATTCTCGGAAGCTTCTTCAATTGCTTCATTGAGAAATTTATCAGGAACGCGAATAGACTGTTGATTTGAAATTGTCTTCCCATCAAACACCTTCTCTTTGGTGTCTTGAGTTTTAAGTGTATATCCATCACCAAGGGCTTCAACCGTTCCGCTGACTTTTGCGCTTGGGGTTATGGTTTGGTTGCCCTTGGCTACCGTTCTGGTGCGGGCAACCCTGATTAAATCATTGTCAACCAATTGTCCAGTAAGCGAAGGATAACTGGAAGTCGGTCTGGTAACTGTGGTCTCGCGAATTTTGTGTTCGGTCAGTCTTTGTATGGTCTTGGAAAGCTCTTCCTGAGACAGGCTTGTGATTGTAGATGATTGCCCAGCCTTGATCTCTGAGATCGTTTTATTTTGCAGCGAAGCCCGAAACTCAGGAGGGATAACTTCGGGTTTTTCCAACGACTCTTGTTTTCCGTCAAAGACTTCATCTACTTTGATTTCTGTTTTAACAGTGCGACCATCACCAAGTTCTTCTATGTTCCCGTCAATAACGGTAGCAGACGGAGTTAGAGCTTGTTTTGATTTTGAAAGTGTTATGTTTCTGGTGGCAAGCTGTCCTTCTGAAGTGATTATAAACTCATTCAGCGTTTCGTTTAATTCTGTGGTGCGGGTGTTTGTGACAACCCTTTTTACAAACTTGTTGATTTGCTGTTCTGATTTTAAAAACTGATTTTCTCCAAGAGTTGGCTGCGCGGCTGTTCCTTCGACGTTTTCTTCTGTCGTAAGATCCGATTGTTTTGCTCGGAACTTTTGAGGAGTCAGGTCTGCTTTTTCTGCGCGAAAAACTTTTGCCGAAAAAACCTCTGGAGCTTCGGTGACGCGAACCACATACGTTCCATCCCCAAGCGCCTCGGATTCTACCGTTTTTTTGGAGGTTGGGACTTCTGTAGTGTCTCCGTTCTGAAGCGTTTCGGTAACTGTGGCCAGCAAGCCTTCGTTGGTTGTTAGTTTTTGAGTTAGTGACTTGGGAAGCTGGGCAGCGTTTCTGGCCGTGGTAGATATCCGTTTAACGAACTGGTTGACTTGTTGTTCGCTCTTAACAATTTCTCCCGCAACCAAAACGGGCTCTTCGGCTTTACCTTCCAAGTTTTCTTGGCGGGTCAATGAGGGAATGGCTGCGCGGAATTTGACAGGAATTGGGTCTGGTCGTTCCTTGGAAAACGTGATGGCTGGAAATACCTCATCCACTTGCGTCTTTGTAATGACGTAGTTCCCATCTCCCAAAGCCTCAGACTCAATGGTGGTTGTGGCTGTTGGGGTTTCGTCGGTATTGCCAAGCTGAAGGGTTTCAGTAACGGTTACTTCTTGTCTTTCGTTGTTTGTGGTTTTCCCTGTAAGTGTTTGTGGAAGAACCGTTTGATCCCGTGAAGTAGAGGATACCCGCTTGATAAATTTGTTACGCTGTTCCTCGCTCTTTGAAATCTCTCCCTCTTCAAGGGTCGGAACTTCTGCCTCTCCCTCAATGATCTCTTGAGATGATTGGATCGGAACAGCTACGCGGAATTTCTGAGGAATGGGATCGGGCCGCTCGACGGAAAACGTATTGGCCTTGAAGATTTCTGGGGTATCGACAATACGCTCAACCAAGGATTCGGCATCCTCGCGGGAAACTTCTACTGTGCGAGTGGCGGTAGGATCAGGCGGAACGTAATTTAGTGCTCCCTTGCGTTGGGTGGTGACGGTGACTAGCTGACCATCATTGTCTGTAGCCTTGCCCACCAAAGCAGGCCCATCCACGCTGTAGGTCTGGACAATCTTGACCGAAAGAAATTCATTGTAGGGCTCGTAGCTGGTCTGGGTGATGACTCCGTTGACATTCTCCAAAGAGCCAACTTCTTCTCCAGACGGGACAAAGAGTTGGCGGCGTTCTTGGACGGGGCCTTTGGAGGGATCGTAAAAATCCCGATCCTTGATGGGGAAAAGAGAATTGCCATCCTCGTCGGTCTTGATTGACCAAGTTTCTTCTATCTCTGTAGAAACAATGGCAGAGCCTTCCCTTCCCTCATACGATATCTTTTTATCAGATGCTAGAGAGGCTTCTTGTCCAGTGTTGGCCACCGATCTCCTCCGTCCCTGAACAGGGCCGAGGTCATCATCATAGCGGGTAAACGGCACCCAAGGAGAGGGGAGGACCTCCCAGACATGGCGCACCCGCTCGTCTCCAGAGAGGGGCTGGGCTCCCGTAAATACATGGTTGGGATACCTCTTGTCTGGACATACCGAAAGATCCTCAGGAACCTTGTAACCCGCCACCCTTGGGTCGAGGTTGGCGGATATAATCGGGAAGTCCTTATCGTTAGCGGCATAGCCAAGGACATAAAAACGATTTAGGGGCGGGCTTTCTGCCATATCGAAGAGAACCTACTCTAAAAGACCAATCCTAGCAAGGCCATTTTCCCCTTGCAAGATTGAACGGATGTGGTAAATATGGGTCTGAGGGTATGTGTTCTCCCTCGTTTTCATGTGTATGATCGCGGGGGGTAGGTTAGTGGTTTTTCCTGCCCCCCGCCCCTTTCTTGAAAATATTTTGAACGTTTGACAAAGCGGAGTGTCGGAGTTAAAGAACAACAAAACCTATATGTCATTCCAAAAACCCAATCAGCATAAAGAAAAGACACCCACAATCAACCACTCTGACCTTGTCAAGAACGGCCCAAGGTTGGTAACGATCAAGTCGGTTCCGAAGGTCATCACCCGCAAGACCGACCAAAAACGTTTCCACTTGGTGACCTTGGAGGTCAACGGGGTAGACCATACCTACTTCATCCCGAACAAGGAGATTGAAGAGGGGTTCAAGGAGTATGTCGGCAAGACCGTAGTCCTTATTGCTTCGGGCAACGACAAGCAGGGGACTGCATCCATGGAGATTCAAGCCGCCATGGTCAAGGGGTCGGCGTTGGCACAAGAGCCGTCCAAGCCCGCTCAATGGCAGACCGTGAACACCTCTCAATCGCCCCAGAAGCCCGCAGGAGATGCCATCAAGAATCCCGAGCCCAAAGACCGCGAGGTCAAAGTATTCCTCTGTCAGGCGGCAAACCTGATGAGGTTGTGTGTCAAGAAGGCCAACGACATAGCAGTCGAGCTAGACCTCCCGAACGAACATCGTCAGGGCATAGCTACGAGCTTGTTTATCCAAGCAGACCGTTCTGGCCATACTTTCAAGATGCCCATCCAGCCCTACACTCCCGAAGAGTTGGGCTATGGAGCAAGCAAGGGCGAGTCCCTCAAAACTCCGCAACCAGAGGAGAATAATGATTAAGTCCTATGGAAAGGGCATTGAGATTCTGCCGCATGATCCGCTCACATTTCTTGTCCAGTCACGCACCCATAGAGAAGACTACTACCTCGTTGACCTCACCGAAGACCCCGCCACCTGCACTTGTCCAAGCTATCAATTCCGCAAGGAGTGCTTCCACATCCGCTACATCTGTAAACTCTTGGGCGTCAAAACGCCGCAAGCAACCAACAACCATAACCAACTAGAAAAAGCAGCATAATGAAAAATGGTAAAAAGAAAGTCGCCAAAGTCATGCGCGAGTATGGCAAGGGCAAACTCAAAAGCAGTTCTGGCCAGAAAGTTAAGAACCCCAAGCAAGCTATCGCAATCGCACTCAGCGAAGCTGGCATGAGCAAAAAGAAGAAGGGCAAGTGAATACTTTGGCAACGTCAGCCAGCATTGCGGGTCGCAACCGTGGGCTACAATGGCGTGACAGCAGGAGAGACTGCACTTTTTTTGAACGCCGAAACAAAACCACAGTCTAACTTACAATGACCACAAAATCTTCATGGAGAATCAATAACCTTTTGCTCTGGCGAAAGAAAAATCCAGAGTTATACAAAGAGAAGCGACTTAGGGGGATTCGTGGTTCTCGAAAGCTTAAAGAATCGGCACGAATCGTATCTTTTAAATATCGCGAAAAAGCAACAAAAACAAGACTCGCTCTTCCAAAATTCCAAAAAGGAGAACAGCACCTTCGCTCTTCTGTTTGGAGGTTCCGTTCTCCAAAAAATACCATCTATGAATTTAAAAATCTTGCGGAATTTTTGAGAAACCATGGCAATCTTTTTGATGTAAAAGATGTACAGTGGAGGCGTCTTGGAACGTCCGATCTCTGTAATGCTTATAAGTGTCTTTCGGCGCTTCGGCCATATCTTTCAGATGGAACCCCGAAACAAAAAGTCGCTGGATCTTGGAAGGGATGGCGTTGGTATGCCAGTAAAGATGTAGAGGAAAAACTATGCTAATCACGAACCGCTATTCGCTTCCGCAACCCTTTGTAGACCTCGTCAGCGAGGACACCTACAGCAAAGGGGAGTCCGACATCACCACTACGGGACTAGCCCAACCCCCCAAGATTGCCGAACTTTGGAGACGCCATGCAGATGAGATCACTATGGACTGTTCCGAGAAAGTGTGGACAATGCTGGGAACGGCCAACCACTACGTTCTGGAGCAGATTGCCAAGCGCAACCCCGAAAGATATATTTGTGAACAGAGGTATTATATTGATGTAGACGGGGTTAAGCTAGGTGGGCAGATCGACCTCTTTGACCGCGAGACCGAAACCCTATGGGACTACAAGGTCAGTAGCGTCTACAAGGCCATGAGTGATGATCGGCTTGATTGGACCAAGCAAGCCAACGTCAATAAACTCCTGTGCGAACACAATGGCATCCACCCCAAGAAGCTCGCCATCCTTCTCGTTTGCAAGGACTGGAAACGCAAAGACGCCGAATTCAAAGCCGACTATCCCAAGTGTGCCATCCAAGAAATACCGCTCCCCATATGGCATGAGGCCGAAACAATGGCATACATCCGTTCTCGTATCGCCTTGCACAATGCGGCAAAGCTGGTAGAAAAGGAGGATGACATCCCCGTCTGCACCGAGGAAGAGCGTTGGAGCAAGCCCACAACGTGGGCCGTCCTCAAAGAAAAAGGAGCGAAACGTGCCGTTGCTAACGGCCTACATCAATCAGAATCTGAGGCTCTGTCACACGCCCGTCGAATCAACGGTTATGTTGAAAAACGGGAGGGTGAAGAAACTAGATGTCTTAGCTATTGCCAAGTTAGGCAATGGTGCCATTTCGGAAGAAACCTAAAATCAAAATAACATTATGAGTATCGAATACAGAGGAGAAAAGTTCAGCGGCTACAACAAGCCAAAACGGACATCTGGCGGGCCCAAGAAGTTTGCGGTCTTGGCCAAACAGGGAGATCAAGTCAAGCTTGTGAGATTTGGTGATCCCAATATGTCAATTAAAAAGGATCAGCCAGCCCGAAAGAAGAGCTATTGCGCTCGTTCTGGAGGGATCAAGGGAACAGGAAACAAACTCTCTGCCAACTACTGGTCGAGGAAAAAATGGGATTGCTAATACTATGAAGAAAAAAGGACTATACGATAATATCAACGCACGGAAGAAGGCTGGCACTAGCCGCCCGAAATCCAAATCCACCATTGACCCCAAGGTCTACAAGAAGATGAAGGCCAAGAAAGGGAAGTTCAAGGAATGAAAAAACACCCCGATGACCGCATCTTCGCCACCAAGGACTTCATCAACGAGTTGTCCAAGGTGCAAGATCGCTACTTTAAGAAGCTCTGCAAAAAGCTGGATATTCCCAAAGAAGCCGAAGATTACTTATTCGATTATATCTACAACGAGAACAGGGAACTGACTTTCGGTGAGTATCTGGATCAAATGGGGCGTGGAGAACTCTGGGATGGGTTGTGAGGATCAACATCTTCACAATTGTCCTTGATGGGGCTCCGTGGATCGGGGCTCAGTTTGCCGAACTTTGCAGATTGCGCCATGACTGGCACTGGTCGATAGTCGAGGGAGCCTCCATGGCTGTTAAGGATACGGCGTGGATGGGCAATCAACAGGGTAAAGTTAGCCACGATGGAACCAGTCAGTTTCTTTCGGCCTTGGCCCGCCACCCCCGAATCACGGTCAATAGCAAACCAGAGTGGGAGGGGAAGACCGAGATGATCAACGCCGCTCTAACCGCGTTCAAGAAAGACGGCATCCTACTTCAAATGGATAGTGATGAACTCTGGACAGCAGATCAGTTGCGGAGATTAAACTCCATATTCGCCGCAAATCCCGAATACAACACAGTCAAGGTCAAGATGGACTACATGCTTGGCCCCAACGTAATATCAACCTCAACTAATGGCTATGGAAACAGAAGCAATGAGTGGGTGCGGGCTTGGCGCTATAGCGTGGGCCTTTGGATGGAATGCCACGAACCACCCATATTCAAC
>Ga0208546_1000668_pt1 | contig 11792 bp, 5 predicted proteins | sample DEB19_08_DNA_4_FD_184528 | JGI IMG/M metagenome (GOLD analysis project Ga0208546, IMG submission 184528) | Aqueous microbial communities from the Delaware River and Bay under freshwater to marine salinity gradient to study organic matter... | ecosystem: Environmental > Aquatic > Marine > Coastal ...
TCGACTGGCCAACCCCACTGTCCGTTTCCTCGGCGAAATTCGGCTCGAAGGCTTGTTGGAACATGGCGATCATACTGGGTTGTTGGGTCGGGCTAATGGGGGTGTCCAAAATCAGGGACAACGCGGCTGTTTGCTGGGAGTTCAGTGGCTTTTTCAGCTTGGGGATCTCGGTCAGAATGGCGGATCGCATGCGGTTAAACATGTTCGGATATACCGCTCGGACGGCCTCGACGGTTTCACGGTCCAATTGACCAGCCGCCGCTTGACGTAACATCAACTCTGGATTCTCGACGGCGGCGATATACCTGGACCATTTAGCCCGGTCCGTCATGGATGGCATCCGTGGGTATTTGCTGCCAGGGATCGTCGGCTGTAGGGCGTTTATGGGCTGGGGGTCGGGGGGTAGCTTGCTGGCCAGAAACTGGACTTGTCGCTGGGCAGTGCCAGCCACGCTGGCAACCACACTGGGCAATGAGCTTGCCATAGCGGGAGTAACCATTTGGCTTACATGATTATTCAACGCCATCGGATCGCGGGCCAGGCGGGTCACAGTCTCGACGGATGTTTGGTATTGCTTGGGGGTCAACACTCCGCTGGTGCCAATTAGACGGGATCCGGTGCGTCCGGTACCGCGTACGAATGACTCGGCTGCCTTGGTGATCTTGTTCTCTACGTCACCTGCGAAGGTCGTTAACCGACTGGCCTCCAGGACTGCCATCGCTCGATCAGCAACCACGGCAGAGGCGCGACCGCGAACAAATCTGTTCCCTAGTGCACCGGCCACACCGCCAGCCGTTCCCAGTAATGCGCCACCCAATGCGCCACCCACTGGACCACCGACCATTGCGCCGATTGCACCGCCAGTGTGCGTACCGATGCTTGCCAGCACCCCACCTTTGATAATGTCATTCAAACCAAAGAAATTGTTGCTTTGGCTGCGCTTTAGCTGGGGCATACTAAGAGCTTCGATGTTCTTCCAGGTTGAATACTGGTCATTCAATTCCCGCAGTCGATCCGCTAATTCGTCGCCATATTGGGAACGAACCGCCTGTTGGTATTCGTCGCTAAGGATGCCGCGCGTCTTCAGATAATACTGGTTTTTGATGGGGCTTTCGACTGCCAGGACCTTGTAGTCAGTAGAACGATCAACATCCTGGTAGATGTCTTGTAGCAAAGACAATTTGTTCTTATCGGGAGCAAATGGCTGGACTTTCGGGTCATACACCTTGACCGGTGCCGGCTGGCCCGCTTGGCTTTCTAGTCGGAAATACCCCCCGTCGTCCTTGTACCAAGTAATCTTTGCGTCGGTATCGTGAAACCCGATCTTGCCAGGAATTTCGGATTTGCCACCAAATACAATCTCGTAGTCTTTGGCAAGCAACCTGTTTTCGGCGTTGTTAAACAGATCCAACACGCGCCGAACCGCAGAGGTGTGCTCCGATGTAAATGCGTTCCTCGCGGCATCTTCCAACACTTCGTCATTCAGACGCTGAAACACTTTTTCAACATCAAACGAGGCGTCCGCCACCTTTGTATGAATCTTTCCAAGATCGTTACCGAGAAATTGACGAATCTTCAAGTTTGCGAAATCAGCAACTTCGCCGGGCTTGGTTGTGATGTTGACCGGCGCCACACCGGCGAGTGGATCCTTTTCCAGTAGCGTCTTACCTAGCTTTTCAATCGAGGCATCGTAAGCAGCTTTGCTGCCGGCTTCCGCAATCAAGTTACCTTCGGCGTCATATACGTTCCGAACGCCTACGATCTTTTTCAGCTCTGGCGTCTTGGCTCCCGTGGCCTTGACAGCGCTGTCATACGCAATGTTTTCCAGCTTGGCTTGTGTCGACGGTTTAGCAACCCATTCCGCACCTTTGCCAGCGACTCGCCCAATGACCCCACCGACAAACCCGAGCGGTGCACCGATTGCCGCCCCGGTTAACGCCCCACGTGTAGCGGCTGAAAAATAGTTTTCCGCGTGCATCTCGTGGTTCTTTACGAGATCATCCGTAACCTGATTTGACAGCTCGAATGCAGCGGTTTCAGCGGCAAACCTGGAGCCCATTGCTGCCGCACGTTGTGCCCCTCGCGCAACCACGCCCGTCGCAGCGTTTCCGACCAGTTTCTCGGCTCCGCGCTCGGCGATATTACCCGCCAATTCAACTGCCTTCGGGAAGATGCCGGCTTTTGCCAGTCCGGCACCGGTTGCTTTTGCAGCCGTTGCAGCACCAGTTGCACCCGCTTTTGCGGCCACCGATGCGCCACCCGTCAATAGTGCAGGTCCAACAAATCCAGCAAGTTCGCCGGCCATCAACGTACCGGGATTTTCTTCGGCGACGGCACTTGCAATTTCCCGATATTTGTCGCCGCCAATGGCGGTTCCTGCCACGTCAACCAGTGGTCCGCCGACTCCCCTAGCGAGACCCAAACCAGCCGCCAATCCTTGCCCGACAAACCCACCATACTGTTTGCCCAGATCAACTCGTCGCTGGTCGGCAACCGTCATTGGACGGAACGATGGATCATTCTTTAGTGCCGCGTCCACTTGGTCGACTGGCACAAGATGGATATTTCCCTGCGGATTGATGACTTTGACGGCGTTGTCAACGGGTGGCAATAACTGATCGACCGGCGCGGTCGGTGTTCCAGTTCCTGTAACGGGTTGCTGCGGTTGATTCGGGTCCGCCATTATTTGCTATCCGGTGCTTTTGGAAATGAGTCAGGACGCACTGCGTTGACCGTTGAACCGCTGAGTTCGTAATATGGCTCCAGGCGACCGGTAACCGCGTTCTCTCGATAGGATTGCGTACCCTTTTGAATCCCAGCATTGTTGATACGGGTGTCGACAACCTGGGAGACGCCGCGCATAAAGTTCTGTAGCTTTGCAGGTACTTGGTCACGAACGTCGAAGATCGCATTCACATCTTGTTCGCTGATACCGATCAAATCCTTTTCCGTTTGCGTCAACGAACTACCAGCTTGTGTGATCTTGTTTTTGACGGCAGACACCAACTGCCCAAGATCCTGGACAAGTTTTGACCGCTCACCATTCCAGTCTAGAGCACGTCCCGGCGCACCGAGTTTTCTAAACCGTTCGATGATCGACGGTACTTCGGTATTAATTAGCTGGCGAACCTCGGTTGCATCTTTCAGACCTTTTGCCTCTTCCGGGCTAGCGGCGAACCCCTGGACGGCGGGCACCCATCGTTGCTGCAAAGATGCTTGTTGCTTATCGCCTGCCTCGATACCCTTTTCCTCCATATTATACTTGTGGCTTATGCCCATCTTCATAAGCTCAAACGCTCTCTTAGACTCTTCGGCACTTGCAGCGCGAACTGCCGAGGCTTGCGCTTGGGCTTTTGCAACTTCGCGACCTGTCAATTGATCCAACAAACTCAGCTCTTTTTTGCGACCATCTTGCAGCATAATCGCAGCCGTTTCGCGAAACTGATCATTTTTCGACTTGGCGATCATGTTCGCTAGTTCGTCATTTAGATTCCGACGAATGTTCGTCTCTGCCATCAAATCTGCCGTACGTTCGTCGCCAAAGTGCTCCCGTAAACGTCCATAAGACGTTGCAGCGTCGGCAACACTGGTACGCTTTTGATTGTACTTATCTTTTTGAGCCTGGATGTCTCGATTGATCATCGCATCCAGCGATTGCAGGGCAGTATTTGGTTGTCCCGTTCTGCCGGCCAGCGCCCCACCGAACACCGCCCCGATCATGGCCAGGATGGCCCCTGGGTTTCGTTTGACAAATCCACCGTCCTGGATGTCAAAGTTCTTCGCGTCTTGTTCGGCGGCGGAAATTTTTTCTTGGGCGTTCGTCAATATCTTCAGACGTTCGTTTTCCCGCTTTTGGCGTTCGTCCTCTCGAAGTCTTGCTTCGGAGTTGTATTGATCTTCTTTCGCCAGAACTTCATCTTCACGAGCTGCGGCGGCGTTGATATTTGCAGCTTGCAAAGCAGCCTCGTCTTTGACCTGGGCCACCATTGCCTCGCCAATTTGTTTTTGGCGCGTGGCTGGATCCGAAGACCATTCCGGCGTGGCCTTCCCGGTGTCTATGGCGGCCACAACGGACTTGTCCAACGCAGGGCTGGCTGTTTTCCGGAACAATTCACCACCCTCTTCGGTGGGCAAACCACTGTTTAGCGGAAGGGCACTGGGCGCCTGGCTGGCAACTGAGACGGCGACTGGAGCCAACTTGGTCGCCGGCTTACCAGGAACGTTTGCAACACTGGCTGGGCCGGGTGGACTGGGTGCATTACTAGCCTGGCTGGCGTTTGGTCCCACCAGTGGCTGGGATATCGGTTTTCCAGAAAACGGATCCGTAACTACCAGGCCCGTCGTTGGCAATACAGGGGGTCCGGCAACTGGACCACTTTCGGCAAGCGGCTTACCTGCAAACGGGTCGTTAAACACGCCTGGTTTCATACCTGGTCCAACGAATCGCAAACTATTGCGATCTCCGACGTTAGCTGGGCCGATTTCCGGAATAGCTATGGCGCCGGGGATTTCGGGTGCACCTGGGACCGTGGGTTGTCCAGCGGTAGGAATCATCGCCGGCTGGGCCGATGTCATCATTACCGCAGGTTCCATCGGAACCGTTGCCGGTTCGGCAAAAGAAGCCAACAGTGCCTGGGCGCGTCGGTTTTGATCCAAATCTATAGGCATGTTCCACTCAACTGGCCATCGTAGACTGGCCCAAGTGACCAAACAGGTATTTACTTTTTCGAACCGCCCGATCCAGCGGACGCAACTGACGCCAGTCCACCGGCAGCGGACGAGATTCCGCCTAATACGGTGTTTACGTCTCGATTATGACGATCCGCCGCACCCTGAGCTTCGCCGAAGTTCTCGTCTTTGCGACCACGATCCGCCAATTGCATCGCCAATCCGCGTGCCCGTTGCCCACGAGTTTGCGCATCCAACGCCGTTTGCTGGAGTCCGTAATACTTGTTTGCCAAGCTATCGTTGAAATCAGCCATTTGACTGTCAAGTTTGGCCTGGGCCATGGCTCGATCCATTCCCATTTGGGACATTTGCCCTTGGAGTGACCCCAGCTTTTGTCCAGCCTGTAGGGTCTCTTGGGAGCGCATTGCGCCTGCGCGTGCCGCCAAATCAGATCCGGTCATGGCTGCGCCCAACATCGCCGCCCGCTGATTACGTGGGTTACCGATACCAGCCGCCAAGGCATTCCGGATATTCACCTGATTTGCAGCACTGGCTTGCAGATCGGCAACACTAGGACCGGAACCCATCATCTGCGCACGATACATCCCCCCTAGGCCGAGTTGCTGGGCCGCGACGGCGTCGTCCGCTCCATAGTCAATCCGACTTCCACGGATGTTTCGTGCGGCTTCGGCTTGGTTTTGGTAGCTGTTGGCCCACGCGGCCGCGGCCTCGGGCGAACCGCCCAACGAAAACGAACGAGACGCCTGCGAGTTGGGGTCGTTCAGCGCGCTAAATGTATCGGCATTACTACCGCGATCAACCAACCGATACCGCATATCACGTTCGGGAGAATACCGCGTGTATACATCTGTGCGACCAGGTACAACCACTTCATCGGTCGCGTTCATATCGTGTCTGGTGGTCTCGTTCTGGTAGTCGCTGGCGTCCTTTTGCATTGCGCCTTGTACGCCTTTTGCAATGATACCGGCGGCCATTAATCCTAGAAGTGGTAACATCGTTTATCCGTATTTGTTATGGTTTCTTGGATTCAGGACGATTCAGTTCGCTGTATAGCTGGCCAGCGGCAACGGCCCCATCTCGAACGGCCCCCAGATTGCCCGCAAGATTTCGCTCCGAAATTTCGGTGTTGAACTTGGCGTACTTATCGGCGTTTCCAACCGCCGTGTTGTACGTATCCATCCGAGCTTGTTGCCTCGCCATGGTTCCCTCGAGACCACGGGTCAGCGCTCCCATGGACATGGCTTTCGCGTCCGATGCAGCCGTTTGGTTGCGGATCGTGTTCAGATTCCCCAGCCGTGCAACATCTTGGGCACGGTTTACCTCTTGGGTACGCATAGCATTTGTCAGGCCCGCCAGTTGGTCCTGGGCCGCCAATGATTGATTTGTGCGCAACACGGCCAAGTCCGTGTTCATCTTCCGCCCTGCGGTTTCGGATGCCGTTCTGGACGCTGAGTTTGCAGCCGCTAAGCCAGCCAGCCCTCCACGAGCCGAGGCCAATTGAGCCGAGATGCCCGCTTGGTTTGCAGCGTTCGCCTTGAGTAGCTGAGCTTCGGCGGGAGTGGTCACTTGGTTGTTTGCCACCTTGGACAAGTAATCTCCAAGTTGACGTTGCGCGTCCATCATCTGGTTATAGGAACCAGTTCCGGCATTAAAATCAGCTTGCGGGCCAGCTCGCCCAGCAAGTTTTTGCGCCTGATCGTTGAAGTAATTTACTTGGTTCTTTGTGAAATCCGCCGAACCACCATAATAGTACATATTCGATGCACCGCTGGATGCATCATTCAATGCGTTGTGCAACGCATACCGCCCGGCGTCCGAACCAGGGTCGGGATTCCCCAGGTATTCGTAGCGCTGGGAATTTGGGTCCCAATAAGCGTCCGAAGACATAGGCGTCGTTCGAGGATCCGGCGGCGGTGGGGTTGTCACAGGGTCCACTGTTGGACTTCCGTCAAACGTTGGCGACGACGCCGCTTGATTCAACTGTTTCTTTAGATTTGGATCGACGTCACCCATTTGTCATTACTCCGCGACCGAACACGTACTTTGCTCAAGTGTTATTACGACTATAGTCCTTAAATGTTCGTGCTTTGCCTCGCATCGGAGCGCCGTAAACGACAATTCCGGTCAGATATACGGCGTCACCAGTCCCTTCAACTTTGCCGACGTTATCCGTGGTCGGATAGATAACAATCTGACTTTCAAATCCCGACATCTTTTGCACCGCAACATCAAATTCCAAATTGTCAGGTGATCCCGATGTTGGCCCACTTATTACCGGTGTTTTTCTCGATTGCCCGTTGCTTATTATGTTACCATACGAGTCGTAGACAGATGGAAACGGATACAGTGACAAACTGATTACGGACCTACTTGAAGAAAAATCCAAACCACGATCCGTTAAAACCATCACTCGGTTAACTCTAAAGAATCCGCCCATCTCGGACAGTCGCATTACTCGCATTGTGCAGACTGCATTTGCCGCATATTTGTTCGTGCTACCTGCGTCATACTTTACAGTTCGATTTTCACGTATAAGCAGGTTGCTATCGGATACGCCATACCATATTCCGTTGTATTCGCACGACGCCACGATTCGTATTGTTGAAGGAGACGTGTACCGATAAAATACGAATGTGTTGTAGGTCAGGCTGTAAACAACCAAATACCGGTAGGCCGATGCACCAACCTTGCCGTAGAAACAGAATCTTATACAATTATCTGGTGCGGTATATGTCGCGGATACCACCTTCAAGTTGAACCGCCGCAGGTAATCAACGGCGACCTCGCGAATCTTGTCGCTGATTAGCTCAGGTTGATTCGAGCCGCGCCGCATTCGATAGATGCCGTCGTTGGACTGCCAGTACACCGCATCGCCGACAACTGTCACGCTAGGGGCAGATATGCAGCCGTTTCCGTCATATACGCGGGTTGGTTCCTGTAGCGTTGAGTTATTACCCGTCGCGTCGGCACCGTCCCCATTGATGATCCAAACACTGGACTCTTTAAAGACGACCAAATAGTCATCCAACGAGGCCATGGCGACCACTGGCCCGCCTTCGAAACTGGGAATGGTCAATAGTTCATTGAACCCTGGCTCGCTAAATGGCTCCGACTTTTTCGAATACCAGATCGTATCATCCGGAGTACCGCCCAGCCATATTCTGGACTTGTGCGTGCAAACAAATCGTGCGCTGGGAGGTGACTGGTTCTCCAGAACGGCTCCGTCCAGATCATACAGCAATTCGTTTGATGCAATCTCGGCGTCGCTATAGATGTCTGTAAACGTCAACGCCAACGGCGGATCTGTTGTACCGGTTTGGGTTGAATCTACATCGTAACCGGACGCATAATTCGTGTCGTTACTCAGGTTGACGACCACCGGCATAGAGTTTACGCGGTAAAAGTTCGTGTCCGAGTTTTTCAGAGTTCTGTAAAGAACAACTTTTACAGGGTTCTTTGCGAATGTCTTGTTTGCGAACACTGAGCGCAATGTCGAGTGGTCGAATTGTGCACTGATCTTGACGTCGCGGTACTGCGCCTTAAATGGATTGTTTGTGATACTGGTTCTTGCGGCGGTGGTCGAAGTGGAACCGTTCTCAAACATCCTAAGGCGGATCGCATCACTGGGTGCCGACCTATAGATGTTGCCATTCCCGTCCACCCACTCGAAGACCGCCTTGTAGTACCAATCCGCAGTTCCAACGGCTTGCCCCACGTAGTTCGGGTTTACGATATTGTGCCATATTACCGGCGCTTGGATGGATCCCAGTTCATATATGTGAGTTCCGTCGAATGCCGTAGGGACACCGCCGGATATAAACAAGCTACCGTTCAGTTCTGCACAACTACGCGGTGACGACGTATCCAACGTGACATCGACAACGCTTGAAATTCCAGTGGTTGTCGCCTGCGCGGAAACCGTACTGACCAAACGGTATCCGTTCGAACGTGTCTCAACTTCCGGCAACGGCGTGTGGTATCTAGGATAACCGTTACCAACGGCATTTTGGTAAAACACCTGACGAGGCAATACATTGCAAACAACACGCGGTCGCTGCCCATCGTTGACTAGACGACTGGGACCTTGCATCAAATCGTAAACAACCAACGACGCCGCATCACTTGATGGATAAAACGACGATTTGCCGACGTACAGCGCGCAATACAGTGACCCATTGTACATCCATGGCTTGCTGGCCAGGCGTGCATTCATATCCTTGTGTATGCTGCGACTTTCGGTTGACAGTATATATTGATTAGAACTTACGACTGCGGTTTGGATATGCACCTCCAGGTCATTGCCGTTTGGAGATGCGTATACGTTATCGTCAAAAATTGGTTCTCCGTTGACAACTGTAGTGATACCAGTACGTAAAGACGTGGAAACTATGCCAACGCGGTCATATGCATTGTCCACGAATCCAACCGAGGACATAGACCTAACAAGAACGTTTGCAGATGGCCACACTGCTATATTTCGTGGCGATGGCTGGCTCGGTAAACTTGCGTTCTCCGTTTTTAGAGGCATGCCCATTACAAAAGATTGCTGACTAAAGCCGTAGCTTGCTGACAGCGTAATGGCCACCGCCGTCCAGGTAGAAAAGATTGTTTGCGTCGATATATTGCAGCTTAGGGACAAGCTGGATACGTATGTTTTTGTAGAGGCATCGGCTGTAGTCGCCGCTGTAGCCTTTGGTCTAGGTAGACTTGCACCGAGTGTCTCGTATGAAGAATATGCACCTGTAGTCGGGTTTATGTAGATCGTCTTTGTTTCTAGCCAATAGCCGTTGTCCACAAATGAATTTGTAGGATCTTTGCAGACATAGCTTATAAGAAAGCGGTTTCCGTCGAGACTTGCGGTAGATGAATTGTCCTCACACTGCGCAACTACAAACATCGGATAATAGTGCTGAAACTCGATCCGATGTATTTCCCAATCCACGTTAAATTGAGAGCTAGCAATATAAGCGGACGTTGTCGTACTTCCACCAGACAAAAAATCCGTTGTGAACGTTTTTGCGGTTCTGTCCACCGCATAGACTTTCATGTACCCAAGAGGCACTCGATTGCCAGTTAAGCTGCTCGATGTCTTTAGAACCAGCTTATCTCCGACCTGTATTTGATTGGCGTAATCCTCGGTCCCTACAACTTTGTAGGGTATTACATACTGCCCAGCAGATATTACAACCGTACGTGAACTATCAATACATAAGGTAGGTATGCGTTTTGTAACGTTCTGTACTCTTAGATCCAGTTTTGAATCTGTAAGTTCTCCCTCTGCGGGGGTTGGTCCAAATGTAAACGGTACATTCGTTGGATTGATAAACCCACCAGCCGGGTTGTTTATGTTGAGAGTCACAAGGCTAAGATCGTTTGCGTACGCCCTTGTTCGTTCTTTGGAGCTGGCCTGAATCATGCCGCTACCAATTAGATCCTCGGTAGGGGTTCTTGCATAGACAACGACGATCCAATTTTTGGTTCGTGTAATTTGAGCGCCTATGACATCCGTCGTCAGGACATTAGACATTCCCGATTGCAAGGCGTTAATATCGGCGCGATCAATAATCAGCGAATCGTCGACATACACGCTATAGCGAAGATTCCCAAGATTGTTCTTTATTTTCCAGGTTCCGGACGTGTTCTGAAATGTCAATTCGTTGTCACGGTATTGGTCCGTGTACTTTTCATCAACGTTGCCGAGATTATTGTTATTGACAAACCCCACTTCGGTTTTGAAGATTACAACGCGAACAACTTGTCCGGCCGCGTTTGTAACCGATATGCTTTGGGGCTCAACCAGCGAGTTGGTGCTGGTAGCCAGCATGTCGTAGTCGGCTGTCATATCGGGAAGCATGCCGCGAAAGTTGTACCCGTTGGAATACAACTTTTGCTTTCCCATTCGAACTACGGAATTTTTATAACTGACCATCAACGAGGTCTGCTCGACGGTCGTACTTGCCGTCGGGTCGGAGGTTCCCTCGACGACGGCGGCAGTGGTCCCCAGATAATTGTAGACCGGCTCATAGCCCCAACGCGGACGCACACCGCCGCGACGATCAAACATGAAATTCTCGAGATAAGTGACCGACGGACCAGCTCCAGTCTCCTGGCCCAAGTCCAGACCTTGCGTAAAATCCAATTTATAGAGTTGGTTCGCAGTCATTGGTCACCTGGGTATTTGGCACGAAAAAAACGGCCATTGTGGGCTACCAGCCACGCATGGCTTTGGTGACGGCAATGGCGTAAGACTGCGGACGAACGACCGTGCTATAGGCGAATCGTGCAATTGCACCGTAGAATTTGTAGGTGCCTCCGCTGGCAGAACCTAGAAACCAGTCATTTGTGTTCGGTACGGCCACAGACGTATCCGTATTGCTGGAAACCATGGCGCCGTTGAAATACAGGCGCTTGCCACTCGTAGAGCTGGCAGTAAACAATACATGATTCCACTGACCCGTAGGTATCGTCAGTTCACGTGTCGGAAGTGTTGAATAAGCTGACGCCGGAGGCGTGTAATAAGTAACAACGTCAATCGTAGATGGCGGGCCAGGTGCCGGCACCGAGCTATACAGGTACTGGGTTTTCCATACTGCGGCATATCCGTCCCATGTTCCTCGAGTGTACGGAGCAAAGTGCGTCAAAAACATGAACTCGACACTGTAGTCATTGCTTTTGACGGGGAATGTTCCTGCGCCATAGATATACGATGAGTCGATGGTTTCCGACGCGATCTCAACGGCATTTCCAACCGGACTAGGGAACCCAAGACGCGGTAACACTGTTCCTCCCAGTCGCATCTCATACGATTGCCCAGCAGATCCCTCGTTTCGGAATGTGGTCGTGTTTAACTGGTTTAGCGAATAGGCCAGTGCGTGGTTATTGTCCCATTGCAGGCCAGCGGCCGACGTGTTCGCCGTCTCCTCCAGCGAACCAACCGCTGTACGCACCTCGCGGATAAACGTATCCATACCGGGGTCACCGGTCACAAGCTGGCGTATTTTGCTTGAGATGGCCATGACCTTATTGGCGAGTCAACCATAGCCGTTTTGGACGACGCCATTGGATGGCCCCTCGCACGTCCTGGACCCGTTCGGGATGTCCCT